>ERZ840407.646-NODE-646-length-21962-cov-10.907427_pt1 | contig 21962 bp, 21 predicted proteins | sample MGYA00519877_ERZ840407 | MGnify/ENA primary metagenome ERZ840407 (study PRJEB31850, sample SAMEA3708875) | human gut metagenome | biome: human gut; feature: human-associated habitat; material: faeces | place: China | collected 2014 ...
ACTTCATCGTCAAGGCCGAGCCTGCGGTCTATGTGCTGAACAAGCAGGTCGAGGAAGTGACCGACGGTGCCATCTCTGCCGGCACCATGGGCGCGGCCCTCTCGGCAGGCGTTTCCCTCTCGGTGGGTCTTGCCATGGTGCGGGTGCTCACCGGCATCTCCATCCTGTGGTTCCTCATCCCGGGCTATGCCTTTGCCATCGGCATCTCCTTCGTGGTGCCCAAGCTCTACACCGCCATCGCCTTTGACGCAGGCGGCGTTGCTTCCGGCCCCATGACGGCCACCTTCCTGCTGCCGCTGGCGCAGGGTGCCTGTGTGGCTGTGGGCGGCAATATCGTCACCGATGCCTTCGGCGTGGTGGCCATGGTCGCCATGACCCCCCTCATCACGGTGCAGCTCATGGGTCTGATGGCCCAGCTCAAGCAGCGCCGGGCCCGGCAGGCACAGCCTGTGCCCGCCGCCGTGCTGGCCTTTGCCGACCTGCCGGATGATGCCATCATCGAGCTGTAAGGAGGTCCTGCTGTGAATACTTTATACTGGCTCGTCACCATCACCGACCGCCACTCCACCGATGCCTTTCTGGCCCTTTACGAGGAGCACGGCATCACGGTCAGCCTGCGCACGGTGGGTGCAGGCACGGCGGTGCGGGAGACCCTTTCCACCCTGGGGCTGGAGCAGACCGAAAAGGCCGTGCTCTTTGCCATGATCACCGCCGAGACCTGGCCCGGCCTGCAAAAAGATCTGCGCCGCAAAATGCGCATCGATGTGCCGGGCACCGGCATCGCATTCATCATCCCGGTCAGCAGCATCGGCGGCAAGCGGGCGCTGCAATTCCTGACCGAACACCAGACCTTTGCACTGAAGGAGGAAAGCACCTTGAAGGATACCCGCTATGAGCTGCTGCTCGTCATTGCCAATCAGGGCCACACCGGCTCCATCATGGACGCGGCCCGCGCCGCCGGAGCTGGCGGCGGCACCGTCATCCACGCAAAGGGCACCGGCATGGAGGGTGCCGCCCACTTTATGGGGGTGGAGCTGGTCAACGAGAAGGAGCTGGTGCTCATCGTGTCCCGCACCACCCTGAAAAACCAGATCATGCAGGCCATCATGCAGGGGGCAGGTCCCAAGGCGGGAGCCATCGTGTTCTCCCTGCCCGTGACCGATACGGCGGGTCTGCGGCTGCTGGACGAGGAGTAACGGTCTCGCCCTCTCAGGCGCTTTGCGCCAGCTCCCCCAAAGGGGGAGCCCTTGGCAGCCACATCAATCCCGCTGTTCTGATGGGAAGCAACCGCATCGGGTAGATTTTCTTGAAGTTTTCCTGTATTATAAGGATAGTATGGGAGGTACTGCTATGAAATCTACTCATCGCTGGCAGCAGCTTTTGCTGAACAGTCTGGCTATCATCCTGGGCAACGCACTGTATTCGCTGGCGGTGGCCCTGTTTCTGGAGCCCGCCGGGCTCATCACGGGCGGTGCCACCGGCATCGCGCTGGCCTTCGGGCGGCTGACGGGGCTCTCCGTCTCCGGTTTCCTCTTCCTCTTCAACATGTCCATGCTGGTGTGGGGCTGGGCGGTGCTGGGCAAGAAGTTCGCACTGAACACCCTTGCCAGCAGCGTGCTGAGCCCCGCCTTTCTAGGGCTGTTTGAGCGGCTGCTGGACGGCCGGGTGCTGACTGAGGATATCTTCCTCTGCACCATCTTCTCGGGTCTGGGCATCGGCGTTGCGCTGGGCATGGTCATCCGGGCGGGCGCTTCCACAGGCGGCATGGATATCCCCCCGCTGGTGCTGCAGAAATGGTTCCGCTGGCCGGTGTCCATCACCATGATGCTCTTTGATATCGCCATCCTGCTGGTGCAGGCAACGTTCAGCCAGCCGGAGCAGGTGCTCTACGGCATCGTGCTGGTCATCACCCACACCATCGTCATGGACAAGATGCTGATGCTGGGCGACAGCCGCACCGAGGTCAAGATCATCAGCACCCGGTCGGATGAGATCCGCACCGCCATTCTGGCTGAGATCGACCGCGGCGTGACCGTGCTCCACGGCGAGGGCGGCTACACCGGCGAGCCCAGCGAGGTGCTGCTCAGCGTCATCTCCAACCGGGAGCTGCCCCGGCTGGAAAAGCTGGTCCATTCCATCGACCCCGCCTGTTTCCTCATCGTCAGCCGCGTGACCGAAGTCAGCGGCCGGGGCTTCTCGATGGAAAAGGAATACCAGTAAATCTCCTTGACAGTGTTTCTGCTATCTGCTATATTGATGTCAGAATAACAAAGTCGGTTTTGGGCTTTCGCACAGGGACCCCCCTGCTTTTCGGGGTTATCTGTACGAAGGCCCGTTTTACTACAGGAAAAAGGAGCCAACTATGAAAATCACTCAGATCCCCATGGGGACCCACAATGCCCAGCTGACCTGCTACCTGCAGGATCCCTGCACCGAAATGCCTGCTCTGGATCGCTGCCCTGCGATCCTGATCTTTCCGGGTGGAGCCTATGCCTTCTGCTCAGACCGGGAAGCCGATCCTGTAGCGCTGGCCTTCCTGAACGCAGGCTACAACGCCTTTGTGCTGCGGTACAGCGTCTCCCAGAACTGTCCGGTGGAGGAGGTCTATACCAATGCCTTTGCCGAGGCGCAGGAGGCCATGGACTACCTGCATCAGAACGCAGGTGACCTGCACATCGACCCGGAGCAGATCGCCGTGGTAGGCTTCTCTGCCGGCGGGCATCTTGCCGCCTCGGTGGGCACCATGGGCCGGGTCCGTCCTGCGGCCATGCTGCTGGGCTACGCTGTGTTCAGCGTCCCGGGCAAGGCGTTGGGCATGGAGCTGCCGGACCTGCTGCAGCAGGTGGATGACCAGACTCCCCCTACCTTCCTTTTTGCCACTCAGGGCGACCATCTGGTGCCCGCCACGCAGTCCCTGCAGTTTGCCACCCTGCTGGCAGAGCAGAAGATCCCCTATGAGATGCATATCTTTGCTTACGGCGACCACGGCTTCTCCACCGGCAGCCGCCACATCGCCAATCCCCAAAACCCGGAAAACCCGGAATCCGCAGTGTGGCAGGGCATGGCACTCGGCTTCCTGAACCACATTTTCAACCACGACGTGCTGGTGCCCGCCCCGGAGGAAGTCAAGGAATTCTGTCTTGATATGAAGATCGGCACCCTGCTGGACACTCCTCAGTCCGCTGCCCTGATCCAGCAGCTGCTGCCGGAGCTGGCCCAATATGTGCAGCAGGAGCCCGGCTCCCGGGGCATTTCGGTGAACGATCTGCAATTCTACAGCAACAAAATGTTCGATGAAGAAAAGCTGGCCGCACTGAACGAAGCTCTGGTAAAACTGAATTGAGGTAACACAACATGGAACGCTCTGAACTTCTTGCGCGGCTGGGATTTGCACCGCCGGAGGCCTGCCGGGTGCGGGTCATCATTGACACCGATGCAAAAAACGAGGGCGATGATGACTTTGCCATCCTGCACCATCTGCTCACTCCGCAATTTGATGTGCGTGGTATCTGTGCCACCCATTTCGAGGTCAAAACCACCCAAAGGGGTCTGCCGCCCCACAGCATGGAACGCAGTTACCAGGAGGTATGCCGCCTGCTGAACGCCGCACACATCGACGATGTTCCCGTTCTTCATGGTTGTACTGCCCCTCTCGCCTCCCCGGAGGACGCTCCCGACTGTGAAGCTGTCGAGTTTCTGATCCAGGAGGCTCTGCGGGATGACCCGGCTCCCCTGTACATTGCGGCCCAGGGCGCTATGACAAACATTGCCGCCGCCCTGAACCGTGCCCCGGAGATCGCGTCCCGCATGACGGTGCTCTGGAACGGCGGCGGCCCCTATCCCGCCGGACGACCGGAATTCAATGTTCAGCAGGACCCCATCGCCTGCCGTGTCCTGTTGGACAGCGCAGTCACGGTCTGGCAGATCCCACAGGATGTCTACGCCAGATTCGAGGTATCCCTTTCCGAATTGGCGCTTCGGGTACGGCCCTGCGGCGAAGTGGGAGCCTATCTATTTCAGCAGCTGATGGACGAGTACCCCTCCGAATACGATCCCCGCTTTCCTCTGCGCACCGGGGGCAATTGGACTTTGGGTGACAACACTACCGCCGCTGTCCTGCTGGAGAATGGACTCCGGGGGCATTGGACACTCCGCCCGGCCCCTGTGCTCCTGCCCAACCTGACCTATGCTGAAGCTTCCGACCGTAAAACCATCCGTGTCTATCACGATCTGGATGTTCGTTTTGCACTGGAAGATTTTTATGCCAAGCTGGCGCTGTGCTACCCCAGATAAGGATCATACAAAACAACAGCCCCCTCAGGCCCATAAGCCTGAGGGGGCTGTCGTTCTGTAATTCAGCTGTTACAGCAGCGGTGCAATGACCTTGAGCAGCATTCCGGTGGCACGGAGCAGATAATGCTTCTGCCAGATGCTGGCCGAGGTATTTTCCACCGTGCGGCACTGCTCCAGCGTGTGCTGGAAATCCTGCTCGATGTCCCGGATGCAGGGAGCATCCACCATCCAGACGGCATCCTCAAAGTGATGGTACAGGCTGCGGTAGTCCAGATTGATGGTGCCCACCACTGCTTCCCTGCCGTCCACCACGAACACCTTGGCATGGACAAAGCCGGGGCTCCACTCGCTGATCTTCACGCCCGAATCCAGCAGGGCCGAATAGTGGCTCTTTGCCAGTGCGTAGGGGAACTGCTTGTCCGGCTTTCCGGGCAGGATCAGGTGGACATCCACGCCCCGTTCAGCGGCAAATTTCAGGGCGGTCTCCAGTTCGCCGTCCAGAATGAGGTAGGGGGTCATAATGTGGATGTAACCCCTGGCCCGGTTGAGCAGGTCAATGTAGACCATCTCGCCCACCCGCTCGCCGTCCAGCGGACAGTCCCCGTAGGGAGCCGCCACGCCCTTTGCATTTTCCGGCACCGGAATGGGCCGGGTCAGGAACTGCTCATATTCCGGCTCCTTCAGGATGCCCCACATCTGCAGAAACTGAGCCGTCAGCGAACGGACTGCCTCGCCCTCCAGCATCACGGCGGCATCCTTCCAACGGCCATGCTTCTGGATGTGGTTGATGTACTCATCGGCAAGATTCACACCGCCGGTAAAACCGACCCGCCCGTCAATCACAAGAATTTTCCGGTGGTCGCGGTAATTATAGTGGGTGGAGACGAACGGCTGCACCGGGCTGAACACCTTGCACTGAATGTTCAGCTTCTCCAGCAGCCGGGGGTAATTGCGGGGCAGGGTGGAGAACTCACAGGTGCCGTCGTACATCACCCGGACATCCACGCCCTGCAGCGCCTTGCGGGCCAGCACTTCCAGGATCTTACCCCACATCAGGCCCTCGTCGATGATGAAATACTCCACAAAGATATATTCTTCTGCCGTTTCCAGCTGGCGCAGCAGTTCCTCAAACTTTGCCTCGCCGCCGGGGAAGTAGGTCATGGCGGTGTTCTGGTACACCGGAAAGCCGCCGCCCCGCCCATACAGGTACTTTGCCAGCGAAGCCGCGCCGGGTTCGAGCGCTTTCAGCTGCTCCACGGCCTTTTGGCTCTGCGGCAGCCAGCCGCGCAGCTGATCCTCCAGCTCCAGCAGCCGTTTGCGCAGGATGTTGTGCCCGAAATTGCTCCTGACATAGAAGAACATCGGAATGCCCACCACCGGTGCGATGGCAACCACCACCATCCAGGTGATCTTGGCGCTGTTGTCCATCTTGCTGTTGAGCAGGTAGATGACCATGGCCGATGTAACGACCACACTGCCGCCGAAGTAATGGGGCCACAGGTTGCCGAACCACCGGAAGATGCTGAACAGCAGCCCCACCTGCAGCAGCAGGAGGATCAGCACCAGGCCAAAGCGGCTGAAGATGGCGTGGATCACGCCCTTCTGCCCCTTTCTCAGCAGCCGCAGGCCGCCGTCCTCAAACTGATGAACATAGCCCTTGACGTTCTGTTTCAGTTTCTCTGTTTTCATGTTCCGCCTTTCTTATTTCCGCCGCAGGGTCACCGCATAGGAGTCCTGTGCCGCGTGGCAGCGCTCCACCAACTCCTTGGGCCGGGCGCAGACCCCATGGTCATGCCACGGGTCATTGAACCAGTAGTTTTCCTCATCGTAGCCCACCAGCAGCAGGCAGTGCTCGTGGCACTTCCAGGCAAAGTCGGTGCCATCGGCCAGCAGCCAGTGGTCCTGCTCCTCGGGCACCGGGGTAAAATCCAGCGTTGCCCAGAACACCACCGGCATTCCCTCGTCAATGAACCGGCACAGCTGCGCCGCGGTCTCGCCGCTCACGTCCAGCACCTCGAACCGGTCCGCCGCCCCTTCATGCTCCAACGCGCTCTGCAAGGCCTGCACGATGCAGGGGGCATAGCAACCGTACCCGGTGTGGTCGTGGGGGTCGCCGGGGTAGACGAACATCGGGTCAGGCCCGTAGAGCCTGCCCTCCTGTTCCCAGTAGGGGGCGTGGGGCAGGTCGCGCTCAATGAACACGTCCGGGTCAATGGGAATGCCCACGGCCTGCAGCAGCATCACGCTGCTGATGCTCTCACAGCCGTTCACCCAGCGGGCAGTCTGGTCGATATACGGGGCCGAAACAATCTTTTTCATCAATTTTCCTCTTACTCTGTCAAAAACAGTGGATTTGTGATATCATAAGCAGTGAGAAACAGGGGTGTTCCCCAACAATATACCTATTATAGCTTATTCTGACCGGTTTTTCTACCGGAATCGGCAGGCGGGAGGATTTTGGGACATGAACAATCTGATCATCGGCATCGCAGGCGGCTTGGGCAGCGGCAAAACCACGCTGGCTTACCGGCTCAAGGAGCGGTTCGGGGAGGACGAGGTGCGTCTGATCTCCCACGACAGCTACTACAAGCGCCACGATGAACTGCCCTTTGCAGAGCGCTGCAAGCTGAACTATGACCACCCGGACGCGTTCGACAACGACCTGCTCATCCAGCACCTGAAGGAGCTGAAAGCGGGCCGTGCCATCGACTGCCCCGTGTACGATTACGCCAACCACAACCGCAGCAGCGAGGTGCAGCACATCGAACCCGCCCCCGTCCTCATCGTGGAGGGCATTCTGCCCCTGGCTGAGCCGGAGCTGTGCAGCCTGTTCGATTACAAGATCTATGTAGACACCGACGCGGACGAGCGGATCCTCCGCCGCATCCTGCGGGATGTCAAGGAGCGGGGCCGCTCTCTGGACAGCGTCATCGCCCAGTACCGCGCCACCGTCAAGCCCATGCACGAGGCTTTTGTGGAGCCCAGCAAGCGCAACGCCGATATCATCATCCCCAATGGCGGTGAAAACGGCCCCGCCATCGAAATGCTGGTCCACCATATCCGCAGCCTGATCCAGAAGGCAAATCTGCGCTGAACTTTCACCGCAGTTCCGTATGATACCAAAAAAGGGGTGGTTCCCGACCGGGAACCACCCCTTTTTATGATTCTGCGGATCCTGCTCAGACCTTGCAGCTCTCACCGCTGCAATGGTCACAGTCTTCTTCCAGCTTGCCCACAATGGGTTCCGGATCGATGCCCTGACGGCGGTAGTAGTCGGACAGGGCAGCCTTCACGGCCTGCTCTGCCAGAACGGAGCAGTGCACCTTGATGGGGGGCAGACCTTCCAGAGCTTCCACAACGGCCTTGTTGGTCAGCTTCAGGGCCTCGTCAATGGTCTTGCCCTTGATGAGGTCGGTGGCCATGCTGCTGGTGGCAATGGCGGCACCGCAGCCAAAGGTCAGGAACTTGACATCAACGATCACGTTGTTCTCGATCTTCAGGTACATGCGCATGATATCGCCGCACTTGGGGTTGCCGACCTCACCCACGCCGTTTGCATCGGGGATCTCGCCGACATTGTGCGGGTTTGCGAAATGCTCCATGACCTTTGCGCTATACATACTTGCCATCTTAGTTTTCTCCCTTCAGGCTGAAATGACGGGCGGTGTTCTGGCCCTGCAGCCACATACAACTCATAGCACGGCGGCGGGGGATGACCTCCTCCAGCACGTCGCACAGATATTTTGCTTCCTCCATGGTATTCTGCGGGCCAAAGGTAAACCGCATGGAACCGTGGCCGATCTCCTCCGGCACGCCGATGCTCAGCAGAACATGGCTGGGATCCAGGCTGTCGGAGTTGCAGGCAGAGCCGGTGGATGCGCAGATGTTGTGCATATCCAGATCCAGCAGGATGGTCTCGCCCTCCAGGCCCGGGAAGCTGATGTTCACATTGCCGGGCAGACGGTGCTCCAGGCCGCCGTTCAGGCGGGCCTCCGGGATGTTCTTGAGCACGCGGTCAATGACGTAATCACGCAGCTCTTTCTCGTGGGCCATCCGCTCGTCCAGATGGGCGACGGCCATCTCCAGTGCCTTGCCCATACCGGCGATACCGGCCACGTTCTCGGTGCCGGCGCGGTGGCGGGCCTCCTGGCTGCCGCCGTCGATCAGGTTCTGGGGCCAGATGCCCTTGCGGCAGTACAGTGCGCCCATGCCCTTGGGGCCATTGAACTTGTGGGCGCTCATGGACAGCATATCCACGCCCAGCTCCTTGACATCCACCGGAATGGTGCCAACGGCCTGCACTGCATCGGTGTGCATCCACACGCCGTGCTTGTGGGCGATCTCCGCAATTTCCTTGATGGGCTGGATGGTGCCGATCTCGTTGTTGGCCATCATAATGCTGACCAGCGCGGTATCGGGACGGATGGCCGCCTCCACATCCTCAGGGCGGATATAACCTTCCGGGGTGGGCTTGATATAAGTGACCTCAAAGCCCATGCGCTCCAGAGCCGCCATGCTGTGCATGATGGCGTGGTGCTCAAAGGCGCTGGTGATGAGGTGCTTCTTATTCTGGCGGGCCTTGGTGAAGGCAGTGCCCTTCACGGCCCAGTTGTCGGCCTCAGAGCCGCAGCCGGTAAAGAAGATCTCCGCCGGAGCCGCGTTGATGGCTTTTGCCACCTGAGCGCGGCCGGTATCCACAAACTCCTTGGCTTCGTAGCCGATGCTGTAATGGCTGCTGGGGTTGCCGCAGGCTCCACTCAGGGCCTCGACCATAACAGCCAGTGCTTCAGGGGCGCAGGCAGTTGTTGCGGCATTGTCGAGATAAACCACTTTCTCGCTGATTTCCATAGGAAGAATCCTTTCTAAGCACAATACAGATATCTTTCCGTATTGCCGGGCTTCGGCCCGGTCTCAATACTCTTTGACGCTGACAGTATACCATATCATTCCCTAGTAGGTCAATAGGAATACTCTGATTTCATCATTTCGTAAGATTCTTTGCAAAATCAGCGGCCTTTTCCGGCCAGCTTTCCCAGAACCACCTTCCATTTGGGGTAGCCCCAGCGCCGATCTTCGGCAAAATCGTCGGCCAGCTTCCAGGGGAAGGTGCTGCCATCGAAGTACAGATTGCCCGCTTCGTCCACACGATCCAGCTTTTTGGGCAGGTACTCCTCATCATAATAGCTCTTGCGCTTATCCGGCAGGGCCCAGTGCAGGGTGCCGTCGGCATCCATGCCGGAAGCCCACACGCCGAACACAAAGGTCGCCGCCTCGCCGTAGCAGTGCTGCTCAAAGCGGATGGCACCATCATAATAGAATTTGATGACCTCCAGCGTACCGGATTCATTTTTGCCGTCCCGGCCCAGCGTGGGGCGGTAGTCCTGCTGATACCGGCAGCCGCAATGGGCTCCGGCAAACTTTTTCGGGTCGAACGCCATAAGTGCACATCCTTTCTTTTGCACAAAACTCCCTCCGTCATCGCTGTGCGCTGCCACCTCCCTCTAGGAGGGAGGCTTACCGCACGGACAGGCCCCATCTCAGAGGGGGCTGTCTGCGAAGCAGACTGGGGGAGTTTCCTTTAAAAATGCCCCTCAAAATCGCCCTCGATCTCATACGGCCAGCTCAGGATGCCGCCGAGATCACGCAGGCCGGTGTAGCCCTGCGCTTCCAGCTTCTGTGCGGCATCGGCACTGCGGCGGCCGGTGCGGCAGTAGATCAGCCACTGGGCATTTTTGTCCGGCATGACCTCCTCCGCGCGGGTCAGCACGTCACCCAGGGGCAGCAGCTTTGCGCCGGGGATATGCCCCACGGCAAATTCGTCCGGCTCCCGGACATCCACGGCCTGCGCCTTGCCTGCATCCAGCAGGCGGATGGCTTCGGCCGGAGTGATCTTCTCTACCATTGTCTCATCTCCAAGTTCCGATAATTTCTCTATTATATGATAACAGACGTTTTTTGTTTCGGCAAGAGAAACCGGCGTTTTCGCTTTGCAAAACCTGTACCGCGTGGTATACTAAGGAGAGAAGCAAGGAGAGTAGACCATGAAATTTTCCACAAAGAGCCGCTACGCCCTGCGGCTGATGGCCGAGCTGGCCCGCTACGCACCGGGCACCACCGTCTCCCTGAAAGAGATCAGCGAGCGGCAGAACCTGAGCCTGAAATATCTGGAACAGATCGTCACCCCGCTGGCCCGGGTGGGGCTTGTGAAAAGTGAGCGCGGCAGCCAGGGCGGCTACCGGCTGACCAAGGCCCCCGCCGACTACACCGCCGGTGAGATCCTGCGCGCCATTGAGGGCAGCGTGGCCCCCATCCCCTGCCTTGGCAGCGAGACCAACGAGTGCCCCATGTCCGAGCAGTGCTTCACCCTGCCGTTCTGGGCCGGGCTGGACGAGGTCATCAACCAGTACATCGACAGCGTCACTCTGGAGCAGCTGGCCCAGAGCCTGCCCGCCGCCAAGGACGGCTGCTGCGGCTGCAACACCAAGATCTGAAAATTTATGCTTGACATTTTGCGCCGAATCTTATATAATAAGCAGGCATTCAGCGAATGCAGCATAGATTTAGGGGTATAGCTCAGTTGGTAGAGCAGCGGTCTCCAAAACCGCGTGCCGTGAGTTCGAGACTTACTACCCCTGCCACAAGCGCACAGAGAGTACTCTGTGCGTTTTGTTTTTGTATTTTTCCCGGAATGTCGGACTTTCCAAAACTTTTTTGACATTTTCTGAAATTCATGCTTGACAACCGCGCGTTTCTCAGGTATAATAACACACGTTCCGGCGGTCAACCGCCAGAAACGATGCACTTGAGCGATCATGGCCCGGTAGCTCAGTTGGTTAGAGCACCAGCCTGTCACGCTGGGGGTCGTCGGTTCGAGCCCGATCCGGGTCGCCATTTGCTGCTATAGCTCAGTTGGTAGAGCGCATCCTTGGTAAGGATGAGGTCTCCAGTTCGAATCTGGATAGCAGCTCCATCGAGAAAAACCACTTGAATCCTTGCGGTTCAGGTGGTTTTTTGTATTTCCGGTCATTTTTACCACCCGGTTTTCTTTTTGCTGCGCAAAAAGGCCCCCCGGCACCATGCGGACGTGCCGGGGGGCTTTGCAATATGGAGGAAGCAGGGCGATGCGGTACGCCCCGCCGGGGTAAGTCAGTGGATCAGCTCGTTATGAGCTGCGCCGTTGATGGTGAGCCGGGCCTCGCCGCCGTTGTGGGTAAGCACAAAGGGGGTAGCATCGGGGCCCATGGCCAGCATCTCGTCGATGACAAGGCTGGACTCCCGGCTCCGGGTGCGGAACACCACCACATCGGCACCCTGTGCCTTGATGGCCCGCAGGTCGCCCAGCACAGCGTTGAGAGCGGCATCCTCAGAGGGTACCGCAATGATGTACCGGCCATCCACCACAGAGGTCTCGTAGGTCTCTGCACCGGTCACGGTGTAGTTGGGGGCCGCAGAGGACGAGCCGCCGTTCTCCTGAGGCTCCGGTGCGCCGCAGCGGATGCAGACGCCGTTCTTGTACTCGTGGCCCAGAGGGGCAACGAGATTGGTGCGCTCACCTTCCTCCTCGCCGCAGCGGGTGCACTTTTTTACCGTGTAGCCGCTTTCCGTGCAGGTGGGGGCAACGGTGGTCTCGACGTACTGATGGCCCAGAGCATTAGCGGTTTTGGTGCGCGAGCCCAATTCCTTGCCGCAGCGGCTGCACTTTGTTACCTTGTAGCCATCCTCGGTGCAGGTGGGGGCAACGATGATCTCGACGGAAGGATTCGAATGATCGCACTCTTCCGGGGTCTGCTCCCCGCTGGTCACCCATTCGCCGTTCTGACGTGTTTGGGTCACCGTGTTCGAGCTGTTATTGCCCACAAAGGTCATTTCTATTTTTGCATTGTCCACGATGTCGTTGGCAATAGTAAATTGATTCTTGCCGTTTTGGACAGTATCAGTATCCTTCTCACTGCTCGTTCCGCCATTGCCAATGGCAGCGCCTGCGCCATTATTCCGCCAGCTGTCGTGGTACTCGGCACTGCCGGTGGCCTTGACCTGCGCGCTGCCGCCAATGATCACTTCGCCGGTGCCATTTGCGCCGCCGCCGATGCCTGCGCCGCCGCCGTATGCGCTATTTTCTGCCGTTACCTGAGCATTGCCCTGAATAGTGACCTTGGCGCTGCTCTTTTTGCCGTTACTGCTGCCTGCGCCGCCACCGATCACCGCACCGGTACCGTGAGAGTCTATATATTTTCCATTCCCGGCTTTCGCCTTCACTACTGCATTGCCGGAGATGGTGATCTCGGCTGTGCCGCCAAGACCGCCGCCGATCACTGCAAGGTCAGCGCCGGAGCCCTCAAATCTATCATCACTTCCGTTATCAGCGGTCACCTGAGCGCTGCCGGAGATGGTAATGCTGGTTTTCCTGCCTTCATTAACTTCATAACCTTCACCCTTGCCTCCGCCGATGCCGCCATTGGCGTTGACCACAGCATTACCTTTGATCACGATATCTTCAGCCGAACCGCCGCCACTTCCGCTGCCGATCCGGCCCTGGGTATTCACCGTGCCGCCATTGATCTCAATGTTTTTGGTGCCCTGGAGGATGAAAGGCCTGTTCCAGCCCCATCCACTTCCGCCAATGGCAGCACCATAGTGATCTGCGATCACGTTAAGGGTCTGGCTTGTGTCACTTGCCGTAATGGTGAGCTTGCCGGTGCTGACGTCATCGTTTTTCTGGATGCCGGCACCGTGTCCAGATCCTTTCAGGGTGTTTTGGCCCTCCACCGTGATCTCCACATCGCCGCTGCCCTGAATATCAATGGCTGCCATGCCACGATCATTCGAATTAGCAGCATTCGGCTGGTCGATGGTGGCATTGTTCAGCGTCAGCTTGATCTTGTTGACGGTATTGTTGAAGATCTGGATGATGCCGGTGCGCTCACTTTTCTCGCCGCTGCGCTCTCCCTCGCCGCTGCTGCGGGCCGGAGCCTTGCGGGAGCCATTGGAGGCGTCGTCAGAGGCGCTGGCAGTAGCCTCGGCAGAAGCCTTGGCCTCTGGCTTGGGCTGGCCCTCGTCCTCTGCTTTGGACTCCTGCCCCTCGCCAGCGGAAGCATTCAGCTCCCCGTTTGCAGGGGCATTCTGCTCCTTCTTTTCCTCGTCAGCAGGGTCGCTGTTGTTATCCTTATTTTCGGTCTCGGTATTCTGCTCCGGGTCAGCCGGAGCTTCGGTATCCTTCTGCTCCTGCTTTTTCTCAGCAGCGGGGGCGTCCTCTGCCTCCTGGGTCTCCTCCGAGGTCTCCTCCTTGGCCGGAGCCTTGGCCGGAGTCACAGGCTGGTTTTCTTCCTGCTGGTTCTCCTCAGCGGTCTGCATAGCTCCATTAGCGGAGCTATAGGCACCCTTGATCTCGATTTCCTCATCGATGCTGTACGTAGACGATGTTCCGTCGTCCTGCTCCACGGTGATGCCTTTATCATCCGCCTTGATCACAAGGCCGCCGTTGGAAAGATCAAAGGTGGCCGCAAATGCCGGGGCGGAAAGGGATACCGCCATGCTCAGGGCCACGGCCGCCGCCGCGACTTGCCGGAGCAATTTTTTTCTTCGCATGATTTTTACCTCCTGTTTTGCATTTTGTGGCTTTTCTGCCAAATTTATTATACCCCCCCCCCCTACAGCCTGTGCAATATGACGGTTGAACAATCTTGCCCCACTTTTTTTAGCAAAAATGACAAAAAACGCCGTTGGCCCGCACCTTTTGTGCAGGCCACCAGCGTTATTGTCCATGTATCCCGGCTAAAATATCACGCTCGTGCGTTTGCCCCCGCTTCCCCGCCGGGCCGGAGCAAACAAAAAAACACCCCGAAGCCTTGATGGCTTCAGGGTGTTCTGAGCTGGAGCTGCTATCCAGATTCGAACTGGAGACCTCATCCTTACCAAGGATGCGCTCTACCAACTGAGCTATAGCAGCACACTCACAGCTCAATTATAATACCATAAACTCTGCCGCATTGCAAGCGTTTTTTGCAAAAAAATCTGGCATTTTGCGTTTTTTCTGCCCAGATGCAGAAAAACGGCTGCCGTTTTCCACGGCAGCCGTCTGCATTGTTGAAACTATTACTCGATGAGGCCGTTCAGCAGGGCCAGGCACTTGCGGCTGTGCAGCTTGCGGATAGCCTTTGCCTCGATCTGGCGGACGCGCTCACGGGTGACGCCGAAGTCGCGGCCCACCTCTTCCAGCGTGCGGGGACGGCCATCGTCCAGACCAAAGCGGAGACGGATGACCTTCTCTTCACGGGGGGTCAGGCTCTTGAGAGCCTGATTGATCTGCTGGGCCACCATGGCACGGTCAGCAGCCTTTCCGGGAGCCTCGGCATTCTCGTCGGCGACGAAATCGCCCAGAGAGGAATCCTCTTCCTCGCCCACGGGGCTTTCCAGGCTGGCGGGCTCCTGTGCCATCCGCTGGATCTCACGCACACGCTCCACGCTCATGTCCATGGCCTTTGCCAGCTCTTCCGGGGTGGGCTCGTGGCCGTTCTGGTAGACCAGCTGGTTGGTGGCCTGACGCATCCGGTTGATGGTCTCGACCATGTGCACCGGGATGCGGATGGTGCGGGCCTGGTCCGCAATGGCGCGGGTGATGGCCTGACGGATCCACCAGGTGGCGTAGGTGGAGAAGCGGAAGCCGCGGTCGCAGTCGAACTTCTCAGCCGCCTTGATGAGGCCGATGTTGCCCTCCTGGATGAGATCGAGGAAGGCCAGATTGTGGCCCACATGCTTCTTGGCGATGGAGACCACCAGACGGAGGTTCGCTTCGCTCAGGCTGCGGCGGGCGTTCAGGCCGTCGCGGCGGATCTTCAGCAGCTCTTGACGGCGCTCCTCGGTCAGGGGACCGTTCTCCACAGCCTCCATGGCCTCTTCCTCAGCAGCCTTTTCCTCGGCGTCCTCGCTGGACTTCTCGTTGCCCTCTTCGTCGATGTCCTCGGTGTAGCTGCGGCTGTTCTCATCCTCCTCGAACGAGAAGCGGGCGCTGTTCTTCTTGATGTACTCGGTCGCACCGTACTTCTGGCGGTCGGCCTGCAGGATGTGGGCAGCCTCGGCACCGGCGTGGATGCGCTTGCTCAGATCAACTTCCTGTTCCGCGCTCAGCAGAGGGATCTGGCCGATCTGCTTGAGGTAGTTCTTGACGGGGTCGTCCAGCAGCTCATCCATCGCAGCCTTCAGGTCGGCAGGGTTCTCCTCGGCGGCCTCTTCCTCGTCGTCGCCGCCCAGACCCAGCTCGTCGCTGTTGTTCTCGGCGTTCTCCACCTCGGCGATGATGCTGTCCACGTCCAGATTCACATCGGCGTCGGCCTCATCCTCGATGATCTTGATGCCGCGCTCTTCAAGGAGCGTATAGAGCGTTTCCACATCCATCCTGCACTGTGCAGCCAAAGTTTTGGCCTCCTGTGCCGACAGGGTGCCTTCGCCTTTCGTCAACAGTTCCTTCAAAGTCATGCCCATTTCGCTCTCTCCTTCTCACCGCGGGGGAAGCGCCCCGCAAGTGAACTTGTCTCATAGTTTCGGTCTTGCTTCTCAAATCACAAGACCTCCGTTGACGCCGAACACCTGGCCGGTGATGTAGCCGGCGTCTTCTCCGGCGAGGTACAGCAGAAGCTTTGCCACCTCTTCGGCGGTGCCGAGACGGCCCACAGGGGTCTCTTCGGCCAATGCCGCTTTGTCCTCAGCAGTGAACGAAGCCATCATATCGGTGTCGATGACGCCGGGGGCCACACAGTTCACGGTGATGCCGCTGGGACCTTCTTCTTTTGCCAGCGCCTTGGTCAGGCCGATGAGGCCCGCCTTGGCGGCGGAATAGTGTACCTCACAGCTGCCGCCGGTCTGGCCCCACATACTGCTCACGGTGAGGATACGGCCCGCTTTGCGGCGTATCATCCCGGGCAGGGCCAGCTGGCAGAGGTTGAACGCACCGGTCAGGTTGACGTCCAGCATCCGCTGCCACTCTTCCGGCGTGATGTCGGTGAACAGCTTCTGCTGGGCGATGCCCGCGTTGCTCACCAGCACATCCACCCGGCCCAGCGCCTGCTCGGCGGCGCGGAAGGCCAGCTCACAGCTGGCCCGGCTGGCCACGTCACACTGGATGGCCAGTACGCCCGGCAGCTCTTTTTGCAGGGCTGCGGCGGCCTCGGCGTTGGTGTGGTAGAACACCGCCACCCGGCAGCCCGCCGCGTAGAATGCGCGGGCTGCTGCTGCGCCGATGCCCCGGTCGCCGCCCGAGATGAGGACGGTGCGGCCCTTCGCCGCCGGGGCAGTGCTCTGGGGCTCTGCCGCAGGTTCCGGCTCGCGTTCCGGTCCCGATGCTGGTGTGTTCTCCGGCGCAGCGCTGACCGGCGTTTCCCTCGTTTCCTGCACCGGCGGTGCGGCCGCAGCCGCTTCTTCCGGCTCGGGCAGGGTCGGCCTGCGCTGTTCTGTCTTCGGCCCGGCGTCTGCAAGGTCAAATGTCAGCTCAAATTCGTCGTTGTACAAGAGTCAAACCCTCCTGTCCACTATTTTCGGCCGCAGCGCCTCTTCGTGTCAAAGCCTCTGCGGCGGGAAAGGAAACAGCTTCCCCCACCCCGCCGGAGCTGCGCTCTGCTCACTTTTTCCGGTCTAGGCCGGCCCTGCGGCGCGCCCGGCGGCATTTGTGTGGTTTCGACAAGTTTCCATTGAATAATATAGCACAATCGGGCGAAAAAATAAAGTGGTCACCGGTGATTTTTTCACGCAGTTCCCACTTTTTTCACAGATTCAGGGGTTCACGGGCGGCTTCCAGCGGGGCTTTGCGGCCCGCCTGGCCCGCAGTGAAACGAAAAATTCCTGCAAAAGCTGCTGTGCCTCATCGGCCCGCAGTCCCTTTTCGATGACGGGGTGATGGTTGAAGGGCTGGGCGAAGAGGTCTGTCACCGAGCCGCAGCAGCCCGCCTTGACGTCGGCGGCACCGTACACCACCCGCTTGATGCGGCTGTTGATGATGGCGCCGCTGCACATGGGGCAGGGCTCCAGCGTCACGAACAGCTCACACTGCCACAGCCGCCAGCCGCCCAGCTTTTTGCAGGCCGCGTCGATGGCCAGCAGCTCCGCGTGGTGGAGGGCGTTTTTCTCCGTCTCGCGGGTGTTGTGGGCGGCAGAGATGATCTCTCCGTCCTTCGCCACTACCGCGCCCACCGGCACTTCGCCCAGTGCAGCGGCCTTTCGGGCCTCTTCCAGCGCCGCGCCCATCAGCTCAAAATCGGTCATCCCATTCCCCTTTCTGCCAGCCGTGCGGCAAACACGAGGCAGTTATTTATAATATGTAACGCGCTGCCGGGCCATACGCTCTTCGCTTTCCGGGCCGCCCAGCCGAAGATGAGCCCCATGCCCAGCGCATAGGCCCGGGCCGTCCAGCTGCCGTGCAGCGCCGCAAAAATCACCGCCTGCACCACCACAGCCCCCGCGCCGCCCAGCGGCTGCAAAAGATAGAGCGCCCCGCCCCGAAAGGCAAGCTCTTCCGCCAGAGGGGTCACAAGGCAGATGCGCAGCGCAGCCCACCCGAGGGCCGCGCCCTCGGGCAGAGCCGTCTTTTCTGCCGGGAGCAGCAGCTGTGCTCCCGCCGCCAGCAGCCCCCAGAGCACTGCCGCCTCGGCCAGGACCCGGCACTGAGCCGGAAAAGACGGCTTTTCCGTTTCCCTTATCAGTCTTTTCACGGCGCCCCCTCCTGTCGGCGGACATTGTACCATACTGCCGCCCCGTTTTGCAAGCAGTTTTTCGTTCATGCGAAGAAATTTCACTCAAAAGATTGACATTCCGCCCGGCGTTCTGGTATACTTTGTACGACTTTTTTGTGGATTTGTCGTTTTACTAAAGACACACGATGAACGCACCCATGGAGGTACGAGCTATATGATACGCATTCTTACCGATTCCGCATCCGACATCCTGCCCGCCGAGGCCGCGCAGCTGGGTGTGGACGTCATCCCCCTCAACGTCACCCTCGAGGACGGCACCGTCATCCGGGACGGCGTGGACCTGACTCCCAGCGAGTACTACGAGCACATGGCCGGCTGCAAAAAGCTGCCCACCACCAGCCAGCCCAGCCCTGAGCTGTTCGAAAAGTTCTACGCCGAGGCTGCTGCCGCCGGAGACGAGGTCGTGGGCATCTTCCTGTCCCATGAGCTGTCCGGCACCTATCAGTGTGCGAAGCTGGCCGCAGACCTGGCCAATGTGGACAACGTCCTCTTCGTGGACAGCACCAATGTCTGCCTCGGCGAGGGTCTGCTGGTGCGTATGGCCGCACACCTGCGGGACGAAGGCAAGTCTGCCGTCCAGATCGCCGCCACCCTCGAGCACGCCAAGGAGCACCTGCACCTCGTCGCCGCCATCGACGACCTGAAGTATCTGCGCAAGGGCGGCCGTCTGCCCGCCGCCGTCGCCGTGGCCGGCGGGATGCTGGGCATCAAGCCCCTCATCACCATCAAGGAGGGCAAAGTCGCCATGGCCGGCAAGGCCCGGGGTCTGCCCGGCGCATACGTCGCCCTCTTCAAGAAGATCGAGGAGCTGGGCGGCGTCAATCCCCGTTTCCCTTCTCTGGCCGGTTACACCATCAGCACCCGCGAGGTGAACCCCATCCAGACCTATCTGGTGGACAATCTCGGCCTTTCCGAGCCGCTGGTGCGCCAGATCGGCTGCGTCATCGGCACCCACGCCGGTCCCGGTGCGTTTGGTCTGGCCTTCTTTGATAACGGGCTGGTCATCGACTGATAGGATATAATAAAAGGCTGCTGTGCAGACGCACAGCAGCCTTTTTTCGTTTTTACTTACAGCATATCCATGATGAGCTTGCCCAGCAGGAGCACCAGCACCACGAGCATCATGGGGCGGATGAACTTTGCGCCCTTTCTCAGGGCGAAGTGAGAGCCGATGATGTTGCCGACGATGTTGCTGATGGCGCAGGGGATGCCCACCGGAAAGACCACCAGCCCGCTGCTCAGATAGGTGAAGAGGCTGGCGTAGTTGCTGGCGAGGTTGAGCACCTTGGCGTTGCCGTTAGCGGTGCGCAGATCAAAGCCCATCAGGCTGGTGAAAGCGATGATGGCAAAGGTCCCGGTGCCAGGCCCCACCATGCCGTCGTACAGACCGATGCCAAAGCCGATGCCAAGGGCCAGCAGGGCCTTTTTCAAATTCAGGGAGCCGTCATCCCGGTTCTCTTCCGGGAGGTTGCGCTGCCACAGGATGATGACTGCCGCGATGGGCAGGATGATGAACATCATCATCTGCAGCACCTCATCGCTGAGCATCAGGACGATGTGTGCGCCCAAGGCACTGCCCGCAAAGCTTCCGATGGCGGCGAGGATGCCCACCTTGATGTTCATCGCGCCGTTCTTGAAGAAGCTGGCCGTGGCGAACGTCGTGCCGCAGGCGGCGCTGAATTTGTTGGTGGCGTAAGTATAGTGAGGCGGCAGGCCCGCGAAGAGATAGGCCGGCAGGCTGATGAGCCCGCCGCCGCCCGCTGCCGAATCCACAAAGCCCGCAAAGCCGGTCATGAACACCAGAAATGCCATCATCGGCAGACTGATTTGAATACCCATTGTTATGATTCCCCTTAATATTCCTATTTTTTCCACGATTTTACTTGTACAGCTCACCCTCGCAGGCCAAAATCTGGTCGAGTATCATCCGGGACACCCGGGCGCCGTAGACCATGGAGGGATGGTCATTGTACTCGATGATGTCGTGGAAGTCCTTGTTCATCAGGACGATGACATACTCGCCGTAGGGGGTGTGGACGATGCCGCCGTCGTTGCGGCAGGCGTTCATGCTGCCGCTCTTGCTGGCCACCCAGATGAGTTCCGGCTCGCCGGTCTCCTCGCAGTCGAGATAGAACTGAGGGAAGTCGTGGGTCAGCATGGTATTGTAGTGCTGCTGACGGAAGATGGCCAGCATCTCGGCGCTGGCCTCAGCGCTGACGAGCGTTCCCTTTGCCACCTGCGCAAACAGCGAGGCGTAGTCCCGGGGCGTCGTGGTGCCGAGGTCGTTGTAAAGATCAAAGTGGAGCGGGTTATGCAGGACGGTGTGGGCAAAGCCCATCTCCCGGATGCAGGCGTTGATGGTGTCCAGCCCCAGATAGTCGATGACCATGTTGGTGGCGATGTTGTCGGAGCAGATGATCATCATGGTGGCGGCGTCTTTAACTTTCAGACTTGCGCCCACGCCCAGCGCCCGGAGCATACCGGAGCCGTCCACAAAGTGCTCGGGCTTGTAAGTAATTTTTTCCTCGAGGCTGGCTTTGCCCCGGCTGGCCTGCAGATACAGGGCTGCGAGGATATATGCCTTGATGGTGGAAGCCGTCTCAAATTCCTCGTCAGCGCCGATCTCGACCGTGTGGCCGTGCAGATCGTCCACAAAGACGCTCATCTTGCCCTGATAGGAATACAGCTCGGCGGCAATACGCTTTTCCAGCGTCATGTTTTTATCCATTTTGGAATCTCCATGTCGTTTTATACATTATTTAGAGGTTTTCTTCGAAGAACCGCCGGGCGTTGCGGTAGAAGATGGCCTCCACCTCGTCCTCGGTGAAGCCCTCGCGGCGGAGTGCGTCGGCCAGCAGCGGGAGCTTGGAGCAGTCGTCCATTTCCAGCTTGCCGCCGATGCCGTCGAAGTCACTGCCCAGACCGATGATCTCAATGCCGCCCACCTGTTTGAAGTGGGCCGCGTGCTTTGCCATCAGGGCCGTGGTGCTGCGGCAGAGCTTTTCTTCGGGCTGGTTGTCGAGGAAGCCGCTGCAGTAGTTCAGACCCACGAGGCCGCCCTTGTTGGCGAGGGCGCGGATCATCTCGTCGGTGAGGTTGCGGCAGTGGGGTGCGAGGGCGCGGCAGTTGGAGTGGCTGGCCGCAAAGGGGCGGGTGGAGTGCTCCACAATGTCCCAGAAGCCCTTGTCGGACAGGTGGCTCACGTCTGCGATGATGTGCAGACGCTCCATCTCAGCCAGGAACTCGAAGCCCTTCTCCTTCAAGCCCGTCTCGGTGTTGGGGGCGCAGGGCCAGATGTTGTGGCCCCCGCCGGGGACGACGTTGGGGCTGGCAAGCTCGTTCTCGTGGTTCCAGGTCAGGGTCATCATGCGGACGCCCAGCTCGTACATCCGGCGCAGCACACCGATGCTGCCCTTGCAGCAGCCGCCCTCTTCGATGGTGAGCATTCCGCTGATCTTGCCCTCGGCGGCGTTCTTGCGGATGTCAGAGGGTTGATACACCGGAGCAATATCCTCCGGGTATTTTTCCATGATGCGTTTGAAGACGTCGATCTCTTCCAGCGCCGTCACCAGCGGGTCGGCACCGGGGGTCTTGTCGCCCAGATTGACAAAGGCGGCGAAGCACTGCAGCGTATAGTCGCCCTTTTTCAGTTTCTGCAAGTCGATGTGCAGATCATTCTGCGCAAAGCTCTTGGGCGTACCCGCCTTTTCGGCGTAGCGCAGCTCACTCAGGGTGTCACAATGTAGATCAAAGACTTTCATTTTTGGTTCTCCTTTGATAGAGGGAAGATGCTTCTTCCATCGGGTCGAGGTTTCTTTTAAGTAAAATCACGCGCCTGTGGCGCGGATTTGGGTTTCTCTTTCGGTCAAATGGCTTTGCGCTCCGCGCGGGCCAGAGGCAGAGCTGGTTTTTTCTTTAAGCTGGTTCTCG
>ERZ840407.647-NODE-647-length-21953-cov-3.657320_pt1 | contig 21953 bp, 21 predicted proteins | sample MGYA00519877_ERZ840407 | MGnify/ENA primary metagenome ERZ840407 (study PRJEB31850, sample SAMEA3708875) | human gut metagenome | biome: human gut; feature: human-associated habitat; material: faeces | place: China | collected 2014 ...
AGCCGCCGGAGCGGTGCTTAAGCCGTCAGGCGGGAATTGTGCGGTGTTGCCTAAGCATCACTTTTATGCCGCAGGCTGTGTGCCTGCGGCATTTTTGCTGCCATTTTTGAAGCAGTGGGAAAGAACCAGATAAAATATATTGACTGACATAATATTATATGATATATAATATATAGAACAAAATAATACCGGTAGAGCCGCCGCCACACGCAACGGCACTGCTGGGCTAATACAACAGGGAAGGGGGCACCCACATGAGCTTTACCACAGGCGCGGCGCTGCTGGATGCCGTGGTGCTGGCGGTCGTATCGCGCGAGGAAGAAGGTACTTATGGCTACAAGATCACCCAGGAGATCAAGCAGGCGCTGGAATTGAGCGAATCGACACTGTACCCGGTGCTGCGGCGGCTGCAAAAAGATGGCTGCCTGACCATTTACGATGAACCGTTCAATGGCCGCAACCGCCGCTATTACAAAATTACCCCGCTGGGGCGGCAGCAGCTGGCAGGCTACAAGGCAGAGTGGAAAGTTTACGCCGCCAACATTGACCATATTTTTGGGGAGGATGCAAAATGACAAGGCAGGAATATATGCAGCAGCTGGCAGCTCTGCTGGCCGCAATGCCGGAAGCCGAACGCCGGGATGCCCTGGATTATTACGAAGAATACTTTGATGCTGCAGGCCCCGAAAAAGAGGCCCAGACCATCCAGGAACTGGGCAGCCCCCAGAATGTGGCGGAAAAGATATGGGAGGGCACCGGGGCACAGTTCGGTACGCCGATGCCGGATAACAGCATGCCAGAACAGGGCAGCAGACGCAGAAAAAGCCTGGTGTGGATTGTGCTGGCTATCCTTGCAATTTTGATTGTTGTGCTGCTGGTGTTCAATGGCTCTTTCAAAATTGTGACAAAATATCAGTACAGCATTGCAGAGAGCGCAACGGCAGAGAAAGTTCCCCCGCAGGAAACCACCGGGGAAGCCAATGGGGAAGCCGCCGGGGGAGCAACCGAAAATGCAGAAGAAAGTGCGAATGAAAACACCAAAACAGCCATCACAAAGGAAAGTGCAAAAAGCGAAAGCACCAACCGGTTGGAAAGCAGCACGATGACGCTGGATGCAAAGCAGGTCCAAACGATGGTACTGGACCTGGACTGCGGTGAGGTTGCTTTTGTGCGCAGCAATGCAGCGGATGAGATAACGGTTCGGTTTGAAAATTTCTATTCCGACTGGCTGGAGCGTACCGTGGACGAGAGCGGCTTTAGCGTGCGGTACAAAATACCCAAAGGCTATATTTCCGGCAGTGACCCCACGCCCACGCTGAGCATCGCCCTGCCGGAGATAGAACTGGAACAGATAGAGCTGAATTTGAACCTGGGCAGCGCCGACCTTGGTACACTGAAAGCCAAAAGCATACAGGCAGACCTTGCCCTCGGCAGCCTGTATGCGGATGAGCTGCAAACCGGGCAGCTGGATGCAACGCTTGCCCTGGGCAGTGCAGAGCTTGGCACCGTGCAGGCAGAGCGCGTGACGATTGAAAACGCCCAGGGCGATGTGACGATCAGCCGCCTGGTAGGGGCCAGCCAGGTGCAGGTAACCGATCAGCTGGGCAATATTGCCCTGACCCTGGGGGAAAAGAGCACCACATGTGCGGCATGCCGGAACGCGTTTGGAGCCCGTTCCAAACGGCGGACGGGTGCCGATGTGCAAAATGTTTTGATTAGTCATACTCTTGTGCCTGGCCATGGTGCAGTTTATACAACTTTTGCCCAAAAGGCCAAAAAAAGATTTAATACAACAAATTTTGCATATTGTACGCGAATGTGGTACAATAACCAATAAGCAAATCAGGCAACGAAAAGGGTAAAGGAGAATTGCGAAATGGCGTATTATTTTAGTGAACCGTCCCGTACCTTCGGCGAGTATCTGCTCGTCCCCGGCTATTCCTCTTCGGAGTGCATCCCCACGGCTGTCAGCCTCAAAACCCCGCTGGTCAAGTACCGCAAGGGCGAAGAAGCCTGCCCCCTGACCATGAACATCCCCATGGTTTCGGCTATCATGCAGTCCGTTTCCGGTGAGAAGCTCGCCATTGCCCTTGCCAAGCAGGGCGGCGTTTCTTTCATTTACGGCTCCCAGTCCGTTCAGTCCGAGGCTGATATGGTTCGCCGTGTCAAGGCTTACAAAAAGGGCTTTGTTACCTCTGATTCCAACCTGCCGCCGGAGGCTACCCTGGCTGATGTGTTGGACCTGAAAACCCGTACCGGCCATTCCACCGTTGCCATCACGGCTGACGGCACCCCCCACGGCAAGCTGCTGGGCATTGTGGCATCCCGTGACTACCGCCTGTCCCGCATGAGCACCGATCTGAAAGTGACTGAGTTCATGACCCCGCTGGACAAGCTGGTTACCGCACCGGCCAACACCAGCCTGCATGACTGCAACGATATCATCTGGGATAACAAGATCAACTCTCTGCCGCTGGTAGACGAGCAGGGCAACCTGCAGTATATGGTTTTCCGCAAAGATTATGATTCCCACAAGGAACATGCCAATGAGCTGCTGGATGCCAACAAGAGCTATGTTGTCGGCGCCGGCATCAATACCCGCGACTATGCCGAGCGCGTGCCCGCCCTGGTGGATGCCGGCGTGGATGTGCTCTGCATCGACTCTTCCGAAGGTTACAGCGAATGGCAGTCCCGTACCATCGCCTGGATCCGTGAGCATTACGGCGACAAGGTAAAGGTCGGTGCAGGCAACGTGGTGGACCGCGAGGGCTTCCTGTTCCTGGCAAAAGCCGGTGCAGACTTTGTCAAGATCGGCATTGGCGGCGGCTCCATCTGCATCACCCGCGAAACCAAGGGCATTGGCCGCGGCCAGGCAACCGCCGTTATCGAGGTTGCCAAAGCCCGCGATGAATACTATGAGCAGACCGGCATCTACATCCCTATTTGCTCCGATGGCGGCATTGTGCATGACTACCACATCACCCTGGCATTGGCAATGGGCGCTGACTTTGTTATGCTGGGCCGTTACTTTGCCCGCTTTGATGAATCCCCCACGAACAAGCTGCGCGTTGGCGGCAACTATGTGAAGGAATACTGGGGCGAAGGTTCCAACCGTGCCCGCAACTGGCAGCGCTATGACCTTGGCGGTGCCCAGAAGCTGAGCTTTGAGGAGGGCGTTGATTCTTACGTTCCGTATGCCGGCCCGCTGGCCGATGGCGTGCAGACCACGCTGTACAAGGTGCGCTCCACCATGTGCAACTGTGGTGCGCTGTCCATCCCGGAACTGCAGCAGAAAGCCCGCCTGACGGTCGTTTCTTCCACCTCCATTGTGGAAGGCGGCAGCCATGACGTTATCCTGAAAAACAGCCCGAACAATGTTTAAGCTGTTCCGGGTTGGGGCACCACGGCCAGCAGAATTTGCGCTTGCAATCTGATAGGATTTGTGGTATTATAACCAACATGAGATGCAAAGGGGCAGCTACCAATACAGCTGCCCTTTTTTGCACTTTTGCGGGTTCAGGCGGTAACATTGTGCGTTTTAACCGCCTGGGGCCGGGGGTTCAGCCCCAAAACAATCAGGGGCGCGGCAGAATGGCTGCGCCAATGTAAGAGAGGGAAAGAATTATGAAAAAATTTGCCTGCGCTGCGCTGAGCACTGCACTGCTGGCCAGCATGCTGGCTGCCTGCGGCAGCTCCGCATCCACCACCCCGGCGGCTTCCTCCGCTGATACATCCTCCGATACCGGGGCATCTTCCACCGAAGCTGCCGCTTCCACCGGGGCTGCAGCAGATGGTTCGCTGCACGTTGCCATGAACACCGATATCCAGACGATGGATGTGCACAAGACCAACAACGACTACATGGTGCCGCTGAATATCTTTGACCGCCTGTTTGAGATCAAAACCAATGCGGACGGCTCCACTGAGCTGGAGAAGAGCCTGGTGGAAGACTACACCGTTTCGGACGACGGCCTGACCTATGATTTCACCCTGCGCAGCGGTGTTACGTTCTCTGACGGCACCCCGCTGACCGCCAACGATGTCAAGTATACCTTTATCCGTATGCTGGCCCTGCCGGACAGCGTGCAGACGGATTATGCCTCTGCCATTGCCGGTGCGGAAGCTGTGATGGATGGCACCGCCACCGACCTGGAAGGCATTCAGGTGATTGATGACACCCACTTTACCATTACCCTGTCGGATCCGTTTGCCGGTTTCCTGTATGAGCTGGCAACCGCTTCCTGCTCCATCATGAGCGAGAAGAACGTGGAGGAAGCAGGCGACCAGTTTGGTATGGACTGCTCCAAGACCATCGGCTCTGGCCCGTATGTGGTCACCAGCTGGACCCGCGACAGCAGCATTGTGCTGGATGCCAACCCCAACTACTGGGGCGAAAAGCCCAGCGTGCAGCATGTGGAAATTTCCATCGTGCCGGATTCTTCCACCATGAGCATGATGTTCCAGAACGGTGAGCTGGATATCCTGGACTGCGATTACATTGACGCTGCCGTTGTCAACTCTACCTACAAGACCCAGTATGCCGATGATATCGTAACCTCCAACCGTCTGGGCACCACCTACATGGCTCTGAACGAGAATGTGGAGCCGCTGAACGATGTCAAGGTCCGCAAGGCCATCCAGATGGCCATTGACCGCCAGACCATCCTGGATACCGTGTATAACGGCGATGGCAGCCTGGTGGACGGCATTTACCCCAAAGGCCTGATCGGCTACACCGAGGACAACGAGGGTTGGCTGAAGTACGACCCCGAACAGGCCAAGAGCCTGCTGGCCGAAGCCGGTTACGCGGATGGCTTTACCATGGAGATTGCTGCCGATAACTCCAGCAGCGATTCCACTCTGCTGGTCATCCAGATCGTGCAGCAGTACCTGCAGCAGATCGGGATTAACGCCGAGATCAAGAGCTATGACCCCGCCAGCTGGCTGGATCTGCGCAAGAGCGGCGATATGGTCAGCTTTGTCAGCTCCTGGACGGCCGACTATAACGACCCGGATAACTTCATTTACACGTTCTTCGGTACCCCCGAAAAGAGCAATGTGCGCAGCCTGAACTACTTTAACACCGACGTTATGAGCCGTGTTGCTGCCGCCCGCGGCATTGTGGACGATACCGAACGCCTGACCGAGTACGCCGCGCTGGAAAAGCAGATCGTGGAAGAGGACGCTGCATGGGTACCCATGTTCAGCCGTTCCCACCTGTTTGTTAAGGGCGACCGGATCGCCTCCTTCACCCCGCACTGGGCCGGTTATAACGATACCCAGTATATCAACGTTACCTTGAAGTAATTTTTGGACAAAAAAAGTTACAAATAATGCAATGCAGGCTGCGACCACAGGTTGCAGCCTGCATTTTTTATGTTATAATTTTAATGCTTGTATATTTTACAGCATAAAAGTGTAAAAATATACAGCCGCTCAAACAGACTGTCCATAAGGTAAAACTGCATTCTGCCTGGCAGGAACCGTAGGGGCGCACATTGCGCGCCTACGAACCTGAAAACTTAGCGCTTTTTATAAAAGCGCTGTGCCGAAGCAACGCCTGCGGGGAAAATGATGTTCACCTGCGCAGAGCATGGTTTTGACCGATTGGCAGTTTGGAAACAGCGGCTGTGAGGGACAAAAGGGGAGTGACTCCGTGTGAAAAGCGTGATAAAGCGCATTTTGGGCACCATTCCGGTGCTGATCGGCGTGGTACTGCTCATCTTCATCATGCTGCGCATTGTTCCCGGCAATGCGGCGGCTATGCTGCTGGGTGAACATGTGGACCAGGCCACCATTGACCGCCTGACTGAAGTGATGGGGCTGGATAAGCCGGTGATCGTGCAGTTCTTTGACTATCTGGCCGGGGCGATCCATGGGGACCTGGGCATCAGTTATAAATATAACCGCGCTGTTACCGATATGATCATAGAGGCGTTCCCCTACACGCTGGAACTGGCCCTGCTGGCGGCGCTGTTCGCCTGGGTGCTGGGCCTTGGCACCGGTATTATAGCAGCCATCAGGCAGAACAGCCTTGTGGACCACCTGTTCATGGGTGTTTCGCTGGCTGGCGTTTCCATGCCTATTTTCATGGTGGCGCTGCTGCTGCAATACCTGTTTGCCTTCAAAATCAAGGCATTCCCGCTTACGCTGGATGGTACCTTCCTCTCCATGATTCTGCCCGCCATTGCCCTGGGCTGGAACAGCGCAGGCAGCATTGCCCGTATGACGCGCTCCAGCCTGTTGGAAGTGATGCAGGCGGATTATATTGATACCGCCCGTGCCAAAGGCCTGCGCAAGCAGGCGGTCATTCTGGGCCATGCGCTCAAAAACTCCATGCTGCCGGTCATTACCATGATGGCATTGCAGTTCTCCGGCATGCTGTCCGGCGCGGTTATCACCGAGAGCATTTTTGCCATTCCCGGCATCGGCCGCCTTGCCACCACAGCAATCCAGAACCGTGATATGCCGGTGCTGCAGGGGACCGTGCTGTTTACCACTGTGCTGGTCATTGCAGGCAACCTGATTGCGGACCTGCTGTATTCTGTGCTGGACCCGCGCATCAGAAAGGAGGCATAAGCCATGGCAGACGAAATGTTGAAAAATGCCCAGCCGCAGGAACTGGAAAGCCAGATCGGCGAAGAGGACGGCCTGAAAGAACAGTTGCTGCGCATGTGCCGCCAGAACAAGCTGGCCGCCTTTTCGGCTGTGCTGATTCTGGTTGTCATCCTGATAGCTATGTTTGCTCCCGTTCTGGCCCCCTATGGTGAGGCGGAGCAGGACCTGATCAGCCGTTTGCAGGGCCCCAGCGCTGCCCACTGGTTTGGCACGGATGAACTGGGCCGCGATGTGTTCTCCCGTATTCTGTATGGTTCGCGCCTCTCGCTTACCATCGGTATTCTGCCCAGCATCATCTCGCTGGTGGTGGGCATCTTCTTTGGCCTGCTGGCCGGTTACTTTGGCGGCTGGGTGGATTATGTCATCATGCGCCTGGCGGATATCATGCTGTCCATCCCGTCCCTGCTGCTGGCCATGGTGGTTATGTACACCCTGGGCCAGTCTACCGTCAACCTGTTTATCGCGCTTTCCCTCACCAGCTGGGCCAGTGTGGCCCGCGTGGTGCGCAGCCAGACCCTGAGCCTGAAGGAGAGCGAATATGTTGAGGCTGCCCGTTCGATCGGCGTCAGCAACGGCAAAATCATGCTCAAGCATATCCTGCCCAACTGCATTCCCTCATTGATCGTTCTGTTTACCCTGAATGTTCCCTCTGCCATTCTGTCTGAAAGCTCGCTGAGCTTTTTGGGCATCGGCGCACAGCCCCCGGCAGCATCCTGGGGCCTGATGGTCAACCAGTCCAAGCAGTTTTTGTTCACCCAGCCCTGGCTGGCCTTGGCACCCTGCATTGCCATTATGATCGTGGTGCTGGCGTTCAACTTTTTGGGTGACGGTCTGCGCGATGTGCTGGACCCCTACATGAAGAACCAGTAACAGCGGGGGAGAAGTAAAAGATGGAAAATAATAATAATGTTCTGGAAATCCGCGGCCTGAACTCCTATTTCTTTACCGAAAAAGGCGTGGCCCCGGCGGTGGATGGCCTGGACCTGGATATTCCCAAGGGCAAGATCATCGGCCTGGTGGGGGAGAGCGGCTGCGGCAAAAGCATGACCGCCAAATCCATTATGGGCCTGCTGAAATACCCCGGCCGCGTGGCGGGCGGCAGCATCCGGTTTGAAGATCAGGACCTGACCAGACTTTCGGATAAAGAGCTGCGCAAGATCTGCGGCAATGATATTTCGATGATCTTTCAGGAGCCGATGACCAGCCTGAACCCGGTGCTCAAGGTGGGCCGCCAGGTGCGCGAAACGCTGCTGGTGCATAACCCGACCATGAGCAAGGCGGAAGCCAAGCAGCGCGTGGTGGAAATGTTCCAGCGTGTTGGCATCCCCGAAGCGGAAAAGCGCTATGACTGCTACCCGCACGAGCTTTCCGGCGGCCTGCGCCAGCGCGTGATGATTGCCATGGCCATGGTATGCAAGCCCAAGCTGCTGATTGCCGATGAGCCCACCACCGCACTGGATGTGACAATTGAAGCCCAGATCCTGCGCCTGATGAAGGAGCTGCGGGACGAAACCGGCATGAGCGTGCTGATCATCACCCATAACATGGGCGTTGTGGCGGAAATCTGTGACTATGTGTATGTCATGTACGCAGGCAAGATCATGGAACAGGCCGAAACCTTTGAGCTGTTTGACCATACCATGCACCCCTATACCAAGGGCCTGCTGGATTCCATCCCGCGCATTGGCCAGAACGCCGAGCGGCTGCACACCATCCCCGGTGTGGTGCCCAACCTGCTGCACCTGTCGCAGGGCTGCCCGTTCAGCAACCGCTGCGAATATGCCACCGACCAATGCCGCACGGAAAAAGCGCAGCTGCATCCCGTTGCACCGGATCATCAGGTGCGATGCTTCCGCTGTGAGGAGGAACATCAATGAGCGAGGTAAAACACGAAGTTCTTTTGCAGGCAAAAGGTATTTATAAAAACTTTGAAACCAGCAAAAAAGACCAGGCCGTCCATGCCCTGACCAATGTGGATCTGACCCTGTACCGCGGCGAAACGCTGGCCCTGGTGGGGGAGAGCGGCTGCGGCAAAAGCACCCTGGGACGCACCCTGATCCGCATGCTGCCCGCAACCAGGGGCAGCGTGACCTTTGAGGGGCAGAACATCACCGCCATGAAGGATAAGGAATTTGCCCCCCTGCGCCGCCGGATGCAGATGGTCTTCCAGGACCCGTATGCCAGCCTTGACCCGCGCATGAAGGTGCGGGATATCATTGCCGAACCGCTGGAAACCTATCATGTATGCAAAACCAAAGCCGAAACCACCCACCGCGTGCTGGAATTGATGCAGGCTGTTGGTGTACCGGCAGAGTTTTTGAACCGTTACCCGCACCAGTTCAGCGGTGGCCAGCGCCAGCGCATCGGCATTGCCCGCGCCATTGCGCTGCAGCCGGACCTGATCGTCTGCGATGAACCGGTCTCCGCGTTGGATGTTTCGGTGCAGAGCCAGGTGTTGAACCTGCTCAAGGACCTGCAAAAGCAGTACGGCCTGACCTATCTCTTCATCGGGCATGATCTTTCTGTCATCAACTTTATTGCGGACCGCGTCTGCGTAATGTTCCTGGGCCATGTGTGCGAGGTTGCCACCAAGGAAGAGCTCTACAGCCGCCCCATGCACCCCTATACCGCCTTTTTGATGGATGCCATCCCGCAGGCGGATCCACACCGCCGCAACCAGCACCGCCGTGTGCTGATGGGCGAAGTGCCCAGCCCGGTCAACCTGCCATCCGGCTGCTGCTTCCATACCCGCTGCCCTTACGCAACGGAGCGCTGCCGCACCGAGGTTCCGGAGCTGCGGGAATGTGATGGCCGTATGGTTGCCTGCCACCGCGCGGGCGAAAACTGGGACTGAGATAACACAGTGAGGAAATAACAATGCAGGCAGTAATCAACGTGGCCATAGCGCCGCTTACCACAAACCCGGCCCTCTGGGCGCAGAACCCGCAGCAATCCCGTCTGGTGGATGAGCTTTTGCTGGGCATGCCGGTGGAAATTACCGGCGAAGCCGAACAGCACATGGTACCGGTACGCACCTTTTACGGCTATACCGGCTGGGTAGCACAGGATGCTTTGCTGGCTGGCCCCAAGGCGGAAGAATGGCTGGTTCAGCCGCAGATGGTGGTCATAGCCCGCTGGGCTGATGTGCTGGCGGAACCCCGTGTGCAGGGGGTCTGCGTGGCTGCCGGCCTGCCCTTGGGCGCCCGCGTGGCCGTGCAGGGGGAGCCGGAAGACGGCTGGCAGGCCGTAACGCTGCCGGATGGCCGCACCGGTTACCTGCGTGCGGACGCGCTGGCCCCGCTGTACACCCAGCCCTGCGAGCAGGACCAGGAAAAGCTGCGTGCAGCCATTGCCCAGGCAGCCAAGCGCTACCTTGGCACGCCCTACCGCTGGGGCGGCAAAACCCCGGCGGGCATTGATTGCTCCGGCCTGTGCAGCATGGCATACCTGCTGTGCGGTATTTCCATCTGGCGGGATTCCGAGCTGAAAGAGGGCTACCCCATCCATCCGGCCCATGTTTCGGATATGCGCGTGGGAGATCTGGTGTATTTCCCCGGCCATGTGGCGCTCTATCTTGGCAATGGAGAGTACATTCATTCCACCGCGCGAGCAGGGGATAATGGTGTTGTGATCAACAGCTTTTACCCGGATTCCCCCCTCTACCGCCCTGACCTGCCCAAGCAGATCACCGCAGTAGGCTCCTACTTTGCCCGCCGGGAGGCAACCTGATAAAATTGAAATGAAGAAAAGCGCCTCTCTGTGATAGGAACAGAGGGGCGCTTTGATATGGGTTTTATAATAAATGCGGTCAAAAGTGCGGTCAGATAAAAAAGAACTAGACGATAAAACATACGTTTTAACGTTCAACACTTTGGCGGGAGCTGGTGGATTCGCCAAGCCGCGGTCTAAGCAACAGTCCGCAGGACTGTTGCTTGCCGCCTTCGGGCGGCCGACCTGTTCGAAGCCTAGCAGTTCCAGCACAAAAAAAAGACCCGCAACCTCGCATGGGTGCTCATAAGACAGTAATTCTAAAAATTACGATTATGGCATCTGTCAGGCGGGATTGGCAACGGAATAACGGGTATCTGGTGAAAGCCGGATACCCGTTTTTTTTGCCGTCACGAAAAGCAATAGATTTATTCACAGCTTTCAGGTATAATTGCCTTAAATCAATCCTATCCCATCCATTCCGAGATTTTTTCAAAAAATCTCAAAAAAGTTTGAAAGCATTGGAACAATTCAGCCCTTCTCATGCCATATATAGTAGAGGGCTGAATACGAAAGCGATTGGAGGTGACGCTGATGGACAAACAGACAGGCCCGAACGGTTTTCTTGTAGTGCTGCCCGGTGAGATCATCGAGATACCGCAGGACAGCGACAAATCATGGCTGACGCTGTTTTACAGTCTGCCGCGAGAGCTTGCGGAGAAATGGAAGCCAGCCTACGAGCTGCCCCGCTGTCCCTATGAGGTCTTGCGGACGGACAAGTACGATCACATTGTATGCGACGATATGTTCAAGCTGCTGGTGTGGGACTGCTACGCATGGAGTGCATGGCAGTTCTTCCAAGTGAAAGACCGTAAGGGAAACTACCGCGACATTCCCGGTAGATGGAACCAGTACGCAGGATATTTCCCTTTGTGGCGGCTGTCGTACAGCATCATCCCTTACATCCGAATGAAGTTCGAGCAGAACGGGCTGGGCTTCCAGAACCTCTACAACATCCCGCAGGGCGTGGAGGTGCCGTGGCTGACCTATCAGCAGTTCGGAAATCTGGTCGGTAATGTCACCGACATGGTGATTACAGAGCAGAATTGGCAGCCGATGATCGACGCGATCTGGGAAAACCGCACCGTAGAGGACTACGAAACCACCGGCAGCACCGTCAAGACTGATTTCATGCGAAAATGGCATCACAATCGCTCCGGCAAGCCGATTTCTCTGGACGAGATGATGGAGAGCGAGGACGGAGATATTTTTGAGGTAGCCGATCCACGGAGCGAGTTTGAGCAGAAGGTTATTTCTGAAATGCAGATCGCCGCCTTTGCCGAGCAGAGCATTAGCGAGAAAGACCGGGAAATATTGAAGCTGCGTATGGACGGCTTGACCGAACAGGAGATTGCAGACAAGGTTGGCTACAAGACCGCCAGCGCAGTCCATAAGCGGATCGTCAAAATCGCGGGAGCTTATGAGGACTATGTGACAGCGGAGTACCAGAAGTTTTTGGACAAGTAAACAGACGCAGAAGCGGCAGCAGTTACCAAGATGGTGACTGCTGCTTTTTCATGCGGGAAAGGAGATTTTATGAGCAAAGAACCGTTTGAAGCCATGCCCGATGTGATGGACGCAAAACAGCTTGCCGAAGCGTTGCAGATTTCCAAAGCGGGGGCATACAACCTTTTGAGCAGCCCGGACTTCCCGACCTTGCGGATCGGAGGGCGCAAATTGGTGATGAAAAATGAGCTGGTGGAGTGGCTGAAAAGCCGCACAAACAGAACACCATGAAAATGCAGTCAAGAGCTGGAAAAGTGGCAAATCAGCCGATAGGACAATGCGAAACGTACTGCGCATCGTTTGGGGTGCTTCCATCGAAAAATCGCAGCACTTTGTCAATTCAAGAGCTGAGAAAAAATCGTGAAAATCAGGAGGTTTTATGAGAACAGGGCTTACCAAAAAGCAAAAGACAACCGCTATCTATTTTGACGAGTATGGCAACATGATCGAGGTACAGACCCACAACACCAATCTGAAAAAGCGACTGTCAGCTTTTGCGTTGAAATACCCGGAGTGCTGCCGCCAGACCGACGATGATGAGCAAGGCGGGCTGACCTTTGAGATTGAGAAAGGGCGGCTGAGCTTTCGACTGACTGCGCCGTATAGCGAGGAACGACGCAGGGCGGCAAGTGAACAGGCAAAACAGAACGGTATTCATAAAAAGGTCGCTGATTTACCATGAAGAAGGCGTTGATGTAAGTCGCTTTATATGCTATGCTTATCAATGAGAAGTCGTTGGCAAACCGTGAGTTGTGGGGGTGAAAACAAATGAAGTATTTAGTTCTATTAGCAGGCTGTGGCCTCGGTGATGGTTCATGTATAGAAGAGGTAATTCTGACGTATGCAGCACTTGATAAATATGGGTGTGATTGCACTCCTGTCGCAGAAGATGTTTCCATTCAGTCTGTTAACCACTTGACAGAAGAGATGGCAGAAAAGCGGAATATCCTTATAGAAGCAGCCCGCATCGGTAGGGGACGCATTAAAGATATTCGTGAGGTTGATTTTGCAGAATACGATGCATTGATCATACCCGGTGGAATCGGTTTATTGAACAATTATAGAGATTCCAATGTGATAAAAACGTGCGTCACACATTTTATTAGCGAAAAGAAACCTGTCGCTGCCATGTGTGCGGGAATCGACTTTCTCCGCCGCTTCTATGGAAGTAATCTATTGGCACGTGAGATGGAAGAACTAACTGCTGAAAAATTCTGCTTTGATGCTGAAAACAATGTTTATTACACGCCTGCTTTCAGAAAAACCAACAATAGCTATACGGCGCTATTGGGCGTCGATTCTATGATTTGTGCGTTGAAACAGGGTAATTCAACCCCACCGCAAAGCGGGCATTGATCCTCTGCATTGCGCTGGACAAGCAATTTGAAGAACTGTTTTATTTCTAAGGAGGAAGCGAATGGATCATATCGCTCTTTTGATTTTAGGCATATTCATCGCCATCATTGGAATCGTGAACATAATGGGGAATATCAGCACAATACATTCCTACAACCGAAGAAAGGTCAGGGAAGAGGATGTACCGAAGTATGGGAGAGCCGTCGGCACAGGTACACTGATCATCGGTGTATCTTTGATAGCGGCATTTGTCACAACTTTCTGGAGTGAAACGGCAATGTCTTTCATTGTTATTCCGGCGCTCGTCATCGGCTTGGGCTTTATCTTGTATGCACAGTTCAAGTACAATAAGGGAATCTTCTAACTCATTCTTTGAAAAACCTATTGACTGTCACCTTGGGGGATAGCTTATCCTGTATGTGGAGGTGAGTACAATGCTCATAAATGAAGTATGCAAAGAATGTAACCTGACCAAAAAAGCAGTTGAGTATTACACAGAACAGGGACTAATCCAACCAAGGATAACAGAAAACGGGTATCGGCAGTTCTCCGAGACAGATGCTTTGAAGCTCAAGCGGATTGCAGTTATGCGCGGACTGGGCTTTTCCGTTCCAGAGATTCGCACAATTCTTGAGAATGATACCCATACAGCAATTTACGATGTCCTCAACAGGAAAGAGCTTGAAATCGTCGAGCTACAAACAAAGCAGGCATTGATAAAACAACTTGCGGAAAGCGGCGATTGGGAGCATATTGAAGGACAAGTGGAGGCGCTTCAAAACAAGCAATCCATATTGAAACGTATCCTTGATAAGTTTCCGGGCTTCTATGGAAAATTCGTATGCCTGCACTTCGCTCCGTTTTTGAGCGAAGCAATCACAACGAATGAGCAGAGGGAAGCGTTTGAAACAATCATCCGATACTTGGACGGCATTTCAATAGCCGTTCCCAGCGATGTGCAGCAGTATCTTGATGAGATTAGAGAAAATGCTGATGCTGCTGTGACGCAAAGCGCATCTGCTGCACTTGCGGCAGCTATGGCAGACCCGGAAAAGTATATTCACGACAACAAGGAAATGCTCGAACAATATCGAGCAGTTGCGGAATCGGAGGAATATAAGGCATCTCCCGTCTACCGACTGCAAGAATATCTAAAGCAATTCCAAAGGGAGAGCGGCTATAACGATGTATTCATTCCCGCAATGCAGAGGATTAGCCCCGCTTACCGAGAGTATCACAAATCCCTGCAAGCGGCGAATGAGGTTTTCATGCGTCATTTCCAGCAGGAGTGATTTTGTAAAAAAGTTCATAGAACAATTCCCGCCCAGCAAAGCGCAATCGACGAAAATCGGTTGCGCCTTTCTTTTACCCAAAATCAGGAAAGGAGCGACCACCCATGACAAAGAAGAAAACGCCGCAGACCATCGAGGAATGTAATGCCGAGCTGGAACGCACACAGAAACAGTTGCAGCAGTACGAAAACCGAAACAAGATACTTAACCGCAAGCTGTCCGCCGAAAAACGCAAGGAGCGCAATCACCGCATTTTCCTGTTTGGCGGCTTTATGGAAAGCATCGTGCCGGAGCTGAAAACCATGACGGAGGACGAAGGAAAGGACTTTCTGTATCACATCGCAAAGAGTACGGAAGCACAGGAGTATTTGAAAAAACGCGCCGAGGGGGTGGAAGATAGATAATACCCTTGGTAACAAGGGCGCACTTATACACCCTTGCGGGTGTCGTGCGCTCTACCGAGAGCTTGTGAGCGCATGGAAGTTCACACGCGCCCACATTGGCGGCTTGCGCCGCACAGGGAAAACTGCATTTTCCCTGCGACAGCTTGCACTGTCTACCCTTTTGCGTCCCCACGAAACAGAACACCTTGCTGCGGCAAGCTGTTCCGTTTCATGGGGCTGAGTCACGAAGATCGGAGGTAAACCGTTATCGCAATCTATCATTGCAGCATTAAGATCATCAGCCGGGGGAATGGCAAGTCAGCTGTTGCCGCTGCTGCCTACCGAAGCGGCGAGAAAATCACAAACGAATGGGACGGTATGATTCATGACTACACCCGAAAGCGCGGCATCGTCCATTCGGAAATCCTGCTGCCGTCCAACGCTCCCACAAACTTTCAAGACCGGGGAACGCTTTGGAACAGCGTGGAGCAAATTGAAAGGGCGTGCAACTCCCAACTGGCGCGGGAGCTGGAGGTTGCCCTGCCCATAGAGTTATCCAGAGAGGAACAGGTACGGCTTGTCCGTGCGTACTGTTCCTCTCAATTTGTTTCCAGAGGAATGTGTGCAGACTTCAACATTCACGACACAGGCAACGGCAACCCGCACGCTCATATTCTTCTCACCATGCGCCCGATGGACACACAGGGCAAGTGGATTCCGAAGTCCAAAAAGGAATATGTGCTAGACGAAAACGGCGAGAGAATCCGGCTTCCCAGCGGAAATTTTAAGACACGAAAGGTTGACCTTGTGGACTGGAACAGTCAGGAGAACGCCGAGGTCTGGCGCAAGGTGTGGGCTGACCTTGCCAATGAGTTCTTGGAACGGAACAACCGCCCGGAGCGCATTGACCACCGCAGCTATGAGCGGCAGGGAATCGACCAAATCCCCACCGTTCATATCGGCGTGGCAGCGTCACAGATGGAGAAAAAAGGAATCGCTACCGAGCGCGGTGAGCTGAATCGCAGTATCAAGGCGGCAAACCGTCTGCTCCGCGACATCAAGGCGCAGATCGGCAAGCTGAAAGAATGGCTGCTTGATGTGTTCAAGGCAAAGGAGAGCTTGCGTTCCGAGCCGCCGCAGCCGAAATCCCCCGACCTCTCCACGCTGCTGTTCCGCTATCTGGATATTCAGAAAGCCAATGGCAGGAAGTATTCCCAAAGCTGGCAGCAACAGCACTCCGCAGACGAACTCAAAGCCATTTCCAAAGCTGTCAATCTTCTTTCAGAAAAAGGTATCTATACGCTGGAAGAACTGGATGCAGCCCTGTCCGCTATCCATGACAAGGTAAGCAAAATCCGCAGCGGTATGAAGCCGAGAGAGACGCGCATCCGCCAGCTTCAAAAGCTCATGGAACAGGCACAGAACCTACGAGAGACGCAATCCATCCACGATGAATACAAGCAAATCCGCTGGAAAGGCAAGCAGGAGAAGTTTGCAGAAGCACACCGCGCCGATCTTGCAGTATGGGATGCAGCTAACCGCTATCTGCGGGTAAATCTGCCGGATATGAAGCTGACACCGAAAGCATGGCAGGCCGAGCTTGCCGCGCTGACCACAGAGAACGAAGCAGAGTATGCGAAGCTGAAAGCCCAGCGGGAGGAAGTTGCCGAGCTGCAAAAGGTACGCCGCTATGTGGATGTTGCCCTGAAAGCAGACGCACCGCAAAAGGCGAAAACCAAACATCACGATATAGACCGATAACCCATCGGAGAAAGGACACCACCATGAACAGCGATAAGAAGTTTGAACATGAAATTGACCCTGACCTGCTGGCAGAAATCGAGGAATGGGAAAAGACTGACCATGACGAGCCAGCGGAATATTACTTCTCCAATCCAGACCCGTATCTCAAACCGCAGCCCTTGCCGCCCGATCATCCCCGGCACAACTGCTACTTCAACGAGGACGGCCATCTCTGCGTGAAAAATCTGTCCGCGTTCTGGCTGCCGGAGTTCACCTTGCAAAAGGAAATCGGCGGCACAGTCTACACCGTCACAGGCAGCTATGACGGCGTGGAAACGCTGGATAAAAAGATGGAACGCATCATGGGCGAAAAGTTTACAGAAAAGAAGGAGGAACAGGAATGACAAATTCACAAAATCTTGGTACAATAGAAGCAACCAATCCTGTACTGGCAGTTGCCTCTTTGAAGGAGGAAACAGAAATGTTACGGGCAACTGATAAAATCACCGCGCTTTACTGCCGCTTATCCGTGGAAGATTTGAAAGAGGATAAGAAAGGCGGCAAAGAGGACGAATCCAACAGCATCCAGAATCAGAAAATGATCCTGCTCCAATACGCAAAGGAGCACCGTTTCCCGAATCCGACCTTTTTCGTGGACGATGGATATAGCGGTACGAACTTTGACCGTCCCGGCTTTCAAGCTATGCTTGCGGAAATCGAAGCGGGCAGAGTGGCAGTCTGCTGTACGAAAGACCTATCACGACTGGGGCGTAATTCCTCGCTGACAGGGCTGTATATCAACTTCACATTCCCAAAGTACAATGTGCGCTATATTGCCATCAACGACCATTTTGACACCATCGACCCCAACAGTACCGACAGCGACATTGCGGGCATCAAGAACTGGTTCAACGAGTTTTTCGCCAAAGACACCAGCCGCAAGATCCGTGCTGTCAACAAGGCAAAGGGTGAACGCGGCGTTCCTCTGACCGTCAATGTTCCATTCGGCTACCGTAAAGACCCGGAGGAAAAGACAAAGTGGGTCGTGGATGAAGCGGCGGCGTTGGTAGTCAAGCGCATTTTCAAGCTGTGCATGGAAGGGCGAGGCCCGATGCAGATTGCAAAGCTCTTGCAGGAGGAAAAGGTACTTAACCCCACCGCCTACAAGAAGCGTGAGGGCATCAAGACACCCAGCCCGGAAACCGCTGATCCGTGCCATTGGAATACCAACACGGTCGTTCACATTCTGGAACGGCGGGAATACACAGGATGCACCGTCAATTTCAAGACCTATACCAATTCCATTTGGGATAAGAAACAGAGGGAAACGCCCGTTGAAAAGCAGGCAGTTTTCTACAATACCCACCCGGCGATCATTGAGCAGGAGGTCTTTGACAAGGTGCAGGAAATTCGCCAGCAGCGGCATCGCAGGACAAAGACAGGCAAAAGCAGCTTGTTTTCCGGCATGGTCTATTGCGCTGATTGTGGAGCAAAAATGCGCTACTGCACCACCAACTACTTTGAAAAGCGGCAGGATCATTTTGTATGCGCCAACTACCGCAGCAATACGGGAAGTTGTTCGGCGCACTTCATCCGTGCGGTCGTTCTGGAAGAATTGGTCTGGATGCACATGAGAACTGTGATTTCCTATGTCAGCCGGTATGAGGATCATTTCCGTGCTGTTATGGAGCAGAAACTCCGGCTGTCCAGCGAAGCCGCGATCCGTGGACACAAGAAGCGGCTGGCACAGGCTGAAAAGCGGCTGGGAGAGCTTGACCGTCTGTTTATCCGCATTTACGAGGATAATGTGGCGGGGCGTATCACAGATGAAAAGTTTTCTATGATGAGCAAGACCTATGAGGACGAACAAGCGCAGCTTAAAGCGGAAATTCAGGCTTTGCAGCAGGAAATCGAAGTACAGGAACGACAGATTGAAAATTTGGAGCAGTTTATCCAGCGGGTACGCAAATATGAGGATTTGGACGAGCTTACCCCGTATGCGCTGCGGGAACTTGTCAAGGAGATCTACATTGAAGCCCCGGACAAGTCCAGCGGCAAGCGGCATCAGGGCATCCGCATTTCCTATGACCTTGTGGGCTTTATCCCCGTGGAAGAACTGCTGAAACAAGAAACGGCGTGACCGAAGCCACGCCGTTCCTACAAAAATGCGATATTACTTTCTTATGACCCCCGCCTCTCAGTTGCGGATCTCTTTTGGTGGGAGCTGGTGGATTCGAACCACCGAAGCATTAAGCAGCAGATTTACAGTCTGTCCCCATTGGCCACTCGGGAAAGCTCCCATATTCATTTGTGCGCCTGCCTTAACAGTGCTTGATTAGTATATCAGAGCCTGAGCAAAAATGCAAGCCCTATTTTGAAAAAAATTGAAGTTTTTTGCTGCAATGCGGGAAAATGGAGTAAAAAATGCTGTATAACGAACAATTTTCGCGCGAGAAGGCACAGCGGTTAATAATTTGAAGAAAAGCCCAAAAAGCCCTTGCTTTTTTGCGGCGGGTATGCTAAAATACATTTTGCAATGCCAAGGCATTGCCTTATGCGGAAGTGCTGGAATCGGCAGACAGGCACGTTTGAGGTGCGTGTGTCTATGACGTGTGGGTTCAAGTCCCATCTTCCGCACCAACCAAAAGAGCGCTGAATCGTTAAGGTTCAGCGCTCTTTTGGTTTATCAGTACCCATTCTTTCAACAAAGCCTCTCACAACGTACATAGAACAAAACAGGCCGCACAGCCTGCGCCATTCTTTAATGGCGGCAGCCGTGCGGCCTGGTCTATTTGAATCATTCGTAGGTGCGGCGTCCGGCAAAAATGCACAGAGGGCGGTTACACTTGCCGGTGCCCATCAGCTGGGTGGCGGCACACAGGGTTGCGCCGGCGCTGGAACAGGCGGGGATGCCGTCATAGAACAGCACCTCCCGTGCGGCGCGCTCGGCATCGGCCGCATCGACACGCTCGTAGGAAGTTCGGTCGGGGGATTCCAGGCCATCGAATGGGCGGTCTTGGAGCCGGAGCGCATCGGCAAACTGATCCTGATCGCCACGGCGGCCAAGGCCTCGCCCTGGACGATTGCCATCGACCAGACCCAGCGCATGGCCATCGAGGCCGACACGACGTTCGGCGAGCCGCGAGACGACGCCGGGATGGCCGGACTGGCTGCCGCACGCGCCCTGGGGCTGCTCACGTACCGGGGTTCGCTGGGATACAACCTCACGCAGCAGGACAGGGAGGAACTCCCCGCAGTACACCGCGCATCGACCTACCAGCAATATCAGGGCGAGAAACTCTGCCGGCGCTACAACGCCTACTCGTACTATGCCATACTCAACGCCTTCGACACCCACGACACGGGGCGCGGGCGCGGCGGGGTAGCAGCCGCCCTCGCACGCATCGAAGCCCGCACGGCAGTGGTCGGCATCACGACCGACATCATCTTCACGCCCGCCGAGATGCGCAGCCTGCACGCCATGATCCCCGGCAGCGCGTACCACGAAATCGACTCGCCGTTCGGCCACGACGGATTCCTCGTCGAACACGAACAGTTGAACGACATACTGCTGCCTTTTATGAACAATTAAAAACCGGATACCCCATGACCAAAATCAAAATCGGACTGTTCGGATTCGGCGTCGTCGGACAGGGCATCTATGAAGTGGTGCGCAAATCGAAGAACGCCCACGCCGAAATCGTGAAAATCTGCGTCCGCGACCCCAAAAAGCCGCGCAAGATCGAAGTCGACCCTTCGCTGTTCACCACCTCGGTCGACGACATCCTCGACAACCAGAACATCAACCTCGTGGTGGAGGTCATCGACGATGCCGATGCCGCCTACAACATCGTCAAACGGGCCATGCTGCGCGGCATCCCGGTCGTGTCGGGCAGCAAGACGATGCTCGCCAAACACCTTCCCGAGCTGATCGAGATTCAGAAAACCCGCAACGTGGCGCTGCTCTACGACGCTTCGTCGTGCGGCTCGATCCCCGTGATCCGTAACCTCGAAGAGTACTACGACAACGACCTGCTGCTGGAGGTCAAGGGCATTCTGAACGGCTCGTCGAACTACATCCTCTCGCGCGTCTTCGACCACGCCGAGAGTTACGACCACAAGGACTCCTACGCCAACGCCCTCGCGCAGGCGCAGGCGCTGGGCTTCGCCGAAAGCGATCCCTCGTTCGACATCGAGGGCTACGACTCGCTGTTCAAGCTGGTGATCATCACCGTGCATGCGCTGGGAACCTACGTCGCCCCGGAGCGCATCTTCACCTACGGCATCTCGACGATCCACGATTCGGACATTCAGTACGCCCGTGAGAAAAACGTGAAGATCAAGCTGGTGGCGCAGGTCGTCAAGGTGAGCGACGAACATTTCACGATGTTCGTCATGCCGGAGTTCGTGACGCCTGCCAAGTACATTTACAGCGTCGACGACGAGTACAACGGCGTGGTGATCCGCGGCGAGTGCTACGACCGGCAGTTCATGTTCGGCAAGGGCGCGGGCAGCCTGCCCACGGCGTCGTCGATCCTGAGCGACATCATGGCGCGGCTGAACAACTACCGCTACGAGTACAAGAAGATGAACTACATCGAGAAACCCGACTACACGACCGACATTACGCTGAAAATCTACGCCCGCTACAAGGAGACCGACGTGCAGGGCATTCTGAACTTCTCGAAGATTCACGAACAGTTCATCAGCGAGGAGAGCAACTACGTGATCGGCGAGATTCCGCTGCGCGAACTGCTCGAAAAAAGATCGCAGCTTTCGGGCAGGGACGTCTTCCTGGCGAACATCCCGATCTTCTTCCTGAACCGCGATTAAACAGAAAAAGGTCCCTTGACAAGGGACCTTTTTCATTGCCTACCGCACGGCGTCGTCTTTCACGCAGCGGACCGACAGGCCGTATCCGAGCGGAACCTCGCCGGTCACCGGATCGGTCGTGGTGCTGTAAACCAGGCAGCCGCTCCGCTCGGCCGTGGCCTCGCAGCTTATCAGATAACCTTTGTCGGCGTCTCCGTACCTGTTCGACGTGCCGTTCACGATCCAGTATCCGGCGCACCTGAAAAATCCGGCCGCAGGCCCGGCGGCAAGGAGCGCTTCGAGTTCGGCCAATGCGGGAACGTGCCAGCCCTCGGGACAGATGCCCCGCAGCGGAGTCCCGGACCGGACCGTGGCGCCGCCCGTCACCGTCTTATAATCGTACAGCAGCCCTTTTTCCGCCACCGCGGAAAGTCCCTCCTCGGGATACCATACGCCATCGCCGATCTCCGTACCC
>ERZ840407.652-NODE-652-length-21689-cov-3.008320_pt1 | contig 21689 bp, 17 predicted proteins | sample MGYA00519877_ERZ840407 | MGnify/ENA primary metagenome ERZ840407 (study PRJEB31850, sample SAMEA3708875) | human gut metagenome | biome: human gut; feature: human-associated habitat; material: faeces | place: China | collected 2014 ...
CACGGTGACAGCAATGAGCTCCCTTCTCGATTCCTTAAATGAGCAGATTGCCATGATGAGCATGATGCTGGGCGGTATCGCGGGTATCTCCTTGTTAGTTGCAGGCGTCGGTGTCATGAACATCATGCTGGTGTCCGTGACAGAGAGAACCAGGGAGATCGGCATCAGGAAGGCCCTCGGCGCAAAGAAGAGCGTGATCATGTTGCAGTTCGTCATCGAGGCGCTGGTCACAAGCTCCATCGGCGGAATCATCGGAATCATGATCGGAGCCTTAGCAAGTACGGGAATCGGTGCCATCATGGGAATCGACGCGCCGCCAACCATGACAGCAGTTGTGATCTCGTTTAGCGTTTCTGTTGCCATCGGACTGATCTTTGGTTACATGCCGGCGAGCCGGGCGGCGAAGCTGAATCCGATCGACGCACTGAGGACAGACTAAAACTACACAGAAAATGACAGGATCAACGGTAAATATGGAAAATGGAAGAATAATAGGAAAATGCAGATTCTAAGCCTCAAACTGCCACGGATTTGCCGCTAAAAGACAGAATATCGTAAGTTGACGGGAGATATTGTCCAACCTTATAATATAGTTAAAGAAAGATACTTGAGGGGAGGCAATCCTATGGCAGAAAGAAAATGGAAAAAAATAAGTACATGGATGGCCGCATGGGTCATGGCGGTCGTGTTTGCGGTATCCGGGGCGCAGACAGCGTTTGCGGCGACCAGTTATGTGAATAGTGTCAGCATCACGCTGGATGTGACACCGACGGTGGGGGAATCCCTGCCGGATCTTGATGTGGGATACAATTCTGATAACTGCGAGGTATCGATCCCGAACAACGATAAATATGATATCGTATCCGCAAAGTGGTCTTCCACAAAGAACGACGTGAAGATCGGCGGAACCTACACCATGAAAGTTACTTTAAAGACTTTAAATGACTATAGGTTCAGCAGCAGCTCCTACACTTCCTCAAAGGTAAAGGTAAAGAACGGAACTTTTGTCAGCGCTTCGAGAACATCTTCCGACCGTCTGGTGGTTACCGTAAAGACAAAACCGGCAAAGGGCGATCTTGACGCGCCGGGCGAGGCATACTGGCAGACCACAAAGTCCGGAAGCTCCGATCTCGGACTCGCGAAATGGGAGGCCGTTGAGGACGCGTCCTACGAGGTGTACCTCTACCGCGGCAGCAAGAACGTCTACAAGAGCGGCGAGATCCACACCAGCAGCTGTGATCTCTTTTCGTATATGAGCTCCAAGGGAACCTACACCTTTAAGGTGCGCGCGCTCCCGTCAAACGATGAGGTATCCAAGTACGCGTCAAAGAGCGACTGGACCATATCCGATGAGGTCTATATCGATGAGAATGACGCGGCGAGAGCGGCAAAGAAAAAGCCGTCAAGCGGCAACAACAGCAGCACAAATAATTCCGGAAATTCCCAGCAGGCCCCGTCAAATGTGAATGTGGTCGGCTGGATCCTCGACGGAAACCGCTGGTATTATCGTTACCCGGACGGAACTTATTTAAAGAACGGCTGGGGATTTATCGGAAATATCTGGTACTTATTTGACGCAAACGGAATGATGCTCACCGGCTGGCAGATGAAGAACGGCGTTTATTACTACATGAACGGTGACGGAAAGATGCAGACGGGCTGGCTTCTCTACAACAATACCTGGTATTATCTCTCCGAGAGCGGAGCTATGGTGACCGGCTGGATAACGCTGGGTGATAAGGCTTATTACCTCGGCGGCGACGGCGGAATGCTCACAGGATGGCAGAACATCGACGGACAGATCTACTACCTGTATCCGGATGGACATAAGGCGGTCAATGAAGTGATCGATACCTTCTATGTAGATCAGGACGGTATCTGGAGAAAACCGCAGTAAAGATCTGAACCTGCAGGGCATGCGGTTATGCGGTGAAAATCGTCGGAATATTTTCCAGCAGACTGAAAATACAGGAAAGGAGCACCTTATGAGACAGAAAACTTTTGGAAAATGGCTTGCGGCAGCAGGAATTCTGATGGCGATGACGATATGGATGGTTCTTCCTGCACTGGCTGCGCCGACGGTGAATTCTATAAGGATCACCTTTAAAGACAAGTATGAAGATCCCGGCGTGATCGAGGAGCCGGAGATCAGCTGCGGCAGCTACGGGATCGAGATCACATCCGTGGAGTGGAGCAAGGATGTAGAAAAATGGAATCCTGGAACGAAAGTGACGGCAACGCTGATTCTTTCCTCCAGCGGAAGAGAGTTCTCCTCCAGCTACGGTTCAAAGTCCTGCCAGATCTCCGGTGCGACGTTGAGTAAGGCAGTGAAAGTGGATGATGACCTGAAGGTCACAGTCACTTACTACCCGGTAGTCTGGCTGGAAACTCCGGATGAAGCCGGATGGAGCGCTTCGAATCATATGAAAGCGGTCTGGAAGAAAGTCGATTACGCGACGGGATATCAGATCCGCCTGTACCGGGATGACTATTATCTCCGGACCATCGATGCGACGGGAACCAGCAAGGACCTCTCCGAGTATATGGGAAGAGAGGGAAACTACTATTACGAGATCCGCGCGGTGGGAAAGACAACGAACGATGCGAAGTACCGCAAGAGCAGCGAGTATATCGTCTCCTCCGACCGCTACCTGGATGACCTGGGTGACACGGAGGGCAGCTGGAAGAATTACGCGGATGGAAAGAAATATGTGGACGAGAATGGTCAGATCGTGACCTCCCAGTGGTACCGGATCCTTGGAACCTGGTATTATTTCGACGAGAACGGATACATGGTGACGGGATGGAGACTGGTCAATAATAAGTGGTATTACCTCGAAAGTGACGGAAAGATGGTGACCGGCTGGAAGCAGGTTGGCGGTGTCTGGTACTACATGGATGCCGACGGAGCGATGGCAACAGGCTGGCGTCAGACTGCACCGGGACAGTGGTATTACCTGAACGCGAACGGAGTGATGGCAGCGTCCACTGTGATCGACGGATATACGTTGGATGCATCGGGGCTCTGGGTAAGTTAGAAAGGAATGATGGGCGGCATGTCATGGGAGAAATCCTGTGGCATGCCGTTTTCACATATCTGAAAAGGTAAGCTCCTGGAACCATGCGAAAACACTTGACTTACTATGAGATATCAACTAAAATTTAGAAACGTGTAAACATTTGTCGCGGCAGCCTGAAGGTGTATGCGGCGCCGCAGTCACTTGAAGTTTATGAAAAACGAGAAAGGATTTCTATGGGAATCATTAAAGCAGTGAACCTGATCTTTGACTATATCAGGCACGATGAAGAGGAAGACAAGGATGAGGTCAGCCATGCGTTAAAGGGCGTCTCTCTGGACATCAAGGAAGGCGATTTCGTAGCGATTTTAGGACACAACGGATCCGGAAAATCCACATTCGCGAAGCTGATGAACGGAATCCTGCTTCCAACGGATGGAACCGTCTATATTTCTAAAATGAGGACGGACGACGAGGAGCATCTTTGGGATGTACGAAAGACGGCGGGAATGGTATTCCAGAACCCGGATAACCAGATCATCGGAAACGTGGTGGAAGAGGATGTCGGATTCGGCCCGGAGAATATGGGAGTTCCGACGGAGGAAATCTGGGCGCGGGTCGACAAGAGCCTTGAGGCGGTGGGGATGACAGCATACAGACTTCAGTCTCCGAATAAGCTTTCCGGTGGACAGAAACAGCGCGTGGCCATCGCTGGCGTTATGGCGATGAAGCCCCGGTGTATCGTTCTGGACGAGCCGACAGCGATGTTAGACCCGAACGGACGCCGCGAGGTCATTAAAACGGTTCATGAACTGAACCGTCAGGAAGGGATCACGGTAGTTCTGATCACCCACTATATGGAAGAGGTCATTGACGCAGACCGCGTGGTCGTTATCGACGGTGGACATGTCGTGATGGACGGAACCCCGAAGGAAGTCTTCTCCAGGGTAAAGGAATTGAAAAAATACAGCCTCGATGTGCCGCAGGTAACGGAACTGGCAGATGAATTAAAGGAAGCCGGAATGGATCTTCCTTATGGAATTCTTTCCATCGACGAGCTTGTGGATGAACTTGTTCCGCTCTTAAAATAGTGGAGAAATGGTGGAAATATGGCAATCGAAATTAAACACTTGAATCATATATACGGGCAGGGAACGATCTTTGAGCAGTATGCCTTAAAGGATGTAAATCTTACGATCCATGATGGCGAGTTTATCGGCCTCATCGGTCATACCGGATCCGGAAAATCAACCCTGACCCAGCATTTAAACGGACTTTTAAAGGCAACGAGCGGAGATATCCTTTATAACGGAGAAAGTATTTATAAAGAGGGATATTCCATGAAAGAGCTCCGCAGCCATGTGGGGCTGGTTTTCCAGTATCCGGAGCACCAGCTGTTTGAGGTGGACGTATTCTCAGATGTCTGCTTTGGACCGAAGAATCTGGGACTCCCGAAGGAGGAGATCGAGAAGCGCGCGAAAGAGGCGCTGGACATGGTGGGACTCGATGAGAGCTTTTATAAGCAGTCTCCCTTCGACCTTTCCGGAGGTCAGAAACGCCGAGTGGCCATCGCAGGCGTTCTGGCGATGAAACCGGAGGTCCTGATCTTAGATGAGCCGACAGCCGGTCTCGACCCGAAAGGACGCGACGACATTTTAGGACTCGTACAAAAGCTCCATAACGAGCAGGGGTTGACGATCATTCTCGTCTCCCACAGCATGGAGGATGTGGCGCGATATGTGTCCCGTCTTGTGGTCATGAACCACGGCGAGAAGGTCTTCGACGGAACTCCGAAGGAGGTATTCCGCCATTATAAAGAGCTGGAAGCCATCGGCCTTGCGGCACCGCAGATCACCTATGTGGTGCACAAGCTGATCGACAAGGGGATCCCGCTGGATCCGGATATCACGACGGTGGAAGAGGCGAAGAATGCAATCCTTAAGATCTGGCGCGAAAAGTATGGAAAAAGTTCCGGAAATGCAGCGCAGGTAAGCGCAGCCGGAGCGGATTCCGAGAACGCAGATCATGGGGACGCCACTGGAACAGCCTCTGAGAAGGCGGACAGCACAGAAAAGACAGCCGGGGAGGAAACGACATGTTAAGAGATATCACGCTTGGACAGTACTACCCGGTAGATTCCCTGCTTCACAGGCTGGATCCGAGAACAAAATTATTTGGAACTCTTGTATACATCGTAACTTTATTTATCGCGGATAACCTCTGGGCATACATTGCGGCGACGATCTTTCTGATCGCGGCGATCAAGCTCTCCAATGTCCCGGTAAAATTCATGGTGCGCGGCTTAAAATCCATCGTGTTCCTGCTTCTCATCAGCGTCAGCTTCAACCTGTTCCTGACGCCGGGTACCCCGATCTTTAAGATCGGTTTCCTGCAGATGACCTGGGAAGGTCTCCGGTTTGCGGCATTTATGGCGATCCGTCTTGTTTACCTCGTTATGGGATCCACGATCCTGACGCTCACAACGACGCCGAACCAGCTGACAGACGGTCTGGAAAAGAGCCTTGGCTTTTTAAAGAAGGTCGGCGTTCCGGTCCACGAGGTGTCCATGATGATGTCCATTGCGCTCCGGTTTATCCCGATCCTGATCGAGGAGACAGATAAGATCATGAAAGCGCAGATGGCGAGAGGCGCTGATTTCGAGAGCGGAAACCTGATCCAGAAGGCGAAATCCATGGTACCGCTTCTTGTACCACTTTTCGTATCCGCATTCCGCCGTGCCACGGACCTCGCGATGGCCATGGAGGCGAGATGCTACCGCGGCGGCGAGGGCAGAACAAAGATGAAACCGCTTAAGTACGCGAAGAGGGACCGTATGGTTTATGGGGCGTATCTGGTGTATTTTGCGGCGGCGATCGTGCTGAAGGTTTTGCTGTAGAAGATGATTAACTCCGGTTTCGATGAAAAGCAGCGCTAAAGCCCGGATATGACGGGGAACAGCACCGCGTGGAAAATGGTCGAAATCGGGAACTTGATATTCAGAGAAATAGAATTGCCCGGATTTTCCGGACAGCAGAAGGAAAACAATAAAGCTATGAGACGAATCAAACTGACGGTGGCCTACGACGGCACCGCATACAAGGGCTGGCAGCTCCAGCCCAATGGCGTTACCATAGAGGAGATGTTAAATAAGGCTCTTTCGGATCTTCTGAAAGAGCCTGTCTGCGTCATTGGGGCAAGCCGGACGGACTCCGGCGTCCATGCGCGCGGAAACGTGGCGGTCTTCGACACGGAGAGCCGGATCCCGGGAGATAAATTCTGTTACGCGGTAAACCGCGGACTTCCGGAGGATATCCGTGTGGTGGAATCCGAGGAAGTTCCCCTGGACTGGCATCCGAGAAAGCAGAACTGCGTAAAGACCTACGAGTATCAGATCTTAAACTGTAAGATCGAGATCCCGACAAGACGCCTCTACGCCCATTTCTGCTATTACCCGTTAAACGTGGAAAAGATGAATGAGGCGGCAAAATATCTCATCGGGGAACATGATTTCATCAGCTTCTGCGCCGCAAACCACCAGGCGGAGGAGACGGTCCGGACGATCTACGGGGCCGAGGTGAAAAAGAATGATGAGGACATCGTAACGATTCGCCTTTGCGGCAGCGGATTCCTCTACAACATGGTGCGGATCATCGCGGGAACCCTGTTAAAAGTCGGAACCGGTGAGTGGGAGCCGGAACATGTGAAAGAGGTACTGGAGGCAAGAAACCGCAAAGAGGCGGGACAGACTGCTCCGGCGAAGGGGCTGACACTTGTGGGAATCGAGTATGAGAGGGAGATCCCAAAGGAGATCATTGGGAGAAATGAACACTGGGACGCTGTTCTGGACCAGACCAGCTTGGAATCCGACGGAGTTTCCCGCGTGCGGATCAGGTTCTCCGAACCCGAAGAACTCCCCCGCCTGATCCGCCGCATGGTGCATCAGGCATACCGGAATGGGGCGGAGGAGGTGTTTGTGACGATTCCGGATGGATATGAGGTGTCGGAGACGGAAAGTTATGGATATTACCGACTCCGCAGGCTGGATGACGGCAGCTACGGAACGGAATATACGGGGAGGGCGCTATGAACCAGGTACTGATCCAGCTGATCTATTTTGTTATCTATTCCGTTGTGTTCCTGGTCATCGGAAAGCTCTCCTTTTCGGAAAGCGATTCTCTCTCCAAGTTTTTCGTCGGTGAGAGAAAAAATGACGAAAAACGCCTGTTTTTCACATTTGTCGGAACCTGGGTCTCCGCGGCGACGATTCTGGGATTTACGGGAAACGTATACCACAGCGGACTCTCTGTCATTGCGTCGTCGGTCATCCCGTGGTTTATCGGCGCGGGTCTCCTGTATCTGATGACGGACCGGCTATATGAGAATGATGTCCTGTCGATCCCACAGCTGATTGGAAAAAAGCATGATTCTAAATTTCTGCAAACAGCATCGGCCATTTTTATGATCTGCGGCTATATTTTCTATCTGATGATCCAGATCAAGGGATTTGGCATCGCGGTATCCAGCCTGCTGAATATCAATTACAAGGTAGCTGTCTTTCTTGTCTATCTTTTTATCCTCTATTCGAGCTTCGGCGGCTTTAACTCCGTCACGAAGTCGGACTGCCTCAATCTGATTATGCTCTCTGTGAGCATCGGGGTTCTGTATCTGGTTATCGTAAAAAATGTTCCGGGACACTGGTTTTTGACGGATCAGACTGTGCATGAACTCATAAAGAGCAAGGGCGTTTTTGAAAATCAGACAGCGGAGATTGGAATCTTCGTATATATCTCCATGTTCTTCGGCTGGGGAATGGGACTGGCGTCGAATCCCCAGTATATGGTCAGGATCCTGGCGGCGAAGGATAAAAAAACCGCAAAACATATGATCCTGCATGCACTGATATTCCTGTGCGTGCTGTACTTTGCACTGACCCAGATCGGTCTCGGACTGCGGATCCTCTTTCCACAGCTGAAAAATTACTGCTCCGCGGATGACGTATTTATCTATGCAGTGGTCAATCTCATGAACACACCGTTCAGCGGTTTCTTCCTGATCAGCGTGATCGGCGCCTGTGTCTCAACGGCGAACTCCCAGCTTCACCTGATCGGCTGCATGCTGTCCTACGATGTGGCTGCCCAGCTCACAAAAAAGAAGATGTCGGAGGAGCAGATTCTCACCCTGGCGCGGGTATGTATCTTCATGGGAGGCACGGCTGCACTGATCTTATCCGTAAATCCGCCGAAGGACATGCTGTCCTTCGGGGCGGATATCTGGGGATTATTCTCGGCAGCGCTTGCCCCTCTGATCTACGGGGGACTGTACTGGAAACAGAGAACGAAAGCCGGGGCGGTGGGAGCGTTCTTTACGGGACTTATCTGCTCTGTCCTGTTCTGGAAAATGGATCTCCGGATATACTGGGCATTTCCGGCAACACTGTGCGCGGCGGCAGTCTATGTTGTGATCCCGATGTTTGAGAAGAAAAGAGGGGCAGAAGAATGAGCGGAAAGAAAAAACAGCTGTTTCGATCATGGTTCTGCAGGATCGAGCATGAGGTCATGCTGCCGTTCATCATGGTAGGGATCCTGGTGGTCTGTGCATTCTGTGCTATTTCGGTGTGTAATGGATATACAGAAAAGCTTAAGGACAGAAAAGAGTACGCGAGGACCACGATCCGCAGCATGGAGGCGGATATCTACTATCTGCATGGAAAACTGAGTGAAGAGGAGATCCGGCAGAAGTATAAGTTCTATCATGATCCGGCGGTGCGGATCCTGGCTGCCGACGGCACGATCATCACGGGGAACGAGGAGATTTCGGACGGAAATATGGAACTCCTGTACACGGACAGTGGAAATTCCCTGGGGTGGCGTCTGGAATACTGGATGGATAAAAAGTCATTTGAGAGCGCGATCCTGGAAGAACAGAATTACGTCATTGTGGGCGCTGTGGCGAGTCTCCTGATCATCGTACAGGTCAGCGTGTTCCTCGCCTGGAGTATCACAAAACCGATCCGCAGCATGAGCGCGGCGTGTAAAAGGCTCGATGAGAACAAGGACGGGTTCCGGGAGTACCGTTTCCTGGAAACAGCGAGAAAGGACGAGATCGGCCAGCTGGCGAGAACCTTTGAGAATCTTCTGAAAAACCTTGATAACTACACGAAAATGGAGTATACGAGCCGGATGTCATCGGCACTGGCCCATGAGATCAAAAATCCGCTGGCCGGGATCCGGTCCGGGATCCAGGTCCTTGGCGGGCGGGCAGTGAAGGAGAATGAAAAGCTTCTCTGCGACAGCATGCTCCATGAGATCGACCGGGTGACCGGGCTGATCAATGACCTGTTTACGCTGTCGGTGAAGAAGGAAAACAACAGACATGTCTTTCCGGCGGATGCGGTGCTGCGGGAGGTGGCATCCATCTACGCGAAGGAGTGCGAGCAGCAGAATGTCGCGTTCGAGACAGACTGCACGGCATGTGAGGTGTTTGCCGATGAGAATGAAATGCGCCAGATGCTGTACAATCTTCTGACAAACAGCATGCGGGCGGTCAGCCGGGACGGAACGGGGAAGATCTGTCTCTCAGTGTCTTCCGACGGAGGTATGACTACATTCTGCGTCTCCGACAACGGAAAAGGAATGAATGAAGAGGAACTGAAACGTGCAAGAGAACCGTTCTACACGAAGAGCATTAACGGCGTCGGGCTTGGTCTGGCGATCGTAAACCGGCTGATCGAGCAGAACCACGGCAAAATGGAAATGGAAAGCGCTCCGGGCTGCGGAACAACGGTGCGCCTGATTTTTGAAAGCAGGGATGAACATGAAAAAGGTACTGATCGTTGATGATGAATTTCTGATCCGGTTTACACTGGAGGAAGGCCTGAAGGACCGGGGATACGAGACCCAGTCGGCGGAAACGGTGAAGGACGCTCTCGAGAAGATGAAAACGTTCCATCCGCAGGTGATCCTCCTGGATAACCGCCTGCAGGACAGCCTCGGGATCGACGAGATCTCCACGTTCCGTTCCGCCGATGAGGAGGTCCAGGTGATCCTGATGACGGCGTACGGCTCTGTCGCCCAGGCGGTGGAGGCGACGAAGCGCGGCGCTTACGACTATATTTTAAAGCCCTTTGATATTGACGAGATCGACCGGATCGCCAGCCGCTGCATTGGCCAGATGCAGGATCGGGAATCCCTGGAGTTCCTAAAGGGAAAAACGCAGGAATTTATCGGAGTCAGCGATGCCGCGATGCGGATCCGGCGCCACATCGGACTTCTCGGAAAGAATTCCACGGTGAATGTTCTGATCCGGGGCGAGACCGGAACCGGAAAAGAGGTTGCAGCGTCCCTGATCCATGCCTGCAGCGACCGGCGGGACCACCTGATGGTCCGCATCAACTGCGGCGCAATTCCGGAACATCTGATGGAGAGCGAGCTCTTTGGCTATGAGCGGGGGGCCTTTGCGGGCGCGATGAAGACGAAGAAGGGTCTGATCGAGCTGGCAGCAGGCGGAACCGTGTTCTTGGATGAGATCGGGGAACTTCCCCTCTCCATGCAGACAAAGATCCTCACGTTCCTGGACCATAAGAAGTTCAAGCGTGTGGGTGGTCTGGAGGACATCGAAGTGGATGCCCGGGTGATCGCGGCGACAAACCGGAATCTGGAACATGCCGTAAAGCAGGGGGAATTCCGGGAAGATCTTTTCTACCGGATCAATGTCATGGAGCTTGTGATCCCGCCGTTGAGGGATCGGAGAGAGGATATTCCGGCGCTATGCGATTATTACCTGAAATATTATAATGGCATGTTTGGAAAGAATATCACCCATGTGGATCCTGATTTTATGCGGGAGCTGCTTTTGTATGACTGGAAAGGGAATGTTCGGGAACTGAAAAATATTTTCGAGCGCTGCTTCTTATTCTGTCAGGGGGACGTGCTTGAAAAACATGTGGAATTAAAGCGGGTAGACTGGAAAGATGATACCCGGACAGGAGAGCCGTTTGCGTTAAAGGATCTTCGGAAAGGACCGATCAGTCTCGATCAGGAGGTCTCCATGCTGGAACAGATCTACATGGACCAGGCCCTGAAGCTCTGCGGAAACAACGTGACAAAAGCGGCGGCCCTTTTGGGGATCACGAGATTCTCCATGAAGAGAAGACTTGATAAGGAAGACTGAAATCTTACGGCCCGCACGGCAAGGTGGCAGACCTGCTGAACAATTGAAAACGTGCAAAAATTCACATCGTGCGAAATCGCTCGCTAAAACTGAGCGGATTCGCACGATTTTTTTGAAAATTTCAAAAAGATTTTTCGAAACTGAAAAATATAGTTGAATATCGCTAAAAAGTCAGATAAAATCAAGGCATCAGTTGTAGAAAAGATACGAAAGGGGTACTCATTTATGGGGGAAAAGAAAAAACACAGCAACATGACGACCTTGATGGGAGCTGCGTTCCTGATGGCGACATCCGCGATCGGACCGGGCTTCCTGACACAGACTTCTACATTTACGGCTCAGTATAAAAGCGTTTTCGCGCTTGTGATCGTCTGTACGATCCTGTTGGATGTGACGACACAGTTAAATATCTGGTCGGTGATCGGTGTGTCCGGCATGCGCGGACAGGATATTGCAAATAAAGTCCTTCCGGGACTCGGGTATTTTATCGCATTCATGGTTGCGCTTGGCGGTCTGGCATTCAACATCGGAAACGTCGGAGGCGGCGCCCTGGGACTTAACGTATTGTTCGGAATTCCGACGACGGTTGGAACCTTTATCGCGGGAATCATCGGAATCCTGATCTTCCTCTCCAAGGACGCGAAGACCAGCATGGATAAGCTGACAAAATACCTTGGAAGTATCATGATCATCGTTGTTCTCAATGTGGCAATCAAATCCAAACCTCCGGTAGGGGACGCTGTGAGCAGTATTTTCCATCCGGGCGATGTGGGGGCTCTTGTCCTTCCGCTCATCACGCTTCTTGGAGGAAGCTGCGGCGGATATATCACATTCTCCGGTGCGCACCGTCTTCTTGACGCCGGATATTCCGGAAAGAAAGATCTTCCGCATGTACGCCAGTCTGTTTTAATGGGTGTCAGCGTTTCCGGAATCATGAGGATCCTGCTGTTCCTTGCGGTTCTCGGTGTCGTGACAGCAAATCCAGATGTGACACTTGACGCTTCAAACCCAGCAGCAGACGCGTTCCGTCTCGGAGCGGGCGTGATTGGATATAAGATCTTTGGTCTTGTCCTTTTCTTCGCCGCTACCACATCCGTCATCGGCGCTGCTTATACATCCGTTTCCTTCTTAAAGACTCTTCATCCGTTTATCATGAAGAATGAAAAGTGGTTCGTGATCGGATTTATCACAGCCTCCACACTGATCATGGCGATCCTCGGAAAGCCGGCAGCGCTCCTTGTACTTGCAGGCGCTTTAAATGGACTGATCCTTCCGCTGACACTCTTAACGATCCTTCTCGCAAGCAGAAACAAGAAGATCGTTGGAGATGATTACAAGCACCCGACGATCCTCATCGTTTTAGGTGTATGCGTGGTACTGCTCACAGGATTCTCCGGAATCAAAGCTCTTCCGGGAATCTTAAAGATGTTCGGTTAATTATGTATTGAGATTGTGACGCAAGTCGTTTAAAATAGTAGATAGGAAATTTAGAAAATACCGGCAGGGAAAGCAAGGAGGAAATATTATGTACCGTGTAGATTTAAACAGTGACCTTGGAGAAAGCTTTGGAAATTATACGATCGGAATGGATGAGGAGATCTTAAAGTACGTCTCCTCCGCAAACGTGGCATGTGGCTGGCACGCAGGTGACGCGATGGTGATGGAAAAGACCGTTGCTCTGGCGAAAGAGTTCGGAACAGCCGTCGGCGCACACCCGGGATTCCCGGACCTTGTGGGATTCGGACGCCGCAATATGGCAGTGACGCCGGATGAAGCGAAAGCTTATGTTCGCTACCAGCTGGGCGCTCTCATGGCGTTCTGTACCGCCCACGGCGTAAAGATCCAGCATGTAAAACCGCACGGCGCTCTTTACAATATGGCAGCTGTTGACGAGAAGTTAGCCATCGCAATGTGTGAGGCAGTTTATGAGGTAGATAAGGACATCATCTTCATGGGACTTGCAGGTTCTAAGATGATCACGGCAGCAGAAAAAGTCGGTCTCCGCGCTGCAAGTGAGGTCTTCGCTGACCGCGCTTACAACGATGACGGAACTCTCGTATCAAGAAAGCTTCCGGGTGCAGTGATCAAGGACAAAGACCTCGCGATTAAACGTGTGATCCGTATGGTAAAAGAAGGAAAAGTCGAGTCCATCAACGGAAACGATATCGCGATCAAGGCAGACTCTATCTGCGTTCACGGAGATAACCCAAAGGCATTGGAGTTCGTAAAGAATATCCGTGAGACACTGATCGCGGAAGGCGTCGAGATCAAAAATTTAAGTTTATAGGAAAAAGAGTGCAGCTGTTTGACATCTTACAAATGTCAAACAGCCGCAAATGTATAGAGAGGAGACTCGCTGTGGGAAATGTAAGATATCTGGTTTCCGGTGACTGTGCAGTCACCGTGGAATTTGGAAATGAGATCAGTCCGGAGATCAACCGGAAGATCCGCGCGTTCAAGATCGCGTTAGAGAAAGAACAGATCGAAGGAATCGTAGAGACTGTGCCGACCTACCGTTCCCTTCTTGTTGTATACAAGCCGGAAGTGATCCGGTTCTCAGCACTGACAGAAAAATTTGAGAAGATCCTGTCCTCCATGGGCAGCATCCAGATCCCGCCGCCAACGGTGATCGAGATCCCGGTGCTTTATGGCGGGGAGATGGGACCGGACCTTGCGAATGTGGCAGAGCATAACGGACTTACGGAAGAGGAAGTCGTAAAGATCCACTCCTCTGAAGAGTACCTGATCTACATGCTGGGATTTATCGCGGGATTCCCGTACCTCGGCGGCATGGACAAGCGTATCGCGACTCCGCGTTTGAAGAGTCCGCGCGTAAAGATCGAGGGCGGCTCCGTGGGAATCGCCGGAGAGCAGACTGGAATCTATCCGGTGGCATCCCCGGGCGGCTGGCAGCTCATCGGAAGAACTCCGTTAAAGCTCTATGATTCCGAGCGGGAAAAACCGGTACTCCTGGAGTCCGGACAGTATATCAAATTCCGCCCGGTGACGGAAGAAGAGTACAAAGCCATCGAAAAACAGGTGGAGAACGATACATATCAGTATGTAGTATATGATAAGGAGGCGGAGTGATGGGCATTCAGATCATAAACGGCGGATTCCTGACAACGATTCAGGATATGGGACGTTACGGATATCAGGAGACTGGGATGTCCGTGTCCGGCGTCATGGATACCAGGGCAGCGTCACTCGCCAATATCCTTGTTGGAAATGATACGAACGAGGCGGTCATCGAGATCACGATGATGGGCCCGACGATGAAATTTACAGAAGATGAGATCATCGCGGTGACAGGCGGCGACCTCGGGGCAAAGATCGACGGAAAACCGGTGGAGAGATACCGTGCGGTCCTGGTAAAAGCGGGCCAGACGTTGAGCTTCATGGGCATGTACGGCGGAAGCCGTGCGTATATCGCTTTTGCGGGCGGACTTGATATCCCGGTCGTTATGGGAAGCAGATCCACGAACCTGAAATCAAAAGTCGGCGGATACGAGGGAAGAAAATTAGGAACCGGCGATGAGATCGCTTTCCGCGCTCCTGCATCCTGGCTTCCGAATATGTCCGGGCGTGTATATGAACTTCCGTCCTACGGGGCAAAGGAATGGACACTCAGAGTCGTTATGGGCCCGCAGGACGACTGTTTTACAGATAAGGGAATCAACACCTTCTTAAACAGCACCTACACGATCTCCAACGAGTATGACCGCATGGGCTGCCGCATGGAAGGCAATGTGATCGAGCATAAAAACGGCGGCGACATCATCACTGACGGCATCAGCTTCGGCGCTGTCCAGGTTCCGTCCCACGGAAATCCTATCGTCATGATGGCGGATCACCAGACCACAGGCGGCTACACGAAGATCGCCAATGTGATCTCTGTGGACCTTCCGGTGCTTGCCCAGTGTATGCCGGGAATGAAGATCCATTTTGAGAAAGTCACGGTGGATGAGGCGCAGGCTCTCTATTGTAAGGAAAAAGAAGAGTTTGACGCGCTTGCTAAGAGACTGAATACCCCGGTGGAACCGGCGGATGATGAGCAGGCGGTGGCGATCGCAGCGGCATCTGAGGCGAACAAGACCGCATGGGTAAAGGCGGGAACCTATAAGATCTCGGTAAATGGAAAAGAGTTTCTTGTGGAGCTTGAAAAAGAGGTTGTGAGATTCCGGTAAAAAATATGGGGATGCAGGCCGGAAAATGACCTGATCGGCGAAGCGTTTCAGCAGAATGGGTCGGGACCTTAAGATGCCGGAAACGAAAAGAACGGCATAGGAGAAAGGGGTAACGTAAAATGGGAGATTACAGAACGACAAGACCGGAAGAGATCTGGAAAAAGATCCGTGACGGCGAGATCACAGAACCGACGGCCGGAATGTGCGGGGGATACGCACAGGCAAACCTTGTGATCCTGCCGAAAAAATATGCGGAGGATTTTAAAAAGTTCGCGGAGCGCAATCCGAAACCGTGTCCGATCCTCGAGATCATGGATGGATCCCCCCTTGTCCATGACATGGGAGAGGGAGCGAATATCGTCACCGATATTCCGCGGTACTTTATCTATAAAAACGGTGTGAAGGTCGATGAAGTGACAGATGCTTCCGAATACTGGCAGGATGATTTCGTCGGATTCCTCATCGGCTGCAGCTTCTCCTTCGAGGAGGCGCTCTTACAGGCAGGAATCGACGTGCGTCATATCTCGATGGGAAGAAACGTGCCGATGTACAAGACGAACATTGAATGTGAGAAAGCCGGTGTGTTTGAAGGTCCGCTTGTATGCAGCATGCGCCCGATGACGCCGGAGAACGCAAAGAAAGCGGCGGAGATCACGGAGAAGTTCCCGAATGTTCACGGTGGTCCTGTCCACATGGGTGATCCGGAAAAGATCGGCATCAAGGATATCGACCATCCGGACTATGGAGATCCAGTGGAGATCCGCGAGGGCGAGATCCCGGTATTCTGGGCCTGCGGCGTGACCCCACAGGCAGCCATCGAGCGGGCGAAGCCGCCGATCGTCATCACCCACGCTCCGGGTCATATGTTCATCACGAATGTGAAGAACGCGGAGTTAAATGATTATCTGGAGAAAAAGAAGCAAGGTACGAAATCGCTGTGAAACAGAAGAAATCGCAGCATCGCAGATGTGTGATCAGCTGCCAGCATCGGACATGGCAGATTTTGCCGGACAGATGCGGAAGTGAGATGTTCGGGCCCTCGAGAGTGAGAGGTTCAGGTCACCGAGCCTTCGGGCTCCGTATAGTTGACAGAATCCGAAATCTATGTTATTCTACCAGACGTTAAAACTCGTGTGGATTTTTAGAGAAGAACTTTTTTCGCCACACAATCACCTAAAAGCTTTATGGGTGGTTGTGTGGCGTTTTTTGTTTAACAGAAAATTCCGATAGAACTTCCCGCTAAACAAAAAGGAACTACGTGCCAATGATGTGTCGAGGTACATTCTTTTTATTGCTTATATCAACGAAGTTTTACACATGGAACCGTTACTTTAAAAATTATATGGGAGGTTAGAATCATGAATGAAACTTTCATGAAGGAGAAGCCGATCTTTCCTCTTCTCCTCGGAATGGGAATGCCCATGGTCCTGTCCATGCTGGTGAATTCCCTCTATAATATAGTAGACAGTTATTTTGTTGCCCGGATCAGCGAGAATGCCATGGAGGCGCTTTCCCTGGTGTTCCCAATCCAGAACTTTATCAATGCGATGGCGATCGGCTTCGGCGTGGGGATCAATGCGCTGATCGCGACGGCGCGCGGCGCGAAAAAGGAGGACGAGGCGAGACAGGCGGCGACACAGGGCGTAGTCCTGTCGGTGATCCATGGGATCATCCTGGCTGTGGCCTGCATCGCCATTATGCCGTGGTTCCTTTCTATGTTCACAAATGATCAGGAAGTCATCCGCTACGGGGTGCGCTATGCGTCCATCGCATTTCTGTTTTCTCCGATCATCATGGCAGGTCTGGCGTTCGAGAAGATCTTCCAGGCAGTAGGGCGGATGAAGGCATCCATGATCGCGTTGCTTGGCGGCTGTGTTACAAACATTATTCTGGATCCGCTGCTGATCTTCGGACTGGGATTCTTCCCGAAAATGGGGATCTCCGGTGCAGCACTTGCCACCGGTGTTGGACAGTTTGTTTCACTTACGGTGTACCTGGTGCTTTATTTCAGGGGACCGGTGCCGGTAAAACTGGAATCCAGATACAAGATCCCGGGCGGAAATACAATGAAAAAACTTTACGGGATCGGAATCCCGGCGATCCTGAATCTGGCGCTCCCGTCAGTTATGATCTTCGTGCTGAATGGTCTGCTGGCCCAGTACTCCAGAAGCTATGTGGTCATCCTGGGGATCTACTATAAACTGCAGACATTCCTCTATTTCCCGGCCAGCGGCATCATTCAGGGAATGCGTCCGGTGATCGGCTACAACTTCGGTGCCGGTGAGCGGGAGAGAGTCGGGAAGATCTATAAGACAACGCTTGCCATGACAGGAACGATCATGGCAGTCGGCACGGTGCTCTGCCTCACGATCGCAAACACGCTGATCGGCGGATTTACCGATAATGCTGAGACGATCACAGCCGGCGGCGCAGCACTCCGGATCATCAGTGCCGGATTTATTGTCTCCACGATCTCAGTCACGGCATCCGGTGCCCTGGAGGGGATCGGCATGGGCGTCCAGTCGCTGGTGATCTCCCTGCTCCGCTATATCGTGGTCATCTTACCGTCCGCGTTCCTTCTCTGCCGCATGTTTGGTGGGGGAGCAGTCTGGAATGCGTTCTGGATCACGGAAGTAGTGGCGGCAGTCGTAGCGGAGATCGTGTACCGGAAAACGATCCGGAGATCAATGCCTGAGAAGGGAAACAAATAGGTAGCAATGAAAATAATAGACGTTACTATTACGATTGACGAAAATATTACACAATGATATAGTTTTTATATATTACGGAGGTGATGGTATGGATGATATTATTGAAAAAATTAGAAATATGAAATTGACCAAAAAGGATGAGATAATTGCTGAGTATATTTCAGACCATCTTGCCACCATTGGAATGCAAACATCGTTGACATTGGCAGAGGAAATAGGAGTGAGTGACACCTCCATCATTCGATTTACTCGGAAACTGGGATTCAAGAGCTATGCGGATTTTCGCTCAGAAATGAATTCCAGGATGGCAGAGCAGTATGAGCAGAACTACCAAGAAAACTTAATGCCAGGAGAAAAATTTTCCAGAACTAAAGAGCGATTAAAACACGATAGTCTTATTGCAGATGTAAGCAGTTATGTATTAGATAACCTAGAGAAGAGTCTTTCTCATTTGACTGAGAACCTTGTAGATCAGGTGACGGAGATTTTGCTGAAGAGTAATAGAAAATATATTGTCGGATTTCGTGGTTCTGCGAGCTGCGCATCGTATATGTCGAGCAGAATGGTATTATTGCTGCCGCAGGTAACGCTTGTATCACATGCAGATTCCGCTGCAATTGAACAGCTTGCAGATATAGGGGCAGATGATTGTATTTTAATATATAGCTTTCCGAGATACTCTAAAATTCATGGTACATTGATGCAGATTGCAAAAAAACGAGGAGCAAAAATTATTTTAGTAACAGATCGTCAGACTTCATCATTGGCAGCAAAGGCAGATGTTGTTCTCGGAGCGAAGGTGGAAGGAATGGGATTTGTTAATTCTTATATTGCTCCTATGTGCATTTCGGAGATTATTCTATTATCAGTGAGCAGTCGATGCGGTGATGCAGGTGTAGAGCGTGTCCGCTATTTAGACGATTTAATGGAACAAGAGAATTTATATTGAAAAGGTGAATATGTAAAAATGGAGTCACATAGAGCGGTTATCTATGTGGCTCCATTTTTTTGAAAAAAAGATTGTTGATTTTGTACAATTTTGAAGAATATAATTTATCCAATATTATAATTGAATTTTTATATTCAACATAATATAATACAATTACATCGATGTTAAGGAAATAGCTATAGAAAATGTTAACTTAAGGATACTTAAGAGGTGTTTAATATGAGCGTTACATTAATGGATTGTACATTGCGAGACGGTGCCAATGTTGTGGGTAAAGGTTTCTCAGCTGAAATTACTGACATGGTACTGGATGGCTTAACTTCCTGCAGGGTACCGATTATTGAATTTGGAAATGCAGGTGGAATCGGTGCATATGAAGTTGCTGGATTTACAGCCGCAGAGACAGATGCTGTTTATTTGAATATCGGAAAAAAATACTTGGACCGTGGATCAAAGCTTGGAATGTTTTTAAATGCAAAGCGATATCGCGAAAAAAATGTATTTCTGGCAAAAGAAAGTGGACTTGATTTTTTAAGGGTAGGAGCTGATGCAGGGGATGCCGATATCGCGATAACAGCGATCAAGGATATTAAGCAGAGTGGTTTACATGCATATTACTCTCTGATGAAAGCATACTTGCTTACACCGGAGAAACTTGCGGAAGAGAGCAAAAAGCTGGAAGATGCCGGGCTTGATGAAATTACAATTATGGATTCAGCCGGAACCATGCTTCCGGAGCAGGTAATAAAATATACTGAGCAGTTAAAAAAGGCAGTTTCAATTCCGGTTGCATTTCATTGTCATAATAATCTTGGATTATCTGCTGCAAATGCAATTGCCGCTTATCAAGGTGGTGCAGACATTCTTGATTGTGGATTGATGGGAATGGCAAGAAGTGCAGGAAATCTTGCGACGGAAATTTGTGTGGCAATGATGCAGAGATACGGGGAGATGGAAAATATTGATCTTTATAAACTCTTGCATTTTATAGATTCACGTTTAATGCCTGCAATGCAGAAAGAAAACTATCATAATCCGGTGTCACCGTTAGATTTAATTCTTGGCTTTTCGGGCTGTCATTCCAGCTTCGTAAAAAAATTCAAAGCGATCGCAGAGGAAAAAAAGGTAGATTTATATCAACTAATTGTTGAAGTTTCTAAAATTAATCAGAAAAATCCGTCAGATGAATTGATCGCGAAAGTGGCGGAAAATTTATAGAAAAAACGAGGTAACGATTATGTTTAGCAAGAGAGCCAATAATGTTAGTCCGTCCGTGACGGTGGAATTAAATGCGAGAGTAGCACAAATGATTCGTGATGGAATTGATATTATAAAAATGAATATCGGCGAACCTGATTTTAACACGCCTGACAACATTAAAGATGCAGCGAAGCAAGCGATTGATAACAATTTTACTCGTTATACACCAACACCGGGAATTCCGGATTTGATTCAAGCAATTATTGAAAAATTAAAAAAGGATAATAATCTGGAATATGCGCCTAATGAAATCTGTGTAACAACGGGCGCGAAGCAGGCCTTGTATGAAGCTGTCCTTACACTTGTGGGAGAAGGAGACGAGGTGATTGTTCCTACCCCGTGTTGGGTAAGTTATGAGGATATGATCAAACTGGCTGGCGGAGTTCCGGTAACCGTTCCGACTATAGAAAAAGGCGAAAAAAGGTTTCATTTAGATCTTGAGCGGATTGAAAAGGCGATCACTTCCAGAACTACGGCAATCATGATCAATACACCTAATAATCCAACTGGTGTTGTGTACACAAAAGAGGAATTAGAAGGCCTTGCACAACTTTGCATTCGCCATGATATCTGGATTATTTCTGACGAAGTATATGAAAAATTGATTTATGAAGATGCTGTACATGTCAGCCTGGCATCCATTTCAAAGGAAGCATGGAACAGAACAGTAACGATCAACGGTTGTTCAAAAACTTACGCGATGACAGGATGGAGATTAGGTTATGCAGCGGCACCGGCAGCATTTATGAAAAAAATGCGTGGAATGCAGGGACATATTACATCAGGAGTTAATGCAATTAGCCAGAAAGCGGCAGTGGAAGCAATCGGTGGTCCGCAGGAATCTGTTGAGAAGATGAAAAATGAGTTTGACCGTCGCCGTATAATGATGTACAAAAAATTATGTGATATTCCCGGAATCACATTAGTATCCGCAGAAGGAGCCTTTTATTTATTGCCAGATGTATCTTCTTATTTTGGAAAGACATGGGGGAAGGGTGTGATTCACGATTCTTGCGATATGGCAGAATATCTTCTGGAAAAGGCAAAGGTTGCAGTTGTACCCGGTGATGGTTTTAGAGCGCCAGGGTGTTTGAGACTTTCCTATTCAAATTCATATGAGAAGCTGAGTGAAGGAATTGAGCGGATTGAAGAGGCACTCAAAGAATTGAAATAATTAATTGCACAGGAGGATGTGTGATGGAAGAGAATAAGAAAAAATATCCAGTTAGTTATTTTGGAGGAGATATTGGGGCATGGCTTTGCGTTGTTTTAGCTGTTGCCGGAATCATGTACATGCTTTTGATTCGTGGCGGTGGTACAAAGAGCATGATCGTGGTACTGTTTTGTGCATTGGTTTTTGGACTCATATTAGCTAAGGATCGTAAGGCGTATGGGG
>ERZ840407.685-NODE-685-length-20652-cov-3.318396_pt1 | contig 20652 bp, 36 predicted proteins | sample MGYA00519877_ERZ840407 | MGnify/ENA primary metagenome ERZ840407 (study PRJEB31850, sample SAMEA3708875) | human gut metagenome | biome: human gut; feature: human-associated habitat; material: faeces | place: China | collected 2014 ...
CTTATATGTGCCATAATCTTGTAAAGATGGGGCAGACACCGCCAGATGGAATTGACGAAAAACTTACTATGGGTTTGAGTGGAGTATTTGAGTTTCCGGCGGATGAAGGATTGGAGTAGCATATGGAAGTTATATCATTTTTAGAATCCGTACAGAAAGGAATGGAAGATAACATTTACAACTTTTGCAGAGATGGGAAATGTAGCCAATGCGGTAACTGCTGTTCCAATCTTTTACCAATGAGCAGAAAGGAAGTAGATGCAATTCACAGATATATCCGTAAGAACCATATCAAAGAGTGTAGGCACCTGCTTCCTACTGTGAATCGACCATATGATATGACATGCCCTTTTCTTGATACGGACAAGAGTTGTGAGAAATGCAGAATCTATCCGGTACGACCGGAAATCTGCAAACAGTTCATTTGCGACAATGAGCAGAGAGCAAAGCACAATAGGACATTGTTGGGACAGACGAGACAGATTATTGATGTGAGGAGTGAGTTCTTTAATGAGACTTAAAGTTTTAGGTTCTGGTTCATCCGGTAATTGCTACATGCTGGAGAATGACAAGGAAGCTTTGATAATCGAAGCCGGGTTGCCTTTTATGGAAGTCAAGAAAGCACTGGATTTCAATGTGATGAAAATTAAGGCTGTGATTACTACCCATTTCCATACTGACCATAGTCTTTATAGCTTACAATATGTGCAAGCTGGCATTCCTGTTTTTGAACCATGCAGACAGCCGATAAAAGATTCTGAAATGCGTTTTAGAAAAGGAAATTTTGACATAAGAGCATTTGAAAACCGTGATAAATCTGGAAGATGGCTACATAACAACGGAGACGGTTCAGAGTGTCCGTGCGTTGGGTTTTACATTACGCATCCAGATATGGGAAGCCTTGTGTATGCAACAGACACAGAATACGTCAAATGGCGATTTAAGGACATTAATCACATCATGGTGGAAGCCAACTACGATATGCAGTTTGTGAACCGAGAAGAGCCAAATTACGAGCACAGATTAAGAGGTCACATGAGCCTGCCAACGGCGCTTAAATTTATTTCTACTAACGATAATCCGGCATTGCGAAATGTTGTTCTAATTCACTTATCAGATAAATCAGCAGATTCGGCATTATTCAAACAAAAGACAGAAGAAACAGTTAAATATGGATCAGATGTTTACGTGGCGGAACGTGGATTAGAGGTCGATATGAACCTTTACCCGTTTTAAGGAAGCGAGGAATAAGTGAATGAATAAAGTGATTTTAATGGGAAGATGCACCAAAGACCCGGAAGTAAGATGGTCGCAGGGCGAGAAGTCAACAGCTATCGGTAGAATTACTCTGGCGGTTGACCGGAAATTTAAGCAGGATGGACAGCCAACGGCAGATTTTATCAATTGTCTTGCGTTTGGTAAAAGAGCAGAGTTTCTTGAAAAATATTGCAAAAAGGGAACAAAGCTTGTAATTGAAGGAAGCTGGCAGACCGGAAGTTACACCAACAAAGACGGTAATAAGGTGTACACCAATGAGTGTTTGATCGAAAGCTGTGAATTTGCAGAGAGCAAACAGGCTTCGCAGGACAACGGAAGTTACAAACCGCAGCCTATGACAGATTCGGATGGTTTTATGAATATTCCGGATGGAATTGATGAAGAGTTACCTTTTACTTAAAAATGACTCGGATAAATCAATGGAAGGGAGATATGTATGTTATTGATCGAGGACAAAGGACAGAAAGAGGGTCAGCACATACTTAAGAATCGCTATTTTGATAGTAATGACATAGAGGTGCTACGAGCACCTCTTCCAGTTGGAGATTATGTTATCGCGGAAGAAACCGTTCTTGACGTTATAAGACGAAAGTCAGCAAGAAAGATGGAAGTTAAGAAGATGGACTTTATTGGAAGCTACAAGGTTGCTGTAGATACTAAGAAGGACATGCAGGAGATTACGGGAAACGTCTGCGGAAAACAGCATCCAAGGTTCCGAGACGAGTGTATTTTGGCGCAGAACAACAATATAGCACTGTATGTTTTGGTTGAGAACATGGATGGAATAAAAACTATTGAAGACGTTTTTCATTGGCACAATCCAAGGCTTGAGAGATACAACAAGATAAAGTACATGCATGGTATTGGAAAGTGGTTGAATGTACCTCTTCCAAAGGCACCGCCAACAAGCGGGGAAGTCCTTGGAAAAGCAATGCTGACAATGCAGCTTAAGTACGGCGTGGAATTTGTTTTTTGCAGACCGGAAGATGCAGGATCGCGTGTCATTGAGCTTTTGAAAACAGAAAAGTGATAATTTTTTGGAACTTGAAGGAGATATTATGGCAAGTAAGCGGATGTTTCGCATAGATTTAGTGACGTCAGATGCTTTTCTTGACATGCCGCTCACAGCGCAGGGGTTGTTTTTTCATTTATGCATACGGGCAGATGACGACGGTTTTGTTGACTGCGCCAATAAAACAGTAAGAGAGTGCCAGGCTTCAAAGGAAGACTTGCAAATTCTCATTGACAAACATTATGTTCTTACTTTTCCAGGATCTAATGTTATTGTCATAAAACATTGGAAATTACATAACTGCATTCAAAAAGACCGTTATAAGCCAACCAATTATGCAGAAGAAAAATCAATGCTTTATACGAAAAGAAATGGCGCATACACATTTGATGCTTCAAAAAATTTTTCCGGAGTGAATGCAATAAGAAGCGCAGGAAGCTCGCCGGGGAAAGAAGTGGAAGCGTGCATACCGTCATTGGCGGAAGTGGCTGATTATTGCCGTAAGAGGAAGAATGGTGTTAGCGCAGAATCATTTATTGATTACTACAAATCAATAGGTTGGAAACGTAATGGAGAAATAATAACCGACTGGAAAGCCGCATTAAGGAGTTGGGAGAAGCAGGAGAAAGAGAGTAACCCAAGATCAAAAAACAAATTTAATAACTTTCATCAGAGATCTTATGACTATGATGAATTAGAAAAAACTTTGGCGGAAACAAATGTTATGGAAGGGCGTGATAAGAAATGATGGAGATGGGCGAATGCGAAATTTGCAACAGGTACCGACATGCAAAGCATAAAGGTGAACAGTTGGAGATTCTTGTGGAACTAAACGACGTCCCAAGGCACAAAATTATTGGGATTTTATTGGAAAACGGAGAAAATGTAAAACTTCCAATAAGAACAAGGGGAAGAAAACGCAATACGGATTTTACAGAAAAAGAATACCAGAAAGCATTACTTAATAGGCTCGATGAATTGGATGGTCAAATTTCTGATCGTGAAAATGAATTCAAAGATATATGCACAGTCCTTTTTGGAACTCGATTCGATTGAGATGAAAAGAAAGGAGAACTGATTCATGAGAAATAAAGATGAAGAACTTAGGCGAGAGGGAATGGCATATGCTCTGCGAATTGCAAAGGAGAATGGAATTGACTCTCTGGAAGAAGAGTGCCGCTTTCGCGGCGCAACAAAATTACCACTTGCGCTACCAAAGAATGCAATAGATGAATGCGTCAGCAAGATTAAATTAAATACCATAGACACGGTAACGATTTTGTCTGCAATGGTTTTGCACGATGAGTTTGACTTTGGTAAAAGCCGCATACAGAGATTTGTTGATCGCTTCAATAAAAAGGCAGAATGCATCATGGATGATTATGCTACATGGGAAGATCAGATACAGATCTTGAAAGAAGAGTGTGGGTTGGATTTTAAAATTCGCAGAAATGACACTGATGTGAAAGTGAGATAAAGGTATGAAAGAAAAAACGCGCAACGATAGCGGCGACGCGCTTAAGAGATTCAGAGAGGTGCCGTATCAGCTACGGTGCGGAAAGGAGCAGGGAAATGATTGAATGCATGAGAACAGTAGCGAGAAAGCCGGGGTTTGTGCAGTGGATTCCGGTAAGTGAGAGACTTCCGAAGAGCGGAGAATACATATTGCTGTCATTTGAAAACTTCTCTTTGCCTGTAGTTGGCAGATATGAGGGAAATAAAGATGAGGGTGGCAACTTCTATGTAGGGGATGACACGGAAACGTGCCTTGAGGAAGAGTTGATAGTGAATGCGTGGATGCCATTGCCGGAACCGTATAGAGAGTGAGGGAAAATAATGGAGAGTAGATATTTATATCGCGGCAAGCGGATTGACAACAGAGAATGGGTGGAAGGATTTTTGTTTATGGTAAATGATGTACCATACATCTTGCCACATCACAAAACAGGGCAGCCAATACACGCAGATAACTTGCTAAAAACAGTTGTCGAAGTGCTGGAAGATACGATCTGCCAGTGCACCGAACTTAAGGACAAGAACGGAAAGCTGATTTGGGAGAATGATATTGTTTCTTTTGAAGATACAGGAGAGGAAGGCTATGAATACAAAGAAGGATTTGATTTTGTAAATAAAGCAAAGGTTGAATTTGCGGAAGGACGTTGGAGCTTAACTGACTTCGTAAGTGATAACAGCGGCGTTATGGATGAAATGTATGACCATGCTGAATTTATGGAATTTTGGCAATATTGTGAAGTTATCGGCAACGTATTTGACAATCCGGAACTGTTGGAGGTGTAGATATGACGGAGAATGAAGCAAAAATTTTTATTCAAAACGCTATGGAGCAGTCAAAAAATGTATTGGCGGAGTTGATGTTAATAATGCCAAAGGTATTTGCGGAAAAAAAAAAGAACCTGGGTGAGTATTACAGTAATTTGGAGAACTGCAAAAAAGAAATTCAGTCATGTGAAGTAGCAATCAAGGCACTGGAAGAGGTGCAGCGCTGGCACACATCAGTAATCAACCCTAAAATCAAAAATGTGTTCGCAAATACTTCTACACAGATTTGCCAGAACTGCGACCATAAAGATGAATATATCGAGGAGTTGGAAGCGGAGGTTGAGCCGTATCGAGCATTAGAAAAACGCCTTACGGATATGTTCGGCGGAGAACTATCCCTTGAGGACGTAACGGATGAACTGGAACGATATCTGAAAGAACCGGATAACGCGCATCCAATAAACGCCAAAATCCTTACCTACGAGGATGCGGCAGCTTGGGATGCTTACCGCGCAATCGGCACGCCGGAAGAATGCTTGCGAAATAAGGATTTCTTGGATTTTCTTTCGGACAAAATGAACCCGAATGATTTTGAAACATACTTGCGCTTATACAATGCGTTGGAAGAAAAGGGGTGTGAAGAATGAGTGAAGAACTTAAACCGTGTCCGTTCTGCGGCGGAAAAGCAATGTTCTTAACCATTACAAATAAGTCATCACATTTGGCTGTTGGGGTAATGTTCAAAATCAAATGTATGAAATGCGGAACAGAACTCCCAAAAAGCTATGAATGTGAGATGTATATGGATCAGGGCGGAGGCATCAGAACAGGGAAAGACGAGCGAACGAAAGCAACTACAGATTGGAACAGGAGGGCAAACGATGGGAAGATTGATGCGGATAAATTAAAAGCGGATTTAGAAAAAGCAATTTCAAAGAACGAAGATATGGATTGCTTAGACTTTTTACGCGTTGCTTCTTTTATTGATGCGCAGCCAACCGCCTACGACCCGGACAAGGTTGTGGAGCAGTTGGAAAAGCTGAAAAGCCTTGTACCAGTAAATAGGGTACTTGATGATATTATAAATGATAAACCAAAGGAATTAGGAATGCTTATAGCCTATGAAAAGGCAATCGAGATTGTGAAAGGCGGTGGAGTAGATGGCTAAGTGGAATGCAAGTGTGGGGTTACAGCTTACGATTGACTATGATGACATAGAAGCGGATACAGAAGCAGAAGCTATTCAGATTGCGAAAGACAGAGCATTAGAAGATATTGAATGGAATAACAGTGATTGCGATGTAGACAACACAATTGTGTATAGTTGCTACGAGGAGGAGTCAGAGGATGAATAGAGTGTTGTCAATTTTATTTAACACGGAAATGGTTCGGGCGATTCTGGACGGAAGAAAGAGTTGTATGAGAAGAATTTGCAAGGATGGCAATGAGTATACTGTGCCAGATATGAATTTTTACAATGCGGACAGACGCACTTATGCAGTACATAATTATGCGGATAAAAAACACACAGACAAGTTAAGTATAGCAGAACGTAGTTGTCCGATATGTCTGGGCGATATTCTGTATGTCCGGGAAACATGGCAGTATCTATATGAATTGGATGGAAATGAACAGATCGTTGAGGATACGGGGAAATATTATTATGCAGCAACAGATACAATCCTGTTTGATACATATGTTGATGAAAATGGAGTGAAACACGATCATGCGCCGTGGATACCATCCATCCGCATGCCGAAAGAAGCCGCGCGTATCTGGCTTAAGGTTACGGATGTGAGAGTGGAGCGATTACAGGATATCACAGAGGAAGGTGCGAAAAAAGAAGGTGCGATAGATAACCGCGGCTTTATTCATTCGCCTAACAATGAATATGATAATGTACATACTGCAAGAGAGCATTTTGTCAAAATATGGAACAATACCATCAAGAAATCCAACCTTGACCGCTACGGCTGGGATGCATCCCCGTGGGTGTGGGTAATCGAATTTGAGCGGTGCGAGAAACCGGAGGAAATATGAGCAAACGACCAGAAATTACGAAAGAACTTTCTTTAGCGCTTGAAAGATATATAAATCCCAAAAACGACACAAGAATTTATATGGCTAAAGAAGTCACGTTTGATTATGCCACAGGACACGCTATCAGAGTGGATTACATGAGATTTAAGCCTGTGAACAATACAGTCTCTGGGATTGAGAAAGGGGACTTTTACTGTTACGAGATAAAATCTTCTGTTGAGGATTTTCATTCGGGACATGGTTTGAATTTCATCGGTGACTACAACTATCTTGTAATGCCGGAGGAAGTATATGCGGCTGTATCAAAAGAAATCCCATATTTTGTTGGCGTGATTGTGCCAACAGAAAGCACTTGGCGGAATAACTGGAGAGAACTGACCGTAATCAAGAAAGCAAAGCGCAGAAGTAGAGAAAAAGCATTATCGGAAATGCTTTTTATGATGTTTCGTTCCGCGGCGAGAGACAGATATAAATTATCTTAGTTGGAGGTAAAAAAATTATGGCTAAAGCAGTATTAGTTACGGATATGCCGGAACAGGTATGCCAGAAATGCACATTGTGCTATGAGACAGAGAATGATGACGAATATCTATGCTGTGCGACAGGGGAACTTGTGCCAGACGGAGCAAAGCCGGATTGGTGTCCCCTCCGGGAGTTGCCGGAGAAATTAGATCATCCAGAGCATTGTGACAATGGAAGGTTCGATGCAGGGTGGAACGGATGCTTAGATGCCATAGAGGGAGGTGCACATGGGAAAGAGCAGAGCGAGTAAGCTGAACGGCTACCGGAGTGCGGTAAGCCGGCAGAGAAACGATGTGTATAAGTTCAAGACCAGAGGTAAGAAAAAATAAATGATTGGATTTGAGTATAAAGGACAGGTTGCCTATATCACGAGGATGGATGATTTCCGTGATTACATGGAACCAGAAGTCTACGAAGCTGTTCGGAAAGCCTTTGAGAATGGTTGCGATGGCGGAATACGACGGGAATATGAGGAGTTACAGGCTGAATATGATGAACTGCAAACAGAGTATGACATCCTCGAAGATGAGGTGGGAGATATTGATGCCGTCCAAGCTGAACGTGAAAAGTGCGAAGAGGAGCGGGATGCGCTACAGGAAAAAGTAGACACACTAACGCATCATATTAAAGAACTTATAAATCAGTATTATCAGCGTTACATAAAGACGGAAGAGATTATTCCGGAATTAGAAAAATTGATATGAAAGGAGCCGGAACCTATCCGGATAAAAGGCGCGCCGGGTTCCTTTGAGAAAAAATGAAAACAAAATGTGAAATTTACAGAGATTCTATGCAGAATTATAAAAAATATGCGATACCGCCGGCGCAGCTTATTATTGCCGATGTGCCTTACAACGTAGGGAAGAATTTCTACGGCAGCAATCCGATGTGGTACAACGGTGGAGACAATAAAAACGGAGAGAGTAAGCTTGCGGGTAAAGCGGCGTTCAATTCAGATTTTAACTTCAACCTGTATGAATATTTCCATTTCTGCAGCAAGATGCTTAAGAAAGAGCCGAAGAAAGCCGGAACTAGAGGGCGAAGTTCTGACGCGCCGTGCATGATCGTGTTCTGCGCCTTTGAGCAGATGCAGACATTGATTGCGGCGGCAAAGAAGCATGGATTTGAGCATTATATACCGCTTGTGTTTGTAAAAAATTACAGTCCACAGGTGCTTAAAGCAAATATGCGTGTTGTAGGAGCTACAGAGTATGCGCTGGTACTGTATCGGGACAAGTTGCCAAAGTTCAGAAATGGGGCAAAATTTGATGAAGCCGGGAAAACCATCAGAGGTACTGGGCATATGATCTTCAACTGGTTTACCTGGGAAAAGGACGGAAAGGACATTCCGAAGATACATCCAGCGCAGAAACCGGTTGTGGTGCTGAAAAAACTGATTGAGATTTTTACGGACCCGGGCGACGTGGTTATTGATCCGTGTTGCGGAAGCGGTAGTACATTGCGCGCGGCAGCTGAGATAGGGAGAAATGCTTTCGGATTTGAAATTGATCGCAATTTTTATCAGAGAGCCAAGGGAGAAATGCTTGTCTTTGAAAAAGATGAACAGATGGGATTTGAGGACTTCCCGGAGGTGATGCCATGATTAACGGAGAACTGATCGTTGACAACTTCGCCGGTGGCGGTGGTGCTTCCACCGGTATAGAGTTAGCAACTGGATACAGCGTTGATATTGCGATCAATCACGATCCAGAAGCTATTAAGATGCACAAGGCGAACCATCCGAACACAAAGCATTACTGCGAAAACGTATGGGCGGTTGATCCGGTTAAGGCTTGCAAAGGACATCCTGTAGCACTTGCCTGGTTTTCCCCGGACTGCAAGCATTTCAGTAAGGCAAAAGGTGGAAAGCCAAAGGATAAAAACATTCGTGGTCTTGCATGGGTAGCCTGCCGCTGGGCGGGGCTGGTGCGACCGAGGGTCATCATGCTTGAGAATGTGGAAGAATTTAAAACATGGGGACCGCTTGGGCGGCGTCATCATCCAATCAAGGCAAAGCAGGGAAAGACGTTTGAAAAGTTTGTGCAGCAACTTACAGATCTTGGGTATGAGGTGCAATGCCGGGAGCTGATTGCCGCTGATTACGGCGCACCGACCATGCGGAAAAGATTTTTTATGATCGCACGTTGCGATGGCAAGCCGATTGTTTTTCCAGAGCCGACACACGGACCGTCAGACAGCGAAGCGGTTAAGGAAGGACTTGTCAAACCTTATGTTGGAGCATACACGCAACTTGACTTTTCACTTCCATGTCCGTCCATCTTTGACACATCGGAAGAGATCAAGAAAAAGTACGGAATCAGGGCGGTACGTCCGTTGGCGCCGAAGACAATGGAAAGGATCGCAAGAGGATTAAAAAAGTTCGTCCTCGACAATCCGGAGCCGTTTATTATCCAATGTAATCATGGTGGAGAGCGCAGACCGAACGATATTCGGAAGCCAATGCCGACGATTACCGGAAAGCATGGGTACGGAATTGTGGAACCGTACATGGTGCAGATTGGTCAGACTGGTTTCACAGCAGACCGGAGCAAGGATGTAAGAGAACCGCTCACAACAATCGTAAGCAAGAATGAACATTGTCTTATCAGCCCTACACTTATTCAGTACCATTCTGAAACGGCGCAGGGAGAAGTTCGGGGACAGACGATTGAAGATCCTATAATGACGGTGGACGGATCGAACAGATATGGACTGGTCACATCATTTTTGAGTAAGTTCTATAAGTCTGGAATCGGACAGGACGAAAGAGAGCCACTACATACAATCACAACATCAGCCGGACATTTTGGCGAGGTCAGAGCATTTCTGATTAAATACTACGGGCAGGGAACCGGACAGGATATTAAGGAGCCACTTGACACGGTAACTGCACGGGATAGATTCGGATTAGTGACGATTGAGGGTGTAGATTATCAGATTGTGGACATCGGCTTGCGAATGCTTGAGCCACGGGAACTATATGGATGTCAGGGATTCCCGGACGACTACATCATTGACCATGATTATACCGGCAAGACGTATCCGCGGAGCGAACAGGTGCGCCGATGCGGTAATGCTGTGTGTCCACCGATACCGGCAGCATTAGTCAGGGCAAATCTTCCGGAATTGTGCGTAGCGGAACGTATGCCGAACATGAGGATCGAGTCAGAGCAGACCGGACAGCTCCGGTTTGCATGAGATCAAACAGCTATAGCTCCGCCAGCAGTAATGCGGCGGGGCGGAAAGAGAGGATAAATAGATGGAGAAATTTTTTACAATTAACAAAGACAGTGATTTTTATAAAGCATATGTACAGTATCAGAAAGATGTAAAAGCGAATGCGCAGGCATTTAAGAAATTTTCGGAGGAACACGGGATTGAGTCGACGCAATATATTCCAGACGATAGAGCGGTAATAATTATTCCAACTGAAAATGATTTGCAGAAATTTCAGGGTATGTTTACAAAAAATAAATTATATTACGAAAACGGTGTTAGACGTTTCAGAGCAAACTGCCAAATTACCAAGGATTGGCTTGAGATTGCAAAGACGGTACCAAAGCCGAAAAAACCGAATTACTTCTGCTACGGAATGAGATTTTGTGGGAAATATAGCACAAGGTGCTTTATGATCGGCGATGTTTTATATGGTTCGGCGGAGAATGTAGAAGTAAAGCTACTCGACTTTATGACAGAAATTAAAGCGAGCGAGTTTTATAAGGCAATCGAGGAAGAAGAGAGCAGAGAAAAGGAGCAGTTATGAAAAAGAAAATTTTAGCAGCAATTTTAACAGCAACACTCTTGATCGCCGGATGCAGTGACATGGCAAACGTCAGCGCAGGGCAGGATAATACGATGGTATTGGTAGAAGGTTGGCGGGATTACGGTATCTATGCGGACAAAGACACAGGCGTCATGTATCTGGTGTATCAGCGGAATGGTACCGGATGTACCGTTATGCTCAATGCAGACGGGACACCGAAGATCTGGCAGGGAGAGGAATAAAATATTGGAGGATATTGGCTTATGAAGTTTTCAAAACTGACTAAGCCAGAGCTTGAAGTAATTATTGAAAACGCCAATTTTACGGAGCAGGAAGAGGAAATATTTTCTCTTCTTGCCCGTGGATTTATACCAAAAGAAATATCAATGAAAATTTGTATTCCGCTAAGAACAGTAGAAAGGCGTATCTTTGATATAAAGCAAAAAGTAAAGAGATTGGAAGGTGATTTAAACGGAAAATCTTTCTAAAAGTGAATTGTTGAATTTTGCCATTGAAAATGGTATTATCGACATAGACACCATTCAGAAAAAAATTGAGATGAACGAAAGGAAGAAATTTATTGAAAAACATAACTACAGCATTTGGGAAGGAAAAGACGGTAAGTTTTACACATATTTGCCCGACGAAGAAAGCCAGAGAGGGAAAAAACTTGTAAAAAGAACATCTGAAAAGGCGATAGAAGACGAGATAGTGAAGTTTTATAAAGCCATGGAAGATGAACCGACAATCAGCCAAGTATATTCTAGCTGGATTTCTGAAAAATTGGAATATGGTGAAATAACAAGGCAGACAAAGGACAAGTACGAAACGAATTTTAAAAGATTTTTTGAAAATAAGTATTTGCCGATTGCAAATAGAAAAATCCGGTATATTGACGAAGAAATATTGGAATCATTCATAAAAACAGCTATTTCAAAGCTGGAACTTACGCAGAAAGCGTACTCCGATATGCGGATATTGATTAACGGAATTTTCAAATATGCAAAGAAAAAACATTATACCAGCTTGAGCATAACCAGTTTCATGGGTGATTTGGAAATTTCGGAGAAGTCATTTAAAAGGAATCATAAGTCTGACAACGAATTAGTTTTTTCTAAGGATGAAGAGCTTTTGATTGAACAATTCATAATGGAAGACCAGCCTACATTGATTGAACTTGGAATTATTTTGGCATTTAAAACCGGACTAAGGGTTGGAGAAATATCCACGCTTTCATGGTCAGATATTGCAGAAAATAAGATACATATATCAAAGACAGAAATACGATACCGAGATGATAGTGGCAAATATGTGTTTGATGTTCAGAATTTTCCAAAGAGCGATGCCGGATTTAGAGATGTTATAATTACCGAAGATACCAATGAACTTATGAGAAAAATAAAAATGCTTAACCCTTTTGGAGAATATATTTTTATGAAAAACGGTAAAAGGATAAAAGGACAAGCATTTACAAGACGTTTATATGTGATCTGCGATAAAGTTAAAATTGGTGAGCGATCAATTCATAAGGCGAGAAAGACATATGCTACAAAGCTTATAGATGGAAATGTTCCAGAATCTGTAATAAAAACACAAATGGGTCATACTGATATTAGAACAACGCTTGACCATTATTATTTTAATAATAAAACAGAGAGTGAGATGCAAGAATACATTGCGAAAGCACTATCGATGTAAAAGGTAACACGAGGTAACACCTTTAGGTGTAAAGAAACCTAGTATTTATGCGGGTTTGCGGGGTTTGATACCGAGTTCAAATCTCCCTTCCGCTACTATTTTTTTAAAATTGAAAACCTTGTGAAGCCTTGATTTTACTGGACGAAAGGAGATTCTGAATGGTGTCTTTTCTGAAAGCCAAAATCAAAGGTAACACCAAAGGTAACACGAACAAACGTACGAACGCTTAATGCGTTCTTTTTTATTGCAATTTTGGCGGTGATACGGCGGGAAACAGGCGTTATTTAGACGGTATTCTGGCGGTTTTACCGTATTTTTTTATGCCACAATATAAGCAAAGGGAGGGATGATAATGTTTTCTGACGATGTTCTTGAGAAAATTTTTGCCAGAAAAGAATTGCAATCATTAGATTTGTCAACGCAGTCATCTATCATTCACGCAATTGAGGATGTTTTGGAGGAGGTTGAAGAAAATGAACATGAACGGAGTTTATCCGGCACCGGGCTATAGTCAGCAAATTCCTTATCAGGCATCATATGGGTATAATCCATATGGTAATCAGCAAAGAATTGAACAGCCACAAAATTATTTTCAACCGGCGCAAACACAGCAAATTCAGCAGCCACAAATGACGCCTATTGGAATAAATGGAAAAATTGTGCCTTCTGTTGAAAATATTACTGCAAACGATGTGCCTATGGATGGAAGCGTGGCGTTTTTTCCAAAGCAGGATATGTCGGAAATATACGCAAAAAGCTGGAACGCAGATGGTACAATCCGCACAATCGTTTTTAAGCCGGTTTTAAATGATATGACTAACAATTTATCACATGAGACGGGAAAAATGAAATTTGACCTATCAGACGAGTGCACAGGGGCATTTATGGGAAAGTTTGATGAACTGTTTGGGAAAATTGAACAGTTAGAGGAACGCATTGGTAAAATTCCGGTTCCACAGAAAAAAACTTCTCAAATTAAAAAGGAGAGTGAATCCGAATGAATCTGATGCAAATGATTTTGAATCAAATGATAAATTCTCCGCAAATACAAAATAATCCAATGGCTAAAAATGCCATGCAGATGTATCAAAGCGGAGACAGTAATGGCTTAAAATCAATGGCAGAAAATCTTTGTAAAGAAAGAGGAATTACAATAGATGAAGCAAAGCAAAAGGTTATGAGTATGTTTAATCATTAGTACATTTTGGGTTGCGCGCACAATAACCGGTTATCCCATTTGTAAATAAATCAGATGGAGGTAAACAAAATGTTTAATGGAAACGCATCTCCTAGTCTTGCTGATATTGCAGCAGTGACAGGAAACGGAAGAAACAATGATGGCATGTGGGGCGGCGATGGCTGGTGGGCTATCATTATCTTCGCTATGATTTTTGGCTGGGGCGGCTTTGGCGGCAATGGCTGGGGAGGAAACGGAGGCATGGGAGCGACAGCATCTGCATACACCGACTCTGCAATTCAGCGTGGATTTGACACGCAGGCTATCATCGGGAAGTTAGATGGTATTGCAAATGGTCTCTGTGATGGATTTTACGCCGCAAATAACGCAATGCTTACAGGATTTAATGGGATCAATACAAACATTTTGCAGACAGGATACGGGATCCAGCAGGCTATAAATGCTGATACAGTAGCAAACATGCAGAACACCAATACATTGCAGGCACAGCTTGCAAACTGCTGCTGCGAAACTCGCGAAGCTATCCAGGGTGTAAATTACAACATGGCGCAGAATACATGCGCGCTGCAGAATACCATGAACAGCAATACAAGAGACATTATTGACAGCCAGAACGCGGGGACTAGGGCTATTCTCGATTATTTGTGTCAGGAAAAGATTTCTTCCCTGCAGGCGGAAAACAATGACCTTCGTCGGGCTGCTTCTCAGGATCGTCAGAGCGCTCTGCTCACAACTCAGATGGCTGCTCAGACACAGCAGATTATTAACGCTGTGAACCCGGCTCCTATTCCTGCATATCAGGTACCCAATCCGAATTTATATTGCGGATGCAATGCAGGCTGCGGATGTTGAAAACTGAATATTGCGTAACTTAACCAAATGGGTTATGTCTGCTAAAAAGCAGTATTACAACAAAAAGGGGCAGACTTAAAGGTTTGCCCTTGATTTTATTTATGGAGGTAAAAAATTTATGGCTGAATTTGTAACTGTTGCTACGCAGGAAGTGGCGCAGAATGGAAATGTGGTCTTTACGAATACGGCAGTTAAACCCGGTAACTGCATTAAACATCGCGAAGGTTCCGGGATTATCACTTTAAGAGGACTTACTAATCAGTGTCGTGCAAGATACTTTGTAAACTTCTCTGCAAATATTGCAGTGCCGGCAGGTGGAACAGCAGGAGAAGTCTCTCTTGCTGTTGCTATTAGCGGAGAACCGGTTCTTTCTTCCCAGATGCGATCTACTCCAGCAGCAGTGTCGCAGTACAATAACGTGTCTGCGGGAGTATATATAGACGTACCGGCAGGATGCTGTGTGAATATCGCGGTCAAAAATACCAGTACGCAGGCAATTGATGTAGCGAATGCAAACATTGTAGTTACAAGGGAGGCATGATCTATGGACGTAAGTAGAATGCACTGCATGATCGAAAAGCTTTCCGAATGTGCGAAAGCAGAATTTGACAAAGGAATTGAAAACATTGACACATGCGAAATGGGGCAGGTTACAGACATGCTTAAAGATCTCGCAGAAGCAATGTACTACAGAACCCTGACAAATAGCATGGAAGAATTTGAACCGAGCGACTTGCTGGATGTGGTAGAAAGGTACGGAGATCGGAGATTTTACGATGACTACAGATATAAAAACGGTAGATTTGCGCCGAAAGGTCGCGGGACAAGAAGAGGATACGAAGAGCCGCCATATTACCACCAGATGCCGTCTGACTACAGGGAATGGGAAAACCTTCCAGAAAAAGAAAGGATGCGGGATCTTGATCTGATGAGGGGACGGATGTACTTTTCGGAGCCAATCTCTGATGCAAAAGGAGAGATGAGAGACCGTAACGAAGGAAGATCCGGGTTATATCGGAAAGCATACATGGAAAGCAAGGAGTTGCACAAAGGCAATACTCAGCAGGATAAAGAGGCAAAGATAAAAGAACTTGAAAAATATATGAAAGAGCTGTCCGAGGACATGGCAGAGCTCGTTACGGATATGTCACCGGAAGAGCGCACAATGACGAAGACGAAGCTTACAACGCTTGTTTCTAAGATGTGATGAAAAGGGGCTGTTTAGCCCCTTTCCTGCTTATAATTAGAATAAAAAGTAAACAGCCCAGCTTTGGGTATGAGCTGGACTGTAAACAATAGGGGGATGCTGTTTGAAACAAATTAAGTATAACACGGGCAAAAAATAATGCAAATGAAAATAAAAGAGCGCTGGAAATCCGGGGAGAAATCAGCGCTCTTACGCTATCTGAAATGACAGCACAATTATATTATCATAATATAGAGAAAAAGTAAATAATAAATAAAATATAATTTAACATATTTTTATACAAAACAAATATGCATACATGAAATATAAGAGGGTGACAAAATGTAACAAATACATATCAAAAATTTGTTTAAAATTATACATGTCCCCATGTACAAAATGTGGTATAATGCATATAAAAACAAAGCAAGGAGGGCAAGAATGAATGGGAAATATTACACGAAGGCTCGAGCAGAATGCAATGCAAGGTACAATGATAAATTTGAGGAAATAAAAGTTCGAGTCCCGGACGGCAAAAAGTCCAAATACAAAGAAGCTGCAAAGGCAGAAGAAAAGAGCCTAAACCAATTTATAATCGATTGCGTAGAAAAAGAAAGCAGGGTATGTAAAATGTACACAGTGGAAATGGTAAAATTATTGGGCGAGGTTTATTACGAACTTCTGGGTGTGATGAACAAGAAACACCATGATCCATATTGGCAAATTTCGGATCGCTATCCGATGAAGTGCCTGGTGATGATTCTTCCACGGGCAATGTCTATCGGAGTCCCAAACGAATTGAACGAAAAAATCGGGAAATTGATGAATATGATAAGCGGCACGGAAGAGATGGACGAGCTTATGACGAAGCAGATGCCGACGGAACTTGTGATGGCATACGAAATGGGTAAAAACGCAAGATATACGAAGCAAAAAGATAATGATAATAAAGCAGATAAGGAGAGCGTGAAATGAATGAAATAGTAAAGAACGCGTATGAAATCGCAAGGGAAACCGGCGATTTCGAAATTGATTATCTTCCGGAAGTTGAAGTTGGAGAAATTGTAGAACTGAATGACATCTGGGATGGAGAAGGAGAAGCACCGGATAATGAAGAGTCTGGTTCTTACGGATCATATTCGCACGAAATAACAAATGACCAATGGATCAACTACGAATTTGATATCGTAGAGAAGAAAGAGAATCCATTGGACACACTTGTGAAAATAACAAAAATTGAGTTGATATAAAGGGGAAATGATATGCTGGAAGCCATTGAAGATATAGGCGCTGAAAATCTGGAAGATATTGCGCTGAGAGCATATAAACCACGTCCCGGAATTTATATATTTGTTTCTCCGGACGGGAAAATAATAAGGGAAATCCGCAACGAAAGAAGAATCTATTTTAATACGAAGTATCGTATGATGGATTATTATTCATGGATTGTATCCATGCAGAAACCGGTAAAAAGCAAACTTATTTTTAGCAACAATTATTTAACATTTTTCTGCAGAAATGTGCAAAAATTGACCGATGCGGATATAGACGAATATTTTGAAAGACTGGAAACACCAGAAGATCATATGTTCTTTGCGGATGTTATAAAAAATAATATTCGCAAAATAAAGAAGGAAGATCAGGATATTGTAAAATTTTTTCTCATGAATTCTCCGGAACTTTATAGAGAACTCGGAATGAAAGACTGGAGAGAAAAGTCTATAAGTATGCCGCCTAGAATGTCAAGAAAAAAATGGTTGAAGGAAAAAGAACGAAAGGGTTATCCAATGGGATGCTCTTATAATGCGAAGAAGCCCGGTAATTTGAACCGGATATATCTCGTAAACGAAGAAGAAGGTTTACAGATAAAATTATTTTACGATATATTAAAGGGATTTTTTAACCGCGGGTGCAACGTCGCAATTGTCGGAAAAAACATGCTTATACCATTAAAGAGCAAACAAGGAATTGATCGACGGATAAGGGGTGCAATGCTTATTGGATTTACAATGATAAAAGGGCAGATTGTAATAGTAGATATAGACAGGATAGCAAACTATGATCCAGTTTTAAGGTATAACAAAAACTGAAGTAGAAGAAGAACAAATGATAAGGAGAGCAGAAATACTCTCCTTAATTTTTTTGAAATAGCGGTTAGATGAGACCGGATAGAAAATGATGTTCTGCATTGCGCGCGCCAACTTGCTGGAGCGAAAATTCTCCACAAGTGGCGAAAGACATGTTTTCGTTCTAGAAAACGTATTTTACAGACTTACAATTTTTCGAGGAGGAATATGTATGAATTTTGAAATCAACGGAATTAACTGGACTGTAGTGTATGTAGATGCGGGGAATAGACTTCTGACGCGCTCAGACGGCTCTAGGAGCGTCGCTGTAACAGACGCAAATACAAAATGCGTATATGCATCGAATTTGCTTTATGGGGCATTTCTACGCAAAGTGTTATTGCACGAAGTATGCCATGCAACGATGTTTTCTTATGGCATCCATATACCGATCGAACAGGAAGAATTTCTTTGTGATTTTGTGGCAACGTATGGGGATAGCGTGTTTGATGTTGTGGATAATGTTCTGCTTTTCGCTAGGAAAGTGTCATAGAAAAACTTTTTTGAAATTAAAAGTCGCGTACTAATCAAATTTGAGCTTTTCGAAAAATCCGGTTTTAAAATTTTGCCGAAAAAACGCTCAAAAAAGATGTGTACCTGAAAATTCCCGCGAAAAAAATTATGCCCACCCCCCCCTCCAGCCGCCCCATGCCGCCACGCCTGCGGCGGGGGGGCATGGAATCGGGGCAGAGCGCAGCGGTGGAGCCTGCGGCTGGCTGAAAAACAAGCGGAGACACTCAGAAGCCGCGCGGAAAACAGAATATAACTCGATACATACGATCTTTTAACTCAATTTTAACTCAGTTTAACTCAATTTTAATGCGTTAAAATTGGGTATAATATCCATGTAAAAAAAATTGGTACGCAAACAAAACAGCTGCTAAAGGCTGTATTTAGCAAAATTATAAAACGGGATCGTAAAAAATGCAACGACAAAAAGACGAGCTGCAAGCACGATTTTTATTTTTGGGCGCACTATGTAAAAGGCAGCCGGCCGGACTAGATCCAGCAACATATGCCCTTCCATATCCCGGACACAATAAAAGCCTTTTTGCAAATCTGCGCACAGTACGCCGCAACAGTGGTTTTTAATGTGGTTTACATAGTCCACGCGCATTGATCCAATTTACCTATATATCTAGTTTTGGAATTTTATGCAATCTGTTATAAAAAATGGGTGGACTAGCCACCCAAAAAGAATAAATCAGTTGTAAATTGCATTGTATGCGCTTATATATTCCGGACGGCCTGCGCAAAATGAAAATTGATCTCTTTTTGCATCGTCCGGACTTTTGCCAGAACGCAGCGACGTATAAAATACGTCGATAAGCTCAGTTTTGCAAGCATTAAAACATTTTAACGCTTGCCAATCATCCAGGCCATAAACCCGGATGCAAAGTGTATAAAAATGGCTGTCGACGTACACGCCACGCATACGGCGGAAAGCGGAAACAACCATCTCAAATTCCGGAATATTTTCCGCGATAATTTCCACAAATTCTGTACCGCAGGAAACCGCGCGCACGCGGTAACTTAAATTATACTTTTTCACAGTCTTTAAAATGCTATTTTTCATTTTTTATTCCCTTTCTTTTCCCCGGTATCCGGGATTATAAAAACCGCCGCCCGGTAACGATCCGGGCGCGCATCCTCTGCGGCGGCTGCTTTAATTTATCATCATAATATCTGTTATGATGTTATCTGTATTTGTGGCAATGTAAAAAACAACCCCACCACGGAAACCGTTATCTATATAAGCAGCGGTATTATAACCGGGGAAATCGTGGTTTTCGGTTACGATAACATAACTTTTCCCGCGCTCCTGGTAATCCTCAAAAGCACAAATAATGTTGTCGGCGTCAAATTCGGATCCTACCAGCTCTAGCAAATTTTTTAAAACCTTTCTTTTTGTCATTTCAAAATTCTCCTTTTTGTTTTTATTTTAGATAAAAGCAAGCCGGGGAGCTGAACCCCGGAACGCGCCGCCCGCGCTTACTGTTCTTTTTTGTTAGATTTGCTGATAAATAAGGTTGCTTGCATGGTAAAGAGCGCGCGCCTGAGTATCTAGCCACTGCTCTCTGCCGTTTGGCTTGCGCTCACCGTTCCGGGTTCTTCTGAGCTCAGACGGTGAGCAAAGTCTATGGGCAATATCCTGATTATAAATCAAGGAGCAACCGCCCCAGCTATAATCACCCCATGTTTCCGCACCACTTAAAAGGAGCTTTTCCAGATCGCGTCGGCACTCGGGTATATCGTCAGCGTCAAGATTTTCCACGAGTTCCACGGCGTATTCTTTCACGCCCCGTTCCCATGCGCTTCTTGTCTTCGTGCTTTCAATTGCAGCCAATAAATCATTTTTCTTCATTTCTTTTTCCTTTTACCTGTGATATAATACAGGCGCCTTTCTTTTTTTGATTGGTGCCGTCCGGCTGTCTGTGGTAGGATTCCGGGCGGCTTTTTTGTTTCCTCTTTACAGTTATTATAATAAACCAAAAACAGTTTAAAGTCAATATGTAAAATAAACTTTTTTAGATTATTTTAAAGATTGACAAAAAAGCAAAAGAAAGTTACTATATATAATCTATTAAATAGGAGGGAAAGAAATGTTAGTCTACAAAATTAATGTACTGGAAACATTAAAAGAAAGCGGATATAACAGCACAAGGATATTAAAAGAGGGGCTTATAAGTCAATCCG
>ERZ840407.687-NODE-687-length-20582-cov-11.059824_pt1 | contig 20582 bp, 24 predicted proteins | sample MGYA00519877_ERZ840407 | MGnify/ENA primary metagenome ERZ840407 (study PRJEB31850, sample SAMEA3708875) | human gut metagenome | biome: human gut; feature: human-associated habitat; material: faeces | place: China | collected 2014 ...
TTTTCGGTAATGGGGCGGATCACCTTGCAGGGCACCCCCGCAGCGATGACGCCGGGGACAATAAAGGCACCTGCTCCGATGTTTACCGGAGAGATATTCGCCCGACTGACCATAGAAGTAGTCCAGCATCATTTGGTGTGGCCTCGGATTTTCAACCGTGTGGGTGCGTTCATGTGGAAAACTATCCCTCCCTCCGAAATGAATGAAAAACAGGTTGACATTCACCAGAAAAAACGCTTACAATGGTGATAATAAGTTGATATCAATTGGCATCAGCTGCTTTTTTGATCTTCATTCATGATTTTTCTGGCTCGTCCGCGCGTGGTGTCCTCAAAGGTCTCATCTTCGCTGAATCGCAGCCAGTAGGGGTCTTCCATCAGGCAGGCGTTGGTGCGCTTGACGATTTCCCACGCATTGTAGTCCGGCAGTCCCATCAATTTCAAAATCTCTTTGCAGTCCATCCGATTTTTCGGGAAGATACGTTTCTTTGCCCAAACAACCACATCCACCAATGGAACTTCACGTTTGTCACCGATGAAAAGGTTCAGAGGGAGATGATACTGCGGCACATCCTCATTGGCACAAAGATATTGCCCATCTTCGCTCAGGCTGGCGATTTCTCTTTCATCCATCATCAATTTCAGATAAGCCATTTTATCACCCCATGGCGGCTTTCAGGTAGTGCATACGGTATTTTAGATATTGGCGGATCGCAGGTGCTCGTTTTTTACTTAGCAGTGCAAGAATAGGCGAAATAGACTGAATGATTTCCTGATACAGCGCATCCAGATCACGCACAGGCAGCACAGGCTCATCGATCATCTTGATTTGCTGGGCATGGTGACTGCGGAATGGCTTCGATTTATCGAGCTGATAACGGAGTTTCGTGTCAGTCAATTTTTCATCTGTTGCCCACGCAAGCAGACTGCCGCCATTATCGTAAATAGGCGGAGCATACTTTTTTCCATCCCGGACGATCACATCAAAATTGTTCTCGTGGCGGTCTTCGTTGCCGATAAAGGCGTCGAACGCCAGCATCTGATAAAGCCACTTCTTACCATACAGCTCTACCGCATACTGAAATAGAGCGTCCGGCGAAGATGTTTGCCCATTGGCAAGAAAATGGGCGTCAGCCAAGTCTGCAAAATGGTACAGCTGTTCATCGTTCGTTGTGAACTTGGGGCAGACGCTGACCACGTTGCAGGAATATGTTTTGATATCAGGAAAGAGTTTGGCAGGCATCAGGACGTATTCCACATGAGGCAGACCCAGCACCTGTGCAATCAGCGAGGCCATCACCTCAGAATATGGCTCATACCCAGCGGTTCCGGTCTCTGTGATGGAGTTGCCCTTGACCATAACAAGCTGATCATCCACGCGATACCAGCCCTTTGAGAGCATTCCGCGGCTTGTCCGTGTTTCACGCTTTTCGACCAACTGGATTTTTGCAGGGACTTCGATTGGGCTCATGGTATCACGCTCCTTTGTTCCATTATACCATGTTTGGATGGATAGACAAGGTGAACGATACCATGTCCTGAGGATAGGAAAGATAAAACGGATGAGTTTGTACAGCGTTTTTCTCAAAAAATTAAAAGTGCGAACAAAAATTTTGTTAAAATGTATTGCATATAATTTCGGGTTAATGTATAATAATTTTGTGAATATTCGCCTGCTGCTTTGATGTGAGAGGGCTATCCTATGAAACATTTGCAGAAGCTTGTTACCATTGTCCTCGCATTTGTTTTGGCGTTGAGCCTCAGCCTGACTGCCTTAGCAGAAGAAGGCTATGGGCAGGAAGTTACGGGAAATGATAATCTGTTCCAGAACAATGAAGCCAAGACTACATTCAGCGTCGTTGCAGTACCGGCAAATCTTTCTGCAACAGTTCCTCTCAATGTCACTTTTGCAGTCAAACGCAATGGTGATTTTGTTTGTCCAGGGGGCTATGCAATTGCCAATACGGGCTCTGAAATTTTTCATGTTTCGGATATCCGCGTAACCATGCTCGATGCAACATATTCTTTTGTAGAGAGTGATAAGAATTTGCAGGATCGGCAGATTTATCTGACGATGACTGGAACAAATCCGAGTATCGCAGGGCCCGTTTCAGATACTGTTACTTTTGTGTCTGGGAATGATGACAAAAAGCAATCGTTTGGCACAGAACAATATACATATAACACCTGGAATGTCGATCAGGGCGGAAAAATTGAATTTGAGTTTAAAGGAAAAGTGAATGGCATCAGTGCGGAGTGGGCCGACAAGCGGGAACTCTTCACGATTGCGTATACCATAGAGCCAGGCGAGATATATGGGCCAAATCCAAAAGTATAAACTGTTTCCACCGGAGCGGGGACTCGCCCGCCCCGGTGTTTTTATCGTTTGGGAAAGTGGGTGCATTGGATGCGGGAGCATCACAAACAAGTCCTCCTTGGCCTGAAATTTCTCCTGTCCCGTGGGCTTCCGCTGGTGTTGGTTTCTGCCGCGACGGCAGGCGTTTTCCTGCTGAAGACGCCGAACAGCGCAAAGCAGGCCTCTGCTCCGGGAGCCCGTGACCCCAATGCAACGATAGGTCAGTACGAGGGAAAGTCGGAGGCGGAGATTCAGGCAGAACTGGACAAAGTCGTGCAGGAAGGGATGTTCAACATCTCCATCAACCCGGATATCCGGATGACCAGCGGCAGAGCGGAAGCGGAGCTGCGGGTGGAAAATATTCCGGCCAATCACCATCTGATGAGCGTCACTCTGAGCCGGGATGATACCGGGGAGGTGCTGTATGCCTCCGGCCTCATAGAACCGGGATATCACATTCAGGCGGTGCCGCTGGAGACAGTCCTGCCCGGCGGCAGCTATACGGCAACAGCACTGTTTACAGCATACGATCTGGAAACGGAACAGCCCGCCGGACAGGCTGCGGCAAGAGTCCGGATCACAGTAGCAAAGTAAGAAAACGAGCCATTTACAGCTGTACTTGTAAGTGGCTCGTTTTCATTGATGTTATTGCCCTCTCGCGATCTCCTGCAACTTCTGCTGATCCAGCACCTCCACGCCGCCACGGTAGAGGCGCACCCAGCCCTCCTGCGCAAAATATTTCAGCAGGCGGCTGACCACCTCGCGGGCGGAGCCCATATAGCGGGCCATCTGGTCGTGGGTCATGCGGACATTGCTGCCGCCGGTCTTGGCCAGCTCGTCGGTGAGGAAGATGGCAAGGCGGCGATCGGCGCTCATAAACAGAATTTGCTGCATCGTCCACATGGTATCAGAGAAGCGCTCCGCGGTCATCTGGTAGGCAAAGCAGCGGACGTGAACATTCTGCTGCATCAGGCGGCGGAACGTTCCCGCGCCGATGCAGTAGGCCTCGGTATCCTCCTCGGCGTCGATGTACAGATCAAAATTGACCGAATCCAGCACACAGGAGGCCGAGAGGATGCAGACCTCCCCCGGGAAGAGGCGGTAAAGGGTCACGTCCCGGCCATCCTCGGAGAGGAGATAGGCTCGCAGCTGGCCGGTGCGGAGGAGCAGGATGCCCACGCAGTTTTCCACGGGGCTGTGCACCCGCTCCCCTTTTTTGTACTTGACCGGCCGGGTGGTGCGGCAGAGAAACTCCTGCTCCTCCGGGGTCAGCTGCTCCCAGAACGGGAAGCCGCAGGCCAGGCAGTCCGGACAGACAGGGGACTTTTTATCCAATTCCGGCATGATTCATCCTTTCCGCAGGGCCTTGGCGGCCTCGCTGCCCGCAAGGGCACCCTCGTACACGGCCTTGGCCACCTGCAGCAGGCCGCCAGTGCAGTCGCCTGCCGCGTAAAGGCCGGGCAGAGTGGTCATCATGTGCTCATCGGTGACGATGCGGTTCCCGTCCACTTCGGCCCCCAGCTTGCGGGCCAGAGCGGTGCTGCCTGCCACGCCCAATGCGACGAACACGCCATCCAGTGCCACAGTCTCGCCGCCTGCCAGCTGGACGCCGGAGACCCGCTGTTCGCCCAGAATGGCTTCTACTTTTTCGGGGCGGACAGCCACTTCTGCCGGGAAATCCGCGGTCAGAGGCTGGCCGTTGGCCAGCAAAGTGACGCTTTTTGCCACCGGGAGCAGTGCCTGCGCTTCATGCAGGGCATACTCGCCGCTGCCCAGCACAGCCACATCTTTGCCACGGTAGAAAAACGCGTCGCAGGTGGCGCAGTAGCTCACGCCGTGGCCCTCCAGCCCGGTCAGCCCTGGGATGCGGGGAGCGGCCCGGGAAGCTCCTGTTGCCAGAATGACGGCGTCTGCCGGGTAATCGCCGTCCAGCGTTTCGACCGTCAGCTTATCGGTATAAGTCAGGCCAACGGCCTCGGCGGTGACGAACCGGACCCCAACCGCTTTGGCTCCCTCGATGCCCCGGCGTTCCAGCTCGGCCCCGGAGACGGGCTCGGCAAAGCCGTAATAATTCTGGATGAGCTCGGCGCGGTCCAGGGCGCCCGGGCCCTTGGTCAGGATGGTGGTGTCCACGCCTGCCCGCGCGGCGTACAGTGCAGCCGATACGCCCGCCGGGCCGGAACCGATGATGACAATGTTCGACATTTATATTCTCCTTTTGCTCGCATTTTATCTTCTGTCCGGCGTTCTCCCGCCGGGAGCGCGGACGCCAATCGTTCTCTTGCCTCTATTATACACAAAATCTGCCCGTTTTCCGTGACTGAGTTCCAAAAAGTTTTGGATTGTGTTATACTGAGCCTGTCTGATTTTTGTGTTTTTTCTGGAGGATCCCATTTTATGTCCAAGCAACGCCTGCTTTTCATCACCACGGGCGGCACCATTGCCAGCGTGCGCACCCCGCAGGGGCTGCGGCCCGTCCTCACCAGTGACGAGCTGCTGGCTCACCTGCCGGAGCTGCAGGAGCTCTGCTGCCCGGAAACGCTGGCCCTGTGCAGCATCGACAGCACTGACCTCGGCCCCGAGCACTGGCTCATGATGGCCCGGGCTGTGCAGGAGAATTACGCCCTCTACGATGGGTTCATCATCTGCCACGGCACCGATACGCTGGCCTACTCGGCGGCAGCGCTGTCCTACCTCATTCAGAACGCGGACAAGCCCATCATCCTGACAGGCGCCCAGCAGCCCATCTCCAATGAGATTACCGACGCCAAGAAAAACCTGCGGGACAGCGTGATCTGTGCGCTGGACCCCGGGAGCCGGGGCGTGATGGTGGTGTTCGGCGGGCATGTCATCGCGGGCACCCGCGCCAAAAAGAACAAGACCATCAGCTATGACGCCTTTGCGTCGGTCAACTTCCCGGCGCTGGCGCTGGTGCAGGGCGACCGGCTGGTGCGCTATGTCCCCTCTCCCTGGCCCACCGGCCCGGTGGAGTTTGGCCGGGCGCTCAACCCCAAAGTCTTTCTGCTCAAGCTGACTCCCGGCCTGAGCCCCGAGCTGATCCCGGCCATCTTTCAACATTACGACTGTGTGATCGTGGAAAGCTTTGGCGTGGGCGGCATCCCGCAGCGGCTGATGGACGCCTTTGCCGAGGGGTTGGGCGACTACGACCAGACCCACAAAATCCTGATCCTGACCACTCAGGTCACCTACGAGGGCAGCGATGTGGGCATTTACGAGGTGGGCAAACGGGTCAAGAACCGCTTCCGTTTCCTGGAAGCCCATGACATGACCATTGAGGCGGTCATCACCAAGGTGATGTGGCTGCTGGCCCAGAACTGCGAGAGCTTCGACCAGCTCCAGCAGCGGTTCTACCGTCAGATCAATTTTGATACATTTTATCATTGATCGGTTGGCCGCAAAAAGGACACGGCAGCGCGCCGTGTCCTTTTTGCGGTACAAACGTTAAAATACAAGCTGTACCAGCAGCACATAGCAGAGCGTACCGCCTGCAATGGATCCCAGTGTTTCGTGCTTCCACTTGTGGAGCGCGATGGTCACGCCGATGGCGATGGCCTCCGGGATGCCGCGGCTGCCCGTAAAGACGCTGACGCCCTTGAGGCAGTAGATGATGAGCATTCCGAAGATGGCGGCGGGCAGTACCCGCCCCAGATACCGGACGACTTCCGGCGGCTGCTGGTCCTTGGACGAGAAGATCAGGAACGGCAGAAACCGGGTGAGCATGGTGGCTGCCGTGCAGGCGGCAATGGTGATGCCAAACTGGACTCCGCTCATGGGGCCACCTCCTCGGTTTTATCAGCCTGCTCAATGGGCTTGCGCAGCACGAGCAGCAGCACCAGAATGCAGATCATGGACGGGATCAGAAAACTGCCGGAGCCAAACACCAGCAGGCAGATAAACGGCACCGCCAGCCCGATGAAGCCGGAGTAGTGCTGCTTTTCTTTCTCCCACTGGTTGAGGAAGATGACCACGAACATGGCTGTCATGACAAAATCCACGCCCTCGGTGCTGAACGGCAGGATGGAGCCCACCGCTGCCCCCAGAAAAGCGCTGGCCACCCAATAGATCTGGTCCAGCAGGGTGATGAAGAACATGAACCACCCACGGTCTACCCCCTCGGGCGGCTCGGCCGAACAGGTGATGGAAAACGTCTCGTCGCTCATGGCGTAGATCATGTAAAAGCCGCGCGGGCCGTAACCCTTATAGCGCTCCAGCATGGTCAGGCCGTAGAACAGGTGCCGGGCCTGGATCATGAGCGCCATCAAAAAGGCAGAGAGGGGCGAAAAGCTGCCCAGCAGCAGGGAGGCCAGCACAAATTCCAGGCTTCCGCCGTATACCACGGTGCCCATCAGGGGCGGCAGCCAGATGGGCAGGCCCAACGACTGCACATAGATGCCATAGCCTAGCCCCAGCACAAAATACCCCGTCAGCACCGGAATGGTTTGGGGGAACGCGGCTTTCAGCGCCGCCAAAACCGCCCCGGAGGAATCGCGGGACGGGGTCAAAACGGTTTGATTCGTCTGTTGCATTTTATTCAACCCTCCAATCTAGTATTATAACAGGTTTATCCTGCTTTGCAAGAGGCGGTTTCCGGATGCAAAACACCCCCGCTGAAAGCTTTTGGAAAGCTCCCGGCGGGGGTGTTGTATTTTGAGGAGAAAGGGGATCTTAGGCTTCGTTCTTTTTGGCAAGGTCTTTGGTGTAGAGGGCACGGGTGGCGTTGAGGACGGCGATGACCATGACGCCGACGTCGGCGAAGATGGCCGTCCACATGCTGGCGATGCCCAGCGCGCCGAGGATGAGGCAGATGCCCTTGACGCCCAGCGCAAAGACGATGTTCTGGTACACGATGCCGTTGGTGCGGCGCGCGATCCGCATGGCCAGAGCGATCTTGGCCGGGTCGTCGTCCATCAGGACAACGTCCGCGGCCTCAATGGCAGCGTCGGAGCCCAGAGCACCCATGGCAATGCCGATGTCCGCACGGGACAGAACAGGGGCGTCGTTGACGCCGTCGCCCACAAAGGCGAGGTTCTCTTTGGGCTGCTTGGAGGCCAGAAGCTTCTCGATCTGATCGACCTTGTCGCCCGGCAGCAGGCCAGCGTGGTACTCGTCCAGGCCCAGCTCGGCGGAAACGGCTTTTGCCACCGGCTCGGCGTCGCCCGTCAGCATGACGGTCTTGCGGACACCGGCCTGTTTCAGGCCCTTGATGGCCTGTGCGCTGTGGGGTTTGACCACATCGGCAATGAGCAGGTAGCCTGCATACTTGCCGTCAATGGCCACATGAACGATGGTGCCGGCCTCCGTTACAGCAGGGACGGTCAGGTTCAGCTTTGCCATCAGGCGGGCATTGCCGCAGGCCACGGCTTTGCCGTCCACCTTGGCCGTAACGCCGTAGCCGCCAAGCTCCTCCACGTCGGTGACGCGGCTCTGGTCGATCTCCTTGCCATAAGCGGCCTTGATGCTCAGGGAGATGGGATGCTTGGACCAGCTCTCGGTCAGGGCCGCGGCCTCCACCAGAGCGTCTTGCGAGGTGCTCTCCGTGGGATAAATGCCGGTGACTTTAAAGGTGCCCTGCGTCAGGGTGCCGGTCTTATCAAAGACCACCACGCCGGTACGGGCCAGCTCTTCCAGATAAGTAGAGCCCTTGACGAGGATACCGCAGGCGGAAGCGCCGCCAATGCCGCCGAAGAAGCTCAGAGGGATGGAGATGACCAGCGCGCAGGGGCAGCTGATGACGAGGAACGTCAGGGCGCGGTAGATCCAGTCGCCAAAGCGGGCGGACTGGCCCGTCAACAGCAGAACGATGGGCGGCAGGAATGCCAGTGCCAGAGCGCCGTAGCAGACAGCGGGGGTGTACACCCGGGCAAAGCGGGTGATGAAGTTCTCGGCCCGGGCTTTCTTCATGCTGGAGTTTTCCACGAGGTCCAGAATTTTGGAGACGGTGGATTCGCCAAATTCCTTGGTGGTCTGAATCTTCAGCAGGCCGGTGACGTTGACACAGCCGCTGATGACCTCATCCCCGGCTTTGACGTCCCGGGGCAGGCTCTCGCCGGTGAGGGCGGCGGTGTTCAGGGCCGAAGTGCCCTCCAGAATGATGCCGTCAATGGGGATGCGCTCGCCGGGCTGGACCACGATGGTGGTGCCGATCTCGACCTCATCCGGGTCTACCTGTTCCAGCTTGCCGTCCTCGCCCTCAATATTGGCGTAGTCCGGGCGGATGTCCATCAGGCTGGAAATGCTCTGGCGGCTCTTGCCCACGGCCACGCTCTGGAACAGCTCGCCGATCTGATAGAAGATGATAACGGCGCAGCCCTCAACGTAATCGCCCAGGGCAAAGGCACCCACGGTGGCAACCGCCATCAGGAAGCACTCGTCAAAGGGCTGGCGGTTCTTGATGCCCTTGATGGCCTTGCGGAGCACGTCCCAGCCGACCACCAGATACGGGATGCAGTACAGAGCCAGCTCCACCGGCGTGGGGAAGCTGGGCAGCAGTTTCAAAATGGCTACAAGGATCACCGCTGCGATGATCTGCTTGAGCATTTTCTTTTGTTTTTTGTTCATCTCAGTCTCTCCTTTTGCGCGGATCTCGGCACGGGTTTTCAGGGGGGGAGTTTTCGTCCGATTCCACCTGTTTTCCACAGTAAGTGGGTTTTTCCACGTTTTCCCCCGCCTTTTCCACAGACTTTTCCCGACAAAAAGAGGCTGTTTGGCGTCTCTTTTTGCACTTTTCCGCAAGAAATGTTGAAAACCAGGTGGAAACTGTGGAAAACCTGTTTCTTTTTCCACAAAAGCGTTCCGTTGTATAAAAAGGCCCCTCCCGGGGGAGGGGCTCCGAGGTTCCGGAAGATCAGATGCCGAAGATCTCGCAGTCGTCCTCCACTTTCTTGCAGGCGGTCAGCACTTCCTGCATGGTGGCCTTGGGGTCTGCACCCTCAGCAAACTCCACGTTCATCTTCTGGGTCATAAAGCTGACGGTTGCCTTTGCCACGCCGGAAACGGTGTTGGCAGCGTCTTCCATCTTGGCGGCGCAGTTTGCGCAGTCCACTTCGATCTTGTAGGTCTTCTTCATAGTAAGTACCAGCCTTTCTCATTCTTCAATATGATCCATCCCCATGGAGAGGATGCTGCGCACATGGTCATCGTCCAGTGCGTAGTAAACAGTTTTGCCCTCCCGGCGGAACCGCACCAGTTTGCAGTCCTTGAGCACCCGGAGCTGATGGCTCACGGCGGACTGACTCAGCTGCACCGCGTTGGCGATGTCCTGCACGCACAGCTCGTTATCGTGGAGCGCGTACAGGATCTTGATGCGGGTGGAGTCGCCAAATACCCGGAACAGGTCGGCCAGCTCGTAGAGCACCTCGTCATCGGGCATATCAATAGGCTGCGCGGCGGGGGCGCTTTTCTTTTCGGGTTCCTGCTGCGGCATCTGGACATCTCCTCTCGGGTTGGCTTTATATGAACGCTTGTTCATGTGTTCATGATAGCATGGGGAAAGGCTCCTGTCAAGGGGTTTGGAGAAGAATTTTGCTGGAATTTCAAAAAAGATATTTTTTGCCCCAATACGCAAAAAAGTGGCATTTTTATTTTGCAAAAAGGGTGCGGTTTCAAGACTTCAAATCCAGCTTGCTGCTGCTTGACTTTCCACCACATCCTTGCTATAATACAAATAGAAAAGGCACTGCGACAAGCGGTTAGCCCTTTAAGTAGAACAGCTGAGCAAAGCTCGAACCGTCACCGTGCCGGGTGGCGGTTCATTTTTTTACTCTGATCGTAAAAGTGAATCCAAAAAGATGGAACGTCAAAGTAATAGGCATATGCTTCACCCCCTTTTCAGTGGGATGAAGAGCCGAACCGCCTGCCGTTGTATGCAGTGCCTTGCTGCCATTTCGGACAGCATCTTTAGCGTATCATAATTTTTGACAAAAAGCAACCAGATGAGGTTGCTTCTATTTTTTTCGATGAATATACCACGGCAGATACATCCCCGCCAGCACCAGGGCCACGGCGGGGAGAAAGCCCAGGAGATACCACTGTTCCCCAAACCACTGGGTAAATAGCGCCGTCACCGGGCTGCTGGTGGGGCCGTTCAGAAAGTAAAAGTTTGTGTACAGCACTTTATTTAAAAAGTAAATGGGCAGCGCCGAGCCAAACAGGAATGCCAGCACCGCCGGGAGCCGCCGCACCTGCGGGCGGAACCCGCCTGCTACCAGCAGAACCGGGTAAAGCACCAACAGCCCATGGAGGGTGACAGAATGCAGGTTGATGAGGCTCCACGCCTTTGTCCCCAGCCAACCGGGGCAGAGCAGCGCAATGGCGGCCCCCGGTGCGCAGAGGGCGTAGAGCTCCTCTTTGCACCAGTCCTTTCCGGTCAGGGTGCAGGTTGTGCAGAGGAAAATATGGATGCTGCACAGGTGGAGAGGCAGGTAGCTCCAGTTCCACTGCCCAGTGGCCAGCATGGCAATGACCAGCACGGCTTCATCTGCCAACAGCAAAACCGTAACGCCCCACAGGATGCGCCGCCGGGTGCGTTCCGGGCTGCGGCAATACCAGCGGGCTGTCAGCAGGATGCAGACCGCCACTGCCTCCAGCTCTCCCAGGTGCACCGCCCCGAATAGCGGATAGCCCTGATACCCCGGGCCATACCGCCGGGCGATCATTTCATACGACATCCAGAACTCACTCATCTGCTCCACCGCCTTTTTGCCTTTATGATAGGCTTTTCCTGCCCAAAAAGGAAGTGTTTCGCCGGAAAAATCTCCAAAACAGGTGCACAGCGGCGCAAAATGTGGTATTCTACTGTTGGTTCGTAAATTCATGTCGTTTCGACATCTTACACAAAAAGAAAAGGAGAATTTTTATGACTCTGACAACTGGGATCCACGGCGAGCAGTCCGTGGCTGTGACCAACGAAAACACCGCAAAAACCATGGGAAGCGGCACGCTGGACGTGTTTGCGACTCCCGCTCTGGTGGCACTGGCCGAGAAGACCTGCTGGATGAGCGTGGCCGAGGCTCTGGACGAGGGCTGCGGCACCGTGGGCACCAAACTGGAGCTGGAGCACACGGCCCCCACTCCCGTGGGCATGACCGTGACCTGCGAGAGCGAGCTGGTGGCCGTGGAGGGCCGCAAGCTGGTGTTCAAGGTCTCGCTCCACGACGAGAAAGGCCCCGTTGGCGGCGGCACCCACGAGCGCTTTGTCATCAACAACGCCAAGTTTGCGGCCAAGGCCGAGAGCAAAAAGAATTAAACCTCTCAGTCGAACTTCGCTCGCCAGCTCCCCTAACAGGGGAGCCTTTGGCAAATAGATCAACTTTCATCCGACTGCCAAGGCCTCCCCTCGACAGGGGAGGTGGCATCGCGTGAGCGATGACGGAGAGGTTCCAGTTCCAGCGGCGGCGGGTCGGCCCGCAGGGCCTCCTGCTCGGCTTTCTGCTGGGCCTCCCACAACAGGCGGGCGGCCTGCTCGCTGGCGCGGAACAGCTCAAAATACAACGCTTTATAATCCGGCGCGGCAAACACCCCCTTTCTTCCTTTCTGGGGGATAGTCTGCCCCGCCGCACCCCAAAACAAACCTGATCTTCAAGAGGAATCATTTTTATGAAAAAGAACAATCTCTCCTGGGTGGGCGCTCTGCTCGTCTTCGCCCTGTTGTTATGGTGCACTTCTGCCACACCGGGCAAGATCGCAGACCCGTCCACCTACACCTGCGCCGTGTACAGCACGGCACTTTCCCTGCTGCCTCCGGTGGTGGCCATCGTGCTGGCCCTGAACACCAAGGAGGTTTACACTTCCCTGCTGGTGGGCATTGCCACCGGTGCCCTGCTTTACGCCAACGGCAACCTGGAGCTGGCCCTGACCACCCTGTTCTTCAATGAGGACGGCGGCATGATCTCCAAACTGTCCGACAGCAGCAATGTGGGCATCCTGGTCTTCCTGGTCATGCTGGGCATTCTGGTGGCCCTGATGAACAAGGCCGGCGGCAGCGCGGCCTTTGGCCGGTGGGCCTCCACCCATATCCACACCCGGGCCGGGGCACAGTTCGCCACCCTGCTGCTGGGGATCATGATCTTTGTGGACGACTACTTCAACTGCCTGACTGTCGGCTCGGTCATGCGCCCGGTCACCGACCGTCAGAAAGTCTCCCGCGCCAAGCTGGCCTACCTGATTGACGCCACGGCGGCCCCCATCTGCATCATTGCGCCGGTGTCCAGCTGGGCTGCTGCTGTTACTTCCTCGGTGCCCGAGGGCTCCGGCATCAACGGCTTTACCATGTTCCTGCGCACCATCCCGTATAACTATTACGCCATCCTCACCATGGTCATGAGCCTGTTCGTCATCTTTACCGGGACGGACTACGGCCCCATGAAGCTGAATGAGACCAACGCCATGAACGGCGACCTCTTCACCACCGAGGACCGCCCCTACGGCGATGATGTGGACGACGGCACCGACACCAAGGGCCGTGTCATCGACCTGGTGGCCCCGGTCATCGTCCTCATTGCGGCCTGCATCTTTGGCATGGTGTACACCGGCGGCTTCTTTGAGGGCACCGATTTCATTACCGCCTTTGCGGACTGCAACGCTTCCATGGGCCTTGTCATGGGCAGCAGCATTGCCCTGTTCTTTACCTTTGTGTTCTATCGCGTGCGGGAAGTGATGACGTTCCAGGACTTTGCCGCCTGCATCCCCGAGGGCTTCAAGGCTATGGTCAGCCCCATGCTGATCCTGACCCTCGCCTGGACGCTGTCCGGCATGACCGGCCTGCTGGGTGCAAAATATTACGTCGCCAACCTGCTGGGCGGCTCGGCCGCGGCCCTGCAGTATCTGCTGCCGGTCATCATCTTTGTGGTAGCCGTCTTCCTGGCCTTTGCCACCGGCACCTCCTGGGGCACGTTCTCCATCCTCATCCCCATCGTTTGCCATGCATTCCCGGAGGGAGAGATGCTGGTCATCTCCATTGCGGCCTGCCTGTCCGGCGCCGTCTGCGGTGACCACTGCTCCCCGATCTCCGACACCACCATCATGGCCTCGGCTGGTGCCCATTGCAGCCATGTGAACCACGTTTCCACCCAGCTGCCCTATGCGCTGACGGTGGCCGGCGTCTCGGCGGGCTGCTATGTCCTCACCGGCCTGTCGGAGGCCGTGCTGGGTGCCCGGGCCAATCTGGTCAGCTCTCTGGTACTGTTGGGCGTCGCCATTTTCCTGGAGCTTATCGTGTTGAGCGTCATCCGGGTGCGGACGGGCCACGGCAAAAAAGTTGTTCGCTGAAAATTTTGCGACAAGCGTTGATTTTTTCCTCCAAAACGTGATATACTAAAAGAAATTGAGTTAATTTGTCACAAGGAGGGCGTTCATCTTGCTGGAAGAAGTGTTTCAGGAAGTCTACACCAAGTTCAAACTGCATTTTTACCAGAGCGTGTTCCAGCGCTTTGCTACCCGGGAGGCGACCCTGACCACGGTGGAGTCGTTCTGCATGGAGGGCATCATGGCCATGGGAGAGCCCACCATTGCCGAGTTTTCCCGGATGATGGGCATTTCCACCCCCAATGCCGCTTATAAGATCGGCAGCCTGGTCCGCAAGGGCTATGTGGAAAAGATCCAGTCCACGGTGGACCGCCGGGAGTACCATCTCCGCCCCACACAGAAGTATATCAACTACTACAACATCAGCTATTCCTACCTGCACACCGTCATTGAGCGTGCCAGGGAGCGGTTCTCCCCGGAGGACTGCAAAAAGCTTGAGGAAATGCTCTCGGTGGTCAGCCATGAGCTGATGCCCGAGCTGGATATGCTGACCCGTGTTCAGGCCGAGGCCCCGGAGCGTGCCGCAGAGGATGAGAAGACCAACGCATAAAAGCCGCAAACAAAAAATCCATCGCTGTCAAAAACAGCGATGGATTTTTTCTTTCCAGAAATACGCTCAGACGTTCGCCGCGCCCCGATCGAGAATTTTATCGAACCGGGACAGGAACGTGAACACCGTGATACTGGCCGCCATGATGTCGCTGACGGGCTCCGCGAGGAAGACCGCGAACACCGGGTCCGGCAGGAGGTGCGGCAGGAGGAAGATGAGCGGGATGAGGAGAATGAGCTTGCGCAGGCAGGCCAGCAGGAGGCTGACCTTGGCCTGCCCCAGTGCCATAAAGCTCTGCTGGCAGGCGATCTGAACGCCCATGGCAAAGAAACCGGCCATGTAGATGCGCATGGCCCAGGTGGTGTACTGGATGAGGGTGGCATCGGAGGTGAAGATGCCGGCCACCAGCCTGGGCACCAGCATCATTCCCAGCCAGAACAGGGTGGTGTACCCGAAGCAGAGGGTGAACTGGAAACGGAACGCCTCTTTCACACGGGCCTGATTGCCCGCGCCAAAGTTGAAGCTCATGACCGGCTGGCCGCCCTGGCAGATGCCCTGAATGGGCATGATACAGAGCTGGGACACGCTGGTGATGACGGTCATGGCACCCACGGCCACATCGCCGCCGTACCGGGCCAGGCTGGAGCTGAAGCTGATGGAGAGCAGGCTCTCGGTGGAAAGCATCACAAAGGTGGAGATGCCCAGCCCCATCACGGGCAGGATGACCCGGCCCTCGGGCCGCAGGTGCTCTCTGCGGAGCCGGAGGATGGTCTTGCTCCCGGTGAGAAAACGCAGGATCCAGAAAGCACCCACGGCCTGGCTGAGCACCGTGGCAATGGCGGCACCCCGCACGCCCATGTCCAGCACAAAGATGAGGATGGGGTCCAGGATGATGTTGATGCCCGCGCCGATGACGGTGGTCAGCATACTGATCTTAGCAAAGCCCTGGGTGGTGATAAAGGGGTTCATGCCCATGACGATGAGGACACAGACCGAGCCCAGGATATAGATGCGGCTGTAGGCCAGCGCGTAGGGCAGGGTGGCCTCGCTGGCACCAAAGAGCCGCAGCAGGATGGGAGCCCCGGCATAGAACCCGATGGTAAGCACCACGGCAAAAAACAGCAGCATGGTAAAGCTGTTGCCGATGATCTTTTCGGCTTCTTCTTTGTTGCCCTGCCCCAGCGCGATGGCCGTGCGGGGCGCGCCGCCCGCGCCGATGAGCATGGCAAACGCGTTGAGCAGCATCAGGATGGGGGCAAACAGGCCCACACCCGTCAGCGCCGCCGCGCCAATGCCCGCAATATGGCCGATATAAATACGGTCCACGATGTTGTACAGCAGGTTGACCACCTGAGCCACAACGGCGGGGATCATGAGCTGGAGCAGCAGCTTTTTGACATTGCCGCTCCCCATGTTCTGTCTGGTCTGCGCCATGAAATCTCTCCTTTGAGTTGAAATTTTTCAACAAAGTGCAATTCGTAAAGCAAAGCACGGCAAAAATCGACCGGCTTTGACCAAAAACACGAAAAACGCCTGAGACTATTGTAACACGGCGGCGGGGGGAACACAAGAACGCCTGCGGGGCCGGGCATGGCAACATTACTGTTCCGGTGCATTGAATTTGCCGATGGCTTGTGTTACACTGGATTCGTTCGTTTTGGAATTTGAGATAGGAGAAAAATATGGAATCTCAACACAAAAAGCGGAGCGCGTTCTCCGGCAAGATCGGCTTTGTGCTGTCGGCCGCAGGCGCGTCCGTTGGCCTTGGCAACATCTGGCGTTTCCCGTATCTGGCGGCCAAGTATGGCGGCGGCATCTTTCTGCTCATCTACATTCTGCTGGCGTTCACGTTCGGCTATACCATGATCGTGGCGGAGACGGCTCTGGGCCGGATGACCAAGAAGAGCCCGGTGGGCGCTTTCGCGGCCTTTGGCAAAAAGGGCGGGCTCTCGTTCGGCGGCTGGATCAACGCCATCATCCCCATCCTCATCGTGCCCTATTACTCGGTCATTGGCGGCTGGGTCATCCGGTACCTGGCGGATTACATTGCCGGGCACGGCAAGGAGCTGGCCACGGATGGCTATTTCTCGTCGTTCATCTCCAATGGTGCTTCGGCGGAGATCTGCTTTGTCATCTTCACCATCTTCACGCTGGCGATCATCTTTGCGGGCGTCCGCAACGGCGTGGAACGGGTCTCCAAAGTCATGATGCCCATTCTGGTGGTGCTTTCCGTCATCATTGCGGGTTACTCCGTCACCCGGCCCGGGGCGCTGGCGGGTGTGAAGTATTTCCTCGTGCCCAATGTCGCCCATTTCTCCTGGATGACCGTCGTCACGGCCATGGGGCAGATGTTCTATTCCCTGTCCATCGCCATGGGCATTCTGGTCACGTTCGGCTCCTATATGAAAAAGGACGTCTCGATTGAGGAGTCCACCGAGAACGTCGAAATTTTTGACACGGCCATTGCCATCATGGCGGGCCTGATGATCATTCCGGCGGTCTTCTCGTTCTCCGGCGGCGACCCCGATACCCTGCAGGCTGGCCCGGCCCTGATGTTTATTACCATCCCCAAGGTGTTCGACAGCATGGGCCTTGGCACCGTGGTGGGCATCCTGTTTTTCACGCTGGTGCTGTTTGCGGCGGTCACCAGCTCCATTGCCCTGACCGAAAGCGCCGTCTCCACCTTTGAGGACGAGCTGGGTTGGGACCGTCATCAGGCCACCGTCCTCATCGGCGTCATCATGCTGGTGCTGGGCAGCCTCTCGGCCCTGGGCTACGGCCCGCTGGCAGGCGTGACCGTGTTCGGGATGCAGTTTTTGGATTTCTTTGATTTCCTTACCAACTCTGTCATGATGCCCATTGCGGCCATCACCATCTGCCTGCTGGTCTCCCGCGTCATCGGTGTAAAAAAGATCGAGGAAGAGGTCACGTTGAGCGGCAAACCGTTCCGCCGCAAGGTCGTCTTCAACTTTATGATCCAGTATCTCTGCCCCGTTTTCGCGGCCATCATTCTGGTCAGCTCGGTGGCAAATGCACTGGGCTGGATCGCCATGTAAAAGAAAATACAGCAAGTTACAGCAAAACCCCGGCGGGATCGTTCGACTCCGCCGGGGTTTTATGTTATGGATTCAAAAAATGCAGATCAGCCCTTGCAGCCCTGCTCTTCCCAATCGCCGAAGTCGGAAGCTTCCGCGATCTTGGTGGGGTCGAACTTGCCGTTCTCATCTTTGGGAGCAACAGCAGGGCCGACCTCCACGGGGTTCGGGTTGGGGGCCTCCGCTTTGGCTTCGCTCTCCGCTTTGGCCTCGCCCTCCACTTTGGTTTCGCCCTCGGCGTAAGCCTGTGCGGTCTTGGCGGCCTCCTCGGCGTCATTTTCGGCGTCCTCGGGGAACTCGATTTCCTCCACATGGAGCGGGGCCTTGTCGTTGAGGATCTGATCCAGCACAACGATGGCAGCGCCGGTGACAGCAACGGCAGCCGCCGTGCCCAGGATACGGAACAAAGCTTTCATAGCAACCTCCTAAAGCCAACTGGCTATAGACCGGCCCTTGCCTCTCTGTTTGGGAGAGGCGTCCGCAAAGCAGACGGGCGAATTTAAGAGAACGTCACAACGTCGTTCAGGGGCTTCTCAGCGGGCTCCACGGAGAGGGCGGTCAGCACCGGGCCCTTGCCGCGGTAGATATTGTGGAACTTGTAGTTGACCTTGGCGGTCACGCGCACCCAGGCACGCTGCTCCAGGGCTTTGTAGCCGTCGTAAACGCAGGGGAAGCCGACAAACTGGATGTCCTGCACGCAGCAGGTCATGGCAAAGCGGCCGGGCACAAAGCTGTTTTTGCCGGCCCGGTTGGTCTGGCAGACCTGCGCCAGGAAGCGGACGGTTTTGCCCGTGTACTTCTCGGGCTCGTCCTGGCAGTCCATATACCAGATGCCAAAGTCTTCATCGCCGATCTCCACCACCGGGGCGTTCAGGTCGAACGGCAGCGGGTCAGGGATATCATCGTAAGCCACGCTGCCGTCGGCAAACTCGTAGGCGATATCGCACTTGCGGGAAGCCTGACGCACCAGCTTGTGCAGTTCCTGCCGGGCGGCGTCGTTGTTGACGGCCTCGGCCCGGTTGAAGACGATGAGCTCGCTGCGGGCGATCTTGTCCAGCATCAGGCTGCGCATGGAGTTGTCGCGGGCGTAGGTCAGGGCCGTGGTGCCGTCCGCCGTGGCGATGCACTGGTACACGATCCAGTTCTCCGGCAGATTGTTGGCCAGATCCTGCAGCAGCCACATGCCGTTGTACTCGATCACCACGCGGCCTGCATCGGCCTCCTTGGCCAGCTTGGCCAGGTTCTGGGGGTTGAGCTCGGCCTTGTCCTCCAGATTGTAGAGGGTCACGCCGGGGAACGCGAATTTCTTCTGGTTGTATTCTTCCTCGCCCTCCTCGCAGACCAGCAGCAGGGTCTTGTCGCCGGAGTCGAAGTTGGGGTCTTCAAATGTTTCCTGAATGAACTTGGTCTTGCCGCTTTCGAGGAAGCCAACAAACAGGTAAACAGGAATTTCGTTTGCCATGGGATTCTCCTTTTATACTTTCGTCTTGGCTTGAGAGGGCATCAGCAGCCAAACAGCGCGGCGATGGCGTGCTCATCCAGCTTGGAGCCGATGACCACCAGCTTGCCGCCCACATCGGCACCGCGCTGACGGACTTCCCACTCGCCGGGAACGTAATCGAACTCCAGCCAGCCGTCGGCACCGCCGTCCACGATGCCCTTGGAGCGCAGGATCATGCCGTACTTGCCGCCGTCCAGCTCGGTCAGTGCATGCTCGATGTCAGCCTTGCTGAACTTCTTAGCCGTCTCGACACCCCAGCTGGTGAACACCTCATCGGCATCGTGATCGTGGTGATGGTGGTGGTGATGGCCGCAGCAGCAGTGGCCGTCCTCATCGTGGTGATGATGCTCATGCTCATCATGGTCATGGTCATCCTCATGGTCGTGGTCGTGATGGTGGTGGCAGCAGTGGTCCTCGTGGTCATCCTCTTCGTGGTCGTGGTGATGCTCGTGCTCGTCCTCATCATCGTCGTCATCGTCATCGTGATCATGGTGGTGATGGCCGCAGCTGCACACACCGTTCTCATCGTAATGATGGTGATGATGCTCGTGCTCTTCTTCCTCGTCCTCCTCGGCGTGCTTCTCATTGGCCTTGGCAGCCATGGCGATCAGCTCCGCCTTGAAATCGTCCTTGGAGGACATGGCCTTCAGGATCTGCTCACCAGTCAGGGAATCCCATGCGGTGGTCACGATGGTTGCGGTGGGGTTCTTCTCGCGCAGCATGGCAACCGCAGCAGCGATCTTCTCCTCGCTGGCGGTCTGGGTGCGGCTCAGGATGATGCAGCTTGCGTGGCTGATCTGATCATCATAGAACTCACCAAAGTTCTTCATATACATCTTGACCTTGTTGACATCGGCCACGGTGACAAAGCTGTTCAGCTTCACATCCAGATGCTCAGCCACACCCTCCACAGCGCGGGTGACATCGCTCAGTTTGCCCACACCGGAGGGCTCAATGACGATGCGGTCGGGGTGGTACTGCTCCACCACCTGCTGCAGAGCGGCACGGAAATCGCCCACCAGAGAGCAGCAGATGCAGCCTGCGTTCAGCTCATTGATCTGGATGCCGGACTCCTTCAGGAAGCCGCCGTCGATGCCGATCTCACCAAACTCGTTCTCGATCAGGACCACCTTCTGGCCCGCAAAGGATTCCTTGATGAGCTTCTTGATCAGAGTCGTCTTGCCGGCACCCAGGAAGCCGGAGAAAATATCAATATTCGTCATAATGCTGTATGCCTCTTTCTTTTTCCAAAAGCCCGCAAGGGCCGTTCAGCAATCAGAGCCGCAGAGTGCTGGCTCAAAAATCTTACACTCCTATTATAACAAGCCTGTCAATGGGAAACCGCCTCTTTTGATGAGAAAATTGTAACTTTTTTTGCAGTTTGGCTGCGTTTTCAGAAAAGCATTGCCTCCCGGACACAAAAAAGCCCCCGGAACGGGGCAGAAAGCCCGCACCCGGCAGCCGTTTCAGCTGCCCGGGCACAGGCTTTCTGTGCATAAGGTTTGGAATAGATGAGGTACTCCAACTCCGACCTCTGCGCCATGGTAACGTCCAACCCATCCTCGACCCCGGTACAGTCGATAGAGATTTTTCTCCCATCCCGGAGCAGCAACTCCACGCAGCCGGTGTCCATGTTAAATTTGCAGACTCTTCCATCGTACTTCATGTTTGTGTCCCTTCTGTCTTACGGCACTCTTACAGGGGGGTCTGTCGTGCTTTTTTGTGATAAGGTCTAGGACGTTTTTCGATGGAAGCAAGG
>ERZ840407.698-NODE-698-length-20292-cov-8.737609_pt1 | contig 20292 bp, 16 predicted proteins | sample MGYA00519877_ERZ840407 | MGnify/ENA primary metagenome ERZ840407 (study PRJEB31850, sample SAMEA3708875) | human gut metagenome | biome: human gut; feature: human-associated habitat; material: faeces | place: China | collected 2014 ...
TGGTCTTGCGGGGCGGCTTGAGGCTCAGGTCGTGGCGGTTGGTGGTGCGGTAGAACGTATCGGCCGTGTGGCCCAGGAACGGCCGGGCGATAACACGGCCCACGCCGTATTCCCCTTTCAGCATCTCACGGGCGATCTCGCAGTAACGGTAGAGCTCGTGCACCGGCACCAACTCCTCGTTGGCGGCCACCTGGAACACACTGTCGGCACTGGTGTACACGATGAGGGCATTCTCTTTCATGGCCTGTTCGCCGTAATCTTTCAGCACCTGGGTGCCGGAATAGGGCTTGTTGCAGAGCACTTTGTGGCCGGTCTTCTCCTCAAACTCCTGGATGAGGGCATCGGGGAAACCCTCCGGGAACGTGGGCAGCGGCTTGGGGCTGACCACACCGGCGATCTCCCAGTGGCCGATGGTGGTGTCCTTGCCCATGCTCTGCTCCTGCAGGCGGGCAAAGGCACCCTCGGGGGCGGGGCTCTTCTCCCCTGCCGTCACGCCGTCAATATTGAACAGGCCCAGCTTTTGCAGGTTGGGGCAGTGGAAATTGGGGTGGCCTGCAATCGCGCCCAGGGTGTTGGTGCCCGCGTCACCAAAGGCGGGGGCGTCCGGCTCCGCGCCAATGCCAAAGCTGTCGAGAACGATCAGAAAAACACGCTTTTCCATTTGCAGTGGTTCCTCCATTTTTTCAAAATTCGGGTCCCTGCTCCCGGGGCACCATGCACCCCAAAAAGTGAGACTTTTTCTTAGCTCTATTATAGGCACAGTTGGCTGTTTGTGCAAGCCTTTTGTTGCAGTATCGTGCACTCGGACATGGTTTAAGCGAATTTAAGGGGCCAAAACCGACCGCTCAACCGATTTTGGCGGTTGGTATAAAATCTTAAGGGTTTCTTAGCAAATATTTTTCTTGCTCTATTGTATCCAAGTGTTTATAATATAAGGTGGTGGGGTTTTGAACAAACAAACCATCAAGCGTTTTCCCTGGCAGCTTGGCTCTGCCAGAAGCAGCGGGAGGATGTAGTTTCCGCTGTGTGATAGAGTGAAATTTGAAGAGACGTAGTTGGAGGTACTTTATATGAGAAAAACAAAGATCATCTGCACCCTGGGCCCGTCCACCGATAAGGACGGCGTGCTGCGCGAGCTGGTCGCCAACGGCATGAACGTGGCCCGTTTTAACTTTTCCCACGGCTCCCATGAGGAGCACAAGGGCCGCCTGGACAACCTGAAAGCCATCCGTGCCGAGCTGGGCAAGCCCGTGGCTGCTCTGCTGGACACCAAGGGCCCCGAGATCCGCCTGAAAGAGTTTAAGAACGGCGTGGAGATGCTGGAAGCAGGCCAGACCTTTACCCTGACCACCCGTGAGGTGGAGGGCACCAAGGAGATCTGCTCCATCACCTACAAGGACCTGCCCCAGGATGTGCACGAGGGCGGCACCATCATGCTGGACGACGGCCTCATCAAGCTGCGCATCACCAACGTGACCGACACCGACATCACCTGCGAGGTGCTGAACAGCGGCAAGATCAAAAACAAAAAGGGCGTCAACGTGCCCGGCGTCCACCTCTCCATGCCGTACCTGAGCCAGCGCGACCGCGACGACATCATCTTCGGCGTGCAGCAGGGCTTTGATTTCATCGCCGCTTCCTTTGTGCGCACCGCACAGGACGTGTACGACATCCGCAACCTGCTGAACGAGTACGACTCCAACATCCGCATCATCGCCAAGATCGAGAACCGCGAGGGCGTGAACAACATCGACAGCATCCTGGCCGCCGCCGACGCCGTCATGGTCGCCCGTGGCGACCTGGGCGTTGAGATCGACTTCACCGAGCTGCCCGGCATCCAGAAAAGCGTCATCGACCGCTCGTTCTCCTTTGGCAAGCCCATTGTCACGGCTACCCAGATGCTGGACAGCATGATGGTCAACCCCCGGCCCACCCGTGCCGAGATCTCTGACGTGGCAAACGCCATCTACGACGGCACCTCTGCCATCATGCTTTCCGGTGAGACCGCTGCAGGCGCTTACCCCGTGGAGGCCCTCAAGACCATGTCCGCCATTGCCGAGCGCACCGAGAACGAGGTGCACTACCGCGACAACCGTCTGGTGGATGCCAGCAACGGCCAGATCAGCGTCAGCGACGCAACCGCGCACGCTGCCTGCCTGACCGCCAAGGACGTCAACGCTTCCGCCATCGTCACGGTGTCCGAGTCCGGCAACACCGCCCGCCTGCTGAGCAAGTACCGCCCCGCACAGCCCATCATTGCCTGCGTCATGAACGAGCAGGTGCAGCGTCAGCTGGCCATCTCCTGGGGCATCACCCCGCTGATGATGGCTCTGGCCCACAGCACCGATGAGCTGATCGAGATGTCCACCAACCTGGCCAAGGAGAACGGCTACCTGCACGACGGCGAGCTGGCTGTTGTCACCGCCGGCGTCCCCGTGGGCGTGTCCGGCACCACCAACATGATCAAGATCCACATGATCGGCAACTGCCTGGCTACCGGCGTGGGCATCGGCCCTGAGGGCTCTGCCCTGGCCAACGCCACCGGCAAGGCCTGTGTCTGCCACAACCTGGACGAGCTGCGGGCCAAGTTCAAGCCCGGCATGGTCCTGGTCGTGCCCTCCACCTCCAACGAGATGCTGAGCTACGTCCGTGACGCCGCCGCCATCGTGGTCGAGGAGCCGGGCCTGAACAGCCACGCTGCCATTGCCGGCAAGGCTCTGCTCAAGCCCACCATCGTGGGTGCCGCCGGTGCTACCAGCCACATCCGTGATGGCCTGATGGTGGCCGTGGACTGCGCGCACGGCAGCGTGCAGCGCCTGCAGGCCTGATTTTATCGGAAAGATTGGGAGGAAGTAGCAATGGAACGGATCGCAAGCTTTTGCGTGGACCACACCAAACTGGACCGCGGCATGTACCTGAGCCGCCAGGACGGCGATGTGCTGACCTGGGACATCCGGATGAAAAAGCCCAATCAGGGCGATTACCTGACCACGGGTGCCGCCCACACGCTGGAGCACCTGTTTGCCACCTATGCGCGGAACAGCGCTTACAAGGACGGCGTCATCTACGTCGGCCCCATGGGCTGCCGGACGGGCTTCTATCTGGTCACCCGGGGCCTGACCCCTGCCGAGGCGCTGGCCCTGACGGCGGACTCGTTCCGCTTCATGGCTGCCTTTGAGGGCGATATCCCCGGCGCCAGCGAAGTGGAGTGCGGCAACTACCGCGACATGGATCTGCCCAAGGCCAAGGCGGAAGCAGCCGCCATGCTGCCCGTGTTGGAAGCTCTGACCGCTGACCAGCTGCACTACTGATCTCCCCCGGAACCTAACATAAGATGCGGAAAAGGCACGTTCTCCAAAAGAGAGCGTGCCTTTTTTGTAATATTCACATAAATTATTCCGGTTTGGAATCTTCAGGAAGCCGTCTCCACCCGGGTACAGCGCACTGCGCAGCGGGCACTGCCGCCGGTGGTACAGGTGAAGAGCGTCAGATCCCAGTCATCGCCGTCCGCCTTGCCCACCATCTCTTCGATCTGGGCGGGCTGCAGGGTCTCCACTTTGGAGACAGTGTAGTCCCACTCCCGGCCATCCATATCCACAAACTGCACCGTGGTGCCTGCCGCCAGCCGCTTGACAGGACTGAAATGCCGGGCATAGTTGTGGCCGCAGATGACCAGATCGTCCGTGAAGACCGAGCCCGCGTACCGCCCTGGGGCAATTTTGAGGCCCGGATAGCTCCACTCGCTCATCACGGGCAGGGCCAGCCCGATGGACGGGATGGAGAGATACCCGATGTAATCCCAGCCATCAATGGCGGTAACGGTCATCTCCCGGTCGGTGTCGTCCACCTGGGTGGGCACCAGAAGCTGCAAATGGTTCTCCTGCTCGTCCAGCGTCGTTTCCAGCTGATCCAGCACCTGTGCCGCCGCTTTCTGGGCGCGGCCATTGTCCCACTGGTTGTAGCCCAGCAGGCCCAGCGCCCCGGCCAGCAGCAGCGCTCCCAGCAGGATGAGGATGGTTCCAAGTCGTCTTTTCTGCATGGCTCAGTGTTTTTTGCGGAGCAGGATGCCCGCTGCAATGAGGCAGGTGCCTGCCGCCGTCAGCACCGGGATGGGCCAGTTCAGCTGGCCGGTCTGGGGCAGGGTCGGGCGGCCATTCAGCACCCAGTCGTCCGGGTTGCCCGGATTGGGAGCCGCGTTCTTATCCGGGCGGCCGTTCAGCACCCAGTCATCGGGGTTGCCGGCACCCGGAGGGGTGTTCTTGCCCGGTTCCTCGGGGATCTCCGGAGTCTCCGGTTTGTCCGGGTTTTCCGGCGTGGTCGGCTTTTCCGGCGTGGTCGGCTTTTCCGGCTCGGTGGGCTTCTCGGGTTCCGTGGGTTTGTCCGGTTCCTCCGGCTTGTCGGGTTCTTCCGGCACGTCCGGCGGGGTGGTGGGCGTCAGCGTGCCCACCTTGGGCAGGGCGTCCACATCGTAGAGGTACGTGTCCTCCTCCACCAGCGGCACCGACACCAGGAACGGGTTGATCTTCTCATACCCGGTGGAAGCGGTGCTCTGGACGACGAGATACAGGCCCAGCGGCAGCCGTGAGAAGACGGCCTTGCCATCGGTGTCCACGGTGAGCGTCTCCCCTTTGCTGTCGGCCGGGCGCTTGTCGTCCAGGGTCCGGGCCAGGTCGCTCTCCGAGAGATCGCCGAGGGAAACGCCGCAATTTTCAAAACCATTTGTATAATCGTAGCTTAAATTTCCATTTTGGCGGCTGATGGAGGTCACCTGATACAGGGTCAGCTTGCCGCCCGAGACCGCGCTCCCGCTCTCGGAATCCCGGAGGGTCACGGTGATGCTGCCTTTCCGGGTGAGCTCAATGCTGGCGGCCGTGGCGGCGGCAAAAGCCGGGACCGCGCACGCTGCCGCCAGTGCCACAGCCAGCAACAGCGCCGCCAGCTGTTTACGAATTTGTTTCATGGGGGTCACCTCTCGTCGTTTTCTCATGTTTGCCTGCTTTCGGACGCTTCCGTGTGGTCACCAGCAGCCAGATCAGCAGCACTGCCAGCATGGGCAGGGCAATGACAGGCGCCGTGATGATGGGGTCGATCCGTGTCGCGTCCGCCGTGACACGGACATGTTTCTGGCTCTCCCGCGTGTTGACACGGTGGCCGCGCACCAGCAGGCGGTGGGTATTGATGCCGTAGGGCGTGCAGGTCATCAGGGTAACGTAGTCCTGCCCCTCTACGGGCTGTAATAAATCAGTCTCGGTGGGGAGGACAATGGAGATCCGGTCCACCTCATAGGTCAGCACCCGGTCCAGCACCGTGATGGTGAACGTGTCGCCCGCTTCCAGCTCGTCCAGATTGGTGAACAGCTTGGCGCTGGGCAGGCCGCGGTGGGCCGAGATGACCGCATGGGTGCCCGCCCCGCCCACGGGGAGGCTGCTGCCCTCCAGATGGCCTGCCGCCACCTGCAAAACACCATCGCTGGTGCCGTGGTAGACGGGCAGCTCCACGCCGATCCTGGGGATGGTGATATACCCCATAATGCCCGTGCCGGAGACGTCCAGCGTCTCGTCATAGCCGGAGACCTGCTCCGGCGTGAAGAACGCATTGGGCGTCTCGGCCAGGCGCTGGTTGTACTCGTCCGCCGCCTCAAAATAGGCGGTATAGTCCGCGTCCGACATCTCGTTGACCGTCTCGTCATAGCTGGCCAGCGCGCGGGACTGGTGGCGCTGGTTGACATAATCGCTGACGGTGGGATATAACATCACGGATAGACCCACGAGAAAGATCAGGATCAATATTATGGTACTGCGGTTCTTTTTCATGGGCTACTCCCTAATGTTATCAGGATATTTTTTGCTTTGGGGTTTGGTTTAGCGCTTGTTCTCCATCCGCTTCTTGGTCACCAGCAGGACCACCGCCACAGCCATCAGGCCGCCGCCAACGACGTAGAAGACCGTGGTGCCCATGCCGCCGGTGGAGGGGAGGGTGGTGCCGGACTTATCCACAATTGCATTTTCCATATACTGGCTTCCGGTCAAATCAACATGACCCACTTTCGCAGCATCCTCTTTATGAGACGCATTGATATTGATAACGATGGTATCGCATGTATTGTAACCGCCCGGAGCTTTCGTCTCTTTCAGATAGTAAGTTCCTGCATCCAGGCCCTTGATGTTAAACTTACCATCACTGCCAGAAACCATTGTCACTCCATTTTGGGACGCCGATACAGGATAATATGCACCAGCTTTCAGCACCAGCTTAACTTCGTCAGTGCACTCTTCGTTCTTGTAAAGTTTAAATTCTGCATCTTTCAGAACATTTTCATCCCTTACTTCGTCCTTATACTTGGTATTGGTAATCTGGTAAGTGAAGACATACACCGTCTCATCCGGAGTTTTACCCGTGGAACCACTGCCATCAGCATTCGGATTATTGGAATACTCCAGATAAACAGTATTCTTATTAGAAGTAGTACCACTTGCCGTGGTAACCTCTGCATTTTCATTCAGATGAGCATTGTAAATAACTTCAATCTCAGTGCCCTTTGTCAAGTCAACGCTAGGCGCAGCCGTTTTAATGTCTGCAATGGTCACAGTCCAAACCTGCGAACCATCTGCGCCTGCCGTAATGTTGCTGACAACTGCATCCGACGTTACATTAGTGTCCCCGATTGTAACGCTTTCCAGGCTCTCATAGGTAATGCCCTTGGACATCGTATCATGGAACACAACCTTATAGCTCTTATATGCTCCAAAATTCGTGTTGGCCGGAAGAGTTGCTTTCAGCTTAAATTGGAAGCTTTCATTGATTGCATGGTCAGCTGTCTGGTTAAAGCCATTGTTATTGCCCTCGCCTGCATGGTTACCATCATCATTATCATAGACCTCTTTCGTCACAGTAGGCGTCACAGCCTTTACTTCCGGCTTAACAGTTGTGCCACCCTTGGCAACGTTCAAAAGTGCCAGACCAAAAACAGTATCCGTGTCGTCTACACCAAAGGAAGTTGTATCAACAAACAGATAATAACCTGCATTGGAAATACTAACACTTTCACCGCCGGTAATCTTAGTAGTGCTCTTATTTGCATATGCAATACGTGCAAATGCATTTGCTTCCGCAGATTTATTTCCAAATGCCACCATTGCATTTGCAACATCTTTTGCAGTTGTTGCACTGGTAAAATGGGAGCCAATCTTTGCATCTGCTTTCAAAGCTGCTAAAAACTGTTCCGGATTTGCAATGCCAGTACCCCATTTCACATCGCCAAGGGCATTCTCTTTGCCCTCTTCCTCACTCATCGTACCGCTGAAAATCTGATAAGCGTCAAAAGTATGCGCTGTATCTTTTGCGCTTGTCGCAAACGCCGGGACGGCCATGGCCAGCACCAGCGCAAACGCTGCAAGCAGCGCCAACACGCGTTTTACTCTTTTCATATTTCTTTACTACCTTTCTTACGTCCCCTCTCTGAAGACGCCAGAGAGGGGATTTATTTTCCTACGTTCGGTTTGTTGCCGGGGTCAGAGCTGCAGGAGTCACTCTTCCCCCCTTTTCCGCTTGCGCCTGGAGTTATATCCGCACAGCACCGCGGCCAGCGCAATGGCTGCGCCGCCTGCCGTGTAAGGAACCGTGCCGCCGGGGGAGCCGGTGGAGGGGAGCTCGTAGGTGGAGGCCTCGGTGTTGGTGATGGTCACCGTTGCGCCCGGGAGTGTGCCTGTGGTTTCGCTCGTACCATCCGGGTAGTCGTAAGAAACTGTATAGCCGCTTACGCTGGTTTCCTCCACGACATAATGGGCCGTGGGATCGAGGTTTGTAAAGGTGTATTTCCAACCGCTCGTTTTGGTCATCATAACAGTATCATTGCCGTCCACTTGAACCAGAGTCTTTCCTCCCGTACTCTCCACCTTAAAGAGTTTTAACTGGATGGAATCCGGCTCTTTGTCACTTGGCAATACACTGCCGTCCTGACCATTCCACTTTTTGACTACAGACAATTCCGTTGGCTTAAGCTGGTTTACAACAACAATGGTATCACCGCTTTGGTAAGCATCATTCGCAGAATGTTCTTTTCCAAAACCATCCATATAACTGATGATATAATTATTACCATCCTGCTCTTTTGCTTCAAACTTTGTGTTGCTCTTAAGGCCCTCACATTTTGTCAGGTTTACCTGAGCTGTCCATCCGTTGTTGCTGTTCAAAGTCACCGTATCAAATGCTGTTGTGTCACCTTTTTTGAAGATATCCACCTTGATTGCACTTTGCTTGTTTTTCTGGTCCTCAGACATAATCGTCCCGTCTGCGTTTTTCCATACCTTACGGACTGTCAGTTCCAGCTTGCTGTTTTCCACCTGCAGGACCGTTGTCTTTCCATAAGTTGCAAATGTCACATCCTCCTGCTTCGGAAGTGTAGCACTCCCGGCATTTTGTGTTGCAGCCTGATATGCATTTAATTCTGTTTGACCCGCTTGCAGCATTATGAAATAAGAGGTATTTTCTTTCAGCAGATAACCATCGGGCGCTTTTGTTTCCACCAACTTATAAAGCGTATCGTATTCCACCGGAGCCGTGTTTGTGTTCTCCGATGCGTTCTTTGCAAAATGGATCTCGCCCGTCTGGTCTGTCACAAGTCCGCTCTCGCATGTTGTCCACCCATTGCTGTCCAGTTTGGACAATGTAAACTCTGCACCCGCAACATCCTGAGATTCAAGGTTTTTCTGAACCTTATGCAGCAAAAGCTGTCCGTTGGAGTACGCTCCTGCGCTGATATCTTGTGCATAGTACTGGATTTCACCGCTCTCCGTCTCTTTGCCAAACAGTTTTGCTTTATTGTTCAGTTTTACATTTTCCTTCTGCTGCGATGTAAGATTAGACGTGTCAATCTTATACTTATAGGAGAAAACATATGCCTGATCATCCGGAACTGTCAGCTCAATGGTATACTTACACTCACTCCCACTTTCATCGGTCTTGGTCGTGAGTCCTCGGATATCTTCGTCCGCCAGTGTCGCCCCATCTTCTTTGTAGAGGTGAACATCCTGCAGGACTGCTGTAGCCCCCTGCGAAGTTGTGAACGTATCTTTTAGCGTGATCTGGTCTGCCGTACTGATCAGATCTTTGCTATCTGGATTGATCTTCACCTGGTAAGACACTTTCTCCAGATATTGATCTTCACTAATTTTTAATTGCTCACCCGTTTTTTCCAGATACGATTTGTTTCGTTCGACTGTAACATCTACATCGTCTTCGTGGCCGTGCCATACAACCGTATTTTTGTAGAGCTTCTCACGAATACTTGCATCTGCGTTCCACTTTTCCTGGTCCGCCAACTTGACACGGAACATGATTGCAACGGCTGAATAGTCCTTATTGTTTTTTTCAATAGAAGTGAGGTTGCTCAATGTAAACGTCAGTTTATTATTTGTATACTGTATCTGTACATGGTTCGGATTTGGGTTATTCCAATTCCCAGCTTTATAATATGCTGCAATCCGTTGTCCATCATCCAAACCAGCTGTTCTATTATCGGAAAATGTAATCACATATTCTCCAGTGTATTCAATTCCCTCCTGGAGTTCATCTGTGATCTCTGTTCCATCGAACGCAGACAGATCTTTCGGCGAAATCCAGAGTTTATACCAGAATGTAGTGTCTCCGCTTTCATTGTAAACGATTTTTCCACTGCCAAGACTATCCTGGAAATCATGCAGATTTGATTCCGTCGCCACCATCTTATCAAAGGACTCATCTTTTTCAACTGGCTTTTCCTTTGTAATGGTATAGGAAACCTTTGCTTCACTGTTCTCAACGATCAAATCATTCGTTACCGTCCATGTCTCGCCGCCCGACATGACATCATAACAATCCACATGTGTGCGATAATTATTCACATTGATCTGGCGCAACTTATTACCGGAATAGCTCTCCCCCTCTTTTACAGTAATCTTAAAGCTTCTGATCTTGACGTCTTTATTGGCATCAGTATTTTCGACTTTATGATCATCTGTCTGCTCAATGGAATCATAGTAAATGATTTCCGTTTCAATTCCTGTGTTTTTGGCCTGTTCTACAGTCAGTCCCCGATACCAAGGATCTCCTACTCTGAAAATACGAATGCCATTTTTCAAATCCTGATCCAGTTCTCCAAGAAGTGCATAGTGTGTTCCCATTGCATTATCAGGAGTGGAGCTGCTGCTATTCACAGGGTCAAAAAATTTATCACTCAGAGTAATACTGGTTGCATCTTCCGGTGATTTTGCAGTTGCATTCCAATATGCGACTTTCTGATTGCCTGTACTTCCATCTACCAGTGCATTTTTAGCTCTGCTCTTTACTGCCTGCCATCCCTGACGTACTACTTTACCACTGCCAGTCGTACTGTCCTGCTTTTTATCACCTTTGTCGATCTCAGCATCGTTTTGCAATAATTCGTTATCCTGTATGCCATCAGGAACTGTGGTGTAATACTCAATCAGATAATACTTTTCCGTTGAACCTGCCGGGAATGTATATGTAAATCCGGTTTCCTGCTCTGCCTCATTTTTGGTGATCGTTACTGTGCCTTTCGACGAAACCGTTTTGTTGATGCTGTCCCAGTTATCGCCAGAGCTACCGTATTTCACCTTGATTCCATCTGTGCCGCCTACGATCGTTGCCCCTGTATACCGCAGAGTATCCTTGACCGTATACCCATTTAAATCGCTTGGCCCTACATTGTTGATTTTGATTCTCCAGCGCATCTGACGGTTCACAGTATCATAGTTTCCGCTCTTTTCAATAAGAGAACCGCTATACCGCTTACTCCACGGTACCGAAACGGGATCCTTTTTCCCCTCATAAATCGCAGAGGCTGTATTACCGATTGCACCTTTGGGCCATGTATCCGCATTGTTCAATTTATAGTGGTAGGTCAACGTATAGCTTTCGCCTGCCTCCAGTGCGTCAAGATTACTGATTTCAAAGCATGGTTTCCCTGTTGTACTATCCGTATCAAATTTCAGGTTTGTTCCCTTTGTCAGCTCAACAGAGGCTTCTCCTTTCTTCAAAGAAAAACTATTCTCATCATAATTTCCTGCAATTGTCGTGCTTTTTCCAATAATATCTGAAATTTTTACTTTATTTCCATCCGTTCCCAGTGTAGAGCTTACTGTCACCGTAAATTCCACATACTTATTCCCGTTTGCATCCAGTTTAATTTCACTACCGCTTTTTTTCGTCTGAATGTCCGTCGGGTTTTGCAGCTTGATCGTGGTCTCTGTTCCTGGGAAACTTACTTCTCCGGAAGCCTGATTTGCTTTTTTGCTGGCAACCGAATCGACCCTGAAGTATGCATTGAAAGGCTCGTTTTTCATATTAGGTGCATTTGTAAAATCAAATACCAGCTTCACCAAGCCGTTTTCATCCACTGTAACCGCACCAATATCAATTTCCGAATCATGATCATCAGGGTTTTGCGCCATAATTCGGCCGGATTTTGATTTCTCCATGCCATATGGAAGCTGATAGGTCAGCGTCTTTCCATTTTTGAAAGTATCTGGATTCGTAACAAAATCCACTTGTGTCCGGATATTATCTCCAAATGTAATTACATGTTCTTCATCAATCGGGGTCCATGCTCCATTCTTGTACTCTGAAACAGTAACAGAGGTAATATTCGTTACGTCGTTAAGTTTCTGTTCCGTTTCAGATGCAGTCGCAGCATCCGGGTCCTCCTCCATCAAATCGCTGATACCATACCCCTCCGCGGCATTGACGGACACAAAGCTGGTGACCTCGTTCAGGGCAACGCTCACCTCGGCCACCTGGTCGATGGTGGTCTCGCCGTCGGACTCGCAGCCCGTGGCGACATCGCCGGAAATGACGGTGAGGGCCGTGGTCAGATCGGTCTCCTCGTCCACCGCCGCGTCGGACACCACGCCAATGGTCTCGCGGCCCTCAGCATTTTTGTACATGACGATATCACCCGGCAGGATACCGCCAAAATCCTGCGGGTCATCGGTATAATATTCAGAGTTCATGCGGGCAAGCTCGCCGCGCAGGGCGCTGATGCTGGCGTACTGGGGGATGATATCCTGCGGCACGCCCGCGTGGTACAGGCAGTAAGCCACAAAGGTGCTGTCCCAGTCGGCATACACCATGGGCTTGTCCTTATAATACTGGTCGGCATACATGGTGTAGCCGTTGCCGTCCTCGTCCACGTCGGCCTTGCTCTCGGTATAGCCGAGCTGGCTCCGGGCCACGAGCACCATGTCCTGGGCCCAGTCCGCATCCGTGCGGGCAGGGGTCTTGGCGTCGTACTCCGCGTCGATCTCGGCGTTGGGGTTGACGAGGCAGGCGGCAGTATGCTCGTGCTCTTCCTTGCCGCAGATCAGCACCTTGCCATAGCACTCGTCGGTGTGGTGGTGGACGGTATAGCCCGTGTCGATCTCGTCGTCCGTTTCGGGCTTGGTGGCTTCTTTTTCGGGTTCCGGGTCGGCTGCTGTCTCCGGTTCCTCGGCAGAATCGCTCTCCTCCGCGCTGTTTTCGTCCACGTCGTACAGAGCGGCGCCGTCATCCGTTTTCTCCGGCTCGCCCTCTTCCTGGCCGCAGACCAGAACCTCTTCGAGGGTATAGCAGTCGTCGGTGTGCTCATGCTCGGTGCAGAGCAGTTCGCCGGTCTCCTGGTCGCGGCAATAATCCTGATGGACGTGGTCGCTCTCGATGCCGCAGGTCAGCACCTCTTCTTCCTCGTAGCAATCCGAGGTGTGGTGGTGCAGCACCACTTCCGGTTCCGGCTCTTCCTGCGTGGCGGGCTCACTTTCCGGCTCGCTCCCGGCTTCGTCCCAGTCCGCAGCGCTGGAGTCACCGTCCCCTGCGTCATCAGCCAAATCCATCGTTTCTTCGACGATTTCGCCCTCTTCATAGCCGCAGATAGGCTCGGTGCCCTCGATGTAGCAATCGTCGGTATGCTTGTGTTCTTCTTTCCCGCAGTAATAGCGCGTGTCATCGGCGGTAAGCGCGATGCCATCCTGATGCAGCCGCCAGCTGACGCTCATGGCGGTCAGCATCGCCAGCACCAGAACCATTGCCACCGAACGCCGGGCCAAATGACGCTGCCGCTGGACGTTCTGAATGGCTTCCTGGAAGCGATGCTTCATTTCCATAATGGATTCCTTTCCTCAGTGGATCAACGAAAAACCGGACAAGGGCCAGACGCGTAAAAAGACCTTGCCCACGATTTGACTTTTTTCGACACAGCCGATCACCGTACTCCGGCTGTCGATGGAGGTGACGCGGTGGTCGCCCATCACAAAATAGCGGCTCTCCGGCACCTGATAGGGGAACTCGATGTCGCACTCGCCCAGCGCCAGCTCATCCACATAGGGCTCGTCGAGCACCTCTCCATTGACGCTCACGACACCTTTGGTGTCGATGGAGATGACATCACCCGGCCCGCCGATGATGCGCTTGAGCAGCAGCTTGTTCTGCCAGTAAAAGCCACACAAGTCGCCCGTCTTCCAATCGTCCGTTTTTACCAGCAGGATCACGTCCCGGTCCTGCAGGGTGGGGTTCATGCTGTCGCCCGACACCTGCAGCACAGGCAGCAGCAGCGTGGCCAGCAGCACCGCAATGGCCGCCACCACGATCAGGGTGCTCACCGTACCGCGCAGCACCCGCCAGAAACGCCGCCGCTCGGTCAGGCGCTTCCGTTCCGCATCCACCCGCCGCAAAGCCTCGGTGTCCTGCGGCGTTTCATCCTGCCGGAGCGTGTCGATGACGTCGATCAGCTCCGTGCGGCTCATCCGCCGCAATTTCCGCTCTGACATAATTCCTCCGCAAAGTCTTCCGCAAGGCTTTGTCTTTCATTCCATTCCCAGTTTATCTCAATCGCCGTCCTCTGCAAAGCACGGCGCAATCCACGAAAACATTTTCGTTCTTTTTCCACAAAAAAATCTTTATAAAGATAAGTGATTTCAATAACAGTATAGCACCAATATTTCCTGTTTTCAATCAATTTTCCTAAGATTCTTTACCACGACTCCTGCTTTTCATGATTTATTCCTTTTGCAAAACATCTTTTTGTATTTTTACAACAAAAGAGCACCCCAGGGCAGGAAACCCGGAGTGCTCTTTGATTACACGGTGTTGAATTGCGCGTTTTATTTACTTCTTGGTGCTTCCCATATCGGGGACGAAGCTATTGATCTTCTTGACGGTGTCCACGATGGTGACCACGTTGTTGATGATGGAGCTGCCGGCGGAGAAGACACGGGCAATGTAATTGAACAGGGTGCCGATATCCTTGAACATCTGCCAGCCGGTGGTTTCACCACCAACCAGATAGGTCATCTCCTCCGCATCAATGGCTGCGTAATTGGCGGGCATTTTGAGCTCATAGTTCGTCATAGTAATTTTCCTTTCTTCAGTAAACTCAATAGAAAAGCAAATTCATCAGGAACCCTGTGCGGCGACCACGGTAACCACGACAGCGACCACCGCTGTGACCACCAGCACCGTGCCGAGGTTGTCTTTCAGCTTCCAGCTCTTCTCTGTGTCAGCGGCTGCCGGTGCTGTCGTCGTTGTCTTGGCTGCAGTGGCCGTGGCTGTATTCTTTTTGGCCGTCGGCGTCCAGTGCGCGTAGATGGTGGTATCGTCCTTGAAGTTGTACCGCGTGGTGATCTTGGTGCCGCCCACCACATCGTCGTACCAGCCATCAAACTTATAGCCCTCCATGGTGGGGGTGGGCGTACTGGTCAGCCGGTAATTGGAGCCGTACTTGTAAGCATACAGCTGCATGACATCACATGTACCGCCCTGTGCTTCCAAGTAGACGTTGTAATAGCTTGCGTCCGCCGCAAACGCCATGGGCACCAGGTTGCAGCACAGTGCCAGCGTCAGTACGCAGAGCACGAGCTTTTTCCAAAGCTGCTTCATAGACTGCGTCCTCTCTTTCCAAGCGTATTTCCCCGGGCGCTTTCCGGTGTTCCGGGAGCGGCACGTTCCACCCAGCCGCCGGGCGGTTTTCCAGCGCTCTCCCTTGGAACAATTATGAATCGGAACTGGTGCCTTGTCAAGCCCGGATCGCAAAATCGAGGTGGGAATTTTTATGGCATTTTCCGTCATTTTCCGCGTTCCCGGACAGATGTCGCGTTTCCGCAGCCATTTCCCGCCGGTTTCCCGTTTTTGCGCCCCTCTCTGCCGTGCAGGAAACAGCATGGCGGAAAGGCTCACAGCCGGTTCTTTTTCATCAGAAATATTTTACCAGAAATGCCCGTGTCCGCGCAAGTGTCCAAATGGACACAAATCACAGATTTGCGCCTGTTTTATTGGGTTCTGCACAAAGCCGCCCCCAAAAGTTCGTGAAGAACGCACAAAAAACACGGCACAAAAATCCACCGCAGCCGGACAGGCCCTCGGCGTACTTGTTGGTCAGGATGCTGCCCATGGCCGCCATGACGGCAGGCGAGACGATCCCAAAAAGCGCGGCCCCGCATTGGGCCGGACGGCTTTTTCCCACGATAACAAAATGCCAGCCTTTCTTCCACCGCAATTTTGACAAAAACGCTTGCTTTTTGAGCCCGCATTGCTTATTATATTCCTATAAAAATGCTGGGTGGTTTTTGTGCGGATCGTCTGCATGGGCACCGCCCGGAAGAACGGAGGAAACCGCATGACCCTTGCGGAAGAGAAACAGGTTCAGCGCAAAGCGGGCATTGCGGCCCGCCGGGCACTGGCACCGGAAACCCGTGCCGCTGCCAATGCAACTCTCTGCGCCCGGCTGGCGGCGCTCCCCTGCTTCCGGCAGGCCCGGACCATCCTGCTTTACGCAGCCTTTGGCGGCGAGGCCGATCTGGCCACCCTGGCCGAGACGGCCCGGGGCCTGGGCAAAACGCTGGCCTATCCCGTCTGCGGGGAAAATTTCAGCCTGACCGCGGCTGTACCCGGCGAGGATGGCTGGGAGGCAGGGGCCTACGGCATCCGCACCCCCATCCTGAGCCGGGCAGAGATCCTGCCGCCGGAGGCACTGGATCTGATTTTAGTGCCCTGCACCGCCTTTGACGCCGCCTGCGGCCGGGTGGGGATGGGCAAAGGCTACTACGACCGCTACCTGCCCCGCTGCACCCGTGCGGTGAAGCTGGGCATTGCGTTTGAAGCACAGCGCGTCCCCCACGCCGCTCTGGACGAACACGACCAGCGGCTGGACGCGTTTATCACCGAGGGAGGAATCTATCGTGGAACTGACAAAATCGAGCTGTGAGGGCTTTTTGGAGAGCCTTGCCAGCAAAGCCCCGGCCCCGGGCGGCGGCGGGGCTGCCGCCCTGGTGGGCGCGGCCGGCGTGGCCCTGGGCAATATGGTGGGCAGCCTGACCGTGGGCAAAAAGAAGTACGCGGCGGTGGAGGCGGATATCCGAACCCTGAATGCCCGGGCGAAAGTCCTGCGCAGGCGGCTGGAAGCACTGGTGCAGGCCGACGCGGAGGCGTTTATGCCGCTGGCTGCCGCCTACGGCCTGCCCAAAGAGACGCCGGAACAGCAGGCCCATAAGGCCGCGGTGCTGGAGCAGGCGCTGGACGGGGCCTGTGCCGTGCCTCTGGAGACCATGGAAGCCTGCTGTGAGGGCATTGCGCTGGCGCGGGAGTACGCCGCCAAGGGCAGCGCGCTGGCCGTCTCCGACGCCGGGTGTGCGGCGCTGTTCTGCAAGGCTGCCTTACAGGCTTCAGGCCTGAATGTCTCCATCAATACCAAACTGATGGCAGACCGCGCCCACGCCGAGGCCCTGAACGCCAAGGCAGACGCACTGCTGGCACAGTACGTCCCGCTGGCCGATACGCTCTACGAAAAAATGGCAACACAATTGAGAGGGGAAGTTTAAATGGCAACGATCTTAAAAGGCGCGCCCGTGGTGGCGGCCATGAACGAGGCAAACGCCGCCCGCTGTGCGGCATTGGCCGCCAAAGGCATCACCCCTACCCTGGCCGTGGTCCGGGTGGGCGAGCGGGAGGACGACCTCTCCTATGAGCGGGGCGTCATGACCCGCTGCGGCAAGGTGGGCGTAGCCGTCCGGCAGTTTTTACTGCCCGCCGATGCCACTCAGGACGCCCTGCTGGAAGTCATTGAAAAAATCAACGCGGACAAGTCCATTCACGGCTGTCTGCTCTTCCGCCCGCTGCCCAGGCAGTTCGATGACCGCACCATCCGCGCGGCACTGGCCCCGGAAAAGGACATTGACGGCATCACGGACGGCTCGCTGGCCGGCGTGTTTACCAATACGGCGCTGGGCTACCCGCCCTGCACCGCCCAGGCCTGCCTGGAAATTCTGAAGTATTACGATATCCCCCTCTCCGGCAAGCGGGCCGTGGTGGTGGGCCGAAGCCTTGTGGTGGGCAAGCCTGCCGCCATGATGCTGGACCGCGAAAACGCTACGGTCACGATCTGCAACTCCCGCACCCAGAACCTGCCCGCCCTCTGCAAAGAGGCTGATGTGGTCGTGGTGGCCATGGGCAAGCGCGGCTTCATCGGAGCCGACTGCCTGCGGGAGGGCCAGACCGTGGTGGATGTGGGCATCCATGTAGGCGATGACGGCAAGCTCTGCGGGGACGTCCGCTTTGCCGAGGCCGAGCCCGTGGTGGAAGCCATCACCCCCGTGCCGGGCGGTGTGGGCACCGTGACCACCTCCGTGCTGGTGGGCCATGTGGTGGAAGCAGCGGAGAAGACGCTTTTATAAAAGTTTCATCTATTTTTAATTTTCAATCATAAAGCACAAAACGCAAAACGCGCCCGGGCGGTGAGGAACCGCCGGGCGCGTTTTGCGCTCTAGGGTTATGCCGGGAGGTAGAAAAGAAAATAGGAAAATAGGAAAAAGATAAGGTCAGATGTTACGCGGCGTTCTTTGCCGGGGCAAAGACCAGCGCTTTTTTCCGCTTGTTCTGCATCGAACGGACGATGCAGCTGAGCGTGAAGTTGATGATGAAGTAGATCACGCAGGCGGCACCGAACAGGACCATGACGTCGGAAACATTCACGGTGCCCAGACCGTTGTAGGTGCCCGCGGCACTCAGCAGCTGGCGGATGCGGGCCATCAGCTCGATGGTGGCCACGTTTGCCAGATAAGACGAATCCTTGATGGTGGTGATGACCTGGCTCAGCAGGGTGGGCACGATGTTGCGGTATGCCTGGGGCAGCACGATGTAGAGCAGCACCTCAGCGGTGTTGAAGCCCTGTGCGTAACCGGCCTCAAACTGGCCCTTGGCCACACCATTCAGGCCGCCGCGGACGATCTCCGCAATGACGGAGGAGTTGAACAGGATCAGAGCCAGCGCTGCCTTGAACAGGAGCTTCATCTCCACGCTGGTCAGGCCGAACATTTTCCGGGCAAAGAATGCCGGGCAGGGGCAGAAGACCACGCAAACGAAGATCCACAGCAGGTAGGGCGTGTTGCGGAACAGCTCGATGTAAGCGGCGCTCAGCCAGCCCAGGACGCGGGCCGGGCCATGCTTGCAGTAGGTGCGGGCCAGTGCCAGCAGGCTGCCGACGATGAGGCCCAGAATAACGCCCAGCACCGAGATGATGCAGGTAAAGGCCACGCCGCGCAGCAGGTAGAGCATCACACCCTGCTGGGTGAGGATGGAAAGGCTTGCAGCAAGTGTTTTCATGTTAAGCAGCCTCCTTGAGTTCCACCTTGGCGGCGGTCTTGAGGGCGGTGTTCACACGGCCCTTGCGTGCCTTGAGGGAAGCCTCCCAACGGGTCGCCAGCGTGGACAGCGGGAAGCAGACCACAAAGAAGATGAGGCCGCAGACGATGTAAGCGGGAGCGTAAGCGCCGCCGGTGGAAGCACCGGTGACAAAGCTGTAGGTCACGCTGATGAGATCCGCACCACCCACGATGTAGAGGCAGGAGGTGTTTTTAAAGAGGTTGACCACCTGGTTGACCATGGGAGGCAGCATCACGGGGATGCTCTGGGGCAGGATGATGTAACCCATCCGCTGCAGATAGTTGAAGCCCTGTGCCTGTGCGGCCTCAAACTGGCCCTTGGGCACCGACTCAATGGCCGCGCGGACCACCTCGCCCATGTAGGCACCGGTGTAAACGCCCAGTGCAATGATGCCGGTGCGGATGACGCCGAGGCTCAGGCCCGCAAAGGCCAGCGCGTAGTACAAAAAGCAGAGCTGGAGCAGCAGCGGGGTGTTCTGGATGAACTCCACATACACGCGGGCCACAAACTTCAAGATCTTATTGCCGCTGGTGGCCATCAGGCCCAGCAGAGCGCCAATGGCAAAGGCCAGCGCCAGCGCGCAGACAGCGGTCTGTAAGGTATTGCCCAGACCCAGCAGAAAGCTCTCTTTATGGTTCCAAACCGTACTCCAAGCGTCCATCGAAAATAAACCAGACATGGCAAACGCTCCTTTCCCTTTCTATCCCTCAATTGCAAAAGTGGTCTTTTAGCTCAGGCCGTTCTCCTTGATCAGGCTCTCGACCGTACCATCGGCCAGCCAGCCCTGCACCAGCTCATCGCACAGGGTGGAGAAATCGCTGCCTTTCTTGGTGGCGACGCCGTACTCCTGCGGGCTGAACTCCGCATCCACGTAGCTGCGGCCATCGGTCTTGTAGATGGCCAGAATGGACTTATCCACGCAGAAGCCCTGGATCTCGTTTGCGCTCAACGCGGTGCTGATGGCGGGATAATCGTCGTACTGACGGAACGAGATACCCTCTTTCCAGGTATCCGCGTTGAACGTGTCGGCGTCAAAGTTTGCACCATCCAGCACGCCCGCGTCGATCATGGCCTTGACCAGAGCACGGGCAGAAGTAGAACCGGAGGACACGCCCACGACCTTGTCTTTCAGGTCTGCCAGATCCTTGATGCCGTTGGAGTCCTCGACCAGAACGGAAACATAATCGGTGTAGTAGGGAGTGGTGAAATCCCAGCTCTTCTTGCGCTCCTCGGTGATGGTGAACGTTGCCAGAACGGCGTCAATGTCGCCGGAGTCCAGCAGCTCGCCGCGGGTAGCAGCGGTGACGGTGGTGAACTCGACATCCACACCCAGATACTCGGCGATCATCTCAGCCAGGCTGTCCTCCAGGCCTTTGTACTCACCCGTCAGGGTGTCCTGGAAGCTGAAGCCCTGCACGGCGTTCTTGACGCCGACCTTGAGGACGCCGCGATCCACGATGGCCTGGGTATCCGGGCCAAAGCTGGCGGCTGCCGCGCTGGAAGCACCGGCGGTGCTGGCGGCAGTGGAAGCGGTGGAAGCAGCGGTGCTGCTGGAAGAGCCGCCGCAGGCGGCCAGCATGGAAAGGACAGCGGCCGAGCCAGCGGCCTTGA
>ERZ840407.717-NODE-717-length-19838-cov-3.187990_pt1 | contig 19838 bp, 17 predicted proteins | sample MGYA00519877_ERZ840407 | MGnify/ENA primary metagenome ERZ840407 (study PRJEB31850, sample SAMEA3708875) | human gut metagenome | biome: human gut; feature: human-associated habitat; material: faeces | place: China | collected 2014 ...
ATTTAAGGCACGCATCAGCGTAGGTGTTATCGGCAAACATATCGAACCATGTACTGGCTGGAAATTGCGAGATACCTACAGTTGATTTCCTGCCATCCCTGGTATCAAGGACTTCAAAGAGATCCCGGTATTTATCAAGATCGAGTTCCATAAGACCGAAATCATCAATCACAAGCAGCTCCAGTTTGGTCAGAACACTTTCGCATGATGCTCTGCTTATTCTGCTGGATGAACCGACCAGTAATCTGGACAGCCTGAATGAAACAGTGATCCTGAAGGCTCAAAAATCCGACAGAATATGCTCACACAAAGAGGAATTATTTCGGTTGCTTTCGGAAAGTGTAATTATCTCGACATTTGGATGATTTACTATTTCAGGCCAGCAGGCTTCTGCAGGTTCCTGTAAGACGCCAAGAACAGGAATCTGTCCATCAAGAAGATGTAAGATTTCCTCACGGAATAAAGCAGCTTTTGCCTCATGTGGACCAAGCTCATCCATAATGAGCAGGGAACAGTCAGAACACATGGAAAGAATATTGCATCCAAGGCGATCAAAGGTATCAGCAGTGTGTTCATCTGTTTTTCCGCATAAAAACAAAAGATTAGATTCGTTTGGGAGCTCCTTCTCTTTTAGATGGTACATATGAACTGAATACTGATCCTTCAGATAGTTTTTTGTGCGGACAGTCAGGAATCCATCAGCGGTTTTCTTATAATCGTCTAATATCTTTTGGATCAATGTAGATTTTCCAATGTGTTTTTTACCAGTTAAAAATATATGTTGAGTCATAGTAAAGTCCCATTTCATTTTATAATAGTTCTATAGTCAGGTCGTATTGTTTTGTTTCGAACATCCCAGAGAATTCTTCCATAAGTGGAATCAGTTATTTCCTTGATCTGCCCATCTTTGTTTAAGTGAGATTGAATCCATTGCATGATTTTATTTGCGTTTTCCTGTGTATGTTCTTCAGAAGGAAGCATGTGCTCCATGAGGAAATCAATATATTGTTCATCCGGAGTTACCCAGGTTTCACGATGGAGTTTTTCATAGCTTGTTTCAGGATTATATCCAAGCAGAAATAATATATTGAAAAGAGAGAAAAACCATCGCCCATTCCATTGGGGTGCTGTTTGTTTGCCAAATACTTCCTGTAAGATCTGTTTCCTGAGTGAATTTCGTCTGTCAAGATGCGTGATATTACAGCACCATGCCCTGCTCATTTCCATAGATTTTATCAGTTCGTCCATATTGTGGATTGCAGGTGTCATGGAACTGAATACCAAATCAAATGCATGCTTATACCCCGATTTATCAATATCTAATGTCTGAAAATTACATGTATAGAGTATAGCGTTATTTAAGCCTTCATTTTGTATATGTTCCATTCCGTGTTTAACCATTTTATCAGAAATATCCAGCCCCACTACTTTGTGTACATATTTGGCAAATGCAGCAGCAAACCGTCCGGGACCGCATCCAATATCTGCGACATCATAATTTTTTTCAAGAAGTCCTTTGGAATCCAGGTAGTTTATTGCGCTGATGACACGTTCATCACCTTTTTCTTTCTTTTTGCGTGCGTCTTCCCAAAAGTCTGCACGTTTATTCCATCTTTCTATAGCCCGCTCAGGTAATTCTGCAGGCTCAGATTCCTGCAGAGAAATAAAATAATCCAATATAGAGTCCATGTATCATTTCTCCTAAAATGTTTTTGCTGAGCTATTTACCGGTAAACAGATAGTTCGTTCATGGCCATAGCGGTCGTGTGTAGTTATTACATCCATTTCAATATCGTAAACAGATTGTAAGGTTTCAGATGTAATGATTTCTTTGGGAGAGCCGAATCCCATAACCTTTCCGGATTTCATGAGAAGAACTTTGTTTCCCACGGAAAAGGGATGCTCAGGACTATGTGTTGACATAATAATGCAATAGCCCTGATTGGCCAGCCCTGAAATTACTTCCATGAGAAGCTGATGATTGGCATAATCCAGATTGGCGGCTGGCTCGTCCATGATGAAGATTTTTGCAGACTGACAGATTGCACGGGCAATTAAAACCAATTGCCTTTGTCCTCCGCTTAAGGAAGTATATTTCCTGTTGGCAAGAGACAGGGCATTTACTTTCTCCAAGGCAGCAAAAGCTGCTTCCTGATCAGGCTCTCTTGGGGTTTCAAATGCGGAGAAATGAGAAGCACGCCCCATAATTACCATATCAAGAACTGTATAGGCAAATACAGGGGAATGATATTGGGGAATATATGCAATCATATTTGCCAGTGTTTTGGTTGTAAAGTCACTAATATTTTTTCCGGCTATCTTTATTTTTCCATTAGAAACAGGAAGGGAACCTAATATCATGCGGAACAGAGTGGTCTTTCCACAACCATTAGGGCCAAGCAGACAAAGCACATCACCATAGTCTGCGCTGCAGCTGATACCCTTTAAAATATCACCATTGCCGTAACCGCCAAAAACATTTTCAATTTCCAGAAGCATATAATTACGCGCGCTCCTTTCGTTTGATGATAAGATAGATAAAGAAGGGGGCGCCCATGATACTTGTGACAACGCCAAGTGGAAGTTCCATGGACAAAAGGGAACGGGAAATATCATCAACAAGTATCAGGTATCCGCCGCCAAGGATCGCACTTGCAGGTATCAGCCTTCTGTAATCAACACCAACCAGTGCACGTGCCAGATGGGGGATCATCAGCCCGACCCATCCGATCAATCCTCCAAGACAGACTGCAGCGGCGCTGAGTAATGTGGAAGCGACTATAAAAATCAGACGATATTTACGCACATTGATTCCTAAACTTTTGGCTTCTTCTTCATCCAAAGTCAGCAGATTGATCTGCCATCGAAAAATAAAAATCAGACTTAATCCAATGATCATTGGAAGAACACTCCAGCAAAAGGATTTGGTTGTGGCTTTGGTTAAGCTGCCCATAAGCCAGAAAGTAATTTGCTGGAGAACATCATTGGGGTCTGCCACATATTTGATCATTGTGACACCGGCATTGCAGAGTGACATGATCATAGTTCCGGTCAGAACAAGACTGAGGGTCTGGGAATGTGCGGATTTTCGGCTGATAAGATAGGATGCGGCTACTGTGGCCACACCACCTGCAAAAGCAGAAAGCTGAATCATCCAGTTGGAAGCTCCGTTTAAAATTGCAAAAGCAGCTCCGAGACTTGCACCGGAAGAAACTCCAAGGATATCCGGAGATACCAGTGGATTGCGAAACATTCCCTGATAGGTTGCACCTGCTACCGAGAGGGAAGCACCAATAAATAAAGCAGACAGAATACGGGGCAGACGGATATTCCAGAATATGGTAACTGCCTGGGGTAAAATATCTCCTTTAAAACCAAATTTTGATAAAAATGCATTTAGTACCTGCACTGGTGTAAGCGGATAATATCCCACCCAGAATGAGAGTACTATAATGATAAACAAAAGTACCAGCATAACCGCCAACAGCAGAACATATCGTCTTTGTCGGGCAGCGGCGGCATTTTTTTCATTAGCTGTCAGATTCATAATCCTTCATCCTTGTAACTTGACTAATCAAATTTACGGTGTTATACTCAGAAAAACCGAATTGTTTTTAAAAACTATTCGCATATACATTATAATACTTAAAAATTGTATAGTCAATTTCAATAAGCGTCAATTATGAGTAATGCGGAGAAAAGAAAGGAGAGAGTCTATGAAAAAGCACAGACAACTTTTGGCTCTGTTTATATGTCTGGTGATGTCAGTCAGTCTTTTAACAGGATATTCTGAGACGAAAGCTGCTACTGAAGAGCCGACGCAGAGTGCGGAGCAGGATGCCACGCAGGAAACTGCTGAAACCCGTGAGATCACAGACATGGCAGGAAGAAAAGTAACTGTCCCAACAGCAGAAAATATTGAATCTGTTTTTTCAGCGGGTCCTGTAGCTGCAATTTTTCTGTATATGGTTGCACCGGATAAGCTTCTTGGGTGGAATTATGAACTGAATGATGTTGAGAAATCTATTATTCTGGACAAATATCAGGATCTTCCTAATTTTGGAATGGGTGATGCTGTCAATTATGAAGCAGTAATTGCTGCCAATCCTACAATTGCTATTAATAGTGGAAAGATTAATGATGCAATGGTTTCTGATTGCGATGCGTTATCAGAAAGCCTTGGAATTCCGGTTGTTGCAGTAGACAACGAGCTTAATAATTCTGCGGAAGCTTTTCGTTTTATGGGCGAACTTCTTGGTGTAGAAGATCATGCAGAAGAGCTTGCCCAGTATGCGGAGCAGGTATTTACTGATATTAATGCACTTTCAGATATTCCAGAAGAAAAGAAAGTCAGTGTATACTTCGGTAATGGAGAGGATTCACTGGAAACTGCACCCAGGGGATCCCAGCATGCACAGATTCTTGATGCCATCAATGCAGTCAATGTTGCAGATCTGGAATTGGGAGATGGATCTCGTGTTCAGATTTCAGCAGAACAGCTTCTTGCATGGGATCCGGATGTGATTGTTGTAAATGGTGAACCAAAGGCAGATAAAAGCGGAAGTTCTGCAGCAGAAGATATCCTGAGCAATCCTGATTATGCTTCATTAAAAGCAGTACAGGACCAAAAGGTTTATGGAACTCCGAATGCACCGTTTAGCTGGGTGGATCGTCCGGCAGGACCAAATCGTCTGATCGGTATGCGATGGTTCTCAGCATTGATTTATCCGGAATATATTAAATGTGATATCAATGAAGAAATACATAAATTTTTCGATCTTTTTTATCATGTTGATCTGTCCGATGAACAGTTGGAAAATGTTCTGAAAGGAACTTTATAAAGGTTAGGCATGGACGTGAAAAAGAGCTATACAATAAATAAACGAAAAAGAAACGCTGGTTCCGGTAAATACCGGTTCCGGCGTTTCTTTTTATAATTTTCGGATCATTGCGCTTCCATGCAGATCGCATACAGGATCTGCAAACAGATGGTTTTTCAGACAGAATTCCCCGACCGCTTTTCGACATCCGGAAAACTGTGTACTGTACACATCGTGAACCAAGAGAACTCCTCCGGTGGCCAGGCGTTCATAGAACAGAGGAAGTGCAGCAGCAGTTGGAGCATAGAGATCCGCGTCCAGAGATACAAAACAAAAAGTTTCATCTGTGACATCGGAAAAGGTATCCGGAAACCATCCTTTGTGGATCACAGTACGTGTAGGATCAGGCATAACATGAAGAACAGAGTCAATATCAGTAGAAGAAAAATCACCTGTTTTGGCGCGGGACAGATTACCGGAGGCTTCTATTGTGATATCCTTTTCTGAAAAGCCCTCAAAAGTATCAAAAAGATGGATTTTTCGGTCTGGAAAGGCTGCACTGATCAGGGAAGAAAATTCACCTCGGAAAACACCCAGTTCTGCAACATTTCCCGGAATATCCAATTGATAGATCTGCTCAGATAAAAGACGCATAACAGCAACCCGTGCGTCAAACATGCGAAGGACGGAGGGATCACGAAAAGGTCCGTGATAACCCAGGTTTTCCATCTGTTTTATCATAGAATTACGCCGTTCTTCATCCAGAACTCCCAGGATGACCAGATCCGGGAGAAGTGCTACTGCAGCATCCGGAGAACAGACTGGAATATTCCCAATATAGGATCCGTGTTTATGGGGGTCATTATCAGCAAAGCACAGGAGCTGGCAGGGACTGTTGAGAAGTCTTGCTGTCATTTGTCCAATTTGTCCGGCACCAAATATTACAGCTTTATATACTGATTTTGCCATCATTTTGATGTAGCCTTTCTGTCAGCGCGAACCTGGATCATCTGTCCTGTGATGGAGATGGCGATTTCAGCCGGTGTTTCTGCTTTGATCTCCAGTCCTATAGGTGAGATGATACGGTTTAAATCTTGTTCATTAATGTTGTATTCTTCAATCAGACGGCGAAATACAGCAGCTTTTTTTGTGCGGCTTCCAATGACGCCTATATAGCATGCAGGTGTAGCGAGAAGCTGTGCCTGTACAATGGTATCATAGGAATGTCCGCGTGTCATGACGCAGCAATAATCAGCAGCTGTGATAGAAACATACTGCTTTAGATGGTTGAAATCACAAAGTATTGTTTCAACTGCTCCCGGGAAAAGAGCAGGATCTGTAAATTCCGGCCGGTCATCCAGGACAACACAGCGAAAATCAACGCTTGCAAGGATTGGGACAAGCTTTTGTGAGACATGTCCGCCGCCGAATACATAGACAGTTCCTGAGGTTCCAATCTGTTCAGAAAACAGATCATAATCTTCACTGTGATATCGGTGTGGCTTTGCAGATAAAGAAGATAACACAGAAGAAGGAACATTGGCAGTTCCGATGAGACCGCATGCAGGACTGTAGAGGCTCACACCGGAGGTGGTGAGAAGATCGCAGATCAGCCAGAAATCTTTTCGCTTTTCATAGAATTTTTCCGCAGTTTCTGTGATTTCCATAATAATCGGATCGTTATGATCAAGATACTGGAAAAAGGCCGTAACATCACCACCACAGATCATGCCAATATTTTCAACATCTTTATGATTCAGCCGGAATTCATGCTGGCAGGATTCCTTTTTTTCAAGAATATCCAATGCCATACATTCAGCACGATATTCTACAGCTCCACCTCCGATGGTTCCGGAAATTCTGCCGTTTTTTCCGACCAGCATGCGGGAACCGGCACCTCTTGGTGTAGACCCTGAGGATGCTGTAACGGAAACAAGTACAAGATCGTTTCCCTCCAGGAATTGTTGTTTTATTGTCTGAAATAATGTTCTCATATAATAAAATACCTCCTAACTAAATTAAGTGATTTTTCTGCTCCAGTTGTGTACGTCTGCCCGCCTGAACTAAAGCGTGATATGGCAGAGTGATTGTATCATGTCCTGCAGTTTGCGGGCTTGTTCTAACTGCTGCTCATGAGCTTTGCGAGCTTCCGGACTTTTGCATTTACTCATGCTGTCGGCAAATCTTTTTTCTATGGTTACACGCTGTGTTTCCTGAATCAGTTTATCAGCCAGAAATACAATAGCTGCTTCATCCAGCGTGGCTTCCAACAGACCATGGTGCTGTGAAATAATCTGGCTGATCTCAGGATAACCTAATTGTAAGAAAAGTTCACCGCCTGTTTTCGCGTGATGCCTCTGAAGTCTGGCAATATCATGCAGAAGTGCACCGGAGCGAACAAGCTTCTGATCAAAGATATAACCATTGGATTCCAGCATATTGCATAAACAACAGGCAAGTCCAGTAACAGCATCACTGTGAGCTTGTACATGACGGGGCAGAGAAACCGCATTGCGAAGCCTGAGACATAGCCTGTCATTTAATTCAGGATGAGGCAGTATATAACTGGGGTCAGAGAAAGAAATATTATTTTTTTCATTCACTTCCAGATGATAGTAAGAGCCGCAGGGCAGACGAAACTGCTGCCTGCTGTACATATCAGAATGTAATGCATGTAAATAAGAAGAGATTACATCTGTATGAGTTACCACTGCAATATCACCTTCAGAAGCGCAAAGAATCTTATGAACTGCCTGCGAAAAGCGAAAACCAGATGCAGCAGGAGTTTCTGCTCCCGGGATCGGATGATCAGGGTTATTTTCACGGGCTTTATAAATGTCCGGCCATCTCTGGCGTATTTTATCAAAAGAAAGGCCATCCCATTCTCCCAGATTTCGTTCTGACAGATCAGAAACAATGATATGTGGAAGCTCAGGTGCCATATGGCCTGCTGTCTCAACAGCTCTTAACAAAGGACTGCAGTATATCCTTGATATTTTATCGGACAATTCTTCATTAAGAAGGACTGCCTGCAAGTGTCCAAGCATGGATAGAGAGAAATCTGTCTGTCCCACACAGTAAGAATGTTCATCCGGATACTGTGGTTTTCCATGCCGGACCAGATAAAGGCTACGCATTTAAAAATCCTCCGAAACATTCTTCAAATATTTTTTTTGAACAGGAACGTGTTTCTTCTGAAAAACGGGCATATCGTTTCAGAAATTCTTCACCGTATGGTGTCAGTTCACTATGGCTTCCCCTTGTACCGCCCTGGCTTCTGATGATCAGAGGTTCATGAAGCTGTGATTCCAGGGTATGGATCAGGTTCCAGCTGGTAGAATAGGAAATGTGCATGCGCTCACAGGCATCGCGGACAGATCCTGTTTCATGGATCAGTGTAAGCAGCGAATAGAGCTTTTCATCAAAAAAAACTTTTTCCCGGGCTAGCTGAATATGGATTTCAGAACGGATCAAGCTCTGGTTGTGTATGCGGAGAAGTTCAGCATAATCCTCTGGTGTATCAGCATCATGAATAATACCGGGATCCTTTACATTAAGATAATACATGGGTTCCCCGCAGTTATCCACAGCACCTTTAAGTCCTGATTTTCCGTCATCACTTAGAATGGAATCAATCAGTGTGGAACGAATCAGAATGGGATGACCGGGATTGCCATTACAGACCGGAGTTACAAGGGGACGCCCCAGAGAGAGCATTTGAGTGACTGTCTGGGCTGTGAACAGCGGAACATCAACAGGTGTAAAGAGTACCGTATCCACTTTGTCTTTCAGATACTCAAGTCCGATTCGGACAGAATCAAACATATGAGTGTTTGCATAGTTCTCATTTCGAAGAAAGACTACATTATTGGAAGCCAGGTGGCATTCCAGAACATCTGCATGATATCCGGTTACCACTACTACTTTGGAGATTCCGGCCTGCCGGAAATTATTGATCACGCGCTGTGCGATGGAAATGGAGCCAAGCTGAAGCATGGGTTTAAAGTCTCCCATTCGTGATGATTTCCCCGCAGCCACGATGAGGGCGCCTGTCTGCATTCAGATACCTCCTTCTTTCAATGATATTATACAAATTTGATATTATTATAACATATAAAAGAATAAAAATAGTTAAAATTTTAAATGAAACAAAATAAAATTGTCTGTAATATATAAAATAGCCAACTATTAATTATTTGTAATTTGTATAATTGTGCAAAATCATGGTAGTATGGATATATAAAATAACGTGGACAGGAGAACTTTTTTATGGATAAGATTTTTGAGATTACCGCAAAAGAAGTTACTGTACAGGTAAAAGATGAGCGTACAGGGGTTGTATACAGCCGGACGCTTCCCATCGATTATTATGAGAATGCAAATGTTTTAAAGCTCAGCGGTGAGAATCTGGACGGGAGCAACTCTTCCATTGTTTTCTATTCCGCCAGAGGAATAGAGAGACTGAAAGATCTGACAGGCAAAGGGGCTGATCATGATCCGTGTGGAGTGCATAAGCCTGAAGATCGGTAATATTAAAATAACGTAACTATTCAGCGGTCATTGTGAAGGCGCTAACAGTTACGGAATGCGTGTTTTTAAAGGAGGTATGGAACATGATTAAAAAGACATTGAAGATTAATGGTGTTGAGAGAATACTTATTCTTGATAAGGATGAGACACTGGCGCAGGTACTCCGTAATCACCTTCTTCTTACAGGATGTAAGATCGGCTGCGGTGAAGGTCACTGTGGAGCCTGTAATGTTATTATGAACGGAAAAGTTACAAGATCCTGTATCTACAAGATGAGCCGTGTTCCCGATCATGCAGAGATCACAACCATTGAGGGTGTGGGAACACTTTCTGATATGCACCCGATCCAGGTTGCGTGGATGGCATATGGATGTGCACAGTGCGGTTTCTGTTCACCGGGCTTTATTATTTCGGCAAAAGTGCTTCTGGATAATAATCCAAGCCCTACCCGTGAAGAGGTAAGAGACTGGTTTAACAAACAGCGTAATCTCTGCCGTTGTACAGGTTACAAGCCGCTGATCGATGCTACTATGGCAGCAGCAGCAGTTATGCGCGGTGAGATGACAAAGGAAGATCTTGTGTTCAAACAGACAGGGGATTCTATTGTTGGAACAAACTATATCCGTCCGTCAGCAGCACAGAAGGTAACAGGTACCTGGGACTTTGGTGCGGATGATGCGTTAAAGATGCCTTCAGGAACACTTCGTCTTGCTCTTACACAGGCAAAGGTTTCTCATGCAAATATCCTCAGCATTGACACAGCAGAAGCAGAGAGCATGCCTGGTGTTGTTCGAGTTATCACAGCAAAAGATATTAAGGCAGCAGGCGGAACTAATAAGATCAATGGTCTTGTAATGCTTCCAAAACACAACAAGACAGACGGTTTTGAACGTCCTGTACTCTGCGATGAAAAAATCTTCCAGTTTGGTGATGCGATTGCCATCGTAGCTGCTGATACAGAAGAGCATGCAAGGGCAGCAGCAGAAGCAGTTAAAGTTGAGATTGAAGAGCTTCCTGCATATATGAATGCAATGGATGCCATCGCACCGGATGCGGCAGAGATTCATCCCGGTATTCCGAACGCATTCTTTGAGACAAACTGTATCAAGGGTCCTGATTTTGACTGGGACAGCATTCCGGATTCACAGCAGGTTGAGATCGAATCTTACTGTTCACGTCAGCCTCATCTTCATCTTGAGCCGGACTGCGGTTATGGTTACATTGACGAAGACGGTATGATAACTGTTCATTCCAAATCCATTGGTATCCATCTGCATATGCCTATGATCGCTGATGGTATCGGTGTGCCAATGGAGAACTTACGAATTGTTCAAAACCATGCAGGAGGAACCTTTGGTTACAAGTTCTCTCCTACAAATGAGGCTTTGATCGGTGCTGCTGTTAAGATTCTTGAACGTCCAGTATCTCTGGTATTTAATCAGTTCCAGAATATTACTTATACAGGAAAGAGATCCCCTGCATTTATGAATATCAAGCTTGCAGCAGATGAAAACGGTAAGCTTCTTGCACTCTGGGGCAATAACTATGTGGATCATGGTCCATACTCAGAATTCGGTGACCTGCTTACAATGAGACTTTCCCAGTTTACAGGTGCAGGTTATGGAATCAATTCTATCCGTAATAAATCTACAACAGTATTTACAAACCACGCATGGGGTTCCGCATTCCGTGCTTACGGTTCTCCGCAGTCTTACATGGGATCTGAGATCGCGATAGATGTTCTGGCAGCAAAGATGGGAATCGACCCGTTCGATATCCGTGAAATGAACTGTTACAAAGAATCCGAAGGTAGTACGATCCCTACAGGTTATCCGCCTGAAGTATACTGTGAAGAAGATCTGTTCAAGACAGCACGTCCACTGTATGAAGCAGCGAAGAAACGTGTGGCTGAAAAGAATGCAGCTTCTGATGGCAAGATCAAATATGGCATCGGTGTATCTCTCGGTGTATATGGCTGTGGCCTTGACGGTGTTGATACATCAAACGCATTTGCAGAGCTGAATCCGGATGGAACAGTTACCATGTATGCTGCATGGGAAGATCATGGACAGGGCGCTGATATGGGTGTTCTTGTATCATCCCATGAAACACTTCGTCAGGCAGGAATCAGACCGGAACAGATCAAACTTGTTATGAATGATACCAAGACATGTCCTAATGCAGGTCCTGCAGGTGGATCACGTTCACAGGTTATGTCAGGTAATGCATGTCGTCTGGCAGCAGAAAACCTTGTGGCAGCCATGAAGAAAGAAGACGGAACCTTCCGTACTTATGATGAGATGGTGGCTGAGGGTCTTGCAACAAAATATGAAGGTAACTGGGTGACAACCTTCTGTGCAGATCATCCGATCGATCAGGATACAGCACAGGGTGATCCGTTTGCAACCTACATGTATACGATCTTCCTTCCGGAAGTTGCTGTTAATACAGAAACAGGTAAAGTTAAAGTTGAAAAATTCACCTGTGTGGCTGACGTAGGTACGATCATGAACAGACTTCTTGTAGAAGGCAACTTCTACGGCGGCCTTGTACAGGGTATTGGTCTTGCTCTTACAGAAGATTTCGAGGATCTGAACCATGATACTTCTCTGAAGAACTGTGGCATTCCGTATCCAAATGATGCGCCGGATGATATTGAACTTCATTTCAATGAAACATATCGTCCAAGCGGTCCTTACGGTGCTGCCGGCTGTGGTGAGGCTCCGCTGGATGCTCCTCATCCTGCAATCCTGAATGCGATCTACAATGCTACAGGCGCACGTATCACACGTGTTCCTGCCCGTCCTGAAAAGGTTCTTGCAGCATTAAAGGAACTTGAGAAATAATTCTCAGTATAATTTTATCATGTAATATAATAAGGGGAGACGGGAGACTGTCTCCCCTTTGGAAATGAAAGGAGTATCGGGTTATGACATATATACAGGAGAGAGGTTCCACTCATGTTTATCACGTAAATCGAATGTCAAAGGAAGAGATGGATCATATGATCGGCCTCTGTGTTCATGAACAGCCGGCGTACTGTGTTGCAGCCTGTCCTTTCAAAGCAGATACAAAAGAAATGCTGTTTTATGCTGCAAAAGGAAATTTTAAGAAAGCTCTGGGGATCTATGAGAAGATTACACCATTTCCCATGATCCTCTGTAACGGATGTACTGCACCCTGTGAGGAGAAATGCAGACTCTGTGAGCTGGGTGATGGCATATCTATACGTGAAGTAGAGCGTGCCATTGTCCGATATGGGGAACCTGGAAAACGGAGCAGTGTATTTCGTATCAGAAAGAAAAAAAAGGCTGTGATCTTTGGCTCAGGATTATTCCCGCTGTTTCTTGCAGGGGAACTGGAAAAGAAGATGTATCCTGCAACCATTTACTGTCAGGAGAAAGATTATGAAGCCTATATTGCAGCAGCAGCTCCGGAGCTTTTGGAATCAGATCGCAAAAATGAGGTAAAACGTCTCAGTTCCATGGACCTTTCCTTTGAATTCGGATGCAGTCTTGACCTTCCGTTTATCAGAGAGAAAATGAAGGAGGCAGATGTGGTCTGTGCTTCAGAGGAGGTGGCAAAAGAGCTGGCTCCTGAGGAAACAGCAGATGTAGAGATCATGCTGAGAGAACAGGCGGGAATTGTCAGCGGTCCGGTCCGGTCTGTGATGGATGCAGCTTTTGCTGCAAAGAGAGCTGCCCTGACTGTAGACCTCCTTGTACAGAATCTTTCGCCCCACAGCAACAGAGGCAGTGAAGGAGCAGTTACTACCAGGCTCTATACAAATATGGAAGGGATAAAAGGATCCAAAAAGATTCCCTGCAGCATAGATGGATATTTAAAGGAAGAAGCTATTGAGGAAGCAAAGCGATGTATTCAGTGCCACTGTGATGAGTGTATGAAAAGCTGTGCCTATTTAAGTGAATATAAAAAGCACCCTGGTCTTCTTGCACGTGAGATTTATAATAATACCCAGATCATTATGGGAGATCACCAGATGAATAAACCGATGAATTCCTGTTCACTCTGCGGACAGTGTACTGTAACCTGTCCAAATGGGTTTGATATGAGCCAGGTCTGTAAATCTGCAAGAGAAAATATGGTATCTACAGACAAGATGCCTCTGGCACCTCATGAATTTGCATTGATGGATATGCTATTTTCCAATTCAGAGGCTTTTTTATGCAGACCTCAGCCGGGATATGAAGTCTGCAGATATGTATTTTTCCCAGGATGTCAGGCAGGAGCCATAGCGCCGGATGTTGTCACAGAGGCATATGAGGATCTGTGCAGGAGGACAGAGGGAGGTGTTGCTCTGATGCTGGGATGTTGTGGTGCCATCAGTGAATGGGCAGGACGCTATGAAATGACAGAAAAGGTAAATGAACAGCTGAAGCAGGAGCTTGCAAAGCTGGGAGATCCCATGATCATAGCAGGCTGTCCAAGCTGTATGAAACAGTTAAAAGAGAGTACTGGTGCAGTGGTCACAGGAGTCTGGGAAATTCTGAAGGAAATCGGACTTCCCGAGACGGCCAGGGGACTGGAAGTACCGGTTGCAATACATGATGCCTGCGGTGCCAGGAGAGATACACAGACACAGGATACAATAAGAGAGCTTCTTGCAGATATGGGGTGTACTGTTGTAAATACAGAATATTCCAGAGATCTGTCTCCCTGCTGCGGATACGGCGGACTGACTTCCTACGCTAATAAAGAAATGGCAGATAAAATGACAGAAAAGTGTCTGGAACGATCCGATGCCCCATATATAACATACTGCATGGCATGCAGGGACCGATTTGTCAGGGAAGGCAGGGAATCCAGACATATCCTGGAACTTCTGTATGGCACAAATGCCGTCAATATGCCGGATATCAGTGAGAAACGCTACAACCGGCTTATGCTAAAAGAGAAGCTTTTAAAAAATATATGGAATGAGGAACTGATGATGGAGAAAAAAGATTATACCGTTGCATATACAGAGGATGCCATCAGTATGATGGATGAACGTATGATCCTGAAAAGTGATGTGGAGCGTGTATTATCAGATTACAGAGAAAACCAGGAAGCGATCTTTGATGAACAGACAAAAGAACTGGTGACAAGGAGCAGACTTGGAAATGTAACATTCTGGGTGCGATTTGTGGAAACAGAAGAAGGGTATCTGGTACGCAGAGCATACAGTCATCGAATGAATATTATGAAAAGGGTGGGACAGTAATGGCAGTAGAGAGAACATATTATACCATTGATCCTGAGGGAAAGCTGACCTGCATGAAATGCAAGGTTCCTCTTGTAAAAGGAAAAGCAAAATTTATGTATCTGGAGAACGGTTTTCCTGTTGAGATGCCGGTCTGTCCAAAGTGTGGTTTTGTCTATGTTCCGGAGGAACTGGCTCTTGGAAAGGTTCTGGCAGTGGAACGTGCACTGGAGGATAAATAGATGAACAGACATCCCGGCAGGGAAGAGCAGACAATTCATCTTCTGAAAAGCATAGAACTGAAAAAAGGAATGAAAGCGCTGGATCTGGGAGCAGGAGAGGGAGAGACAGTGCGGATCATGAAAGCATTTGGTCTGAACGTGCAGGGAGTGGATCTTGCTCCGCGAAGCAGTGAGGTGCAGAGGGGAGATTTTCTGGACCTTCAGTATGCAGCAGACAGTATGGATCTTTGTATCAGCCAGTGTGCATTTTTTGTCAGCAGAGATCAGAAAAAGGCAGTCTCTGAATGCTGGCGTGTACTGAAAAAAGGTGGATTTCTTTTACTGTCAGATCTGGATCCGGGCAATCTTTTGGAAATTGTGAAAGAAACAGGGTTTACGATTCTCTGTCAGGAGGACCAGACTGCTCTCTGGAGAGAATATTATCTGGAAGCAATCTGGAATGATTCATTCTGCTGCGAGGATCATAAGCTTCTGCAGAAAGAATACAAAGGCAGAAAAATAGGCTATACCATGGTGGTTGGCAGAAAGGAGTAATGTATGGATCTTTACGAAAGAATAATGGAATTAGGCAGCATGGGATATCATTGTTCACAGATCATTATGATCATGACTCTGGAAACCATAGGAGAGGAAAATCCACAGCTTGTAAAGGCAATGGGAGGCCTTGGGGGAGGAATTGGTTATTGTGGAGATACCTGTGGGTGTCTGACAGGAAGTGCCTGTGCCATCGGATATTTTCTCGGAAATCTGGCTCCTGAGGAGAAGGAAGATGCACAGATGAAGCCGGCTGTACAGGAATTATATCAGTGGTTCCGTCAGAAGACAGAAGAAGAATTTGGAGCTTTTTACTGTAAGGATATCACTCATCTGGACTGGGGCATAATTATGGAGAAATGTCCCGGACTTATTGCAGATACTTATACAAAAGTTATGGAAATACTGACAGAGAGGGAGGTACTGGAGCTTTGATTACCATCGGCAAAACAAAAAGTGTCTGTCCGGAATGTATGAAGGTAGTTCCTGCCAAAAAGTGTATTGGTGAAGACGGGATTTATCTGGTAAAGGAATGCAATGCTCATGGAAAATTTCAGACCCTGATCTGGGAAGGAAATGCAGCAGATTATCTTTCCTGGGGAAGAGAAAATCTCTCAGCAGAAATTCCTGTAAATCCGAAGATTAAAGAAAAATCCTGTCCGGATAATTGCGGACTCTGTGAGGAACATGAAAGAAAAGGCTGCTGTATGATCCTGGAAGTCACAAAACGCTGTAATATGCACTGCCCTGTCTGCTTTGCTTCAGCAGGAGAAGACAGGGAAAAGGGAGATATTCCCATCTGTGAAATAGAAAAACAGTATGATTTTCTGATGGCTCACGGAGGTCCCTTTAATATACAGCTCTCAGGAGGAGAGCCAACCATGAGAGATGATCTGCCTGACATCATACATATGGGAAGAGAAAAAGGATTTACATTTTTTCAGTTAAATACTAATGGAATCCGGCTTGCCAGGGAAGATGGATATGCCAGAAAGCTGAAAAAAGCAGGACTGAATACAGTATTTCTTCAGTTTGACGGTGTGACAGATCAGGTTTATGAGACTTTACGTGGACAGGCTATGATGGAACTGAAGAAAAAGGCGGTCTTAAACTGTTCAGAAGCAGAACTTGGTATTGCTCTTGTGCCGGTCATTGCGCCGGGAGTAAATGATATGCAGGTAGGGAATATTCTGAAATTTGGTCTGGATCATATGCCCTTTGTCCGTGGCGTACATTTTCAGCCTATCAGTTATTTTGGCAGATGTTCCCAGAAGCGCCCCACAAATCCCATCACCATACCAAAGATGCTGAGACTTATTGAAGAACAGACAGAGGGACTGATGAAAATTGAGGATTTTGCAGGCGGCGGCGCAGAGAATCCCTACTGCTCCTTCCATGCAAGTTATCTGAGAAAAGGGGAGCGGGAACTGAAGCTTCTTGAAAAAAAATCAGGAAAAGGATGCTGCTGTACTACCAGTGATGATTCCAGACAGTATGTGGAAAATCAGTGGAGCTACAGTACAAAAAACTATGATGAAGGAGAAATGACACAGACAGATGCGCTGGATGAGTTTCTGATCCGGATACATAATGAAACCTTTGCAGTATCAGGTATGATCTTTCAGGATGCCTGGAATCTGGATCTTGACCGTCTGAAACGCTGTTATATCTGTGAAGTGGATCCTGATTATGGAATGGTGCCGTTCTGTGCATATAATCTGACTAATCTGAAAGGAACATATTTATACAGAAAGTGAAACGATCCAATATAGATGCAATGATCTGTAAGCAGGAAAGAATTACAGATATTACAAGGGAAGCAATAAACAAAATACAGTTGGATAAACTGAATGCTGTTCTGAAAAGAGAAAAAGAAAGGCAGGGATTTTATAGAGATCTGCCGGAAAGGCTGGAAAGCCTTGCTGATCTGAAAGCCCTTCCCTTTACAACTGAATCCGACCTTGCTCAGAAAGGGGGCAGGATGTTACTGTGTTCTCAGGGAGAAATACAGAGGATCATTTCAGAACAGACAAGCGGAACAACAGGTGCAGGTAAACGTGTATTTTATACAGAAGGAGATTGTGAACATACCATAGAACTTTTTATGGCCGGACTTGGTGAGTTTATTTATCCGGGAAGCAGGACTATGGTTGCCATGCCGTTTTCCGGTCCTTTTGGACTGGGAGAGCTGATCGCAGAAGCAATCAGACGTATAGGTGCACACCCCCTTTTAACCGGGAACAATAAAACCTATGGTGAGTTAAAAACAATTCTGGAAGAGGAGCGGCCGGATACTTATGTAGGTATGCCGACAGCACTGCTTTCCATGCTCAGAATGTGTGGAAAAGGAAGTATAAAGAGAGCACTGGTATCAGGGGATGCCTGTCCGGAAACAGTAATGAAAGAAATAGAAAAAATTCTGGGAACACCACTCTGGCCTCATTATGGTTCCAGAGAGATGGGGCTTGGGGGTGCGATTTGCTGTCAGGCTCATGAGGGCATGCACATGAGGGAGAATCATTGTATCACAGAGATCATAGATAAAGAGGGAAATGTTCTGCCTGACGGTCAATGGGGAGAACTGGTGATCACAACCATTGGGATGGAGGCACAGCCTCTGATCAGATACAGGACCGGCGATCATACACGTATCATCCCCGGAAAATGTATCTGCGGAAGTGAGGTAAGGCGTCTGGATTTTGTAAGGCGCATCGACCAGTCCAAAAGTATGAGAGAAATGGATGAATTACTGTTTCAGTTTCCGGAACTGGTAGATTACTGTGTAAGGAGTGTTGGAGGGAAAAAAGAAATCACAGCACTTTTTATATCAGATAACGGAGAAGAACTGATCAGAAATGTCTGCGCAGAGAAGAATATTATTTCTTTGGACTGCAGAAAAGCTGAATGGAGCGATAGGGCATTGTATCCTGCGAAACGTATTATTTTATAGAGAAACTATTAGAAAACAGAACGAAATCCACAGACTGTCAGCCGGATTTCGTTCTGTTTATTGTTTTATGAATAGTTATTTGTTCACATTTGTATTATCCATAAAAATCAGCATTTCTCAGCAATATCATAAATCAGCCGTTCTGTATCTTCCCATCCGAGGCAAGGATCTGTGATGGAACAGCCAGGAGTCATATGATCACTGATATCCTGACGGCCCTCCAGAAGATAGCTTTCAATCATAACACCCTTCACCAGCTTTTTAAGTTCCGGATTATAATTACGACTGTGAAGTACTTCTGAGACAATTCGGATCTGCTCTTTGTATTGTTTATTGGAATTAGAGTGGTTGGCATCTATGATGATGGCAGGGTTCTTAAGATCTTTTTTGGCATATAAAGCAGACAGATGCATCAGATCTTCGTAGTGGTAGTTAGGAATAGTCTGTCCGTACTGGTTTACACCACCTCTGAGAATTGTGTGTGCCAGATCATTTCCTGAAGTTTCCACATCATTTCCTCTGTAGATAAAATGATGAGGATGCTGTGCAGCAGTGACGGAATTCAACATAACAGAAAGATCACCACTGGTAGGATTCTTCATACCAACCGGAATATCCATGCCGCTGGCAGTGAGACGATGCTGTTGATTCTCTACGGAACGAGCACCTACAGCTTCGTAGGAGAGAATATCATCCAGATAGCTGCGGTTTTCAGGATAAAGCATCTCATCTGCAGAAGAGAGTCCTGTCTCCTGCATAACTCTCATGTGCATCTTGCGGATAGCAATAATTCCGGCAAGAAGGTCAGGCGCTTTATCAGGATCTGGCTGATGCAACATTCCTTTGTAGCCGTCGCCGGTGGTACGGGGCTTGTTTGTATAAACCCGTGGGATGATCATCAGTTTGTCAGAAACCTTATCGGCCACTGTTTTTAATTTGTGTACATATTCACAGACTGTATCTTCGTTATCTGCAGAGCAGGGTCCTACAAGAACCACAAATTTATCTGATTCACCGGTGAAGATACGGCGTATTTCTTCATCGCGCTGTTTTTTTACTTCTTTGAGTTCCTGGCTGAGAGGGTACTGAGATTTCAGAACCTCCGGCAAAGGAAGCTCGTGATTGATTTTCATAGACATGATCTGTTTCCTCCATATAAGTACATGCAGGTCTTTGATAATGCCGGAACTCAGGAATACTTTATACCTGACCGGATTGCCTGCATATTTTCCTTCACAAGTATAACATGGTGTTATCTAAAATTCCAGTACTTTAGCGATTTAAATTGATATATTTTTAAAATCTGCTAGAAATAATGTTGGAAATAATGTTTTTGGGCAGATGATTGATGTATTATTTATCTGACGGGAATGTAATATTACATTGTCTGCGGACTTTGTCCATCAGTTCCAGTGCATCCAGAGAACGCTGCGTGTGGAGATGATTGTGTTCCTGACCATGGAGCATATGGATAAAATGTTTCAGCTCATATTTCATGTTGTTTTCCGGTTTTCTGGAATACACAGATTCTTCTGTTCCATTATTATAAATAATCTTTA
>ERZ840407.725-NODE-725-length-19567-cov-10.039053_pt1 | contig 19567 bp, 16 predicted proteins | sample MGYA00519877_ERZ840407 | MGnify/ENA primary metagenome ERZ840407 (study PRJEB31850, sample SAMEA3708875) | human gut metagenome | biome: human gut; feature: human-associated habitat; material: faeces | place: China | collected 2014 ...
AATATGTCAGCTTCGCTGACCAGAATCACGCGCCAGGTCTCACGGACGGTTTACTGATATGGGGATGTTTTAAAATCATAAAAGGGAATGCGGATGATTCAGTGCAGGGCGGAATGAAGGAAAAAACAGCCAGAACAGTACTCCAGCGGTTAAGGTCAGGCAAATCTCCATGGCGCTGTTGATGATTCCCGATAAAATCCAGCTGTCCAGACAGAAAACGGATGAAATCCAGAGGAGCAGAAGGCAGAGACGCCCACGGGTAGCAGGAGAATCCAGAGAGTGAGTCAATTTGCTGAAAAAGGCAGTATTGGAGGTTCTTTGGGAATAATGGACAGGAGCTGGGGACGAAAAATAGAGCTGCAAGCTTAAATAAAACAGATTATAAAGAAATAACAGCGCAGCCGCCAGCGCCAGAAGCGTGTGAAGGATAGCACAGACTGGGAGGTGCTCCGGGGTATAGGGCAGCAGGGCAGCGGCAGTGAGGAGAAGCAGGCAGCATTTTGCCTGGCGGGGGCGGTACAGGGAGAGTTGGGAGTAGAAAAAGCCGCCGCAGAGCAGGGCTGTGCCCCACAATGCTGCGCAGCGCGGGCCCTTTTTATCCTGCAAAAAGCCGCCCAGCACACACCCCACCCCAAAGGAGGCAATAAGCAGCGCAAAGGCATAGCCCGCCCCCTGCTCCGAAAGGCCGTATTCCTCCATGACCGGCTGCTGAAATACGCCCCACGCCGCCGGTAAGCCGGTAAGCACCTGAATGGCTGCCCCCGCAGCCAGAATCGTCCACGGGTGTTTTGCTGCAAACTGCTGTTTCATACCTTCACCTCAAAGATTTGTGCAATTTGCGATAGTGTGCCCATTTGGATTGACAATCCGGCATTATCCTTTATAATGGTAAAGTACTGAGTTAAAAACGCTCCCGCCCCTTTTCAGGCATCGAGGGCGGGTACAATTTACAGATAGAGAGGAACTACTGTTATGAAAACACAGGCTTTGAAGGGTATGCGGGACCTGCTGCCCGCCGAACAGACCCTGCGCGACTACATTCAGGGCAAGATTCTGGAGACCTACCGCTCTGCCGGTTTTGAGCGCATCTCCACCCCCATGCTGGAGGATATGGAAAATCTGGACAAATCCGAGGGCGGCGACAACCTGAACCTGATCTTCAAGGTGCTCAAGCGCGGTGATAAGCTGACCGCTGCCCTGAACACCGGCGATCCCAAGCAGCTGTCCGACATGGGTCTGCGCTACGACCTCACCCTGCCGCTGAGCCGCTACTACGCCGCCAACAAGGACAAGCTGCCCAACCCCTTCAAGGTCATCCAGACCGACCGGGTGTTCCGCGCTGAGCGCCCCCAGAAGGGCCGTCTGCGCGAGTTCGTGCAGTGCGATATCGACATTCTGGGCGACGCTTCCCCCAACGCCGAGGTGGAGCTGATCGACGTGACCACCCGCGCGCTGCTGAACATCGGCTTTACCGGCTTCACCGTCAACATCAACGACCGCCGCATCCTGCGCGGGATGCTGGAGAGCATGGGCTTTGCCGCCGACACGCTGGATTCCGTCTGCATCACCTTCGACAAGATGGATAAGATCGGTGCCGACGGCGTGAAGGCCGAGCTTCTCGAGAAGCAGCTGCCCGAGAGCGCGGTCAACGCACTGGCCGACTTCATCGCCGCCGGCGAGGTGACGCTGGACGCCGTGGCCGCCCGCTGCGCAGACCCCGCCATCGCCGACGACCTCAAGTACGTCCTCGCTACTGCCAACGCCATGGCCGCAGGCCGCTATCAGGTGGCCTACTGCCCCAGCCTCGTGCGCGGTCAGGGCTACTACACCGGCATGGTCTTCGAAATCACCTGCCCGCAGTTCAGCGGCGCAGTCGCCGGCGGCGGCCGCTATGACAACATGGTGGGCAAGTTCCTCGGCACTCAGGTGCCGGCAGTCGGTTTCTCCATCGGCTTTGAGCGCGTCTGCGGCATCCTGCTCGAGCAGGGTTATCAGATCCCCGGCGCAAAGCAGAAGATCGCACTGCTCTACGGCAAGGACGCCGACTTCACCGCCGTCCTGAGCAAGGCCGCTGCCCTGCGCGATACCTACAACGTCACCGTCCTGCCTCAGGGCAAGAAGCTCGGCAAGCAGCTGGGCCAGCTGGAAGCAGCAGGCTTTGCCGGTGCCGCCTTCATGGACAAGGACGAGGTAAAGGTCTTTGCCGCTCAGTAAGGGCTGAACAAATCAAAAGCACTGCACTCCCCAAAAGCGGGCGGGTGCAGTGCTTTTTTGCGTTTATGGCTGCCGGGTCAGCCAGTTTTTTTGGCGTTGGGGTACACCCGCTCCATCCGGGCGTTGTCAAAATGTTCGTCGAGGAAGACGTCCAGCTGGTTCGCCGGGGCGAGGCCGCTGGTGCGGGCGTCGTACCGGGCCAGCGCCAGTGCCGAAAGCCCCATGTTCAGGGCCATGAACACCGTCAGCACCACGGTCATCCAGGGCAGGATGTGCTTTTTCAGGTTTGCCATCAGCTTTGCGACGAGGGGGTAGCCGTACCGGATCCAGACCACCGCCGCGATGCCCCAGAAGAAGCAGTAGAGCAGGTTGACACGGCCTCCCAGATTGAACTTGAAGCCGCTGTAGTCCCAGAAGATGACGCCGAACAGCAGCTCACCCACGGCGCTGCAGATATACTCATACGCGCCGCCCATCACGAAGCCGAACAGGAAGATGGAGCGGTCGCTCCGCTCCTCGCTGCCCCGCAGCAGGACCGCCGCCATGACCAGCGCCAGACCCCACACCACGCTGAAGGGTCCCCACACGAGGCTCGAGCGGCTCATCCAGACGCCCGCCGTCACCCGGCAGAACAGCGTCTCCACCACGTCGCCGAGGAAAGCCCCGATGACAAAGAGCCAGACGAGGTCGCCGAAGCTCAGGGCCTTTTCTTTCCGAGCAGCCGGCTCGGGCTGGACGATGGTCGGGTAAGCCCGCTGGATACGCTTTTCCACATGGGCGATGAGCCGCTGACGCAGCTTGTCCGAGTGCTTTTCCAGCTCGAGATTGAGCTGTTCCAGCCTCGGATGGCTGGCGGCGTACCGGTTGACGGCCAGCGCTGCGCCCAGCTGGTCGAGGACGGCCAGCGTCATCGCCGCCCAGACGCCGATATGCAGCAGCCAGCCCGGCAGCAGGGCGCAGAGCCGCAGCAGCAGGACGTTGCCCCACAGCACGCTTGCCATGCCCAGCAGGCCCCAGAGCACCGAGTATTGCAGGCAGACGTAGCCGTCCAGATTGAACTTTTTATCTGAGTAGTCCCACCAGCGGCGGCGGTGCATCCTCTCGAGCAGCTTGGCCGTCACCCACTCCACCACGGTGGCGTTGGCCGCACAGCCGAAGAAGAGGGCCACCGGCGTCGAGCGCAGGTCGGCAAAGCCCACCGCCATCAGCACAGCCGCCGTGCCGTAGACGAAGCAGAACGGGCCGGACGCCACGCCGCGGTTGACGAAAGCGCGGCCCTTGATGGTCGCCACCACCGTCTCGGCTACCCAGCCGAGGAACGAGTAGACCAGATAGATGACGCAGAGGGTATAAAAATTCAGCTCCATTGCGTGTTTCCTTTCCCATATAAACGGTTATAGGGCTATTGTATGCAGTTTTGGCCGCGTTAGCGCTGACGGAGAGGTTGGACTACAGAGAACTTTCTCTGAGACCCGCGCGTTATCTGACAAAGTGACATTTTTCACACGCAGCATCGTCCAAAATCCCACTTTCTCAAGGTGATAAACTGAGGCTTGCTGATAAAGTGGGTCACTTTATCAATCAGGGTCACTTTCTCAAATTGATAAAGTGACGTTTTATAATTATAGTACGTTATTTTTTGGTCACTTTCTCACATAATCTACCTCAGTAGAGCGTGTTACTTCATCAGCCCCATCGTCCATGCCCGGACCAGCAGGCCCAGCAGGACGACGGCCAGCAGCACCACGGTGAGAGCGCGGCTCTGGGTGCGCTGACGCTTCTTGCGGCGGGCCGTGGTCTGCATATTTTGGCGGCTGCGGCTGTTCCGGCCAGAGGTATTCCGGCTGCGGCTGGATGTCCCCCGGCCCGAAGCGGCACGATTCCCGCCGCTCTGGCGCTTGCGGGATGTGCTGCCGCTTTTCTGGGACTTCTGACGGCGGGGCGCTTCGTCCTCAGCCTTCTTCTGAGGCTCGATGGTCTCCGACGCGCCGCAGCGGGACAGAAAGTCCTCCGCCATCCGGTAATACTTCTCGAGGTCGCCGGTAGTCAGGGCCGTTCCCTCATAGCCCGCTTCCAGCTCCTCCACGGCCTCGTTGAACCGGATCGCCGCCTGTGCGGCTGCGGTCCTGTCGGAGGCGTGGGCTGCCTCGTTGCGAGCCATCCGCACCGCGTTGCAGGCGCGGCGGGCTGCTGCCGGGTGGGGCGTACTGCCCAGCAGGTCCAGAGGCCGGGCGGCGTCCTTTTCCGGGTCCAGCAGGATGCGCATACAGAGGGTGGTATCCAGCTGCTGCCAGCCGGTGCGGCCATTCAGATCCGGCAGGCGCTCGTAGTAGTCGGGGCTCTCCTTCTGGCGCTGGGCCAGATGCTTCAGCAGGGCGTCCACGCTGTGAGCGCCGGGCTTTTCCTCCCAGTGCCAGCGCAGCAGCTTCCGGCTGATGTCGTCGCAGGCCGCTTTTATCTCGAACGCGGCCTGCAAAGCTTCGTCAGGCATAACTTCACTTCTCCTTTGTCCAACCTCTCAGTCTGCTCCGTAGACAAGGCCGGGTTGCGGCACCCAGCATCCGCAGCGCTTCGCTTGCGTCTTGCTGGCCGCGGCCCCAACAGCGACTCCCTGTTTCCGCCACTGGCGGCGGTCGTCGTTGTTGCCCCTAGTAGGGGAGCCTCTGGCGAAAAGATAAAGCTTTTCCGCCATGCCAAGGCCTCCCCTCGATAGGGGAGGTGGCAGCGCGGCAGCGCTGACGGAGAGGTTATTCCTTAAATTAAAAGCGGAGGAAGCCTCTGCCTCCTCCGCCGTACATCCTATTTTACATCATGAACTGAGAATACACGAAGCCGCACAGGGCGATGCCCGCACACACGATGGCGGTGATGGGCGGCACCCAGCGGATGAGCGTCTCAGCGATGCTGTCGCGGGGGTCTTCCTCTTCGCAGTCGTCTTCCTCGTCCAGCGGCTTTGCCTGCAGGCGGGACGGCGCGGCGGCGGGAGTCGAGGGTACCACACGGGTGCCGTACTTCTCCACCTCTTCGTCCGGCGCAAAGGACTTGGCCGGGCGCACCGGCTCCGGCTGGCGGGACAGGACGCGGGTCGCCTCCTGCTCCGGGGCGCGGGACACCACGCGGGTCGCATCCATCTCAGCGACCGGCGCATAGTCGGGCGCAGGCTCCGCCGCCCGGGGCGGGATGATACGGGTGGCTTCCTCCTGCGCCGCACCCACGATACGGGTAGGCTCCTCAGCAGGCGCAGCCGGGCGTACCGGCTGGGCCGCAGGCTGCGGCTCGGGCTGGCGCACCGGGGCTTCCGGCTGCAGCAGGGTGTTCAGCGCGTTCTGCAAAAGGATGCGGTCGCTGCCGCACTCGGAGCAGTAGACGGTGTCCTCTTCCTTCGGGTGGAAGGCACCGCAGGCGCAGTACCAGCCGTTCTCGAAGACCTGGGGCATGAACTTCATGCCGGTGCGGTTCATCCGGGCTTCGAGGGCCTTCTGCATCTCGACGCTCAGGCGGCGGGGGGCCGGCAGGCGCACCCGCTTGATGCTCTCGAGGTGGACGACCTTCCTGCCGCTGTAGACATTGCGCAGGGTGACGTCCACGCTGGTGATGGCCTTCTGGGTGACGAAGACGGCATCGTCCATGCCGAAGCTCTCGCCGGGCTTTGCGGTAAGGTCACGGTACTCGAACTCGTCCTCACAGAGGATGACGCCGTCCACGCCCTTGCACTTGAAGTGGATCTCCAGTGCCGTCAGGGTCACGCGGGAAATGTTCTTAAAGGTCAGACAGACCGCGTGTTCGCCGCTGACTTCGCCCTTGAGCAGCTCCACGCAGACGAACTGCACCGGGCTGCCCGGGGTGTAATAGTTGGCCCGTGTCCGCGCGACCGGTTCAAAATTTTCCTCCACAACACTCTCCCCTTTCTCTTGGTTTACTGGTTGGCTTCGCCTTCATCCGGCATTTCGGGGGCCGGGGCTTCCTGCGGGGCGGCATCCACTGCCTCAGCAGGTTCGGCAGGCTCCGCAGCCTCTGCGGTCTCGGCCTGTTCCACAGGCTGGACAGCGGGCTGATCCTCGGCGGGCTTTGCGTCGGGGTCCTCACGCTGGGGCAGGGTCTCGCCTGCCATCACGGCGTTGAACTCCTTCTCGTTCAGCTTCTCGCGCTCCATCAGGGCCTGTGCCAGCGCATGGAGCTGGTCGATATGCTCCGTCAGGGTGCGGCGGCAGGTCTCGTAGGCCTCGTCGATGATGTCCCGCATCTCGCTGTCGATCTCAGCAGCGGTGGTCTCGCTGTAGCCCTTGCCCTGACCGAGGTCGCGGCCCAGGAAGGTCTCCTCCTGAGAGGTGCCGTAGACCACAGGGCCAAGGCGCTCGGAGAAGCCGTACTTGGTGATCATCTGGCGGGCGATGTTCGTCGCCTGCTGCAGGTCGTTGGACGCACCGGTGGAGATGTCGTCCAGGATAAGCTGCTCGGCTACGCGGCCGCCCAGACTGGACACGATGTCCTCGAACATCTCGCCCTTGGTGACGTAGCTGCGGTCTTTCTCGGGCAGATACATGGTGTAGCCGCCGGCCTGACCGCGGGGGATGATGGTGATCTCATGCACACGGGGGTGGTGCTTGCAGTAGAAGCCCGCCACAGCGTGGCCTGCCTCGTGGTAGGCGGTGAGCTTTTTCTCTTCGGGGGTGACGACCCGGCTCTTCTTCTCGGGGCCGGCCATGACCTTCATGGAAGCCTCTTCGATGTCCTCCATCGTAATGGCCTTGCGGCTGCGGCGGGCAGCCAGCAGAGCGGCCTCGTTGACGAGGTTCTCGAGGTCAGCGCCCGCAAAGCCTGCGGTGCGCTGTGCGATGACCTTGAGGGAGACATCCGGGGCGAGGGGCTTGTTCTTGGTGTGGACTTTCAGGATCTCCTCGCGGCCCTTGACGTCGGGCAGGCCGACGTAGACCTGACGGTCGAAGCGGCCCGGGCGGAGCAGGGCCTTATCGAGGATGTCGGCACGGTTGGTGGCCGCCATGACGATGACGCCATCGTTGGCCTCGAAGCCGTCCATCTCGACCAGCAGCTGGTTCAGGGTCTGCTCGCGCTCGTCGTGACCGCCGCCGAGACCGGCACCGCGCTGACGGCCCACAGCATCGATCTCATCAATGAAGATGATGCAGGGCATGGTCTTTTTTGCCTTGTCGAAGAGGTCGCGCACACGGGATGCGCCGACGCCGACGTACATCTCGACGAAGTCAGAGCCGGAGATGGAGTAGAACGGCACGCCGGCCTCACCGGCGCAGGCGCGGGCCAGCAGGGTCTTGCCGGTACCCGGAGGGCCGACGAGCAGCACGCCGTGAGGAATGCGTGCGCCCAGAGAGTTGAACTTGTCGGGGCTCTTGAGGAACTCCACGACCTCTTTCAGCTCTTCCTTCTCTTCGTCTTCACCGGCCACATCGGCAAAGGTGGCGGTCTTCTTGTTCTCGTGCTCGTCCTTGACCTTGGCTTTGCCGACATTCATGATGCCGCCGCCACCGCCGACGCCGCCCCGCATCATCGAGAACAGCAAAAAGCCGGTGCAGCCCAGCATCCCCAGATAGAAGATGATCTCCATCCAGGGGATGGTCTCCTTGAGAGAGGTGTAGTCGTAGGTCATGGGCGCGTCGGGGTTCGCCGCGTCGTAGGACTCGATATACTTGTCCACGTTCTCGATGAAAACGTAGGCGTAGGGCAGTTTATAGCGGACGGTGACGGTGCCGTCGTCCTCCTGCACTGCGCCGGTGGACTCCGACGAGGAGGAGAACATCCCGCTCAGCAGACCGCCGGTAGACTGCACCGTGCTCTGGGTGGAGGAGACGTCCGGCAGGGGCAGGTCGCCTTCTTTCAGGTTCAGGGTGATGACGCTGGTGTTGCGGTCCAGCGTGAAGGCCGTGACCTGATTGTGCTCAAAGTAATGGACGACGGTGGAGTAGCTCATGGTCGAGCCGCTGGTGCTGCCCGACCCGCTGCCCATCACCGACCAGACCATCAGCACGGCGGCCAGCGCCAGTGCGAGGATGAGCGGATTGATACGAGGTCTCTTAGGTTGCAAAAGGATCAACTCCAGTTCTGGTTTTATTTCTTACTTTTCATAGACGCTGGGTTTGAGTACGCCGATGTAGGGCAGGTTGCGGTACTTCTCGTCGTAGTCGAGGCCGTAGCCCACCACGAACTCGTCCGGCACCGCGAAGCCCTCGTAGTCCGGGGCGATGTCGGCCTTGCGGCGGCTGGGCTTGTCGAGGATGGTGCAGATCTTCACCGAGTTCGGGTTGCGCATCTTGAGCATCGGCACGAGGTTCGACAGGGTGATGCCGGTGTCGAGGATGTCCTCCACGATGAGCACGTCCTTGCCGGAGAGGTCGCCGTCCAGGTCCTTGATGATCTTGACGAGGCCGGTGCTGGTGGTGTTGCCGCCGCCGTAGCTGGACACCACCATGAAGTCGATGCTGCACGGGATGCTCACGGCGCGCATCAGGTCGGCCATAAAGACCACCGAGCCCTTGAGGATGGAGACGAGGACGAGGTTTTTGCCCTCATAGTCTTTGCTGATCTGAGCGCCCAGCTCAGCCACTTTCGCTTTCAGCTCCTCTTCCGAAACGAGGACCTTCAAAATATCGTCATTCATGCTCATGATTCGATTCCTCCAAAATTTTCTAGTTCCACCTGCAGCAGCTGCCCGGTGTCCGGCCCGGGAGCCAGCCCATCGGCAAAGCCCTCTCCGCAGACCCACAGCACCTGTCTGCCTGCCGCCAGCAGCGGCAGCGTGTCCCGTTCCCGGGGCGGGATGCCCGCCTCGTTCATCCATTTGCGCAGCTCCCGGTCTACCCCCCGCCCGGCCGGACGGAAGCGGTCGCCGGGCTGACGGCAGCGCAGCCGCAGAACAGGACATATCGAGTTTATTTTAGCATAATCTGCCTGATTTTTTAAGTCTTTTTTATGAACACCCTGTGTTTTTTCTTCAAAACAGGCCGAAACCACCCGGATATGCAGCTTTCTGCCGCCGGGCAGCGGATAATCGCCGCCCTCCGGCAGGGATACTTCAAATTTCGGACCGTCCGCTTTTTCGCCCTGCCGGCGGGTGTTTTTATCGGCTTCCTCCCGCCAGAGCACGCCGTCCCGGGCGCAGAAGCGGACGGCGTCGGTGAGCTGCACCGCGCCGCTGCCCTTTTCCACAAGGTCGGCCAGCAGGCGGATATATTTTTCCTCCGCGTCCCGCACCGGCTCCACAAGGCTGTGGAGGGCCATGTCGAGGATGAGCGGGTCAGTCTGCCGCAAAGGCTCTGACATCCACACGGGCTGGCCGCTGCGCAGGGCGTATCCCGCCCCGCCGGGCAGGCTTTTTGCGTCCGTTGCCCGGGCCGAAGCCAGCAGCGCATCTGCCTGCCGGGCGAAGTATTCGTCCGCCTTGGCGGCTTTCTCACAGAAGCGGGCCAGATTGCGCTCAGCGGCGCTGTTGACCCCGCAGAGGGCGGGCAGTGCGCCGTGGCGCAGACGGTTGCGGGCGTAGTCGTCGGCGTCGTTGGTCTCGTCGGTGACCCAGCGTTCGCCGCAGGCGCGGCAGACGGCCTCGGTGTCGGCCCTCGTCAGGCAGAGCAGAGGCCGCAGATAGCCCGGGCGGCTGGGCCGGATGCCCGCCGCGCCGTGGAGGCCGGTGCCTCTGGCCAGCCGGAACAGCAGCGTCTCAGCCTGGTCACTCCCAGTATGGGCAGTTGCGACGGCATCTATCCCGTCGGCCAGCACCCGCTCAAAGCAGGCATACCGCAGGCGGCGCGCCCAGTCCTCCCCTGCCCGGGGCTTTCCTGCCTCGGCTTCCAGCTCAGCGGCATGGAACACCCGCAGCGGCAGGCCCAGCCGGGCGCAGACCTCCCGGACGAAGGCTTCGTCCCGGTCCGCCGTCTCCCCCCGCAGGCCGTGGTTGACGTGGCAGACCGTGAGGGCGATGCCCTTTTCCTCGGCCAGCGGGCGCATGAGGCAGAGCAGGGCCATGCTGTCGGCCCCGCCCGAAACAGCCAGCGCGAGATGCTTTTTGCCGTCCAGCAGCTTTTCCCGGGCGCAGAAGCCGCGCACCGTCTGTAAGATCTCTTCGTAGTTCATCAGCGTTTGAAGTCCACATCCATAAAGCGGGTGTGGGCGCCGTCCCAGCCCAGCGGCACCGTGCTGGTCTCGCCGTGACGGTTCTTTGCCACGATGCACTCGGCGGTGTCGGCGTCCACCTCCGCGCCGTCGGGGTTCTGGCTGGCGTAGTAGGAGTCGCGGTACAGGAAGAGGACGCAGTCGGCGTCCTGCTCGATGGAGCCGGAGTCACGCAGGTCAGACAGCTGGGGGCGGTGGCTGGAGTTGTTGCCCTGCTTTTCCACCGCACGGGACAGCTGGCTCAGAGCGATGATCGGCACGTTCATCTCTTTGGCCATGATTTTGAGGTTTCGGGTGATGGAGCTGATCTCCTGCACGCGGTTCTCGCTGCGCTGGCCGCTGGTCATCAGCTGCAGATAGTCGATGACGATGAGGCCCACGTTAGGGCGGGCGGGGTCCTGATTGACCCGGCGGATCTTCGCCTTCATCTCGGTGATGGTGATGCCCGAGGTGTCGTCCATATAAATCGGTGCGTCGTGCAGTTTTTCGGTGGCGAGGGCCAGATACTCCCAGTCCTCGGCCCGGAGCGCACCGGTGCGGAACGCCTGGCTGTCGATGCCCGCTTCAGCGGAGAGGATGCGGTTGGTCAGCTGCTCCTTCGTCATTTCGAGGCTGAAGATGGCCACCGGCACCTTCTGCTGCATGGCCACGCGGGTCGCGATGTTCAGCGCGAAACTGGTCTTGCCCATACCGGGGCGGGCAGCGAGGATGATGAGGTCGCCGCGGCCAAGGCCGGTGAGGACGGTGTCCAGCAGCCGGAAGCCGGTGGGGATGCCCTTGTACTTGTCGGCGTCGGGGCCGCTGATCTTTTGCAGATTTGTCAGCGTCTCCACCATGCTGGAAGAAAGGGGCGTCAGGGCGCTGGAATCGCGGCCGGAGCGGATCTCATAGATGCGCTGCTCCGCGTTTTCCAGCAGCAGGTCGGCGTCGGGCTCGTCGCCCGCGTCCTGCAAAATGTCCTTTGCAACGCCCATCAGCTGGCGCACCAGATACTTTTCCTGCACGATCTGGGCATACGCCTTGACGTTGGAGATGCTGGGGACCGTCTCGGCCAGACCTGTCAGGTAGACTTTCGCCTCGTCGGCGCTGGGGAACACGCCGTCCGAGATGACGGCGTCCAGCAGGGTGACGAAGTCGATGGTCTGGTCGCTGGTAAAGAGGCGGAGCATCTCGGAGTAGATCTGAGCGTTCTGCCGGGTGTAGAACATCTCGGGCCGGATGATCTCGACGAGGTCGGTCAGGGTCTCGGGTTTCAGCAGCACCGCGCCCAGCACGCTCTGCTCTGCCTGCATATTGTAGGGCAGGTTGATGCCCACGCTCTCGAGGTTGAGTTCGTTATAATGTCGTTCGTTCGGCATGGTCGTTATCCTTCTGCTTTATTTATATAAATGCCGTAAAGCCAAAAAGCGCCCCCTGCCGAGAGGGGGCGCAGATAGCGGTCAAATCAGGCCTGCTCCACTTCTACCTGGACCTTGAAGGAAGCCACGACACCGACATGGAGGCGGACTTTGCCGTTGAAGACGCCCGCGTCCTTGATGTCCTTGGTCTCCAGCTCGATCTTCTTCTTGTCGATGGGAGAACCGGCCAGCTGGGCCAGAGCCTCAGCGACTTCCTTGCCGGTGACCTTGCCGTGCAGACGGCCGGAGGCACCACCCTTGGCCTTGATGACCACGGTCTTGCCCTCGAGCTTCGCGGCCACAGCCTGAGCGGCGGCCACGTTCTCAGCCTCGTGGAAGTCGGCAGCGGCCTCCTTGCCCCGTGCGATATTCACCGCGCTGGCGTCGGCCACAGCGGCCAGCTTGCGCGGGAACAGAAAGTTGCGGGCGTAGCCGTCGGAGACCTCGTGGATCTCGTCCTTCTTGCCGATGCCCTTGACGTCCTGCTTCAGAATCACTTTCATGATAGTATCCCTCACTTCTCACCGGGAAACCGGTGGATTTCTATGGTTAGTATACAGCAATCGGGCTGTTACGTCAACGCTTACGCCAGCTCCCTGCCCACGACGTCCAGCGCCACCTCGATGACCTTATCCATGTCGTAGTACTTGTACTCGCCCAGACGTCCGCCGAAGATGACGCCCGGCTCGGCGTCGGCCAGCTTCTTGTACTCGGCGTAGAGCGCGCCGTTCTTCTCGTCGTTCACCGGGTAGTAGGGTTCATCGCCGGGCTTCCACTCGGCGCTGTACTCGCGGCTGATGACGGTCTTGGGCTGGGTGCCGAATTCAAAGTGCTTGTGCTCGATGATGCGGGTGTAGGGCGTCTCGGCGTCGGTGTAGTTGACGACGGCGTTGCCCTGATAGTTGTCGGTGTCCAGCGTCTCGGTCTCAAAGCGGACGCTGCGGTACTGCAATGCGCCCAGCTTGTAGCCGAAGTAGGCGTCTACCGGGCCGGTGTAGACGACCCTGTCGGCCAGCTTGTCCAGCTCTACCTTCTCGGCCAGATAGTCCACGCCCAGACGCACTTCCACGCCGTCCAGCATCTTCTCCACCATGGCGGTATAGCCGCCGCTGGGGATGCCCTGATACAGGGCGTTGAAGTAGTTGTCGTCGTAGGTAAAACGGACGGGCAGGCGCTTGATGATGAAAGCGGGCAGCTCGGTGCAGGGGCGGCCCCACTGCTTGCCGGTGTAGCCCTTGATGAGCTTTTCGTAGATGTCGGTGCCGACCAGGCTGATGGCCTGCTCCTCGAGGTTCTTCGGCTCCGTGATGCCGGCCTCGGCGCGCTGCTGCTCGATCTTCGCCTTCGCCTCGGCGGGGGTCACGACGCCCCACATCCTGTTGAAGGTGTTCATATTGAAGGGCAGGTTGTAGATCTCGCCGTGATAGTTGGCGACAGGGCTGTTGGTGTAGCGGTTGAACTCCGCGAACTGGTTGACGTACTGCCACACAGCCTTGTTGTTGGTGTGGAAGATGTGGGCGCCGTAGCGGTGGACGTTGATGCCCTCCACCTCTTCGGTGTAGATGTTGCCTGCGATATGACCGCGCTTGTCGATGACGAGGCAGCGCCTGCCGGCCTTCTTGGCCTCATGGGCAAACACCGCGCCGTACAGGCCAGCGCCAACGATAAGATAATCGTACTGTTTCATTACTGTTTATCCTTTTTCTTCTGTTCGGACCCCGACTCGAGGCCGCTCTTTTTCTGGGCCTCCCGGTACTGGTCGATGGCCGTCTGGATGCGGCTGCGGGCCGCCTCCGGGGTGATATGCTTGAGCTGGGCCGCCGCCATGGTCTGATGACCGCCGCCGCCCAGAGCCTCCATGATGACCTGCACGTTCACCGCGCCGAGGCTGCGGGCCGAGATGTTGACGCCGCCGCCCACCTGCACGGCCACGAAGCTGGCCTCCACGTTTTGGATGGTCAGCAGGTCGTTGGCCGCCTGGGCGATGGCCACCCGGGCCTCGGGGGCCACCTCGCCGCTGACGGTGATGGCGCAGCCCCGGTACATCTGGGCTTCCGATACCAGCATGGCCTTGGTGGTGTACTCCACCATGCTCACGTCAAAGAGCTGGCGCACGTGCTCCGTCTCCGCGCCGTAGCGGCGGAGGGCCGCAGCGGCCTCGAAGGTGCGCACGCCGGTGTGGAGGGTGAAGTCACGGGTGTCCAGCATGATGCCGGAGAGCAGTCCCTCGGCCTCGATGCGGTTGGGCTTGTCGTCCCGGTCGCCCACATACTGCAAGAACTCCGTGACCAGCTCACTGGCCGAGGATGCATAGGGCTCGTGGCAGACGAGGTCAGCCTTCTCGATGAAGCCGACGCCCTTGCGGTGGTGGTCGATGACAGCCACCTTGCCGCATTTTTCCAGTATCTCGCGGCTCTCCACCAGACCCAGCTGGTATGTATCCACGACGATACAGAGCGTTCTCTGGGAAATAATAGGCAGAGCGCCCTTGGGGTCGATGAAGTCGTCCTCCTGCCCTGCCGCGATGAGGGCGTTGATGAGGCTGCCCGCCAGGGTGGCGTCACGGCGCACAGCGATGACTGCCGGCACATCGCAGATCTTGCAGATGCGCAGCACGCCCTCGGCAGAGCCGATGGCGTCCAGGTCGCTCATCCGGTGGCCCATGATGACCACATGGTCCGCCTCTTTGATGAGCTTGACCAGCTGGTCGGCCACGATGCGGCTGCGCACCTTGCTGCGCTTTTCCACGCCGTGGCTGACACCGCCGTAAAAGGTAAAGCCATCCGGGGTCATCTCGGCAGCCTGGTCGCCGCCGCGTCCCTGCGCCATATCCAGCGCCTGAACGGCCATGTCCTGAGCCTCCCGCAGGGTCTTGGCCCCGCGTCCGATGCCGATGGAGATGGAGAGGTTCACGCTGGGGTCGAGGGCGCGGATCTTGTCCAGCACGTCGTAGCCGCGCTTGGCGAACTGCTCCAGCTGGCGCTCTTCCACCACAGCGATGTAGCGGCCGCTGGCCACGCGGCGCAGAAAGCCCGTGCCGCGGCCTATCATATCTTCCAGCACCCGGTTGATGCCTTCCAGCAGGCGGGCGCGCTCGCTGTCCAGCATATCGCTGAACACGTCGTCGTAGCCGTCCACGAGGAAGACCAGATAGCCCGGGCGGCTGGCCTTATATTCGGCCTCCACTTTGCGGAGGGCCGTTTCCTCATTCAGGACAAGAAGGGTCATGCTCTCGGCCTCGCCGGGGACGGTGGAGCTGTGAGCGCTCCACACGCCGTCGGCCAGATTGAGCAGCTGGCCGCTGACCTTGCGTGCCTCCTGCAGGTCGAGGCCGGGCAGCACTTTCTGCACCCGGGGGACCAGAAGGGCTTCGCCCTTCATCAGACGGGTGCGGAACTCAGTGTTGTACCACAGCACCGTCTCCCCTGAAAGGAGGGCGGCAGGCTGGCTCAGCGGCTCGAGGCTGAACTGCGTCTTCGATTTTTCGAAGCTGCCGCCGCAGACCCAGCGGGCCACCCAGCTGCGCACCCGGTAGCGGAACACTCCGAACAGGGCGAACCACAGCACCGCCAGCACCACCAGCACAGGCCAGATGGCCGGGCGCTGCACCAGAAGCACCAGCACCAGCAGGGCGCAGAGCACCGCCAGCGCAGCGGTCAGCATTTCAAGAGTCCATCTTGGTTTTTGTTTCATGAAGTGTTATGCCTCCTGCGGGCAGACTCAGACCTCCATCAGGATGGGGAGGATCATGGGGCTGCGCTTGGTGCGGCGGTAGATATAGCTGCTCAGGGCCTCGCGCACCCGGGTCTTGACGCTGTTCCAGTCGCGGACGTGCTCGTCCACGCAGCGGTCAAGAGCCGTCTCCACGATGCTCTGGGCGCCGTCCATCAGGCTCTCGTTCTCCCGCACATAGACGAAGCCGCGGCTCACGAGGTCGGGGCCGGCCAGAACTTTGCCGGTCTTGCTGTCCACGGTGGCCACGATGATGACGAGGCCGTCCTCAGACAGATGCTTGCGGTCGCGCAGAACGGCGGTGCCGACGTCACCGATGCCCAGACCGTCAACCAGCAGACGGCCGGACGGCACCGGATTGCCCAGACGGGCGGAATTCTCGCTGATCTCGACCGGACGGCCGATTTCGGTGATGAGAATGTTCTTCGGGTTCACACCCATCTCACGCGCCAGACCCGCGTGCTGCACGAGCATGCGGTACTCGCCGTGGACCGGGATGAAATACTTCGGCTTGCACAGGCCCAGCATGAGCTTGAGGTCCTCCTGGCAGGCGTGGCCGGAAACGTGGATAGCGGCAGAGCGGTCGTAGATGACCTCTGCGCCCTGCTTGTACAGCTCGTTGACCATGTTGTTGATGGACTTCTCGTTGCCCGGGATAGCGGACGCCGCAATCAGAATGCGGTCGCCGGCATTGACCTCCACTTGCTTGTGGCTGCCGTATGCCATACGGTACAGCGCGGACATGGTCTCGCCCTGCGAGCCGGTCGAAACGATGATCAGCTGGCTGCGCGCGTAGCGCTTGATCTCGGAAATGTCGATCATGACCTTGCCGGTGTCCTTCAGGTAGCCGAGCTCGGTCGCGACACGCGAAATCTTCTCCATGCTTCGGCCGCAGACCGCAACCTTTCGGCCTGCGCGGGCCGCGATGTCGAGAATCTGCTGAAGGCGCGAAACATTCGAGGCGAAGGTCGCGATGATGATGCGCTGGTCGCTTTCGAGGATGAACTTCTCGAGCGACTTGCCGACGATCTTCTCGCTCGGGGTGTAGCCCGGACGCTCGACGTTGGTCGAGTCGCTCATCAGCGCGAGCAGACCCTTCTTGCCCAGCTCGCCGATGCGCACGAGGTCGATCATCTCGCCGGATACCGGCGTCAGGTCGATCTTGAAGTCGCCCGTGTGCAGAATGGTGCCGAGCGGCGTGGTGATGGCGAGCGCTACCGAGTCCGCGATGGAGTGGTTCGTGTGAATGAACTCGATGCGGAAACAGCCCAGCTTGATGGTGTCGCCCGCGCGGACATGGTTCAGCTTGACCTTCTGGGGCATCTTGTGCTCGGAGAGCTTGGTCTCGATGATGCCGCAGGTCAGGCGCGTTGCATAAATCGGTGCGTTGCACTCACGCAGCACATACGGGATCGCGCCGATGTGGTCCTCGTGGCCGTGGGTGATGACGTAGCCGCGCAGCTTGTTCAGGTTGCGCTTGAGGTAGGTCGTGTCCGGGATAACGAGGTCTACGCCGAGCATATCGTCGTCCGGGAAGGCTACGCCGCAGTCGATTACAACGATGTCGCCGCCGTACTCGATAACGGTCATGTTCTTGCCGATCTCGTTCAGACCGCCAAGCGGTATGATCTTCAGTTTTTCTTTCATAACGGTTTTATCACTTTCCTTTATCAGTCGAAATTTGTTCTCTATTTACGCGGTCTTGTACCGCAAAAGACAGATCTGTCGTTCATCTGCCTTTTTTCAACAAAATGCTGTTACAGGCCTGTTGACATATCCTGCGTCCCCACCGAAACCTGCAAACACTTATTATCAGCATACCACAACACATTGCCGGTGTAAAGCCTTTTTTTGCGAGGGCGCTAAAACTTCGCCTTTCTCCGCAGACAGAAAAACTCCCGCATATCCGTTGCGATACGCGGGAGCAAAAACTGTTTTTATCAACAGACTGTGCAGAACTTCTGCTTACGCCTGCGTGGAGCGCGGAACCGCAAGGCTGACCGGCTTCCAGATGAGGATGGAGATCGAGTAGTCGAGCATGGAGTGGATGACCGTGCCGAGACCGACGAGCAGAACGACGCTGGTCACGAAGCCGTTCGCCAGCTGCTCCGGAGTGAAGAGCGCGCCGGACATGAAGAACGGGGTAACGACGATCATCTCGGCCGCCGCGTGCATGAGCGCGATAACGAAGTTGAAAATCGCGCTTGCAACCGGCTTCTCAATCGTGTCCGGGTGCTTCTTGAGGTAGAACGCGCCGATGGCCGCAAAGACGATGTGGGACGCCGCACGGAGCGCAATGATGGCCGGGGTGGTCAGGAAAAAGCCGAGCGTCGTGCCGATGCAGACCGCAACGGCGACCGCCGGGGAGATAAACATGCCGAGGAATACGGCAACGTGGCTTGCGAGGGTGAAGGACATGGGGCCGAGCACGATGCGCGGCATGAACATCGGAACAACGATGCCTACGGCGCACAATACGCCGGCGAGTACCATGTGGTACAGGCGACTGCTTTTCATCATTGGAAAAACTCCCTTTCAAAGTAATTTTGCTAACGGGTAAGAGTATACCGCAAAACCTTGCACCTGTCAAGACACCTGTTAACAATCTGTGAAGTTTTTTTTGAAAGGACAGAATTTACGCTTTTGTCATGACTTGGCTTCTCCCCCGTGGTATAGTACATACAGAGAGGAGCGGAAGCCATGATTTCCATTGACCGATTTGAAGAAATACTGGGCGAGCTGGCCGAGGAGCTGCCCGCCGAGTTCTATCACGGATTAAACGGCGGTATTCTCGTTGAGGACCGCCACCCCCTCCACCCGACGGATGTAGACGGCGACCTGTACATTCTGGGCGAGTACCGCATCGACCCGGCGATGGGGCGCTGCATCATTCTGTACTACGGCTCGTTTCGCCGCGTGTTCCGCCATCTGGACGAGGACGCGCTGCGCGAGGAGATGCGCAAGGTGCTGCGGCACGAGTTCCGCCACCACATCGAGGGACGCGCGGGCGTGCGCGACCTGGAGGAATGGGACGCGGAGCAGATACGCGCCTATCACGCCCGGAAATGCGAAAACTGAAAAAACTGCCGTACAGCAGGCTGAGTGCCTCGCCTGTACGGCAGTTTCGTTTTCCGGTTATTTATTTTCGTCGAGCAGGAAGCCCTTTTCCCGCAGGCCGGTCAGCACGCGCTCCAGCGTTTCGCGGTTCGGGGCGCGCAGCGTATGCAGATGAATGCCGCCCGTCAGGTCGCACAGCGGCCGCGCGTTCGAGTGCGCGAGCTTGCGGCAGAAGGCGTCCGTATCGTAGCGCGAGAAGATATGCAGAGGCGCCGTGATCTGTCCGTAGACAGAGTGCTCGACCGTAACATCAATGACCGCGCCGCCCAGATCGACCACGGTGTACAGCTCCTCTTTCAGGCGGTCGTCGTCATGGCGGCAGACCACGCGGCACTCGGCCTGCGCCGGGGTGGAGGCGGGGTTTTCGAGGACATAGCCGCGCGGCGTCGCGAGCACGGCGAGTCCCCCGGCACGCAGCAGCGCCACATCGCCGACGATGATCTGGCGGCTGACGGAGTGCTCCCGGGCCAAAACGGCGGCACTCACCGGCCCGCTGGCCCCCTCCAGCCGCCGTGCGATGGCCTGCCTTCTCTCCTGCGCGTCCATATGCGCTCCCCCTTTTCGTGTCAAATGAGATGTCATGACCGAAGTATACCACGCCTCTCCCCTTCAAACAAGAGGGAAAATCCCCGCCGAACTTGCCCCAGGCGCTTGACTTTTTCCACCTGATTCCATACAATAAAGGACACGAGTTTTTTCGATGATTCTTATTTATAAAGGACTGAAATACTATGGCTCAGAACTCCAACAAGAAGCAGGTGGAGCAGATCACCGACATGGAGGTGGACTTTGCCCAGTGGTACACCGACGTGTGCAAGAAGGCGGAGCTTATCGACTACTCCTCCATCAAGGGTATGTTCATCTATCGCCCCTATGGCTACGCCATCTGGGAGAACATCCAGCACGCCCTGGACCAGAAGTTCAAGGAGACCGGGCACGAGAACGTATATCTGCCCATGCTCATCCCC
>ERZ840407.736-NODE-736-length-19228-cov-6.325771_pt1 | contig 19228 bp, 15 predicted proteins | sample MGYA00519877_ERZ840407 | MGnify/ENA primary metagenome ERZ840407 (study PRJEB31850, sample SAMEA3708875) | human gut metagenome | biome: human gut; feature: human-associated habitat; material: faeces | place: China | collected 2014 ...
GCCCTCTACCGCTGCGCTCAAAACGCATTTTCAACAAATGTTTCCGAATTGTTAAGACGCAAAAATAAGTAGAGAGTTCCGCTGCTCGTGTATGTTGATCGCCGTTTGCTCCGAACGAAGTTCCTGCCCCTGTTTTGCAGCGGCGTTGTCCGGCTCGCTCACGGAAAGTGTGAGGTCATGGCACGATATCACGTTCAGACGGCTTATTCAAGATTCAAGGTGCGGTATGAAGAAAGCCGGGCGCAGTGCGGACACTACGTTCTGCTTCTTTCAAGCACAAGAATAACACTTTGAGGTTGTACAGTCAACAACTAAAACAAATTTCGGAGAACTGCACAACCACATAAGGTTCTATTTGTAAAAAATACCGCCCACGCAGCGCAGCGATGATTTTGTCGGGTGAAACAGCGGCAAAATGAATCGGGTGTGTTGCGGGGCGGTATCGGAACTCCACACAGCGTCTTAAACAAAAGAAAATGCGAGCGACGTCAGTGACGGCACTCGCACAAAAGATTACTCTTTTTAATATCAATGATATTATATGTGAACTAATTCAACTTGTCAACAACTTTTTTCAGAAATTCAAAAGAAGTTGATATCAATTTGTTTCCTTCTGGACCTTCAAAATAATCTATATGCCTTTGCATTCGACCGTTTACGAATTCAGTGAGTTGCTTTATCCGACGTTTTTTGACGGAAGGGCTAACAATTTTGTTATAAGCATATAGCAAGCAGACAATTTCAAACATCGGACGGCTTGTCAATTTGCTGCGGCGTTCACCAGCTGAGATATTGTCGAGTGATGCAATAAAGGCCGAGATCTCAGGTGATGGCCTTGTTGTGCTCGTGCGAGACAGCGCATTGAGCAAACAGTTATTATGCGCGCAAGCATTGCGCAAACTTTTGACCGGATTCAAAACTCTTTGGGGTAACAGTGGTGTAAACTGTGGATTTCGTTCTGCATAAAAACGGTACATACGCAAAAATTCGCCAAATCCAATCAGTTCTTCCAGAACCCACATTGGACAATCAACGTCATAAATACGTGTTGATAGATACGCCTGCGGACTCTGTGCCGGGAAAACAGAACATACTGCAAAATACTTTTCAATTAGTTCGCCTGTAAAGGAGGCGTCTGTTTTTCGTTCGATAGCTGCCAAAATCTCCGGGTATTGTGCAAGAAAATCACGGACGATTGCATAACCGTCTTCACTCGGATTCTCTTCTAATTCACGCAGAAGCGAAACTTTCAAATCATGCTCTACATCAATGCACATTTGCAGAAGAAGCTCCCTTAGGTAAAAATCCAGTGTAGACAGCTCAGTCAAATATGCAAACTCAAGATGGATGTATTTTCCTGCATTTGGGCCAGCAATATGTTTGGGGTAATTTTTTCGATAAGATGCTGTGCGCAGATAATTGTTTCTCTTTGAAAAACATTCTACGGCCTGTTCTTCTGAAATGAGATGAAATTGGATACCTTTTTCATCATGGAGCATCTGAACAAGTTCTTCCGCAGTCTTTTTCGGTTTCATTTTAGAATTTTCGATTATGCTCACATCCTGTTCAATCGTTCTTTTTCAGTTGCCCCATCAATTCCTGAAAACTTTCCAGAGCACTCTGCAAATTTTCAATAATATCCGCGGCAAGTTCGTCCGGCGCAGGGAGATTGTCCAAATCGGCAAGCGACTTGTCCTTCAGCCAGAAAATATCCAGACTGGTTTTATCACGTTCCAGAATTTCATCTACCGTGAATCTGCGCCAGCGGCCTTCTGGATTTTCCTGTGACCATGTTTCTGTGCGTTCGTGGCGGTTTTCCGGATGATAGCATTGAATGAAATCCTGCAAGTCAGCGTCCGTCATGGGATGCTGACGAAGCGTAAAGTGAACATTTGTGCGAAAATCGTAGATCCAGACTTCCTTTGTCTGACGCTCTGGGCTGGCGGGACGCTTATCGAAGAAAATCACATTTGCCTTTACACCCGGCTTGTAAAAAATGCCAGTTGGCAGGCGGAAAATGGTGTGCAAGTCCGTGGTGTCCAATAGCTTTTTACGGATGATCTCGCCTGCACCACCCTCGAATAGAACGTTATCCGGTACAACAACGGCCGCCTTTCCGGTCGGCTTCAGAATCGTATTGATATGCTGGATAAAGTTGAGCTGCTTATTTGAGCTGGTCGTCCAGAAATCCTGCCGGTTGTAGACCAGATCCTCTTCTTCCTGCTCCTCTTCTTCATTGGTGAAGGTGATGGAGGATTTTTTACCGAACGGCGGGTTCGTCAGTACATAGTCTACACGATAACCCGGGTCAGACAGCAGCGCATCCCCACGCATGACAGGGACTTTGCCGTACAGGTCACCGATGTTGTGCAGATACAGATTCATCAGACAGAGTTTGAAGGTTGCAACCACAAGTTCAGTTCCATAGAACGTTTCGTTTTTCAGGAATTCTTTCTCTGTACGGTCGAGTGCATAGTTCTTTGGGTCAGCCAAGAACGCCTGTGCGGCAAGGAAAAAGCCGCCGCTTCCACAGCAGGGGTCAGCGATCGTCTTTTTCGGTTCCGGGCGCAGACAGGCCACCATTGCTTTGATGAGCGGGCGGGGTGTAAAATACTGCCCTGCACCACTTTTTACGTCCTCGGCGTTCTTTTGCAGCAACCCTTCGTAGATCTCGCCCTTCACATCGGAGGACATGGACACCCAGTTTTCCTTGTCGATCATCTGCACCACGCGGTACAGGATGGAAACATTGCTGATTTTGTTGACGGCCCCTTTGAAGATCTGCCCTAAAATGCCGCCCTCATCGCCCAGCCGTTCCAGTATAGCGCGGTACTGATTTTCCAGCTCTGCGCCCTTAAGCGTGTTCATATCCGACCAAGTATAACCTTTAGGGATGCCGGTTTCTCGTTTGTACGGCGGGCGGGAGTATTCATCGGACATTTTCAGGAAAATCAGGTAGGTAAGCTGTTCAAGATAATCGCCGTAGGATACGCCATCGTCCCGTAGCGGATTGCAAAGTCCCCAGACTTTGGAGACGATATTAGAAGATTGTTCTGACATTATATTTATTCCTTACGCATGTAGTTCTTTTCTGGCAACCCAGAAAGATTCAGTCGGCTTGATTACAAGAATATCAACTGGACCACCCACGGTTTTTACACAGTTTTCAAAAGCCATCGTTTTAATCGTGACATCAACGGCATACTGGGCAAAATTGATTGCATCTTGCAAGTTGAAGAAGTTGAAATTTATTCCATGATTTTGAATGGCACAATAGGTTTCATCAGGATTTTTGGCATAAAGCTGTGTAAACAGTTTGGATAGAGTTGCGGTTTCACCATCCCAAACAGCACCGGAAAAATTCGTACTAAAATTTTTTATAGATTGATCAGCGACAAAAAGTTGCTTCACAACAGGTAGTGTATTATTAGAATCATATCCTGCAATAATAAAATGAGTATTTAAGTGTGGATTGACATTGCTAAAGTAATTCAGCAAATCATTTGATACTTGTCCAACACTGCTATCTGCATTGACTTTTTCATGAATGAATTTTTCAATATATCCAGCAATTGGCGTTTGATTGATACTCGCATCTCCACAAGTGGAAATGCCGATATGCTCATTACACTGGAACGTTTTATAGGTTGTATCAGTAATCTGTGCACCACACAAGGTTTCAAAATTTCCATTACCAAGTTGCTTTGTGAAGTTATAGGTTGATCTACTGTCACTTGCCATGACAATCCCTTCGCTGGTATAAACGGTGATGATAAACGACATAGTGAAACCTCCTTTAGTGTGATTTATTGTGTAATAAACTCAGAATAGTCTGTATAACGGTTATACCGACCAATCGTAGACAAAAGCTCCTGAATTCGTTCTTCTTTACAATCGGGATGCTCTTGAATTTCAACAAACAGGCATAAAAGCTGTGTGGTCGTGATAAGCGTCTGCTCGCGGCTTGTGCTGTATTTCAACATCTGATCAGGAAACACTTCTTCTGTGCGCTGATCCAAGGGTAACGTATTATAACCATTTACAATCAGCAGTGCTCTAGGTTGATGCCCATGGTCTATTAAAAACTGCGAAGCCCATTTTTCAAGCTGTGCAGCATGTTTTTCAGCGGCACTCTTGCCAACGCCTTTAATCTCAGCAACGATATCAATGTTATTATATTTAGCAATCACATCACTGCGTTTTTCTTCCGCCATGCAAAGTTCAAAGCCAAGCTCCGAAAGAACCTGCTTTACAATATTTTCGAGGGGTTCTCCGGTTTCGGTTAACAATCTTTTGTAATTTGTAATATTGTCAATTGCCTTTTGCTCTGCCTCAATTTTTTCTTTCAGCTTTTGCATTTCAGCTTCAGACTGATGCTTTAGTCGGATAGCCTCTAATTCATTCAGAATATGAAAATTTTCTGTCCACGAGGGAAGTTCGTTTGTCTCACTTGGCGCAGAAAGTGCATGGTGTAATTCCATAATGCTTTCTATAAATCTTGAGCCATTTACTTCCAATGCAGCCTTTGTTCCAACATCGCCCTCCAGTTTAACTGGTGGCAGAAAAATAATTTTTCCATGTCCATATTCCACATACGCTGATATCAGCTTACTTGTTCCCCGAATATTAGCAAGAGGAACTGCACTGGAAAGGCGTTCTATTACACATTCATAGAATAGTGCATCTTTATTTTTTCTAAAATAGAGGTCATAAGGCGGCTCTGAAGTTGTAATCAACTCATGCCCTTTAAGGTGCTCTATCCAAATTTGTACTGGCAGAAAAGAAAAACAATCGAAAAAGCTATATTTTGCCCCTGAGTTTTCTCTGATACGGAACACATCGGGGGCGTTTAGAATTACAAAGATGTTTTTTCCATTTCTTAGCAGTTCAACCACCTGACCATAAATTCGATGAAAATCAGCTACAATTTGTCTTGAGCAGGTTTCAGACAACAACCGATAATCTTTGTATTCGGCAGATTTATAACCATACTCTCTCAATAATTCAGCCGGATTTATTACAACCGCTTCATAGTCAAGGAGTGATACAGACTCGGAAAATCCTGTTTCTATCCAGTTTGGATAGTTTAAAGACGCAAACGTTGTATTCAATCCGATAATTTTAGGCTTTTTCATACGTGTTATATCTTTCCTTCAAACGACTGCTTCAAAATGCTCTGCCGCATTGCATCGGCCTGTGCAAGAGCAGTGTCAACGGTTTTTTCGATATTATCACAAAATGTAAGACGTGATTCAATTGTGTTTATAATTTGCAACTGTTCATGAACATTCGGGATTGGAAATTGTATCTGTTTGAGAATTGTCTGATTCAAGAAAATTCTTGTCGAGCCTTTACATAGCTCTTTCACTTGATCCAAAACAATTCCTTTACTTTGAAACAGGTAAATGAAATATTCAGGCAGAACCTTTTGACAATCCAATGAAACACGCATAAGATTTGTTGATAGTAAAGCGCCTTCCATTCGCGGTGGAACTACACACAATTCACCAACTGTGCCAGAACGAGAAATTATTATATCTCCAGATTTTAGTGCGAATGACTTTAATTCGGCTGCTTTTTCAGGCGTTACAAAGATTTTGTTTCCATCAATAAATTTTCCAGAATCAATATTTTCAATTCCAAGCATAGGCACACCTGTGGTTTTGTGCTCATGCTTCTTTAACATCGTACCAAAGGGCCCTGTTGACATCCCTTTTCTGTCCGTAACAAGAAGTTCTTCAATGGGTGTAAATCTTTCACACATTGCTTGTGCGTTATCAAACGCATCCTTCAACACCGCCTGCCGATACACCGCCAACTGCTCCTTTGTGGTCTTGAGCGTATCAACCGCCTTATCAAGCTCTGAGAAAAGCTTCTCAATATTAGATACAATACGTTGCTGTTCCCTTATTGAATCTGGATACAAAACCTCTGTTTTTTTTAGAATTGCTTGACTAATATTAGGTTGCGCACCGCCGACGCCTTGCTTAATCAAACTAGGACGCTGAAAAAGGAGGTAATAATACAAATACTTTAAGGATACTTTTTCATTTTGAAAAATGCCACAGACAGCTTGATTTGTAGAGGCTTCGATCCCCAAAAAAGCTAGTTTTCCAATAGTAGCCCCATAAAGTGCGATTAAAAGTGTTCCTGCTGGAAAAACTTTTGCACTTGAATTCAATAGCCCCTCTTCTGTGATAAATTCCTCCGATGTTGTAATGATATTATTTTCGAGTTCTCCTGATTTCACCCATGGAATAGTTCCATTCTGATAATATGATTGATTCTTACGACTAGGTGTACCACCACTTGTGGTTTTGCAAATTTTTCCAAGAGGCTCTTTTTTCCAATTCATTTGTTTTTACCATTAGATATTACCAAGTTACTGGTTCCATTGATTTTAACATTGCCTGTTGATACTGGTTATATTTATTTTCATCATAAATTCCGGATATATGACAGTGCGGACAGTAAAATTCACCATCACTATCACACCGGAGTTGTATGATGTTCTTTTCACTGTCCCAACAATGTGTACAGTACATGAATTCTTCCGGTTGGTCTTTCAATTGCAAAAACAGTGCACCGTGCCGAATAATTTTATCTTCCAAATCTTGTTTCTTTTTCAGTTCATGAAGTTCTTCCTTCAATTGACCGTTTTCAGCTTGCAAATCTAGCGCTTGAGCACTTAAATCCAATAGTTGCCGATACAGTTCAATGTTATCTGCTTGCTGTACAACTTTGGCAACATCTTTGATGCCCTCATACAAACCCATTTTTGTCTCTCCTTACGCTACCAATTCCTCATTCATTTCATCCAAAATCTCCTGATACTTTTCTCCGAACACCCGATAGAACCCACCCAAGCCGCCTTTGCTGTCAAACGGCGTATACTCCAAGTCCTCCGGCAGAATGCTCAGCGATGTGATGATATGCTCCTTGATCAGCCGCAGCCATTCCATCTGCTCAGCGGTAAAGTGAACCGCACCGGTGTTGCGGCGGAAGGTCCACTGTTTGAAGTTGTAGTTTACCCGGTCGGCAAAAGGCGAAAGGGTATCCGTATAGCCCATCTGAAAACGGATAATAGAAATCAGGTCGGTCAGCTGAGCGAGTGTGCCTTTCTTTACCTTGTCAGGCTGCTTGATGGCATAACAATCCCACAGACGCTCGACCGTGATGCCCTTTGCTTCGAGTTTTTGATACAGTTCCGTCAGTTTTTTCAGTACCATCGGACGTTTTTTATACGTTTCATTGTAGATGATGCGCAGGGCAATGATCTCATCTTTATTTTCCTCGATGAAATCCTTGAATGTAGAAATCACCCGGTCTGCCGTTTCCTCCTGATTGGTGTCATAACCGGCAAAGAGTACCTTGTCCAAATTGACGCTGTCGATGATCTGATCATGGCTGCGGCGGACATTTTCAATAAAATCGCGAACTTCCGGCTTCTGGAAAGGTGCAACGGCCTGTTTGATGAGTTCTTTCTGAGCCTGTGCAAGCTGTTCCGGTGCGGGCGTAAGCACGCCGCTTTCTGTTTGCGCTTTGGCCTGAATGATATCTTCATCAAAGGCATTCAGCAGATTCTCCGCAACCTGCTCTGCGGTCTGCCCTACGGTTTCTTTGAACTGCTTGTGTTCGCTGCGTTCCATCCTGCGGCTGAGACGAATCACACGGTTTGCAAGAGAAGTCAAAGTGTCCTCATCCCGCGCACCGAGTGCAATGTTCATCATCAGTTCCTTCATGGAAACCGTTGGCTTGCGTTCCAGCGTGCGGGTTTCGGTCTTTTTGGATTTGGTTACACCCACTGCATCCACGATCACAAAGTGATCTTTGTTTTCCGTAGCAGAAGGTGTTACCTTTTGTAAATCATCCTTGCTCAGCGTGCGGGTGCCGCGGCCTTTCATCTGCTCGAAGTAATTGCTACTGCGCACATCCCGCATGAAGAGCAGGCACTCGATGGGCTTTACATCCGTACCGGTCGCGATCATATCCACGGTAACGGCTATACGTGGGTTGTAGTCATTCCGGAACGAGCTGAGAACAGCTTCCGGATTCTGCGCGCTGTAAGTGATCTTTCTGCAAAAATCGTTTCCTTCGCCGAATTCTTCCCGGACGATCTGAACAATATCGTCTGCATGACTGTCTGTTTTGGCAAAAATCAGCGTTTTGGGGACTTCTTTCCGGTAGGGGAACAACGTGGTATGGAGTGCTTCTTTGAAGGTGCGAATCACAGCACGGATCTGGCTTGGATTTACGACATCCTTATCCAACTTGGACTGTGTGTAGAACACATCCTCGTCCATCTGCTCCCAGCGTTTTGCGCGCGTCAGGCGGTTACGCCGCTCGATCAACTGCTTCAGGATGGTTGCACCATTTTTCGTCACATCGGTTTCAATCAGATAAATGTCCTCGCCAACGTTAACGCCGTCCAGAACGGCCTGCTCTCGCGTATATTCGCTGACAAAATTTTCATTGAAGTAGCCGATGGTTCGCTTATCCGGCGTAGCGGTCAAGCCGATGATAAATGCATCAAAATAGGAAAGCACTTGACTCCATACATTATAAATAGAACGATGGCATTCATCTACAATGATACAGTCAAAGAACTCCGGCGGAATTTTGGCATTGTAGACGACCTCTTTTGGTGCTTTGCTTTCGGCGGTGAGATATTCCGCAAAGGGAATCTCTTCTGCCTGTTCGTCCAGTTCTTCCCCTTTTAGAATGGAATACATCCGCTGGATCGTACTGATGCAGACCTGTACATCCCCGGAAATATAAGAGTTTTTTAACCGGCGTACACCATACAATTCCGAAAAGCTGCGAGGATCGTCATTGGGCTTGTATGCCATGAACTCGCGCTCGGCCTGTTCACCAAGGCTGCGGGTATCTACCAGAAACAGGATGCGATTCATTCTGCCGTATTTCAACAGCCGATAGGCGGCAGTAATGGCTGTAAAGGTCTTGCCTGCGCCGGTTGCCATCTGCACAAGAGCGCGCGGCCGATTTTCTGAAAACGAAGTGTCCAGACCATGAATTGCACTGATTTGACATTTGCGGAAGCCCGATTCATCCAGCTGCGGGATACGCTTCAGATTGTTGCGCACAGTGTCCGGTTCAGCAAGCCAGCGTTTCAACGTCTCCGGGCGGTGGAACGAGAATACCTCGCGCGAACGGTATTTAAGATCTGCGTAATCGGTAAAACGCACCAATTCGCCAGTGGCTTCGTAGGCGAACCGAACCTTGTACTCCCGCTTTACCCATTTGAACTGGCTATTTGCATAGCGGCTGGACTGCGTTTCCACGTCTGTCAGCGCTTGACCTTCTTCGTCCTTCTTTGCCTCTACAACACCAACTGGCGCTCCCTCAATGAAAAGTGCATAATCCACCGGACCGGTATTGGTAGGAAACTCGCGCACTGCAACACCGGAAGCAACCGTCAGATTTAGTTGTTTCAGATCCTGAATTGTCCAGCCACTTTGCCGCAATCTGTTATCGATTTGTTCCCGCGCTCTTGCTTCCGGAGTCATAACGATGCACCTGCCTTTGCTATCTTAGAGCAAACTGTTGATACCTCTATTTTATAAGATGCAACACAATATTACAAGTGTTTCCTTTTTATAAATTTCAAGGCGATATACTTCATGAGAATTTTTCAAAGTACTTGAAAATACGTAAAATTCATGGTATAAATTATACGAAACAATTGCTGATTAGTATCTGCTGCTCAACAATATCTAAATGGGAGGTGCCTGCCATGACCGCCGTGATCTACGCCCGCTATTCCAGCGACAATCAGCGTGAAGAATCCATCGAAGGCCAGATTCGTGAATGTACGGCTTATGCCGAAAAGAACGGCATCACGGTCATTAAGCACTACATTGATCGTGCATTCTCCGCAAAGACAGACAATCGCCCGGAGTTTCAGCAGATGATCAAGGACAGCGAGAAACGGTTGTTTGACATTGTGCTGGTCTGGAAACTTGACCGCTTTGCCCGGAACCGTTACGATTCTGCACATTATGAGTACCAGTTGGAGCGAAACCATGTCAAGCTGGTGTCCGCTACTGAACCAATTTCAGATGGTCCAGCAGGTATTATGGTCAAAAGTATGCTCACCGGCATGGCTGAATATTATTCCGCAGAACTTTCTGAAAAGGTCGTGCGCGGCATGACCGAGAATGTTCTGAAGGGCAAATATAATGGCGGAACGATTCCCATCGGCTATACAGTGGACGAGGAGAAGTTCTTTCAAATCGACCCTTTGAAAGCTCCCTTTGTGGTAGAAGCCTTTCAGCGGTATAACGATGGTGCGACCATGAAGGAACTGATGAACTGGCTGAACGACAGTGGCGTGACCACCAACCGCAACCAGAAGTTCACCTATAACAGTATTCAAACTTTGTTGACGAATCGCCGCTATATCGGAGAGAACCGTTTTAAGGACATTGTGATGCCAGACAGCATCCCGGTTATCATTGAGAAAGAACTGTTCGACAGTGTGCAGGACAAAATTGCCAAGAACCGCCGCGCTCCGGCTCGTCACAAAGCGGAGGACGATTATTTGCTGACGACCAAGCTGTTCTGTGGAATGTGCGGTGCGATGATGTTCGGGGAGTGCGGAACGAGCCGGAATAAGAACGTCCACCACTATTATAAGTGTGCCAATGCCAAACGCACCAAGACCTGCAAGAAAAAGACCGTCCGTAAAGAGTGGCTGGAGGATTTGGTAGTCAACGAGACCATGAAGATGATTCGTGACGATGACTGTATCCGGTCTATTGTGGATGCGGTGATGATTCTTCAGGAACAGGAGAACACGGTGCTGCCTCTGCTGGAGAAGCAGATGAAAGACATTGAACGGGGCATTGAGAATCTTCTAAATGCGATTCAAGAGGGCATCCTGACCAGCTCGACCAAAGGACGCTTGGAAAAATTGGAAGCTCAGCAGAAGGAACTGGAGATCCGCATCGCGGAAGAAAAGCTGGCAAAGCCGAAGGTCAGTGCAGATTTTGTAAAATTTTGGCTCACCAACTTCCGCAAGCTCGACCCGAACGTGAAAAGCCACAGGGAGACGCTTATCAATACATTCGTGAATGCTGTTTATCTCTATGATGAAAAAGTTTTGATTACATTCAACTACAAAGACGGCACAAAAACCATCACTTTCGATGAAATCGCCGCCAAAGATGCCCCAGAGGGCAATGGTTCGGATTTGGGTTGCTTCGCTCCACTAAAAATGCTCAGCGTATGAAAGTACGCTGGGCTTTTTGTTTTGCCAAATCATAGCAAAAACCGGTTGGCGTCATTCACACCAGCCGGTTTCCTTTTACACTTTCAGATTTTTCTCTTTCCGCTCAAGATAGAGGAAAAAGCAGACATTCAGCACGATGCCCACAGCGGTAGAGGTGGGCGCGGCCAGACCGATCATGGTCAGGCTGGCGTTAGGCTGGATGCTCATGATGTAAGCCATGGGCAGGCGGACCAGGAGGGTCTGCACAAGGCCCTGCACCATGACCCAGACGGTCTTGTTGTTGCCGTTGAAGTAGCCCACCATGCTGAACAGCACCGCTGTGACGATCGCCTCAGGCGCAAAACCGCGCAGATAGGCGAAGGCATTCACAATGACGGCGGCATCTGTAGTGAAGATGCCGGACAGCAGGTCGCCCTCGAACCACACCAGCGCAAACACCGCACAGCCGAAGACCAGACCGATGGCAATGCCGGTGAACAGAGTCTGCCTGGCCCGCTTTTTGTTGCCGGCGCCGACATTCTGAGAGACGAAAGAGGCCATCGACTGCATCAGAGAGCTGGGGATGAGCATGGCGAAGTTGACGATCTTGCAGGCCACGCCGTAGCCGGAGGACGCTTCCAGACCCAGACGGTTGACGAAGGCGCAGAGCGCCAGAAAGGAAACCTGCGTCAGAAACTCCTGCAAAGCCAGCGGCAGGCCAATGTCCAGGAACTTGCGGCACTGGAGGTTGAGACGGAAATCAGTCTTTTTGAGCTGGAAAGGCAGATGTTTCCTCCTTAATGCTTTAGCCGAATCCGGGGAGAGGGATTCGCCCCGGTCGTTCGGTTTTGTCGTACAAGCATTCGCAGCGGGCCAGCTCCGTGCAGTTCGTTGTCTGACAACAACCTTGCTGAAATAAATGTACCGATTTTTGCATCAAAAGAACCATTTTTGGCGTATTTTATAGTTTTCTTGTTCATAATTATGTCATTTCCACGAAAAACAAACTGCCCCTTGCAGTCTATTTTCCGGTGTTGTATACTGAAATCGGAGCATGGATTTACAGAAAAAATTACAAGTCTCTTTCAAAAGCAACGATTTTTCGCTTATTTTTAATCGTTTGCAATCTATTAAGTTGTCCGACAATGCCATCGCAGGCCCCAAAAGCGTCTGCATCCCGTGCAAAAGGCAACGATCGGCGGCGCTCCGGCCGCCGAAAAAAGGGCGGACGGCCTGCAGTTTTCAGCCGTCCGAACCAGAAAGCGTGCAATTTTTGTTCAGATATCGGAACACTTTCGTCGTTTTCCCGACCTGGTCCGAATGCCTCTCAGAGGCCTTATATATAAGGAAAGGAAGTGAGTCCCATGCCTTCCGGAGATTCCCACCGTTCACTGGCACGCGCGCTGGATATTCTGGAGCTGTGCAGCCTGAACGGCAGCGGTTACACCCTGACCCAGCTGTCGCAGCATCTGGGCATTGCCAAAGGCAGCATCTCCCCGCTGCTGCACACCCTGCTGGCCCGCGGCTACCTGACCCTGGACGACCAGGATCATCACTACCGCATCGGCCGCATGGCGTTCCGCATTGGAAACACCTATCTGGAAGAAGCCAGCGCCTTGCGGGAGATCTACCGCCTGATGCACGACATCGTGTCGGTCTGCCACGAGACATGCCACCTCGGCAGCCTGAAAAACGGGGATGTCTATTACCTCAAAAAGGTGGAGACCCCGCTGCGCAGCCGTACCGTCACGGTGGAGGGCCGCAGCCTGCCGGCCTACGCCACCGGCGTGGGCAAGGCTCTGCTGGCCGACTACCAGCTGCCCCAGCTCAAGGCCCTGTATTACGACGGCCTGTACCCGCTGACCGAGCACACCATCACCGACTTTCGCCTCCTGGCCGACCAGCTGGCCGAGATCCGGGCCAGCGGCTTTGCCTACGAGTGTGAGGAGAGCACCCGGGGCATCCGCTGCATCGGCGTGCCGCTGCGCAAAAGCGGCAAAGTGGTGGCCGCGCTGAGCGTTGCCTTCCCGCTGGAGCGCTACAACGACGCTGCCGCCGCCAGCGCCCGGCAGGCGCTGGACGAAGCCCGGCGTCAGATCGAGCGGCTCCTGTGCTGCGTGGAACTGCAATTCTGAAACCCTGTAGAAAAAGGAGTGTTATTTATGCCTCAGTTGATCACCATCGGCGAGACCATGGCCGCCTTCACCCCGGACAGCGTGGGTGCCCTGCGCTATGTGCAGAACTTCGGCATCCGCACCGCCGGTGCCGAGAGCAATGTAGCCGTGGGTCTGGCAAAGCTGGGCCTGGAGGCCGCCTGGGTCAGCCGCCTGGGCACCGACGAGTTTGGCTGCTTCATCCGCAATCAGCTCCGTGCCGAGGGCGTGGACTGTTCCCGTGTCATCTACGACCCCGACCACCGCACCGGCATCATGTTCAAGGAGACCGGCGTGGGCGAGACCAAAGTGTTCTACTACCGTGAGAACAGCGCCGCCAGCCACCTGTGCCCCGAGGACGTGACCCCCGCCCTGCTGGACGGCGTGAAGGTGCTGCACATGAGCGGCATCACCCCCGTGCTGAGCGAGAGCTGCCTGGCCATGACCAAAGCCGCCTTTGCTCTGGCCAAGGAGAAAGGCGTCGCCATCAGCTTTGACCCCAACATCCGCCGCAAGCTGTGGCGTGGGCAGGACTACGCCCCCCTGATCCGGGAGCTGACCCTGCAGAGCGAGATCGTGCTGCTGGGCCTGGACGAGGCCGACGCCCTGTTCGGCCTGCGCGACCCGGATGCCATCTTCGATCTTCTGTTCCGCGACGGCTGCGCACAGTATGTGGCCATCAAGGACGGCGGCAACGGTGCCTGGGCGGCCGACAAGACCACCCGCGAAAAGCTGCCGCCCTACCCCTGTAAGCCCATTGAGCCCATCGGCGCCGGTGACGGCTTCAATGCCGGCTTCCTGGCCGGCATCCTGCAGGGCCGCGATGTGGTCACCGCAGGCCGCATGGGTGCCATCTGCGGCGCCCTGGCCACCCAGACCCCGGGCGACGTGGAGGGCTACCCCGACGCCGCCCAGATGGAAGCTGCCCTCACCGGCGCTGCCATCACCTACCGCTGATCCGCTGAAACCATCGGTTTCATTTTTTGCCGAAAGGAGTTTTTTGTATGGACACTTACGATCTGGTTTCCAAGCATCCGTTGCTGGCCATCCTGCGCAACGTTCCGCTGGAAAAGACCATTGATTACGCCGAGGCCGCCGTGCAGGGCGGTGCCCCCTTCTTTGAGGTGGCACTGAATAGCCCCCACGCCCTGGAGCAGATCACAATGCTGCGCACCCATTTCGGGGACCGTTGCACCGTGGGTGCCGGCACCGCCATCACCGTGGAGCGCTGCAAAGCCGCTCTGGACGCCGGTGCACAGTTCCTTCTGACCCCCGGCACTCCGCTGGATGTGTTCAGCTACTGCGCCGAGAACGACATCGCCCTGCTGCCCGGCGTGCTGACCCCCACCGACGTGGCCACCAGCCTGCAGTTCGGCTACAAGACCATGAAGCTATTCCCGGCCGGCAGCATGCCCCGCCACTACGTCAAGGACCTGCAGGGCCCCTTTGACGGCACCAACTACATGGCCATCGGCGGCGTGAGCCCCGCCAACATCCGCGAGTTCTTTGACGCCGGCTGCATCAGCGTGGGCCTGGCCTCCAGCCTGATGCCCAAGGACGCCGTGGCCGCCAACGACTGGGAAGTCTGCGCCGCCTACGTCCGCGGCATGGTGGACCAGATCCAGCGCCGAATCTGAACCCATTGAAACCTTCTGCAATACAAGAGAAAGGATGATTTCCCATGAAGATCGTTGAAGTCAACACCTATACTGTCCGTCCCCGCTGGGGCTTTGTTGAGATCGTGACCGACGAGGGCCTGACCGGCTGGGGCGAGCCCGTGCTGGAAGGCCACTGCGCCACCGTTCTGGCCTGCGTGCAGGAGATGAAGCCCTACCTCATCGGCAAGGACCCCATGCGCATTGAGGACTTTTCCGCTGTGCTGTACCGCGCCGGTTTCTACCGCGGCGGCGGCGTGCTGATGAGCGCCATTGCCGGCATTGATCAGGCCCTGTGGGATATCAAGGGCAAGTTCTTCAACGCCCCGGTCTACCAGCTCATGGGCGGTGCCTGCCGCGACAACATGCGCGTGTACAGCTGGATCGGCGGCGACCGCCCCAGCGACGTGGGCGCTGCTGCTCTGGAGCGCAAGAATGCCGGCTTTACCGCCATCAAGATGAACGCCACCGAGGAGCTGCAGATGATCGACACCTACGACAAGGTGGACGCCGTTCTGGAGCGCGTGGCCGCCATCCGGGAGAGCTGCGGCAAGTATTTCGGCATCGCCATCGACTTCCACGGCCGTGTGCACAAGCCCATGGCAAAGGTCCTGGCCAAGAAGCTGGAAGAGTTCGACCCCATGTTCATCGAGGAGCCGGTGCTGTGCGAGAACATGGAGGTGTTCAAGGAGATCGCCGCTGCCTGCAATGTGCCCATTGCCACCGGCGAGCGTCTGTTCACCAAGTATGACTTCAAGCGCCTGCTGCAGGCCGGCGGCGTGGACATCATCCAGCCCGACCTGAGCCACGCCGGCGGCCTGACCGAGGTCAAGAAGATCGCCTCCATGGCCGAAGCCTACGACGTTGCCCTGGCTCCCCACTGCCCGCTGGGCCCCATCGCTCTGGCCAGCTGCCTGAACGTGGACGCCACCTGCTACAACGCCGTGATCCAGGAGCAGAGCATCGGCATCCACTACAACGTGGGCAAGAGCGTGCTGGACTATGTCAAGAACCAGGACGACTTCAAGTTCGTAGACGGCCGCGTGCAGCTGCCCGTCCGTCCCGGTCTGGGCGTGGACGTCAACAAGGAACTGGTGCTGGAGGAGAACAAGACCCCGCACGAGTGGAAGAACCCCGTCTGGCGTCACAAGGACGGCAGCGTTGCCGAGTGGTAATGCATCCCGCCGCCTGAGTTAACGCAGAAAAACAGCCCGCATGGCAGGAGCATCGTGCTCCGTCATGCGGGCTGTTTGCGTTCGATTTACTCTTTTTCTTCCGGTTCTTCGGGCTTGGCCAGCTCCTTGAGCTGCAGCACCCATTCCGGCACTTTGGGAGCAAGGGGCGGTTCACCGCTGCGGGCGCGGTGCATCTTCCGGTACAGGTCGCGGTTGTGGGAAAGGTGCAGGGTCATGGCGTCCCGGGCCCAGGTGCTGTCGCCGCACTTGATGGCCTCCAGCACTGCCTTGTGGGTGTCCAGGGTCTCCTGCAGCAGGGTGCGGTGGGTGCCCTCGGTGAACACCTCCACCGACGCCGTGATGATGGGAGCCAGCTGGGGAGCCACCAGATTGCCGCTGGCGCGGGCAATGGTCCGGTGGAACTTCATATCCTCGTTCAGATAGTCCTGCCCATGCAGGATGTGGTATTCCATGAGGTTGTACAGCGATTCCATCTCGGCGATGTCCTCCGGGGTGGCATGGCGCGCCGCCAGCGCGGCAATGGCCGGCTCGATGATGTTACGCACCTCCAGCAGGTCGAAGGCCAGACGCTCCTTGTCCTCAATGAAATCCAGCCCCAGCGGGTCATCCGCCAGGCCGGGCTGGTCGGTCACAAAAGAGCCCGCGCCGTGGCGCACGGTCAGAATGTTCTGTGACTCCAGCCGCTTGATGGCCTCGCGCACGGTACTGCGTGCCACACCCATCTCGCGGGCAATCGCTGTTTCAGTGGGCAGCTTGTCGCCGCTCTTCAGTTTTTCTTCCAGAATGTAGTCCTTGATCCGCTGTGCAACCTGTTCGGCCAGCGGTCGGCTGGAATCGCACCCCGCAGTCTCCATAAAAACCTCTTCCTTTGGTGTTTTGCTCTGTTCTACCCTTTATTATACCGAAAATTTCTGGCAGTGTAAAGCAACGCGGCATAGAAATTCGCGTTTGCGCAGCGAAGCAGAGCAATGAAAGCCCCGTTTGGCTTTTAAGGACACCAACCGGGCGGCGAGGTGGAATCCTCCCTTTCGCTTGGCTGCGGCCACGGCAGACCGGAAGAGCAAGCCATAACAAAAAATGCAGTGCAGGCCGCTGGTGTAGATCAGCATGGGCTGGTCCGGGATGCACCGCGCCACCGCCGTGGTGGTGCTGCCGGAGTCCAGAAACAGAGCGGTATTCGGCCGCAGCAGCGCCAGCGCTTTTTCGGCAATGATCTGCTTTGCTTCGGCATTCTGGGTATGCTGCTGGCCATCCTTGGCTACTACGTCATCGGCCCGTTCATGACCGCCATCCTCACCATGTTGACCGCCGGTGTGGACTTCCTTGTGGCGCACAGCCTGCTGCCGCTGGTGTCCGTCTTTATTGAGCCTGCCAAGGTGCTGTTCCTGAACAACGCCATCAACCACGGCATCTTCAGCCCCATCGGTGCAAGTCAGGCTGCTGAGACCGGTCGCTCCATCATGTATATGCTGGATGCCAACCCCGGCCCCGGCCTTGGCATCCTGCTGGCCTACTGCTTCTTCTGTAAGGACGACACCACCCGCCAATCCGCTCCCGGTGCTGTCATCATCCACCTGCTGGGCGGCATCCACGAGATTTACTTTCCCTACATCCTGATGAATCCCGTGATCATTATCGCCCCCATCGTAGGCAACTTCTGCGCCATCCTGTTCTACTCCATGACAAGTGCAGGCCTGTCCGGCCCTGCTTCTCCCGGTTCCCTCATTGCCTACATGGCAATGGCTCCCCGGGATTCCATCCTCACCGTCCTGCTGGGCGTTATCATCGCTGGTGCAGTCTCCTTTATCCTGTCCTCGATCATCCTGAAAGCAACCTCCGGCCATGCCAAGAGCCTGACCGATGCCCAGAACGAAATGAAGGAGATGAAGGCACAGGCTAAGGGCGAGGTTCCTGAACCTACTGCCGTAAATGTCGGTCAAATCCGCAAGATCGTCTTTGCTTGCGATGCCGGTATGGGTTCCAGCGCCATGGGTGCTACCAAGTTCCACAACCGCATCAAAGCCGAACGCCCCGATCTGACCGTGACCAACACCAGCGTAGACACCATCCCTGCCGATGCGGACGTAGTGGTCTGCCAGCGCATTCTGGCTGACCGTGCCGCTAAGAGCGCCCCGCAGGCACAGCTGGTTACACTGGACAACTTCCTTGCAGATCCGCATCTGGACGCATTGTACAACGCACTGACCTCCACTGCCCCGGTACTGGATGCCAAGGCTGAAGCTGCCGCCAAAGAGCAGATCGAATGGGGTCTGCATCAGGCGGACATCATCAAGATCAGCGACGAGGAAGTGGATTTTCTCTGAGGACTTTCGCCGCAGGAAAGCGCACAGAAACTGCTGACGGAATATGGTGCCAGCCTTGTGTATGTCACGCTTGGTCCGAAGGGATGCTATTTTGCAAACCGGAACTGCACCGGCGAGATCGCTTCGCCTGCCGAGATCCATGTCGTGGATACCACCGGTGCCGGGGATATTTTCGGCGGAAGTGCTATGAGCTGCTTCCTGAAATTGAATAAGGCTCCTGCGGATTTAACAAAAAAGGAACTGACTGCTATCACAACATTTGCCTGCTGTGCCGCAAGCCTTTCTACGCAAAAGCATGGCGGCATCACAAGCGTTGTACCAGAAGCGGAAGTTCGGGAAAGAATTGCCCGGATGGTACAGGCATAAAATCCCATCAAACCCTGACATTTTTCCATTTCTCCTTCATTGGCACCGTCTCACGCTGGATTTTCCAGAGTGGGGCGGTGCTTTTGCTTATATAAGTCTTACTTCTACCGCTTTACCGCAATGAATTCCCCAAAACTATCTTGACGCGCCTACACTTCCATGATACTCTTTATTCCAAATCCTGCTGAAAAGTGGTGGTGCTTATCATGATAACCACCACTTTCAGTGGATATTACCCAGACAGAACGTACCGCCCCGCAACACACCCGATTCATTTTGCCGCCGATTCACCCGACAAAATCAT
>ERZ840407.746-NODE-746-length-19020-cov-9.199420_pt1 | contig 19020 bp, 17 predicted proteins | sample MGYA00519877_ERZ840407 | MGnify/ENA primary metagenome ERZ840407 (study PRJEB31850, sample SAMEA3708875) | human gut metagenome | biome: human gut; feature: human-associated habitat; material: faeces | place: China | collected 2014 ...
GCCGCACCTCGCTCGCCGTATCGGCACTTAGAATTATGCGGTATTGCCTTAAATATTGAATAAAGCGATTGCGCCGTTTCCCCATTCAGAACAGGTCTAGCATATTATTGAGATAAATTTCTTCGCGGACGCGCAGCTGGTATTCTGGCTTTGTCATATAGTAAAGCAGAAACTCCAAAATTAATGCACTGCCAAGCCCGCGGCCCTCAATTTTGAAGTTGGAAAAACCCATGGGCAGATAGATATTTTGAATATCCTGGATGCCAATAAAACCGGGGTTATCCATTGCTTTTGAAAAGCGATACCCTTCCTGTGCGCCAGGGGCTGCGCAGCGGTGGTCGGGGCAGGTTTCGCCAAGGTTTTTACGGCTTACATTTTCATAGCAGTGCTTTCTGTCCTTGCAGCCAAACCAGCAGCATTCATTGCAAAGGAATTCCACTTTATCTTTCTGGGGCTGGGGCAGGTTGTTCAGCTGTTCAAATTCTTTATTTAACCGGAAATCCGGCACAACATAGCGGAAGTCATCCCGATTCAATTCCGCCTGTAACTGCGGGAATTCCGTGAGCACCTTGGTTGTAGATGAAACAAAGTAAAGCCCCGGATAACGGCTTTCCAGATATCTGAGCAGCAAGTCCGAATGGACAATAACGCCGTTTTGTGCGCCGCCGCTATTTTCAAACAGCTTACACAGGGCGTTGCACTTTATGTCCGCCAGGTGTTCTTCACGCAGCAGTGAGTTACTGAATGTCAGCCGGGCGGATATCCCATATTCGCGCATCAGATCCATAACATCTTCGGGGTCCTGCACGCCAAAACTTGTGCGGCCGCCACCCCAGATGCAGTCGCCCAGGGCCCCATAAATGGAGCCGATGGCGCACCAGTTGTAAAAATATTCTCTGTGATGATAGAACAGCGGCAGGAACATGCGGTACAGCCCATAAAATTCAAACAGCCCCGGCAGATGATAATATGCCACGCCGGGCTTTGAGGTATTCTTTATTTTATCGTCCATCTTGCGTTTTTGTGCGCTCCCCTTCCGGTGTGATTTTTCAACTGTTTTATTTTAGCATCTTTTTCCGCTGAAAGCAAAGCAGGCAGCAAAAAGGCGGGCAGTTGTTTTTCGTCGCTGCCCGCCCAAATGTAACTTGTTATTTTGTTTTGTGGGAACTGTGTCAGTCATCCAGCTTAATTTTCTCTTTCAGCACCACGCAGCCTGCCATATCGCCAATAACGTTCACGCAGGTAGCGCCCATATCGCATAGAGTATTGATGCTGATATAAACGCCCATCACGCCAGCCGGGAGACCCGCCATGGTAGCCAGCGCGGCGAACGAAGCGATTGCACCACCGGGGATGCCGGGGGTGCCCACGGACAAGATCACATTTGCCAGCAGGATCACAATCATCATGGAGGTACTGACCTCAACGCCGCAGGCGTTAGCGAAAAACACGATCATGAACGACAACACGATGGAAACAGCATCCATGTTGACCGTTGCGCCCAGAGGGATAGCGATACTGGTGATTTTATCGGATACGCCCATCTTGTCCTCCATGCACTGCTTGCTGAGGGGGATGGTGGCCGAACTGGAACAGGTGCCAAAGGCGTTCAGAGCTGCCGGCAGGCAGGCTTTAACAAACTTTGCCGGGCTTGCCTTGCCAAGGAACTTGACGGAACTGCCATACACGATAGCGGCAAATGAGAAGAAGGTAACATAAAGAACGACCAGCAGGGTTGCGAGGGAAAGAATGGTTTCCGTGCCGTTGGCTTCCACCACCGGAACAATGGTGCAGAAAACGCCGATGGGGGTAAAGTACATCACGGTGCTGATGATTTTCAGGCAAACCTCGTTGCCGGATTCAATCACTTTCAGCAGCGGCTCGCCTTTTTCGCCGATTGCAACAAGGGTAAAGCCGATGATAACCGCAAAAGTCAGCGCCTGCAGCATATTGCCGTTGGCAAAAGCAGCCACCGGATTGGCGGGAATCAGGTTTTTGACGGTGTCAAGAATGCTGGTCATTTTGCTGGCCTCGATATCGGAGGTTGCCATTTCAAACCGGACGCCTTTTCCAAGGTTGATGGCTCTGGGGATAATCAGCCCCACAAAGCTTGCCAGCGCTGTAGTGAACAGGAAGAATATCATGGCACCGCCGGTGATTTTTCCGGTGGTTTTGGCGTTGCCGATGCTGGTAATGCCCACCACGATGGAGCAGAACACCAGCGGAAAGATCATCATGTTCAGCGCATTCATGTAAATGCTGCCAAGCAATGTGGTAACGGTCAGGACCACATCAAAGCGGCTTGCCAGGAAAAGCCCGGTCAGGATACCAAGCACCAGGCCGATAAAAATTGCGCTGGTGATGTGCTCCTGATACCGTGCAAAGAGTGACTTTTGGGTTGCTGTGCTGTCTTGCGTGGAATTCATGTCGGTAGCTCCTTTTGAATTTTGTCTTTTTTATTATATTCCTTTAGGGAGGATTGGACAAGAAAAAACTTCAGCACAAAAAAGCCACTTTATATTTACGATGTACGCATGGAACGATTGATTTTACCAGCATACAATAAAGATAAGCCCTGACCTTTAATGGCCGGGGCTTTTGGTATTTTTGAGAGGTGATGTTTTATGGACGGTGGAAATTTTGCTTTGGCTATTTTATGTTTTTTGCAACTATAGGGATGTCATATATGTTGCAGAAAGTGTTTGTACTCCTTTTTATGTTTTTAGATATATAAGAGGACTATCCTTAATATCTCGTCTTACACTTTACGCATACTCGGTCCACCTTGTTCGTCAAGAACCCGGTAAGGGGCGACCACTTGCGGGGGACCATCTGGAACTCGGTACAGCCACACTTGGGGCAGCGAGGGCGGGAAGCTTCTTCCGCTGCGCGACGGGCGTTTTCTGCTGTTTGAGCATCTTGAGCTTTGGCACGTTCAAGAGACCAATCTACACGTTGGTTGTATTTTTCTTTGTCAAACAGGGGGTTGTTAAACACATACTTCTGACGGAGATATTCATGAAAGGCAATCCCCTCATCGTTCCATCTTTTCTTTTCTGGATTTTTTTGGAACCTTTGATATCGGTATTCATCTGCTTTTTCAAGGTATAGGTATTGTTTCAGTTCTTCGTCAGACATTTCTTCAATTGTATTATTTACCTTATCAAGTTCTTCACCGTGTAAAATTATTAAGTTATCGTTTTTACAAAAATCACAAACAGGAAATCTATCATTTGTAATAGAATAATGTCCACAAATTGGGCATACATAAGAAGATAATCCGAACTCTGCAAATCCCATAAGCTCATCCCCATTTTATTATTTTTTTATAACCTTACGTTAATTATATCACACAGTAATTAACGGAACAACTAGATTTTGAATCTATTTAATCTTTTGGGGACTGGCCAGGATTTGAATACCGGCTCTTTTGTAACACTTAATGGTAAAGCATTGCGAGAGTCTATTGCGGATTTTAGAAAAGCATTTACCGAAGCCAATAATATGGGAGGCACCAAAAAAGGAACACTACTTTCTTTGTTGGCTGGTAATTTTAACAGTGATTACGATTTGGCAAAGAACTTAGACACGGATACTGTGGCTTTACAAAAATTCTTGAAAGTATATAAACCAGGAGATGACAAGGTAAAAATCATCAATGAAAATATTAAAGACTCCTCTGTAGTTCTCCAAGACTTTGTAGCCCACACAGACGACGCTAGTATCTCTGTAAAAAACTTCTTTAGTTACGTAACCGGCGCAAGCAAACTGACAAACGCAATCAAGGGTATTGGCCTGCAGATGTTGACAACTGCTGCTCAGGCCGCGGCCATTTGGGCTATTACTGAAGTATTTAGATTAGCCGTAAACGCCATTCAGGATTATGTCAACCGTGCTGAGATCGCCAAAGAAAAAATGGAAGAGAGCATACAGGCGTACCGCTTCACGATGACATCCACGAACTTCGGGTCAAACTCAATGCCCCGGCACACATGGTCTGTTTTCTCACCGGCAATCAGCGTAGAGCCGCTGCCAAGGAACGGATCAAGGATGATGCCATTGGTCATGGTAGAGTTTCGGATAGGATACTGGCAGAAATTGAGGATAATCACATTCGTGAAAGAGACACAAAAATCGGATTAGCTGAACAAAGGCAGGTGGCTTTTCTGGGGATAGCGTTCCAAATTTTACCACTCAAAAGCAAACAAAAAAGAGCACCCTAAGAGGTAAACTCTCAAAGTGCTCTTTCAGAAAGCAATCAGCTAATTAACCCTTAACAGCGGCGGCAACTTCAGCAGCGAAGTCGTCAACGCGCTTTTCCAGGCCTTCGCCCTTGATGAAGTGGGTGTACTCGACGATCTTGATATCGCCGCCCAGCTTCTTAGCGGTAGCGTTCACATAGGCGTTCACGTCCATGTTGCCATCCTTGATGAAAGCCTGATCGACCAGGCAGTTCTCCTTGTAGAACTTGCCCAGACGGCCGGTAGCCATCTTCTCTTTGATAGCGTCGGGCTTGTTGGCGGCCTTCGGATCGTTAGCCATCTGAGCGATGATAATCTTCTTCTCGTTCTCGATAGCCTCAGCAGGCACAGCCTCACGGTTCAGGTAGCTCGGGTTTGCAGCAGCGATCTGCATTGCAATATCCTTGCCAAACTCAACGAACTCCGGCTTAGCAGCAACTTCATCGGTGGTATCGAACTTAACGATAACGCCGTGGGTGCCGCCGCCGTGAACGTAAGCGGCGCAATGGCCCTCATAGGAAGCAAAACGGCGAACCTTGATGTTCTCCTTGATGACCAGAATCAGAGCCTTCAGAGCTTCGTCAACAGTGCCTTCGCCCATCTTGCAGCCCATCAGAGCCTCAACATCAGCGGGCTTCTGCTCAGCAACAACATTGGCCAGATCTTTGGTGAACTCAACGAACTTATCGTTCTTGGCAACAAAGTCGGTCTCAGCGTTGACTTCAACAACAACAGCACCGTTAGCGGTGGCAACAGCGTAAACCATGCCTTCAGCAGCGATACGGCCAGCCTTCTTAGCGGCAGTAGCCAGACCCTCTTCACGCAGAATCTCGATAGCCTTATTGATGTCGCCATCAGCCTTAACAAGAGCCTTCTTGCATTCCATCATGCCGCAGTCAGTCTGGCGGCGCAGTTCCATAACGTCCTTTGCAGAAACAGCCATGTTCATTCGTCCTTTCTGAATTTAGGTGTACAAACAGTTTCGGGCGGGATCGGGCTTATTCAGCCTTGGCGGCCTCTTCGGCAGCGGGAGCATCCTGCTTACCCTGCTTGCCTTCCAGCACAGCATCAGCCATAGCGCCGGAGATCAGCTTGACAGCGCGGATAGCGTCGTCGTTGCCGGGGATGACGTAATCGATCTCATCGGGATCGCAGTTGGTATCAACGATAGCAACAATGGGGATGTTCAGCTTGCGAGCTTCGGAAACAGCGATGCGCTCCTTGTGCGGGTCAACAATGAACATAGCCTTCGGCAGGGTCTTCATGTTCTTAACGCCGCCCAGGTACTTGTCCAGCTTAGCCATCTCCAGCTCCAGCTTAACAACTTCCTTCTTCGGCAGCAGGTCGAAAGTGCCGTCTTCCTGCATGGTCTTCAGCTGCTCCATACGGTCGATGCGCTTACGGATGGTGCGGAAGTTGGTCATCATGCCGCCCAGCCAACGAGCGTTGACGTAGTGCATGCCGCAGCGCAGAGCCTCGTCACGGATGGACTCCTGAGCCTGCTTCTTGGTGCCGACGAACAGGATGTCGCCGCCCTCAGCTGCAACTTCCTTCACGTAGTTGTAAGCCTCGTCCAGCTTCTTCACGGTCTTCTGCAGGTCAATGATATAGATACCATTGCGCTCGGTGAAGATGTACTTAGCCATCTTGGGGTTCCAGCGGCGGGTCTGGTGACCGAAGTGCACACCTGCCTCGAGAAGCTGCTTCATAGAAACGACTGCCATAATAAAATACCTCCAGATATTGTTTTGCCTCCGCACACCGTGATCTGCACAGTACATCGGGTACCGGCGGACTGCCCTCAACCCAAAAGGGCACAAAAGGGCATAGTGATGCGTGTGTAATGCTTTGTTATAATAGCACAAAAAGAATGCGGTTGCAAGTGGTTTTCTCTGTTTTGTATAAAGAAATGCTTACTTTTTCTCTTATTTGCCCGTATTCATCCCGCTCAAACCTGCAACACCCATACGGTTGAGGGCGTATCCCTTGCCGAACATCAGGTCGTATTGCAGCATCCAGTGCTCGTTTGTCCAGCGCTGCTGGAACTCCGTGGGCTGCTGGGTGGTGGTGCCATCCAGATTCATGGTGGTGCCGCGGGTACAGCTGCGGCTGGCAACCCGCAGCTGCCGGTTGAGGTACTGGAAGTACAGCGGCTGCTCCAGCCCGAACAGCTCCATCATCACCGGGGAGATATCGTAGGCGGCAATGGTGCCAAAGTCCACCTGCTGCTGGCTGTAATTCGACCACATCAGCAGCGTGGTCTGGTGCAGACGGGGGTCGGTGCTGGAGCCGCTTGCGTAGCCGGTGGTGGTGTAGACATCGTAGTTGGAATCAATGGGGTTATAGTGGTCGCCCCAGAATACCAGAATGACCGGCTCGTCTACCTGAGAGAAGTACGCCGTCAGCTTGCCCAGCATGGCGTCTGCATCCCGGATGCCGGTAGCAAAATCTTCCAGCGCGCCCACGGTGCTGCTCTTGAGCCCAACCGGATGGGACACGACGTGCACCCGCTCGTCGTCCGGGTAGTTATCCCTATTATAATTGGTATGGTTCTGCATGGTGACTGCGTGCAGGAAGATGGGCTTATCAGAGGAAGTGCTCATCTTTTCATACTGCTGAATAATCTGGTCGGCCATGGAGTCATCGGTCACAAGGCCGCTGGTCCAGTAGTGTTTGCGCACCTTGGTCACACCGTGCATATCCTCCAGACTGATAAAATCGCTGAAGCCGAGGTTGGGGTAGGCCTTATCGCGGCTCCAGTATTTTGCCCAGAAGCAGTGCACCGCAGCGGTCTGGTAGCCCTTGAGTTTAAGGTAATTGGGCAGGGCGAACATGGGCTTTGTGACGTGCTGCTGGTAGGGTTTGCTGCCGCTGGGCAGGAAGGACACGGAGTAGCCGGTCAGAGCTTCAAACTCCACATCACAGGTGCCGCCGCCAAAGCTGGGGCTGTATGCCCTGCCGTAAGCGCTGGTCTGCTGCAGAGCGTGAAGGTTCTGTGATACATCGGTATCAAAGGTGATGCCGTACTGCTCCAGCTCCGAAACATCCCAGTAGGACTCGTCCATCACATAAATAATGGTAGGCTGCTTTGCCTGCTCCTCCTTGGGGGTGGTGGCGGCATAGCTGCCTGCATACATGGGGCCGGTGGAGAATTTCTCGCTCTCAGCTACGTTATCCAGAATATCGTCCACTGCCTGCTCCGAGTAGCCCTCGGGCTTGGCGATCTCCAAATTGGTGAGGTTGGTCATAAAACCGGTAAGTACACCGTAGTAACGATAGTAGCGATCCTGCATCCACGCATCCGGCGTGATGCCCAAAACCTGCGTGACTGCAGGCTGTAAATAAACGCCGAAGATCAGCAGACACAGCGCCGCTGCCGAGGCACCGGTGCCCGCAAGCCTTGGCAGCCAGCGCTGGCGCAGCCGCCCGCGGTAAACAAAGAAGCTTGCCACCGTCAGTGCCAGCACCAGCACAATGGAGACCACCATGCTGGTCTGCAGCTTGAGCCCGGCAGCAGAGGCCACACCGGCGGCCTCGGACACCTGCATCAGGTCCCACGGCAGAAAGGGCTCACCCCGCAGCTGCATGGTATAGAAGTTTACTGCGCAGGGCGCACAGCCCAAAACGGCCATGCCCAGCGTAGCAAGCGGCGGGATGCGCAGCACCCAGTCCAGCAGCTCCCACACCAGAAACAGCAGCAGCCATGCCAGCAGATATGCCCCGAAATGGGGGAAAATAAAGCTGATAAAGGTATCAGCGGTCAGTGACCCGCGCGCGATCCACTCACCCAGCAGCAGCACAATAAAGGAAGCTGCCGCCGGGAAGAGCATCCGCAGGGTCAACAGCGGTTTGGATGTTTTCATAGTCGATATCCCTTTCCACGTCCCGAACCCTATTTCCAAAGTGGCTTTGCTATTTGCACAAGCCTTTCGTGCCTATTATAGTCATTTCGCCGAAAATGTCCATTCATGATTTTACAAAAATTACAGTTTTATTTTTCAAAATATTCCCCTATTTTTCACAGACCAAGCTTTGCCCGCAGCTGCTGCCAGAAGCCGTGAGGTGCTGCCGGTGCTTTTGGCACAGCAGTATGCACCAGAATTGCGTCTGTGCCGATGGTCTCGATCTCCTGCCACGGGATGGTCAGGCTCTCGTCCCGGCCCAGCAGGCCAAAAAGCCGCGGTCTGCCCAGCAAAATCAAGCTTTGCAGCTGCGCCGTTGCGGGGTCAAGCTCCAGATCGTCCGCACGGCCAAGGCACACCCCCTGCTCCAGCTGAACGACCTCCTTCTCACAAAGTTCCCGGATCGTCACGGCGCTCTCCCCTTTCTGTCACAGTATACGCCGGGGCGGCATTTTCTATGCCAAAGGGGTGGAAAGCACCCGCCCGGTTGTGGTATACTATGGAAAATATCTGGAAAACATCCAATACAAGCGAGGCAGTATTTATGTATAAAAGCATTATTTTTGATATCGGCGGTGTACTGGTGGATTTTGACCCCAAGGCCTACTTGGTAGACCGGCTGTGCAACGCCGAAATGGAGGAAAAGGTCTACGATTTGACCTTTGGCAGCGAGGAGTGGCAGTTGCTGGACGCAGGCAAGCTTTCCCGCTATGACGGCAACCAGCGGATGCTGGAGCACGCCCGTGCCGAGGGCTGCGCCTTTGAGGTGCAGGGCGTTCTGGACGACTGGATGCACATTCTGCGCCCGCGTCTGCGGATGCTGGAACTGGTGCGGCGGCTGAAGAACCACGGCTATTGCGTGTATTACCTGAGCAATATTCCGCAGGATGTGCTGGAATTGTTGACCGAGCGCGGCGTACTGGCCCAGTTTGACGGCGGTGTAGCCTCCTGCGAGGTACAGGTGAATAAGCCTGACCCGCAGATCTACAAGGCTTTGTTGAAAAAGTATCAGCTGAAGGCCAGCGAATGCATATTTATCGACGACAGACTGGAAAACGTGCAGGCCGCCTTTGCGCTGGGCTTTGCCGGCATCCAGATGAAGGACAGCGTTGGTACGCTGATCCGCAGCCTTGCCACCTGTAACGTGGCGCTGCGCTGAATGTTCATATAACAAACAGCAGCCCCTGCCGGAAAGGTTTCTCCGGCAGGGGCTGCTGTACGTTGGTGGGGAACTTACTTTTCCTCGTAGCTCTGGCAGTAGTGCGGGGTCTCCACCTGCTGGGTGGTGCAGTTGCACTGCTCCGTCACCTTGATCTGCGGCAGATCACATTTGCAGCCGTCCACATTGTGGCAGCACGCGCAGACATCACAGGTCACGCCGATGTTTTCCATGTTTATCACCTCTTTGTCCATAGGTTGCCCTATGGAGCAAGAGTTTATACATGGGTTTTACCAAGCAGCCAGATCTGCGCCCAGCTTACGGCAGGCAGCCTGCACGTCATCATCGGGGGTTTCGTTGCAGATGAGGCCTTCCTCGCTGAACAGCTGTGCGCCGTCATCCTGTGCGCGCTGTGCCCAGTCGCGCATCCACTGACCGTCACCCCAGCCGTAGGAGCCGAACAGTGCGATCTTTTTGCCGTTCAGCGAGCCTTCCAGTGCAGCAAACATAGGCTCGAACTCGCTCTCTTCCAGCTGCTCTGCACCCATAGCCGGGCAGCCAAAGGCCACCACGTCAAACTCTGCCAGCTTTGCGGGGGTCATCTCGGTGCAGGGCACGATGGTGCCGTTAGCACCTGCGCCCTCGGCGATGCAGTTTGCCATGGTCTCGGTGTTGCCGGTTGCGCTCCAAAATACGATTGCTACTTTGCTCATAAAACTCTACCTCTTTCTCTGCGTAGTTAGTTTAGAATAACTTCATGTTCTGTGAAAATGCGTCCGTGTTTCATGACGCATTCTGTAGTTAGTATTTTCTAACCATCAACAGGATACCACAGCCCTGCTCCGCTTGTCAAGGCATTAGCGCAATGTTTGCACGGTGCAACAATGCCGCCTTGCTCAAAAGTGCATGAAGCGTGTGTTTCAGCCGCCTAATACGCGAAAAACCACCAACAGCACTCCGTAGATGACCGGCTGATGCAGCAGATACAACAGCAGCGAGTGCCGTCCAAGCCAGCCCAGCGGCGGGCAGACCGAGCGGTGCAAGGGCTCCATGCGCTGCCGCCCTACAACGTCGTAGAGAAAGTACCCCGCCCAGAACAGAAACAGCCACGGCAGAAGGGCGAAATAATCCGTAGAATAGAACCACCACGGATAAAAGCCAAAATACGCTGTAACGTAGTTTACATACAGTGTCTGCGGCAGCCAGAGGCGCAGGCTTCCAAAACCCAGATAGCCTACCGAAACATTGCGGGTAAGGGCGAACAGCGCAGCGGAGATAGCAAACCCTGCTGCGGGTGGAATGTGCCGCAGTGGCTTTTCCAAAAGGCCGGTCAGCAGCATAGCGCTGCCCAGCAGGGTCAGTACACCAAAAACGACCCTGTCCTCCGGCATAAAAAGCAGCGTGACCGCCGTGACAAGCGCGCCTGCCCCGAACACCTGTGCGCCCCGGCGCAGGGTATGATGCCCCAGTTGCACACAGAAACCGGACAACAGAATAAACACCCAACAGATGCTCTGCTGCCACAGATGCCCGGGCAGACCATAATACCAGTCGGCCTGAATGCCGAAGAGATTGACCAGATCCCAGCAGCCGTGATAGAGCATCATACTGAGCAGATCCAGCCCGCGCAGTTCGTCCAGAAGGGCGTAGCGGCCAGAAGTATTACTATACTTCACGGCGGTTTCCTTCCTTTTTGTCACGCTGTTACACCGTTTTCCGGCGCAGCAGGCTCATGGGCGGCAGCTCCGGGGTGGGCATGGTGTATTTTTCCATGGCGTGAGGGGTGCTTTCCACCCGCTCCCCTGCTTCGTTCTCGATCCATTCCGGGGTAAGTGCAATACTACGTCCGTCCGGGCACAGCGCCTCCAGCGTATCCCCAAGGCTCCATTTGCCGCGCTGCTGGCAGTGGGCGATGCCGTTTTCCCAGCTGTCCACCGTGCCCACGAACTCCCACTCGCGGATGTAAGTGGCGCTGTCAGTGGCCTGCTTGGCCTGCTCGCGGCCAAAATAGAAACCGGGAGAGTAGTGCCGGTGGCTGGTGCGGGTAAGCTCTGCGTACACCTCCGGCGGCAGTTCAAAGTTATCGTTTGCCGGGTCGGCCAGATAGGCGTCCAGTGCCTTGCGGTAGGCGGCGGTGACGCTGGCCACATAGTAGAAGGTCTTGGCGCGGCCTTCAATCTTCAGGCTGTCCACGCCCGCCTTGCAGATCAGGTCAATAAAGGGCGCAGTACACATATCGTTGGCGTTAAGGATGTAGCTGCCGTTCTCGTTTTCGCCGATCTCGTACAGCTGGCCGGGGCGGGTCTCCTCGCTCAGGTAGTACTTCCAGCGGCAGGGCTGGGCGCACTGGCCGCGGTTGGCATCACGTCCGGCCATGTAGTTGGACAGCAGACACCGGCCGGACACGCTCATGCACATCGCACCGTGCACAAAAGCTTCAATTTCAAGCTCCGGCGGGGTCTTATCGCGCAGGATGGCAATATCCTGCAAGGTCATCTCCCGGGCCAGCACCACTCGCTTTGCGCCCATCTTGTAGGCGGCGCGGGCGGCTGCCCAGTTGGTGATGCCGGTCTGGGTAGAAAGATGCACGTCAATGTCCGGGGCAAAGGTCTTGCAGGCATCCAGCACACCAAGGTCTGCCACGATAAAGGCATCCACACCGGCCTTGGCAGCCTCCTTGATGGCCTCTGGCAGACGGTCGGCCTCCTCGTTGGTGGGCAAGGTGTTCATGGTCAGGTAGACCTTGCGACCACGGGCGTGGGCGTAGATGACGCTTTCCGTCAGCTGCTCCGGGGTGAAATTAGCCGGGGCAGAGCGCATACCAAACTCCGGCAGGCCGCAGTAAACGGCATCGGCACCGTAGTTGATGGCATAACGCAGACGTTCCGCATCGCCCGCCGGGGCAAGCAGTTCCGGGATCTGTAACATTTGTAGGTTCCTCTCTTATGTATCACAGTTTTCTGACCGGAAAGGGGCCGCCGCACCATGTTTTTGTGCAGCGGCCTTTCCTCAGTTTTTCAGGTTTTTGTTCACAGCTGCGGCAGTTTTGCAGTTGGCATTGTGCTCTGCCAGCGTGTGGGCATAGTAGTAATTGCCCTTGAGGTCGGTCACAAAGAAGTAAGCGTTCTTGGCTTCCTCATCGGGCTGCGGCTCCAGCGCTGCCTTGATGGCGGCAAGGCCGGGGTTCGAGATAGGGCCTGCGGGCAAACCGGTGCAGCTGTAAGTGTCGTATGCTGCAAGGATATTTTCCGGGATATCATCCCAGCCGCCGTAGTAGGGCGCGACCCAGTTCCAGAGATAATTATTGTCGGCATCGCTCTGGACATAGCTGGAGGTGTTGCTTTGCAGCCGGGGGTAGGGCGAGCCCTCCGCCAGACGGTTGCGGAACACCTGCGCCACATTGGAGTCCTGACTGTTGCCCGCTTCCTCCTGTACAAAGGAGGCAAGGGTGACCAGCTCCGGCAGGGTCATGTCCTGCTTTTTAAGCGCTGCGTACATTTCCTTGGTAAATTGTGCATCGAACTGGGCATAGAAGGTAGCCACATAGTTATGCACCGTATCACCCTTCAAAAACTCGTAGGTCTCCGGGAAAAGATAGCCCTCACACTTCATAAAGCGGTTCGGAGCATCTTTATCCTCCGGGACATACTGCCAGAAGGTATAAGCGCTGAAATCGCCCTCGTTGGCTTCCTTCAAAAACTCTTCAGCGGTGCACAGACCGGCGGATTCCATCTTCTGGGCAATGGCAATGGCCGTGGTGCCCTCCGGGATGGTCACCCGCACCGTTTCTGCCTTGGCGTACTGGGAAAGGGTGGCGATGATTGCATCGTAGGAAATCGCACTGGTTTGTAAAACAAAATCACCGTACTGTAGTTTCCCGGCTGCGCCTTTTTCCCCAACATACCAGCGGAACAGATAGGCAGAGCGGATGACGCCCGCTTCCTTCAGCTTGTTGGCAATCGTAGCTACGCCGCTGCCCTGCGGGATGCTTACAGTCACCTCTGTGCTGCCGGGTGCACCATTGCCGTGAATCTCATTGTAGGCAAACCGCACCGCTGCGCCCGCTGCCAGAAGAAGCAGCAGAAGCACTACCAGCAGAATTCTGCCTGCACCGCCCTTTTTGCGGGCTTCGTGTGTATCGTTGTGTGCCATACGCACCTTCCTTTTTTCAGTTTTCCAGCATCAGACGCAGATAGCTTTCGCTTACGTCAAAAGGCTCTGCGTCAAAGCGGATCATGCCGTATTCCTGCCGGGTGCCCTCGCCCAGAAACAGCGGCTGGGCAGCACCTACCGTGATGACTGCCTTTTCCACGATGACTTCCTTCTCGCGGGCGGCTTCCATCAGGATCTCGGCGGCACGGTCGCTGTCGGCCATCATCTCCACAAAATACAGGGTATCCTCCTTGCGGAAGTAGATGCCGTAGCCATGTTCGTTGGACACGATGGTAGCGCCCCGGGCGTACAGCTCCTGCAGCACCACCGCCATGCGTTCCGGGCTCAGCTGCACGGTATCCTTCCAGAACTGTTCCCGCAGCTCGCACAGCTTTTTGGCTGTCACCGTGTCAAATTCCGCCTGACTCCACAGGTTGCGGCTCACCTCACGGGGCAGGCAGCGCAGGGCAAAAGCCTTTGCAAAGCCCTTATCCTGCAGCAAAGCGGCCTGTGCCGCGTCTGCCGGGACTGTCACGGTGAAGCCTGCGCCCCGCAGCTTTTGGTGGGCGCACAGGGTATCCAGCAGACCCGCCAGCAGCAGACTGCCCTCGCCGCACAGGCACAGGTAATTGCCCGTGCGCCCCTGCAGGGTGACCGGCACAGCCAGCGCAGCCGCCACGATGGCGTCGTTTTCATCAGCCACATAAATGTTCTGCATACCGGCAAAGCGTTCCAGTACCATTTTTGCAAAATCTTCGGTATCATGATGCTGGCTCTGCCACAAAGCCAGCACTGCCGCCTCATCGGACGGCTGCATCAGACGATACATCGTTCAGGATGCCCCCTCTTATCATATTTTATCGTTCAGCCCAGTGTTTTCCGAGCAAGCTGCTGTACCTCTTGCTGGATATCTTCAATGCTGCGCATGGCGTCCCCGCTGGTGCAGTGCACAGTATCCCAGCCAAGATGCCGGGCGCAGAACTCGGCAGCAGCGCGGCTGCGCGCCAGATAAGCCGTATCCTTTTCGTGCACGTCCTTTTTGCTCTCGTCGCCGTGGTAGCGCTGGGTCATCAGCCGCTGGCTGACCGCCGGGTCTACCTGCAAATAGATGACCCTGTCCGGTGCGGGCAGTCCCAGCAGACGGAACTCGTAATCAAACAGCCAGTGCAGATATTCCTCCCACTGCTCCTGCGGAAGCTTCGAGCACTGGTGCACCGCGTTGGAGGTGGTATACCGATCAGCGATGATCACACCGCCCTGCTCATAAAAGCTGCCCCAGCTGGTTTTATAGCTGGCATAGCGGTCCACCGCGTAAAAGCTGGAAGCCGCATAGGCGTTTACATCGTCCGGGTGCTGGCCGAACTGCCCGGCCAGATACATCTTGACCAGTGCGCTGGAATCACTGGCATAGTCCGGGAAGGTGATCTTTTGTACCGGCACACCCTGCGCGGCGAGATGCTCTGCCAGCAGCTTTGCCTGTGTGGCCTTGCCGCTTCCGTCCAGCCCTTCCAGCACAATCAGTTTGCCCTTGCTCATACGGCGGCACCTTCTTTAATGGCGGCATATTTTGCGCGCACCTCGGCAGTCTTGCCGCAGCACATCTTGCCCTCCGGGCAGGGGCCGCACAGGCAGGCGGGGCCGGCCTTGGCAAAGATATGGGGTGCCACCGGGTACACCAGCGTGAACATCTTTTCAGCCAGTTCCCGGATCTCCCACTGGGCGCGGTTGCAGCAGCGCAGCTGGAAGAAGTTCATCAGGCTGCGGGCGTTCATAGTGACCACCATTTTGGTCTCGCAAGCGTTGGGCAGCACAAAGCGGGCGTCCTCGTTGGCCTGTTTAGAGGCCTTGGCGCGGGCCTGCTTTTCCGGCATTCCCTCAGCCATCAGGCGGGCGGTGTGCCCCTCCTCCAGCTTATGGGCAAGGTCGAGGTAACGCTGGGCGTCCTCCTCCATGCTGGCAAGAAAAGCCGCCTTTGCTTCCGGGATAGCTTCGATCTCCGGGGGCGTCACATAGCGGAAATCATCCAGACGCACATAGCGCTGGCTCTGCACGCTGAAGGACGCAATGCGGTGCCGGGTAATCTGGGCAAGCAGGGTGCGGCTGACCCCCTCGATGCCAAAGGTGAAGCTGGCGTGCTCGATGGGGCTGGCATGACCAAGGTCACTGAGCATGGTCAGGAATTTTGCAGTTTTTTCCTCGTCCAGCCCATCCAGAAGGTCGGTGATGTGGGCGTCGGAATAGCAGAGCTTTGCGGCAGCTGCCACCACCTTTTCCGGTTCCGGGGTATGGGCGATCAAACGAACAGTCATCATAGGTTCATTCTTCCTCCGTAATCTTGGTCAGGGGCGCAAAATTGGCCATCGTTTTCTTGATGCCCACTTTTTCAAAGTTGATCTCCACGATCTGATCCCCGGCAGCGGGCTTTACCTTCAGCACCGTGCCGCGGCCAAATACTTTGTGCTCCACGATGTCGCCCGGCTCATAGTGCTTTGAACCGGAAGCCGCCGGTTTCACGGCAGAATTTACCGTAAAGGCTGTTTGCTTTACAGTATTTTTTGTCGCATTTCCGCCGGAATATGCGGAGCCAAATCCGCTGCTTCTTGTGGTCGGCTGGGTGGAGCTGTTGCCATAGTGACTGCCAAAACCGGAGGAAGCAGGGTTTCTTCCTCCGTAAGAAGAGCCGAAACCACGGCTTTCGCCGGCGTTATATTCCCGGTTCAGGTAGCCGCTGCGGTTGCCCGAACTGTAACCCGAGCCATAACCGCCGCCGTAGCTGCTGCGGCTGTAACCGGAGGGGCCGGAGTAACCGGATGCTCCACCGGGCACAGTATCACTGTACTCAGAGCCCCAGCCGCCCATGCGGGAACGCTGTTCCAGTACAGGGCTGCGGGTCTCCTCGATATACTCCGGTTCGATCTCCCGCAGAAAGCGGCTGGGCTCGTTGCGCTGGGTGCGGCCGTACAACATCCGGGTGACGCTGTTGGAGATGTACAGTTCCTTTTTGGCACGGGTGATGCCAACGTATGCAAGACGGCGTTCCTCTTCCAGATCTGCTTCGGAGTATTTGCTCATCTCGCTGGGGAAAACGCCCTCCTCCATGCCGATGAGGAACACATAGGGGAACTCCAAGCCCTTGGCAGAGTGGATGGTCATCAGCACCACCTGATCGCTGCTTTCGTTGTAGCTGTCGATATCGCTGATGAGGGCGATATCCTCCAGATAGCCCTCCAGCGTGGCTTCCTCGCCGTGCTGGTCACAGTAGTTTTTGACGTTGTTCACCAGCTGACCCAAGTTCTGCAGACGGTCGGCGGCATCCTCGTGCCCCTTGGCGGCGTCTGCTTCCAGCATGGCCTTGTAGCCGGTCAGTTCAATGACGTCGGAGGCAAACTCGTCCAGTGTGCGGGTTGCAAGAGAATCCTGCAAACGCTGGTAGATCTGCCAAAACTTGAGCAGCGGCATGACCGCGCGGGAAAGTTTCGCGTATTGGTCTGCATGGCTGATGATATCCAGCATACTGACCCCCTGCTGCCCGGCAAGGTCTGCAATGACATCCACGGTGGTAGCACCGATCTTGCGGGCGGGCTCGTTGATGATGCGGCGCAGCCGCACATCGTCCCGGGGGTTGGCTACAATAGACATATAGGAGTGAATGTCCTTGACCTCCTTGCGGTCGTTGAAGCGCTGCCCGCCCACGATCTTATGCGGGATGCCCGCGCGGGTGAAGTAGCTTTCGATGGGAGCCGACTGGGCGTTCATACGGTAGAGAATGGCGTGGTCTGCCAGATGCCCGCCCTCCTTCAGGTGCTGACCGATGACATCCGCGATATGGCTGGCTTCGTCCTGCTCATTCTCGGCGGTATACACCTGCACCTTATCGCCCTCACCGTTGTCCGTCCACAGGGTCTTGCCCTTGCGCTCGGTGTTGTGCTGGATGACGCAGTTGGCTGCGTTGAGGATATTGGAGGTGGAGCGGTAGTTCTGCTCCAGTCGGATGGTCTTGGTGCCGGGATAGAGTTTTTCAAAGTTGAGAATGTTCTCAATGGTAGCGCCGCGGAAGCGGTAGATGCTCTGGTCGTCATCGCCCACCACGCAGATGTTGCGCTCCGGCCCGGTGAGCAGGCTGACCAGACGGAACTGCGCCACGCTGGTATCCTGATACTCGTCCACCAGCAGGTAGCGGTACTTGTTCTGGTAGAACTCCCGCACATCCTCGTGCTCCGCCAGCAGCTGAACGGTCTGATAGATCAGGTCGTCGAAGTCGAAGGCTCCTGCCTCCCTGAGCTTTTTTTCGTAGGCGGCGTAGACTTTGGCGGCAATGGCTCCCTTGGTGTCCCGGGCCGGGGTGCGCAGCGCCTCCTCCGGGCTGACCAGCTGATCCTTCCAGCGGCTCATCTGGTTGATGGCGCTCTTGATCGGGAAGAACTTATCGTCGATGCTCAGTTCCTTATAAACCGCCTTCATCACGCGCTGGGAGTCATCGGTATCATAGATGGTAAAGCTGCGGGGGTAGCCGATGGATTCTGCCCAGCGGCGCAGAATGCGCACACAGGCCGAGTGGAAGGTGGAGGCAAACACCTCGTCCCCCTCTTCGCCGCCCAGCATATTGCGTAGGCGCTCTTTCAGCTCCCCTGCCGCCTTGTTGGTAAAGGTGATGGCCATCACGTTCCAGCTGCGAACAGCGTTCTGCCGCAGCATCCCGTCCAGCCAGGCGGGCGCGTCAGTGCCGGTCATAATTGCCGTTTTCAGGGCCTTGACGTCCTCTTCGGTCACCTCACGGGGGGTCCAGCTGGAACCGTGGGCCGAGCCAAACCGGATCAGGTTTGCAATGCGGTTGACCAGAACAGTGGTCTTGCCGCTGCCTGCACCGGCCAGAATGAGCAGCGGGCCGTCGGTGGTAAACACCGCCTGCCGCTGCATATCGTTCAGGCGGCCAAAATGCTTTTCAATATAGGTATCGCGCAGAGCGCAGAATTCCTGTTGGAGACTTGCTGCCATTGTTTCACCTGTTCTTCTATAAAATCACTTACTTTATAAGTATATCACAATTCAAGAGGGTTGTACATAAAAAACCGCCCTTCCTGTACAGCACAGGAGGGGCGGCAGTGTTCAGATAAAGCTTAGCCGAAGATGTTGATCAGGATACCGGCAGCAACAGCGGAGCCGATAACGCCAGCGACGTTGGGGCCCATGGCGTGCATCAGCAGGAAGTTGGAGGGGTTCTCGCTCTGGCCGACCTTCTGAGAAACACGGGCAGCCATAGGCACAGCGGAAACGCCAGCGGAACCGATCAGGGGGTTGACCTGACCGCCGGTCAGGATATACATGACCTTGCCGCAGAGAACACCGGCAGCGGTGCCGAAGGAGAAGGCGATGAGGCCCAGCACGATGATGAACAGGGTGCGGCTGTTCAGGAAGGTGTTTGCAGAGGTGGTGCAGCCAACAGACAGAGCCAGGAAGATGGTGATGATGTTCATCAGCTCATTGCCGGCGGTCTTCTGGATACGATCCACGACGCCGCACTCCTTCATCAGGTTGCCCAGCATCAGCATACCGACCAGAACGGCGG
>ERZ840407.787-NODE-787-length-18115-cov-7.117608_pt1 | contig 18115 bp, 17 predicted proteins | sample MGYA00519877_ERZ840407 | MGnify/ENA primary metagenome ERZ840407 (study PRJEB31850, sample SAMEA3708875) | human gut metagenome | biome: human gut; feature: human-associated habitat; material: faeces | place: China | collected 2014 ...
AACTTCTTTTGCTGCAGTATTGTGGGCAGATACAGAACCTTTGCGTGGTACGCTGCAGCCTAACAGAACGCTGACTGCTTCATGCATTTCCGGATGTGCACGATAGGCTTCAATGATCGTCCGCTCAGAAGGTGTCACATGAAAATTCTCATTGCTGTCATAGCCGAATGCTTCAAGGATATCTGTGATATTATATAGATCGCAGAGTGTTAAAAGGATATCTGCGCTTGGATTTGCCTGTCCGCTTTCCCATCCGTAAATCGTTTTGGGAGCGGCGGTAAAAGAACGATCCTCTAACAGGATAGAAACATCATTTACAGACAGGTGATTCCGTTTACGATATTCTTTTAAAACTTTTGCTATATTCTGATTCCGCATATTGATCTCCGTTCTGTTGCATTTAAAGCAGCCAAAATGCTTTTTAATCGTATCATATCCCACCTCATTTTATCAGTCAATGAGTTCTTAATTGCAGAGAAAAATATAATTGCAATTCCTAAAGTTAAAGAATAGAATAAGAAAAAACAGATTTTTGTAGAAGAGGTGCGATAACATGGGAAAATCAAAAGTGACGGATTATATGATCCGGTATATTGAAGAAAACCGGATGGATGCAAAATCGCTGGCGGCACATGCGGGCATCGATGCAGGAAAATTGCGGAAGGATTATAAGGAACCGCTGGATGCGGAGGAATTTCTTTCACTCTGCGCATATCTTGGTATCAGACCGGAACAGGTACAGCGGATGCTGTGAACCACTATTTGCCTCCGACATAATTACGTGCAATGCGTAAACAGCATCAGGGTATAAATATCGGTAAGATGTACATACTGATCACATAGAGAACATGATATAAAAATGTTTGGAAATGGAGATTCGTATGAGCATGCAGACGGGAAAACAGAGTATTTGTTTTGAAACGCCGCCTTATATTGTAAGCAGCGCAAGTATTGTCGGAAAAAAAGAGGGGGAGGGACCTCTTGGAGCCTGTTTTGATCTGATCGGGGAGGATGATAAATTCGGGCAGGACACCTGGGAAGAGGCAGAGAGTACCCTGCAGAAAGAGGCTTTCGGAATGGCAGTCGGAAAAGCAGGACTGAAAAAAGAAGAGATCCGTTATCTTTTTTCCGGAGATCTTTTAGGACAGAATATTGCCACTTCGTTTGGACTCATGGATTACCAGGTGCCGCTCTTTGGCCTGTATGGTGCGTGCAGTACCTGCGGCGAGGCGCTTTCCCTTGGAGCAATGTGTGTTGCCGCAGGATATGCAGATTACGTTGTGGCGATGACATCGAGCCATTTTGCCAGCGCCGAAAAGCAGTTCCGGTTTCCACTTGAATATGCGAACCAGAGGCCGATGTCTGCAACGTGGACGGTGACCGGAAGTGGTGCGTATGTGCTTGGAAAAAGAAAGAGCAATGCGTGTATTACCGGTATCACGACCGGAAAGATCATCGATTACGGCATTAAGGATTCCATGAATATGGGAGCAGCAATGGCACCTGCGGCGGCGGATACGATCTGCCAGAACTTAAAAGATTTCGGGCGCAGGCCAGAGGACTATGATCACATTATTACCGGGGATCTAGGCAGTGTTGGAAGGGAGATCCTGATCGATCTTTTGAAAAAAGAAGGATACGATATCAGTGAGATGCATTTAGACTGCGGTATGCTGATCTATGAGAGCAAAGCGCAGGGAACCGGGGCAGGAGGTTCCGGATGCGGGTGTTCTGCCGTAACACTTGCCGGGCATTTTTTAAAACAGGTCGAGCAGGGAAAATTACAGCGTATCCTGTTTGTGCCGACCGGGGCACTTCTTTCCACGGTGTCTTTTAATGAAGGAAAAACGGTGCCAGGGATTGCACATGGAGTCGTGATCGAACATGCAGATTAAAAGAGAGAAAGAGGTGTAGAATTATGGATTATATCAATGCATTCTGGGTTGGAGGGGCAATCTGTGCACTGGTGCAGATCTTAATGGAAAAAACAAAGATGCTTCCCGGAAGGATCATGGTGATGTTAGTGTGTCTTGGCGCACTGCTTGGGGCACTTGGGATCTACCAGCCGTTTATTGAATTTGCGGGAGCCGGGGCAAGTGTGCCGCTGCCTGGATTTGGAAATACCCTGTTTAAGGGAGTGAAAGAAGCGGTGGACGAGTATGGATTTTTAGGAATTTTTTTAGGTGGACTAAAAGCAAGTGCCGCTGGTATTTCAGCGGCACTGATCTTCGCATATCTGGCAAGTATTATTTTTCAGCCTAAGATGAAGAAATAAATATTATAAATATTTTTTGATCTCGTCGATCAATGCGGCATATTCCTCATCGGAAAGAAATTTTTCGCCCGGATTCATGGCAAAAGTGCCGCCCCACTCGTAACCGTCTGTATATTTTGGAACGAGATGGAAGTGGAGATGATGGCCGGTATCACCGTAAGCACCGTAGTTGACTTTCTGCGGATGAAATGCCTTGTGAAGTGCTTCTGCCACATGATTAATATCTTCAATGTAAGCGGCGCGTTCCTCAGCGGTCAGTTCAGTGATCTCACTGACATGTTTTTTGTGAGCGACGATCACACGGCCTTTGTGGCTCTGCTCCTTGAAAAGATAAACTTTTGAACTTGGCAGTTCACAGATTTTAATACCAAACTGGGCGACTAATTCGCCCTCCATACAATATGCACAATTCTGATCCATAAGAAACCTCCCGTGTCTGTTTTTTTTATTATTTAATATTGAAAAAAAGGTCTGCACAAATCATCGACCGGTGCAGACCTGATTTTTTTAAATTATTTCTGGTTGAAGTGAACAGCGAAACCTGCGATCTCGTCTTTTAAGTAAGCAACAGTAAGCTCACCTTTGTCATTGTATTTGAAAGAAGATTCGTCAAATACAAAACCACGTTTTTCAAGATGATAAATCGCGCGGTCTAAGTAGTTGGTCTGAATGCAGATATGACCATTGGTTCCGCGTCCCGGATTCTTCATCATTTCAATTAAAGAACCTACGAACATGGAGCTGTTTCCAACTTTTACATTCTCGCCAAGTAAGGTGGCGAATTTTGCAGACTCTGCAGCAGCTACTTCCTCAGAAGCGTTGTTAACACCTACATGTAACAGTTTGAATCCTAACATGGTAGAAACAGCCTCTTTTGTTAAAGCTGTAATGCCATCCCAGTCTTTTGCAGCGATCATGTCTTTGTTTACCATCCAGGAACCACCGCATGCGATGATCTTTTTGAAATCAAGGTAGCTTGTTAAGTTCTTTGCGTTGATACCGCCGGTCGGCATGAATTTCATCTTTGTGTAAGGAGCTGCCATGGATTTGATCATGGAAAGTCCGCCTGCAGCTTCTGCCGGGAAGAATTTCACAACGTCAAGACCAAGCTCGATTGCAACTTCTACGTCGCTTGGGTTAGAGCATCCAGGAGTTACCGGGATTCCTTTTTCAACACAGTATTTTACAACTTTTGGATTTAAACCAGGGCTTACGATGAATTTTGCACCTGCGTTTACAGCGCGGTCAACCTGCTCTGTGGTAAGAACAGTACCTGCACCTACTAACATCTCCGGGAACTGCTCGGACATGATGCGGATAGATTCCTCAGCAGCTGCTGTACGGAAAGTAACTTCTGCACATGGGAGACCACCGTCGCATAATGCTTTTGCTAAAGGTGCAGCATCCTCTACATTGTCAAGTGCGATAACCGGGATAATACCGATTTTGGAAAACTCTTCTAATACTTTGTTCATAATTCTTCTCCTTTATTTTGAATAATTTTAAGGTTCTTAAATTGGTTTCACAATATGAAACATTGTTTCATACAACGGTACAATAGTATTATAACATTACAAAATGCCTTGTCAATAATTTAGGGAAAGAAAATGTTGTATTTTGCAAAAAACAAAAATTTGACTTTTATTGGAATGTCATGTTATGATGTCATATGGTTTCATATAATGAAACAATAATGTGAATTATGAAACCTAAAAGACAGGTATTGGAAAAATAACTGATACCTTACATAGAATATGAGGTAATTATGGCAGAACAGAAAGAAACAAAAAATCCGGTGCAGTCGGCAGAGCGCATTTTTCAGGTAATGGAAATGCTGGCCGATCACGGTGAGATGGGACTGATGGAGATCAGCACAGCGTTAGGACTTCACAAAAGCACGGTACATCGCCTTCTGATGTCTTTAGTCTATATGGGATATGCAAAACAGGACGAGGTATCCCAGAAGTATATGCTTTCTTATAAAATAGTCAGCATGGCAGGAAAAATGCTTGACCGCATGGATATTTTACAGGTTGCAAAACCTTATATGGAGCGTTTGTCTGATATCAGCGGGGAAACAGTGCATTTAGTTCAGCGGGAAGGAAACAATATTTTATATATTTATAAAATAGAAGCAAAAATCGGTACGATCCGCATGGTGTCCCATGTGGGGATGGTCCATCCGATGTATTGTTCCGGTGTGGGCAAGGCAATCATGGCAGAACTTCCGGAGTCGGAAGTGAAACAGATCTGGAATGAGAGCATCATCGAAAAAAAGACGGAGCATACGATCACGGATTATGATGATATGCTTAGTGTATTAAAAGAAGCAAAAAAGAACGGTTATGCACTTGATGATGAGGAAAATGAAGAAGGTGTACGGTGTATTGCTGCAAGCCTCAGGGATTATCATAATGAAGTAAAATATGCATTCAGTATTTCCGGACCGACCAGCCGGATGACGCGAGAACGGGTGGAGGAGTTATCTGTGGATGTCAGAAAAGTACAGGAAGAATTATCAAGAGAACTGGGGTATTATCCACAAAATTAAATTTTTTTACAGAATATGTATAAGAAAAAAATCGATGGTCATACTATTTTTGAAGAACAGAGAAAATATACTCTGTAAAAGAAAAGGAGAAATGACTATGAGAAAGTGGAAATTACTTTTGGCTGGAATGATGCTTATGTTATCGTTGAGTGCTGTCGCAGGCTGCGGAAATAACAATGCAAACGATAAAAATAATGGCACAAACGGTACAAACACAAGCACGGAAAACCGTCTGAATAACAATGCGGACACTACCACAGGTAATGACAAAAATAATATTGACACCACAGAGGATAAGGACAACAACCGTGTGGATGATAACGGCAACGTGATCGAGGATGTAGTGGACGGTGTTGGCGACGCCGGTAAAGATGTGATCGATGGTGTGGAAAATGGTGTGAATGATCTCACAAACGATGCAACCGGCGGAGATGCAGAGAATACCAACGGAACCGGTGGGAATGCCGGAAATGGAACTGCAAATCCGTAAATGATAGAGAAATACAAAAAAAGAAACGGCTTATCGTTTCTTTTTTTGTGCCTGTTTATTCAGATACATTTCATGGTCTGCTTTGTCAAGCAGATTGCGGAGCGTACAATCTTTGTAATTCATGGAGTAGCTGTAACCATAGGCGTAACTGATCGCATCCGGCATATTGCTGGAATGATACTGTTTGATCGTAGCATGTAGTTTTTCCAATAGTTCGTCTGCCTGCCCGGAGGTGGTGTCATACAAAATAGCGATAAATTCGTCACCGCCGAATCTGCCGACAAAATCTTTTTCAGGAACTACCTTTCTTAAAATGTGGGCAAAATTGGCGATCATCGAATCCCCGGCAGCGTGTCCAATGGTATCGTTCACTTCTTTTAAATTATTTAAGTCGAACATAACAAAACACAGCGGCTCAGTGATAAAACCGGAAGAGTTCAAAAGGTCTTCACAGCGGCTTTTGTTTGGAAGTCCGGTGTGCACATCCAGGTAGGCTTTCTTGGATAAAATATGATTTTCCCTGACGGCCTTAATGTGCTGGATCTGCTGCTGGACGATCAAAAAGATTAACAATAGTATATCAAGCGCAGAAATAATCTCGGTCAGCCGTATACGTGCGGCAATCTTTTCCGAGTACTGTTCGGCAGCAGTCACCGTCTCGTCGGCATATTCAAAATAAGTTTCACTCATTGAGACAACATTGGTGTTTTCATAGCCCTTTTCACGAACAGTATAAATCTCTTCTTTCAGTAGTTCCCAATATTCAATCTGATTGTCCAGACACTGCTGGTAAGCAGAATCTTTCAGGCTTACCAGATTATAATTTCCATCTTCATATTTTAAACCGGACAAAATTTTATCCAGATACTCGATCTGCATGTCATCTGCAGTTCCGGTAATCTCAAGCTTGACTTCACGCTGCGTGGCTCCGCGCACAAGACCGGCATAGTTTACCACGTGGGCAGTTCCATGTAGATTCTGGATCTGCACCATCATAAAAATGACAAGGAAAATCAAAACGAAGATCAGAATTTGCTGCAGCAGTGAGGCAGCATGCTGTTCTGCCTGTTTCATTCGTCTGCTAAAAGAGGTTTCTTTTGTATACATGAGTCACCTTTCCGAAGGTTTTTTTGTGTATAGCTGTATTCTAACCCATAAAATTAGGAAGGTCAAATATTAGTATGTTTTTCAAAGAAAATATCTTAAATAAAAATGAAATCTTGCCAAATTAGTTGTGATTCATTTTTATTTGAATTATAATAAACCCATCGCATTTTTTGAGGGCGACGAAAACAGAAAGCAATTTCAGGGATATTAAGGAGAGTTCAATGTCAGATAATGATTTCAGAGAGGTGATCGACGGAGAAGAGAACAAAGAGCCGGCAGCCTCTGACAATAATTTACATACAACGGAAGCAGAGAGTGCGGAAGTGGTGAACACCACGGCAGATGCACAGGAGAGTGATGAGAAGAAGGATGATGAGTACGAGGAGATCTGCTACATCTGTCACAGGCCGGAGCATATAGCCGGAAAAATGATCAGGATCCCAAACAGCATTTCCATCTGTCATGACTGTATGCAGAGAACGTTCGACAGCATGAATGGCACCGGATTCCCAATGGGTGATATGATGAACATGGGAAGTTTTAATAATATGAATCTGGATAAGATGCCTAATATCAGCATGATCAATCTCTCTGATCTGCAAAATATGATGGGCGGTATGCCAAACAGCCAGAAGATCAAGAAAAAGAAACCAAAAGAGGAGAGAAAGCCGGAGATTGATATTCATGCGATCCCGGCACCACATAAGATCAAAGCGTCACTGGATGAGTATGTGGTCGGACAGGAACATGCCAAAAAAGTCATGTCCGTAGCAGTTTACAATCATTACAAGAGAATTGCTTCTGATGTGCAGGACGGTGTGGAAATCGAAAAATCCAACATGCTCATGATCGGACCGACTGGAAGTGGTAAGACTTATCTGGTCAAGACACTGGCAAGATTATTAGATGTGCCGCTTGCCATCACGGACGCAACTTCCCTGACAGAAGCCGGTTATATCGGTGACGATATCGAGAGTGTAGTCAGCAAACTGTTAGCGGCTGCTGACAATGATGTGGAGCGTGCAGAGCACGGTATTATTTTTATTGATGAGATTGACAAGATTGCAAAGAAGCGCAACACTAACCAGCGTGATGTCAGCGGAGAATCAGTTCAGCAGGGAATGTTAAAGCTGTTAGAAGGTGCAGAAGTGGAAGTGCCGGTAGGAGCAAGCAGCAAAAACGCCATGGTTCCGATGACAATGGTGAACACGAAGAACATTCTTTTCATCTGCGGCGGTGCATTCCCGGAATTAGAGGATATCATCAAGGAGCGGCTGAACAAGGAAGCTTCTATTGGATTTAAGGCAGATCTGAAAGATAAGTATGACAATGACGAGAATCTGCTCTCCAAAGTGACGACAGAAGATGTGCGCAAATTTGGTATGATCCCGGAATTTTTAGGACGTCTGCCGGTCATGTTCACATTGGAGGCGCTGACGGAAGATATGCTCGTGCGTATTTTAAAAGAGCCGAAGAATGCAATCATCAGGCAGTATGAGAAGCTGCTTGCCATGGATGAGGTAAAGCTTGTATTTGACGAGGATGCGCTTCATTCTATCGCAAAGGAAGCAAAAGAGAAAAAGGTAGGAGCGCGTGCACTCCGCTCTATTATCGAAGATTTTATGTTAGATATCATGTATGAGATCCCGAAGGATGACAATATCGGCATGGTGACGATCACAAAAGATTATGTAGAGAAAAAGGGCGGCCCGCTCATCACGATGCGCGGCTGTGCAGCGATCGAAGAAAAGCCAGCAATTTAAAGGAATAAAAGACAAAACTCCGGCATTTATTGTAAAGATAGGTGTGCGGAGTTTTTTATGTCTGACTGTGAAGAAAAGATTTATTCCAATGATTATGTGGATTTTATCATATCGAAAGATGTTTTGGATGTGATTGACCTTTCAAGTGATTGTATCCAGCGGATCGATGAGGAAAAGGATACTTATTTTTATCCGAGGAGTTTTTTCCGGATATTTGATTTTCCGGCAGATTCCTATGCTTCTGTTCCAAAGTGCTATGGACTTCTGGATGAGACGGCGCTTGAGGTTTCGGGGATATTAAAATTACAGCAGCAGCCGGCACTCGCACTGAAAGGGCAGGGCGTGATGATCGGATTTATCGATACCGGGATCGATTACCGAAATCCGGTATTTCAGTATTCTGATGGGACAACAAGGATTTACCGCATCTGGGATCAGACGATCCGGGATGGAACAAAGCCGGAGGGAATCGCATATGGTTCCGAGTATAAGACAGAGCAGATCAATGCCGCACTCCGGGCAGAAAATCCGCTGGAAACCGTTCCGTCCATGGATACCAATGGACATGGAACCTTTGTGGCCGGGGTGGCATGTGGAAGCGAGGATGTGGAAGATAATTTTATCGGGGCGGCGCCGTTTTCCGAGATCGCAGTCGTAAAACTGAAAGAGGCAAAAACTTATCTGCGGGAATTTTATTTTATACCGGATTCTGTTCCGGCGTATCAGGAGAATGATATCATGATGGCAGTCAGCTATCTGGACCGGCTGGCAAAGGAGCGGGATATGCCGCTTGTGATCTGCATTGCACTAGGAAGCAACATGGGAAACCGTGGCAAGGACGGACAACTGGCAACTTATCTGGATATTGTATCCAGAAGGCGGAAAAGATGCAGTGTGGCAGCAGTAGGAAACGAGGCGAATGCAAGACATCATTTTCTTGGAAAAATACAGCCGGACATGGAGTACGAATCGGTGGAAGTCTCGGTGGAGGAAAATATGCCGGGTTTTTTCATTGAGATGTGGGCAAATGCGCCGGAGCTTTATGCGGTATCGGTCAGCTCGCCCACCGGGGAAGTGCTGCCAAAAGTGCCTTATCGGAGCGGTGGAAGACAGGAGTTTGTCTTTATTTTCGAGCAGACAAGAGTCAGCATCGACTACCGGCTGACGGGCAGGCGGCAGGGAAACCAGCTTATTTATTTACGTTTTTCAAACGCAGCGCAGGGGATCTGGACGATCAACGTGTATCCGCAGAGCATTGTGACAGGGGATTACAATATGTGGCTTCCCATGCGGAATTTTACGAGTGGAAATGTTTTTTTCCTGCGGTCAAATCCGAATCATACGATCACCGTGCCGGGTAACGCAGGGCAGGTCATAAGCACGGGCGGCTACAATGTGGCAAATGGCGGTCTGTATCTGGACTCGGGCAGGGGATTTACACTTTCCGGTGAGGTAAAGCCGGATTTCTGTGCCCCGGCGGTGAATGTGTATGGACCGGGACTGCGGAACCGCTTTGTGACCATGACCGGGACGAGTGCGGCGGCAGCGATCACAGCCGGGGCATGTGCGCAGATCATGGAATGGGGACTGGTAAAAAGAAATCAGATTTTCATGTCCTCTGCGGATATCAAAAATATGCTGATCCGCGGCGCAGACCGGGCGGATGACAGGAGTTATCCGAATCCGTCGTGGGGGTATGGAACGCTGGATGTGTATGGAGCATTTGAGGATCTGCGGAGGTAGCGGACATTGGCTTTTCATTTTCCCTTCTGTGAAGTATAATAATATGTGGAAAAAACATTTTGCAGGCTTCCTGTGACAGTAAAATGGATCACAAGAGGTATGGAAATATTATAATTACGCAGGAGAAAAGAAAATTTTATGATAAAGATCGCGTTTTGTGATGATGATATGGAAGTGCTTCATCAGATGAACGAATTATTAGACCGCTACCGGGTAGAACGGAATGAGGATATTACCTATGCAGCATTCCAGAGTCCGTTTGAACTGCTGACGGAGATTGAGAAGGGCATAAGACCGGATATATTATTTCTCGATGTCGTGATGCCGGGGCAGAATGGCATGGATGTGGCAAAAGAGATCCGGCAGTATGACACGAATATGAAAATTATTTTTCTGACCTCATCCCCGGAGTTTGCGGTGGAATCTTATTCGGTTGGAGCTTATTTTTACCAGTTGAAACCGATCTGGGAGGGAAGCTTTTTCCGGCTGATGGATGCGGTGCTGGCGGAGTGTGAGAAGAAAAAGAAGAACAGCCTGATCCTGCGCAGTAAAGACGGTATTACGAGGATCGATCTGCAGCAGCTGGAATACTGCGAGGTGCTGGGACGAAAACTTTTATTTCATCTGGGAAACGGAGCAGTTCTGGAAAGCGCAGGGAGTCTGGATGATCTGGCAGGACAGCTGATGCAGTACAGCAATTTTTTCCGTCCCCACCGATCCTTCCTTGTGAATATGGAGTATATCCAGAATATTTCCAGCCGTTCCATCAAAATGGTAAATGATGCGGAAATCCCAATTCCGCATGGAAAATGTTCGGAAATCAAAAATACATATATGGAATATGCGTTTAACGGAGAGCAGGCTGTCTTATGACGGTCTGTTTTTTCTTTGATAGAATAAACTACATGAATAGTAAGAAAAGACATGGTCGATTCAATACATTTTACGGTCGATTCATGACAGTGCGTCCATTTTTTTGGGAAAATCGTGTATTGTAGATTCAGACAAAGGAGAAAGCCAAAATAAGCACACAAAAGAAGGGAGGATTAAGAAGAAAAAATGTTAGGTATGGAAATCTTGGTCATTATTGGTTTGATCCTGCTTTTACTTGTTCTCTGGATCATCTCCGTGCAGCGGAAGTTTGCGGTGATGGACGGAAATATCCAAAATGCCATGAATCAGATCGGAGTGCAGATTTCCTCACGTTTTGATGCACTATTTGCAGTGCTTGATCTTATGAAAGGATATGCAGCAGATGACATACAGCCGCTGATGGAGCGTGCAGCAGCCAGACGAAGTGTGATCACTGCTCGCTCCGCACCTGAGGAGGTATCAGAGCAGGAGCAGGTGATAGAGGAAACCGTAAAAAGCATCTGTCTGGCAGCAGAACGCAATCCACTGCTCTGCGCAGATAAAAACTATACCAAATGTATGGATGCGGTGGAATGTTATGGGCGCATGGTATATACCAGCCGTTTGATCTACAACGATTCAGTGACAAAGTTAAACAGTGCGCTTGGTATGTTTCCTACAAATGTAATTGCAGGTATTCTTGGCTTTCATAAAAGAGAATATCTGTCACAGAAAGGGGATTAATATGGGATTATTCAGTAATAATAAAAAATTATGTCCGGTCTGCGGGAATCCGACACCGCGGCTGCTTGCAACAAAAATACAGGACACACCGATCTGTAAGGAATGCGATAAAAAAATCTATCTGCCAAAAGGCAGGACAGATCGGATGACCATCGATGATTTTAAGCAGTACATTCAGTTTTACGAAGATAATCAGGCATTGAGAGATCAGTTCGAGGAAAACTATTCGTTTAATTTTGGACTGTTTGGTGGAGATCTGGTATTAGATATTTTCCATGGACTTTTCCGTGTGAACTGTGACAAAGATTCACTCGCATTTCAGGCGGACAATTTAAAGTCTTTCCGTATTTTAGAGGACAGCCGGGTTTTATTTGAGGGAAATCATCAGGAATTAAAGCATTACGACAGTAAAGTTCCGGAAAAAGTAAAGCAGCTGGAGCCGCAGATCGCACAGTTTCAGATGCAGATGAGGGAATATGAAATGTTTGAGCGGCTGGAGCGGATGCATGAGGAAAATGACAAAGATGATAACCATTATCATGAGTATCATCCAAGACCATCTTTTGACGTGGCTTCTCCGGCAGATACCTTCCATGTGGAGCTGACGTTCGACCATCCTTACTGGGATAATATCAAGTGGGATTGGACCGGAGTTTCCTTTGACAGTGACAGCCCAAGTGTCGAGGCGTTTTTAAGCTGCTATGAGGATAAAACAGAGAGTCTGCACACGCTGGCACTCAATCTGGCACACCTGATGAATCCGAATGTCAAAGAGATGACAGCAGGAGAGAAAAAACAGGCTGCAAAGCAGGAGACCGGATCTTTGGAAGCGCAGAAGCAATCTTCTGAGAGCGATACGATCGAACAGCTGCAGAAATACAAAGGTCTTTTGGATGCAGGAGTCATCACAGAAGAAGAGTTTGCAGCGAAGAAAAAACAGTTATTGGGAATTTAATGATAAGGCTGATCCGGAAAGGGTCAGCCTTATTTATGAAATCTGCAAAAATAATTTTCAAATGTTACGTTAAAATTTGTGATGGAAATTGAAAATTTCGAGTATATTTTGTGCCGGTTTTATTGTATAATATTCTTTATGTTTGTAAATAAAAAAGTGAATGAAAAATAAGGGGATATCAGGGATGAGAATAGGATTTGACAATGACAGGTACTTAAAAATTCAGTCGGAGCACATCAAAGAGCGGATCAACCAATTTGGGGACAAGCTTTATCTGGAATTTGGCGGAAAATTATTTGACGATTATCACGCATCCAGAGTCTTGCCGGGATTTGCACCGGACAGCAAACTCCAGATGCTTATGCAGCTTGCGGATGTGGCAGAGATCGTGATCGTGATCAGTGCGGCAGATATTGAGAAGAACAAAGTCCGCGGGGATCTTGGAATTACTTATGATGTGGATGTTGTCCGGCTGATCGGAGAGTTTGAGAAAAAGGGTCTGTATGTGGGAAGCGTTGTCATCACGCAGTTTGCAGGACAGAGCGGTGCCGTACAGTTCCGTGAAAAACTGGAAAAAAGAGGCATTAAAGTATATCAGCATTATAAGATCGAGGGCTATCCGGCAAACATTCCGCTGATCGTCAGTGAGAACGGATTCGGCAAGAATGACTATATCGAGACGACCAGACCATTAGTCGTCATCACTGCACCGGGACCGGGAAGTGGAAAAATGGCGACCTGCCTCTCCCAGCTTTATCACGAGAACATCCGTGGAACAAAAGCCGGCTATGCAAAATTTGAGACATTCCCAATCTGGAATCTTCCATTAAAACATCCGGTAAACTTAGCTTATGAGGCGGCTACCGCAGACTTGAATGACGTGAACATGATCGACCCGTTCCATCTGGAAGCTTATGGAAAAACGACGGTTAACTACAACCGTGACATTGAGATCTTCCCGGTTTTGAACGCTATTTTTGAGGGGATTTATGGAGAAAATACTTATTATAAATCACCGACTGATATGGGTGTCAACATGGCCGGAAACTGTATCATCGATGACGAGGCGTGCTGTGAAGCCTCCAAAATGGAGATCATAAGACGTTATTACATAGCGGTAAACAAACTGGTCAAAGAGGAAGCGACGGAAAATGAAGTTTACAAGATTGAACTTCTGATGAAACAGGCCAAGATCACAACGGACGACAGACATGTCACAGTCGCTGCAAAAAAACGTGCAGAGGAACTTGGCGTTCCAACTGCAGCGATCGAACTTTCCGATGGCTGTATCATTACGTCCAAGACATCAGATTTTCTCGGTGCGTCTGCAGCATTGCTCCTGAATGCGTTAAAATATCTGGCTGGCATTGAGCATGATGAGAAACTCATCCGCCCGGAAGCGATCGAACCGATCCAGGATCTGAAAGTCCGTTTCCTCGGTGGAAAGAATCCAAGACTTCATACCGATGAGGTATTGATCGCCCTTTCGCTCGCTGCGGTGACCAATGAAAATGCAAAGAAAGCATTAGAGCAGCTTCCGGCACTTCGGGGATGCCAGGTGCACACTTCCGTAATGCTCTCTGAAGTGGATATTAAAATTTTTAAGAAGCTGGGTGTGGATCTGACAAGTGAACCGGTGCGCAGTGGATTAAAATTGTATTAGAAATTTGTTTGTCAAAAAATACATGAAATAATTTGTGAATAATGTATAAAAACCCTTTTATAAAATAAGGTGTATGGTATAATAAGCACAAGTGATGAAATCACGAGGTAATACAGACGGTCTGATTGTTAAGAATATAACAATCAAAACAAGCACATACATATTTTATAGGAGGGTTTTTACAATGGCAAGATTTACGTTACCAAGAGATTTATACCATGGAAAAGGTGCTCTGGAGGCATTAAAGACATTCAAAGGAAAAAAGGCAATGATCTGTGTTGGCGGCGGCTCTATGAAGCGGTTTGGATTTCTCGACAGGGCAGAACAGTACCTGAAAGAAGCCGGAATGGAAGTTCAGTTGTTTGAAGGCATCGAACCGGATCCTTCTGTGGAAACCGTGATGAAAGGTGCAAAAGCAATGATGGAATTTGAACCGGACTGGATCATTGCGATGGGCGGAGGATCCCCGATCGATGCAGCAAAAGCGATGTGGATCAAATACGAGTACCCGGATATCACGTTCGAGGATATGTGTAAAGTATTTGGCATCCCGGCGCTTAGAAATAAAGCTCATTTCTGTGCAATCTCTTCCACATCAGGAACAGCGACAGAGGTGACAGCATTTTCAATTATTACCGATTATGAAAAAGGTATCAAATATCCGATCGCAGATTTTGAGATCACACCGGATGTGGCAATCGTTGATCCGGATCTTGCAGAGACAATGCCACAGAAATTAGTTGCACATACTGGAATGGATGCTATGACGCATGCAATCGAGGCATATGTTTCTACCGCTAACTGTGATTTTACCGATCCACTGGCATTACATGCAATCAAAATGATCCAGAATGATCTGGTTGATTCCTACAACGGAGATATGGCTAAGAGAGATTCCATGCACAATGCGCAGTGTCTTGCCGGAATGGCATTCTCCAACGCTCTGCTTGGTATCGTTCATTCCATGGCACATAAGACAGGAGCTGCATTTGCAGATTATGGTGCTCATATTATCCATGGTGCTGCAAACGCCATGTATCTGCCAAAAGTTATCGCATTCAATGCGAAAGATGAGACAGCAAAGAAACGTTACGGCGATATTGCTGATTTTATGGGACTTGGCGGTGACAGCTTAGATGAGAAAGTTGCGTTACTCATTGCATACTTGCGCAAGATGAATGATGACCTTAAGATTCCACACTGCATCAAAAATTACGGCGCAGATAGCTACCCGGCAGAGCAGGGCTTTGTTCCGGAAGAGGTGTTCTTAGAGAGACTGCCGGAGATCGCTGCCAATGCGATTTTAGATGCATGTACCGGTTCCAATCCTAGACAGCCGAGCCAGGAAGAGATGGAGAAGCTGCTGAAATGCTGCTACTATGATACTGAGGTGGATTTCTGATAAACCGGAGTTTAACTTATGAACTGCCGATTACAGGTGGTGGCACGGATTTTCGCAGGTTATGTTAATTGCATGCCAATAAAGTGTAAAGAAATATAAAAAATAGAACTGTTTGTTTTCAGGAGCGCTTCCGCTTGTTGTCGCTGGCAGCGGTACTAAGAAAGCATCCATCGTGATTTCAAAATCCAATTACATTGTCTTTTGAAATCGCAATGTCTGCTTTCTAAGAACCGGCCGCTCCCAAAATCCTGAAAACAAATCAGTTCTATTTTTTATTAAGTCAAGACTGTGCAGCATGCAATATCTAGGTTGTGAAAATCCGTCAATCCATGTTATGAGCGGCAGAACCCAAAGTTAACCAGAGATCCATAACGTAAATTGCACCACAGAATCTGCAAATGAAATAAGGGAAATTATTATTTATGCATTACTTGCTACTTTATCAAAAAAGTCTTGCGGAATCCCGCTTTGCCTTTCTTGTTGAGTGTGCGTAGATGTTCATTGTGGTACTGACATCAGAATGTCCTAACTGTTCTATTACGTATAAGCACAGCAAGTGGAGTGATTAAAAGATAAAGAATGGTTAAAATTACAAAAAATCCGATATTCGCATCTAAAAACACATAAATAATATTAAATCCAAAATGCAGCAAAACCGAGTAAATCAGATTGTTGGATCGTTCCAAAAAAATGTTCATCAGCACAGTAATGGACGTGATCACAACTATATTGGAAATAATATATGGAATGGCACGCCAGTCGGTAAATTCTGAATCCACAACCCATAGCAGCGTATGCCAGAAGCACCATACAAGTCCCTGACAGACAGAAGATTTTAGGAAATTATATTTTTTGTTGAATTCTTCCCTCATAAAACCACGCCATCCCAATTCTTCTCCAGTTGGTCCAGATGTAAACGATAAGAAAATACTCAGAGGTAATGCAGTTGTTTCCATACTGATGTAGGACAGCATTGATTTTCCCGTAATAACTGAGTAGATTAGCAGCGATAATATACTAATTCCGAAGGTGAGCGCAAAAGAACTCAAAAGCAGATAGGTCGGAGACCATGCAATAATATTTCGTATAATCCACATAATGACAGGTGGTGCATGAAAAATCAGACTTGCTGAGCCAGCTGCAAAGATAATGAGTAACCATACAAGGACATAGGAGCTAATGATATATCTTTTTAAATAATTTATTTTCATTGATTAACCTCTTCCTTTGCCGGTATAGATAACAAGTTCACTTTTTATACCATTCAGCTCAATGATATTTTCGGAATCCGATGTATCAAAACGATCTGTCTGCTGTCCATCTTTCTCATATGAAATGCTTGTTCCGATTCCTTTTGTAACTGCTGTAAATACAGTGTTTTCAGGAATATGGATTCTTGATGTTGCTGATATCTGGTTGATGTCAACTTCACCATTTAATGAACTGCATAATACTTCCATGTCAAGATTACAGTTTATTTCGACTGTACCAGAAATATCATCTAAGGTAACGTGCGATGTCTTTACGTCTAACTCGATACTGTCACATTCAAGAGAGTGAATTTCCACAGTTTCCGTATTAACAGCACATTCAATCTGACCAATATATGGAGAAGGAATCTGTACGAAGATGCTGACAGCCTCTTTAGCAGTTGCTTCTGTAACGCCATTCATCCGTTTTACATCTACATCAATTCGCTTTCTGATGTCGTCTATTTTGATTTTGAAATCATTCTGTAGTGTGGAGAGCGTATCAGATACCAGACGGATCCGGATTTTCTCACTTTTGTATCCGCATAATACGAATCGCTTTGCTCCGCCGAATTTCATATCATAGCGCTTGGGTTCATCAATATCATATTCTGTTACACTTTCAAAGAGATGCTCTGATTTTTTTTGAGATGCATTTTCATTAGAAAGCAATTCATCAATAGAAATATCAAACAATGATGAAATGGACTTAATATTTTCAATGTCGGGAATGCCGGTGTCGGTTTCCCATTTTGTGACAGCCTGTCTTGATACACCGAGCTTTTCTGCTAATTGTTCCTGTGACATACTTGCTTGTTTTCGTAAGGATTTTAATTTTTCTGCAAATGTCATGTTTTGTGACCTCCTCTGTAAATGATAGTGCTTATGACAATTTAATTTATCATAAAGCAATGGTGATGATTAATTTTAGTATAGAAAAGAGCAATTCTTACTACAAGCAAGTAGGGATTACATTTCAACTATTTCTGCTACTTTGCGTGGCATTTCCGATTTTTCTATGATTTCATGGTAAATATATATTAACACACTCTATATAATGGCAGGATAAATGTTTTTCATATGGAGAAAAATCTTATGAAAAACTACTATTTATTATTTTTTTCTTGATAATTGCATATAACATAAATGAGCAAGAAAGGCATATCTTTTGGAGTTTAAGCTTTGATTATTGTCAATCCAGAATACGAGCGGCAGAACCCAATATAGGCACTCATCCTATAACCGTGAGTTCTATAACGTAAATTGCAGATTCTGTGGTGCAATCCATAACGTTGACTGGGCAAATATAAGCGTCCTCTC
>ERZ840407.791-NODE-791-length-17938-cov-5.559694_pt1 | contig 17938 bp, 14 predicted proteins | sample MGYA00519877_ERZ840407 | MGnify/ENA primary metagenome ERZ840407 (study PRJEB31850, sample SAMEA3708875) | human gut metagenome | biome: human gut; feature: human-associated habitat; material: faeces | place: China | collected 2014 ...
CAGAGCCTCCACCGCTGTTTGCAGCGGCCGAGTGTGAATATGGCTGCTGCCGCCGCCTTGTATGCGCATTTCTTTTGCCAGGGCGCCGATCACCGCCACGGACTGCCTGATTTTCAGGGGCAGAATGCCGTCATTTTGCAGCAGTACAGCGCTTTCCTCTGCGCACTGTACCGACAGGCTGTGATGGTGGGCGATGTCGTAGGGCTTTTGCCGTTTGCGGTGCTCCACCGCATAGGTGTCTGCCAGCTTTGCTACCCGGTGAGCGGCGGTTTCAATGGCTGCCGGGTCGATCTTGCCCGCTGCCAGGTCCCGGCGCAGCAGTTTTTTGTGTAGGCCCCGACTGTCCGGCATTTCCAGATCCATGCCCGCTTGCAGCGCCCGGGTCAGGTTCGTGCAGGCACCCCAGTCGGAGATGACGGCGCCGTCAAAGCCCCATTCCCGGCGGAGAATATCCGTCAACAGAGACCGGTTTTCGCAGGCGTAAGTACCGTTTAGTTTGTTGTAGGCCGCCATGACGGAGGCGGGCTTGGCAGTCTTGATTACCGTTTCAAAGGCGGAAAGATAAATCTCCCGCAGGGCGCGGGGGTCTATGCGGCTGTCAGCCGTTTGGCGATGGGTCTCCTGGCTGTTGGCGGCAAAGTGCTTTAGACAGGCAGCCACGCCGGTACCTTGTAACGACTGTACATAGCTGCTGCCCAGTTGCCCTGCCAGGTACGGATCCTCGCTAAAATACTCAAAATTGCGGCCGCACAGGGGTGAACGCTTGATATTGATCCCCGGCCCCAGCAGTACGGACACCTGTGCGTTAAAGGCCTCCTTACCGATGGCTTCTCCAATGGACGCTGTGATTCTCGGATCCCAGCTGCACGCAGCAGCCGCTGCGGTGGGAAAGCAGGTGCTCACTTCGCTTTTGTTGTTTTGCAGCACCCCCTCTGCCTGTTTGCGCAGCCCGTGAGGGCCGTCGGACAAGTGAATGGACGGCACCTTGCCGCCGCAGTTCCGCGTGTGCCAGGTGCCCTTGCCGGTCACCAGTTCAATGCAGTTTTCTAAAGAAAGTTTCATTGCTTTCCCTCCTTTATTCATGGGCACTATACCATATTTATGCCGCTTAAAATATAAAAATAGCGTTGTAAATAGAATAAAAGCGCGATATAATCCAAATAGGAGGGAATGTATATGTCTTATCAAGTGGAAGTGCTGCCGGTAACGGCGCACCCGTTATATGACACCCGAGAGAGCGGCAAGACCCACACGCCCTTTTCCCTGGAGCGGGCACTGTGTACCGCTATTGAGTTGGGGGACGAGGCGGCTATGGACCGGGCCATTGCGGATTATATGGCGCACGGCTTTGTAGTGGGCACTATGTCCGGCGATCGGCTGCGCCAGGTGAAATACTGGGCGGTGGCTACCGTGGCCATTGCTATTCATTATGCCATTTTAGGCGGGCTGGATGAAACGGACGCTTACCATCTCAGCGACGCGTATCTCCGCGAGGTGGATCGGCTGGACACTATGGACGCCTGTATTGACTGCCTGCGCCGCCGGGCAACGGAACTGGTGCGGGCTGTGGCGTCTGCCAAATCCGGTACCCTGCTGTCGCCCCCGGTGCGCCGCTGTGTGCATTATATTCATATTCATTTGCACGAAAAAATGCCCCTGTCTATGCTGGCGTCTGAGGCGGGGTTGTCTAAGGATTATTTGGGCGTGCGATTTAAGCGGGAGATGGGTGTGTCCGTGCACGCTTACATTTTGCAGCAGCGGCTGCAAGCGTCGCTGCCCATGCTCCTGGACGGCACCGGCTGTCGCCGCATTGCCTATGATCTGGGCTTCGCGGACGAGAGCCATTATATCGCCGCTTTTCGCAAGCAGTACGGCTGCACCCCGGCGCAGTACCGGCGGGTTCACACGGACTGATTTTATTGGCCAAACAGTAGGGGCCGGGCTTTATTTCCAAACTGTACAGTACCTTTATTGCCTGATGGGCGACAGTGACGTATAACGAAGGGGCAGATTGTCGGCGGCTCGACGGTCTGCTGTTTTTTTGCCCATTATCCCGGCGATTTGCGGATTTTGCATTGAAAAGTGCCGCCGTTTCCGTTATACTGTTATTGACCGCAGTTTGCCCTTTGGCCTGCGGCGGGGATTCTAAACATAAGGAGTAACAGTATGAACAAAGATATACCCATCTGGCAAGATATAGACACATTCAGTGTCAACACCGAGCGGCGCAGTGCCGCCGGCTTTCCAAGGGATGTCCGCACCGGGGAAGAAAAGCGCCGGCTGCTGAATGGCATTTGGAAGTTTAAATTTCTACCTGGCAGCGATCAGACGATAGAGGGCTATCAAAACCCGGAATTCGACCCCTTTAGCTTTGACGATTTAGAGGTGCCCTCCGAGTGGCAGATCAAGGGCTATGGCACCCCCATTTATACCAATATCAATTACCCCACGCCTATCTCAAAGATTAACATTCCCCATATTGACGACAAGAAGAACCCGCAGGGTCTGTATATTCGGGATTTTGATTTGACTGAAGAAGAACTGGCGGATAATGTGTTTGTGCACTTTGGTGGGATTAACTCCTGTGGCGAGGTGTATATGAACGGCACCTTTGTGGGCTATTCCCAAGATACTTTTGATGAGACGGAGTACGATGTAACCCGCTTTGTGCACCCGGGCAAGAACCGCTTGGCGGTGACCGTGCATCAGTTTTGCGATGGCAGCTACCTGGAGGATCAGGATATGTGGCGGCTGTCCGGCATCTTCCGGGATGTGAATCTGGTGTTCAAGCCCAAGACCTATATTCAGGATACTTATTTTTACAGCGAATTTGCAGAGGACTACAAGACGGCTCACTTCCGTATGCAGGTAGCTGTGGAGTGCCGGGGGACGGACTGCACAGACGCCGCTTACCGGGTGCGTATTTTAGACGCAGACGGCAAAGCCGTAGGCCAAATGGAGGCTCGCTGCCCGGTGCTGGAGGATGGCTGCCGGGTTATGGTAGATACGGACTACACCGTGGAGGCACCCCATCTGTGGAGCCACGAGGATCCGTATCTATACACGGTAGAGACCACATTGCTGGTGGCCGGGGAGCCGGTGGACCTGCGCATCCATAAGTACGGCTTTAGAGAGGTGAAGATCGTCGGTTATAATCCGGACACCAAGCGTGGACCGTTCATTCTCCTGAACGGTGTGCCGCTGAAGATCTGCGGCGTGAATCGCCATGACTTCCACCCGGATTACGGCCACGCCGTGCCGGAGCGTATTATTCGCTCCGACCTGGAGCTGCTTAAGCGCAGCAATATCACCAATGTGCGCACCTGCCATTATCCCAATTCCCGCCGGTTCTATGAGCTGTGCGACGAGATCGGAATTTTGGTTATGAGCGAGAACAACCTGGAGACCCACGGTCTGGCCCAGCAAATTCCTGCCAGCAATCCCCAGTGGAGTGCCCAGTGCTGCTATCGAATGACCAATATGGTCAATTCCTTTAAGAACCACAGCTGTATTCTCTTTTGGTCCTTGGGCAATGAAAGCGGTAACGGCAAGGCGTTCCCGGATATGAAGCGAGCTGCCCAGCAGATTGACCGCACCCGGCCCTTCCACTATGAGCCGGATGCCCATTTGGAAACCAGCGATCTGTTCAGCGAGATGTATACCGTGCAGACGGAGATGAAAGAAATCGGCGAGAACAGACCCCATATCCACAGTCGCGCGCTTTGGAACGGCGGTATGGGCTATCGCCTGACTTCGGAGATGTACCGGGATAAGCCCTTTATTGAGTGCGAGTATGCTCACGCCATGGGCAACTCCATGGGTAACTTCTCCGATTATTGGAATGATTTTAAGAAGTACGACCGGCTGGCCGGCGGCTATATTTGGGACTTTGCGGACCAGGCCATTCGTACCAAGACCAAGGATGGCAAGGACAAGTGGAACTACGGCGGCGACTTTGGCGACAAGCCCAACGACGGCAACTTTGCCTTTAACGGTGTGTTCCGCGGCGACCGTTCACCCAACCCTCATTATTATGAGGTGGTTAAGTGCTACCAGCAGGCGGACTTTGCCCGGGTGGGTAACACCTTGCAGATTGTCAATCGGTTTATGTTCACACCCTTGAGCGCCTTTGCCCTGCGGCTGACCTTGTCCGATGAGAGCGGTGTGTTGCAAGAGGAGACCATGGACCTGCCGGCAGCGGGCCATTTGGAGAAGGTGAAGATTGATATTCCCTTTGACCTGAATACCAAGAGCGAGCAGCTGCTGGATGCTTATTTAATTCTGAAGGCGGACGCCATGCGCCTGCCTGCCGGTCACCTGATGGCCAGAGAGCAGTTTGTGCTGGGGCAGTACGATTTCTCTGTGAAGAAGGAGACGCCCGCAGCAATCAGCCTGTGCAAGCGGGCAGACGCCTATGTGGTCAGCGGTGATCATTTCAGTCTGGCTGTATCCAAGAAAACCGGCGAGCTGAGCTCCTATGAACTGGACGGTCGAGAGTGCCTGCGCAGCGGCGTGCGCCCCTGCTTTGGCCGTGCCAATATTGACAATGAGCGCATTGCCCAAATTCCCTTTGACTTTGTGCGCACCATGATCGGACTGAATGCCTTTAAGAACGCCAGCAAGGCTATGACCCCGCTGGAGGTAACAGCCACGCAAGGCAAAGATGCGGTGAAGATCACCGTGCGCTGGCTGTGCCGCTACCTGGATCGGGTAGAGACCACTTATGTGGTGCTACCCTCCGGCCGGGTGCTGGTGACCCAGACCTGTCGTAATATTGTGCCCATGGATCTGCCCCGTTACGGCATTACCTTCCAGCTGATGTCCGGGGAGGACGGCGTGACCTATTACGGCAAAGGACCTCACGAGAATTATTGCGACCGCAAGACCGGCGCGTACCTGGGCGTGTATCGCTTTAAGAGCGCCGAGGACTTTATCCATGACTACCTGTATCCGCAGGAGAACGGCAACCGCTGCGATGTGCGCTGGCTGGAAGTGGGCAGCGATGTGAAGCTGCGGGTAGACGCTGTGGGTCGTGCTTTTGAGGCCGGCGTGCACCCCTACACCCTGGAGGAACTGGACGCAGCCAAGCATTCCTGCGATCTGCCCCGCCACGATTACCTGACGGTGAATATTGACGGCGGCCAGCAGGGCGTTGGCGGCGATGTGCCTGCTGTGGCTACCTTAAAGCCCCAGTATAAGCTGCCGAAAATGCAGACCGTGACCCTGCGCTGCACACTGCAATTCAAAAAATAATGATTGGAGAGAACCGCCCCATGACCTTTTCCTACCACATTGATTACAAGCTGGGTAGCACCGTAAAGACGGCCACCGGCAGTAACGAGGACCTGCTCTTGCAGGTGCGGGAGAGCGATCACCGCTTGCAAGTGACTTTGCACCCCACCGCGCCCATACAGGTACGCAGTTTTATTCTGGAGCTGCCGTTTCTGTTTACACCGGCCAGTCGCTTTATGGCCAACGGCTTTCAGTCCTGGACGGACAGCCGGGAATTCGGCCCCACGGAGCGCATGCCCGGGCTGGGCACCGTTGGCAAATCGCCGATCGGCCGCCGTTTGGGTATGCAGTATACCGGCGATTATACCTTTGTACCGGAGGAAAAGCAGGCGGGCGTGTTCCATTCTCACGGCTTTGCCTATGTGCGTACCGGCGACATGCTGGACTTTATCGGTTCCCTGACGGACCGCACCGGTTTTACCGTTATTACGGCGGATATGAACCGCAATGTGCTGGCTGTGTCTAAGGATCTGGAGGGGCTGATGCTCACGGAAGATTATCCGGTGCTGGATCTCTATATGCAGCAGGGGCATTATGATGCGGTATTTGACGGCTACTTTGCCGCCTTGGGCGTACACCCCCGCCAAACGGAAAAGCTGCGAGGCTATACCTCCTGGTACAACTATTACAGCAATATCAATCACAATATCATCATGCACGACCTGCGAGCCATTGCCCCCTGCGCCGGGGTCAATACCTTCCAGGTGGACGACGGCTACCAGACCGCCGTGGGGGACTGGCTGTCTGTGGACAGCAAGAAGTTTCCCTTCGGTATGCGCCGGGTGGCCGATGCGGTTCACCAGCGCGGGCTGAAAGCCGGGCTGTGGCTGGCGCCTTTTGCGGTGCAAAAGAATGCCTATTTGGCAAAGAAGCACCCGGGCTGGCTGGTGGCAGACAAAAAGGGCAGCCCCTTGATGGTGGGCGCCAACTGGGGCGGCTTTTATGCCCTGGATATTTATCATAAGGAAGCCCGGGCGTACATTAAGCAGGTGTTTCAAACGGTGCTGCATACTTGGGGCTTTGATATGGTGAAGCTGGACTTTTTGTACGCCGCTTCCGTTAAGCCCTTGTACGGCAAGACCCGCGGCCAGGTGGCGTATGACGCCATGGAGCTGCTGCGGGAGTGTGTGGGCGAGGATAAGCTGCTGCTGGCTTGCGGCGCACCAATGCTGCCCAGCTTTGGCGTAGCAGACTATATGCGCATCGGTGCAGATATGGCCCTCAGTTGGCCCCATTCTGCCCGGCGTCGCCAAATGCACCGGGAGGATGTGTCTACACCCAATGCGGTGCTCAACAGCGTGTATCGCCGAGGGCTGAACGGTCGGGCATTTTTGAACGACCCAGATGTGTTCCTGCTACGGCGCAACAATATCAGCTTTACCCCGGAGCAGCAGGCGCTGCTGGCTAAGTTTATTCAGCTGTTTGGTGGCGTGCTCTTCACCTCGGACGATGTGAGCACCTATAAGCCGGAGCAGGCCAGCCTGTTTGCCGATACCCTGGCCGATACCGCCACTTTGACGGATGTGAGCCAGGAGGACGATGTGCTCACCGTGCGGTATACCCAGAGCGACTGCCCCTGTACCATGCAGTTCAATGTGTACACCGGCCAGATCTTCGCCTTCGGCGCAGACGAAAAGTAAATCACAGTTCACTACGAAAAATACGGCTCTCCTTACTGCAAGGGGAGCCGCTATTTTTACCACTTTGCCTCCCTTGTAAAGGGAGGGGGACCGCTGTAGGCTGTGGAGGGATTGGTAAGTAGGGACCGATGCCTACATAGGCCCGCAATTTTTTTGAATTTTGAGAAAAAATGCCCCCTTGCTTATGCAAGAGGGCACTGGTTTCAGTATAGAGATTATTTGGTGGCTGTGTCGTTCTTCTTTTTGGCAAACAGAGCGTACAGAGCAAAGAGCAAGCCGGAGGCAGCCAGACCGGAGCCGCCCACTGCCAGGCTCCAATGGGCGCCGGTGGCAGGGGACTTCATAGCTGCGGTCGCGGTGTTCTTGGGATTGGTGTTCTTTGTACCGCTGGTGTTTGTGCTCATGCCGGCGCTAAAGGGTACAATGTTTTGCTTCTCGTCCGTATTGACAAACTGGCCGTTGCCGGTGGCGGCTTTTACTGTCTGCACAGACTGCTTTTTCTCCGGGTTGGTGATCAGTCCGGCCAAGAATTTGGTGGCTTGGCTGTCGTACCAGAAGTTCACATGGGCCACGCCCTTAAAGAACCAGGTGTTGTTGGGAAGCAAACAGGTGGCGGCGTCCACAATACGGTCCGGCGACACATGGGCGCCGGTGCGCTTCAATGTCTTGCCGTAGTCCGCTGTGGTGGCACCCACGGAGGCGTATTTGGTGTCAATGAGAATATCTGTCTGATTGGCATACGCAGAGTTGATGGGAATATTGGGCAGGCCGTAGTTGGCTACGATCACCACATCGGTGCCGGCCTTTTGCATGGCTTTCAGATTGCCAGGCAGGCGCTTTTGCACCTTATGATAGCGGGTGATCTTCTTATACAGGCCGCTGCTTTGGTCTAAAAAGCCGATGGCGGTCATGGCATTCACGCTGTCGTCAAAATCATCATAGGGGATAAACTCCCACAGCATGGGAATGCAGCCGAACACCGGGTAAAAGATCTCGTTATACACACGCTCCACCAGTGCAGGGTCCTCTGCTACTTGGGTCAAAAAGTCGCACAGGTAGCCCACATTCAGGCTGTTTGCCAGCCGGTTCAGCTGGCTAAAGTCAAAGTCCGGGTTATGGTAAGAGGTGGTCACCCGGTCTAAATATTTCTTGACCACATCCGCGTCAAATAGAAGATCCTGGCAAAACAGCTTGGTGACGGACACGCCGGTGAGCGCCCCGTCGATCATCACCAGACGGCGGATGTCGCCGCGGTCGCGATATTGATCGATATAGGCGCTGAGGATCACCGTGCCCTCTGAACTGCCGACCAGGGTTACTTGATTTTTACCGGTTTTGGCTTTGACCTGACTCACAAAGTCTGCCAGCTTGGCAGCCGTTTCGCAGGCGTCCAGTCGCCAATCGTAGTTAAAGGCATACACTTTGTCTGCGCCGATATTCTGCGCCACTTGGCGGCAAATGGCCGGCTCGTTGCTGGTGCCGGACAGGTAGTCCGGGTGGTTTTTCAGACTGTCGGTCCAGTAGTTGGCGATGCCTACATTGTAAAGACTGTTGCCGTCCTCATCGCAGGCGATGTTGCGGTAGTCGTTCATTAAATCGGCGATTTGGTCAATGACGGCGTCCGGGTCCGTTTGCTTGCCGCCGACGGCAGCCAGCACATTTTGGATTAGCCCGCCACGGCTGAGCAGACTTTTGGCGTCAAACACGCCCACTTGCTGCTCATCCTCCGTGCCCGGGTTTAGGTACAGGCCGGAGCCGCCCATGCCGTGCACAGAGATTACCGGTGTGGCGCCGTTGTCCTTGGCGAAGGCCGCGCCGGCGCAGGAACACACCAGCACCAGTGCCAGCAGACCGCACAATAGGCTGCGTAAATTCTTCTTCATATCCAGTTGCCCCTTCCGTTGCAAAAGTGCGTAAAATTACCCTTATCTTAATTATAAGTTGTCGATCCGGTGAAGTCAATTCACATATTGCATAAAAAAACACCCCCGCCCTTGTGCAATCCGCAATAAGAGCAGGCCGTCGGAAACAGGCAATAAAGAAAACCGAGTGCAAACTGCACTCGGTTCTTTTGGTTACTTGGGATTACGCGTTTTTCTTTAAGGCTCTTTCCAGCCAAACGGCACCCAGATCCAGCGCATTGAACAGGCCGGTCTTTTCGCTCTTTTTGACCACCTGCTCTTTGGGCGAGATCTGCTCGTCCGTATTCAGCAGCTGAATAATTACTTTGTCGGCAATGGTTTGATCGCCCTGCTTCTTCTCGCTCTGTACCTTCAGGCACACAACGAATGGGTCGGCCATACTGCCGTAGTAAATGGTGTTGCCGCAGCGTACCAGCGGTCTGCCTTTGTATTCCAAGAATTCGCCTTTCTTCGCCAAGGGAACGCCTCCTTCGTTTTAATCTAAGTAGGACTTTACCATAGCGGCCAACAACTCGTCCCGGTCGATCCGGCGGATCAGGCTGCGGGCATTGTTGTGGGTGGTGATGTAGGTGGGATCCTCAGACAGCAGATAGCCTACGATCTGGTTAATGGGATTGTACCCCTTTTCCCGCAGGGCGTCAAACACCTGGGTTAAGGTATCCTTCATAACATCCTCTTTTTCATCACCGATTCTAAATGTCATGGTCTTATCTGTCACGGTAAAGTCACCTCCGTACACATCATTATATACAGTTTTTGAAATAATTACAATATTAAAATGCAAAAATTCCGATATTCCGGTCAAATTACCCGGCAGTTGTCCGTTTTTTCGGTCAACTCCGCAGGCTGATACCCATTTTGTCCAGGGCTTTGACCACCCGCTTCATGGCAGCATCGGCCTCATCATCGGTAAGGGTGCGGTCATGCGCGCGCATACGAATGTTAAACGCCACGCTCTTTTTGCCCTTTTCAATCTGCTCACCCTGATACACATCAAACAGCTTAACGCTCTCCAGGGTCTTGCCTACGGCCTCGCCGATGGCACGCTGCAATTTCAGCACCGGGATCTCCTTGTCGCAAACAAAGGCCAGATCCCGGTTGCTGGCCGGGTATTTGGGCAGGGGCTTGTGGGTGCGGGTGCCGCTTTCGTTCTCGTAAGCGGTATTTACATCAATCTCTGCCAAATAGACTCTGGTGCCGATGGCGTAGTTCTCTGCCACATTGGGGTGTACCTCACCCAAAGTTGCCAGCACCTTGCCGTCTATGGTGAAGGCGGCGGTACGGCCCGGGTGGAAGGTGGGGTTATCTTTTACCGGCTCCACATCGTAGTGATCCACATGCAGGCAGTCCAGCAGCTTTTCCACAATGCCTTTCAGCGCAAAGAAGTCTGCGCCGCCTCCGTACATACCGATGGTGACCTTTTGACTCTCAATGGGCAGTTTGTCCGGGGTGGTAGGGGTGTAAACGGTGCCCATCTCATACATACAAGCGGCTTCCGTCTTGTGGTTGTAGTTAAAGGACAGCACATCCAGCATAGAGGGCAGGATGGTGGTGCGCATAATGCTGGTGTCCTCGCCCAGGGGGTTCAGGATCACAATAGAATTGCGCAGGGTGCTGTCTGCCGGCAAGCAAATTTTATCATAGGCTTTGGGGCTGATAAAGCTGAAGGTGGACACCTCGGTGCAGCCGCAGGCCAGCAGGGTGTTGCCCAGCTTGCGCTCAAAGGACTGGCGGTGGGTCAGCTTGCCGTTGGCGGCGCCTTGCAGCATGTGGTTGGGAATATTGTGGAAGCCGTAGAACCGGGCCACTTCTTCCGCCAGGTCTGCCAGGTGCTCAATATCGTTGCGAAATGTGGGAGCATAGACCTTGCCGTCGCGCACATCAAAGTCGATCTTCTTCAAAATATCGATCATCTGCTGCTCGCTAAGATCAAAGCCGATGAACCGATTGATCCACCGGTAGTCCCAGTCCACGGTGACCTGTTCTTTGACTTTCTTGCAGCAGTCCACCACGCCGTCTACCACATCGCCGGCATCCAGTAGCTGTACCAGTTGAAGGGCACGCTTTAAGGCGCGCATGGTTTGGTTGGGATCCAGCTCTTTCTCGTACCGGGCAGAGGCCTCGGTGCGCATACCCAGCGCCTTGGCGGTGCGGCGCACGCAGGTGCCGTTAAAGCAGGCGGACTCAAATACGATGGTGGTGGTGTCGTCCATAATACCGCTGTATTCGCCGCCCATTACGCCGGCAACGGCCACAGGCTTCTCCGTATCGGCAATCACCAGCATATTTTCCGTCAGCTCCCGGGTCTCGCCGTCCAGGGTGGTGATGGTCTCGCCGGCCTTGGCGTTACGCACGTTCACTGTGTTGCCCACCAGGTAACGCAGGTCAAAGGCGTGCATGGGCTGGCCGTACTCCAGCATCACATAGTTGGTAATATCTACAATGTTGCTGATGGGGCGCACGCCGCAGGCACGCAGTCGCTCCCGCAGCCAGCGGGGTGACTCCTTGACCCGCACATTCTCTACTACGGCGCCGGTGTAACGGTAGCACTTTTCGCCGTCTTCAATATGCACTTGCAGCAGGTCGTTTACATTGCCGTGGCCGGGCTTCACTTCCGGCTCCGGCAAGGTGAAAGGCCGGTTAAAGGTGGCCGCTGCCTCACGGGCCAAACCGGTTACGGACAGGCAGTCGCACCGGTTGGAGGTAATTTCAAACTCAACGCAGGTGTCGTCATAGCCGATGGCTTTGTGAATATCCATGCCCAAGGTCTTGTCGCAGTCGTCCCCCAGTACAAAAATGCCGTCGGCGCAGGCGTAAGGAAAGTCGTTTTGGGTCAGACCCAGTTCGTCAAAGGAGCACAGCATACCGGCAGAAGCAACACCCCGCAGCTTGCCCTTTTTGATTTTTTCTAACTTATGGTCTTTGCGGTTGATCACCGTAGCACCCACCAGTGCCACCGGCACAATGTCCATGGGCTTTAAGTTCTGGGCGCCGGTGACGATTTGCAGCGGCTGATCGTCGCCTACGGACACTTGGCACACCCACAGGTGGTCGGAGTCCGGGTGTTTCTCCATAGAAAGTACCTGACCCACAACTACATTCTCGATGTCGCTGCCTTCTACTTCATACCCCTCCACCTTGGAGCCGGACAGGGTCATCTCGTCGCAAAAGGTCTTGTTGTCAATATCGGTTAGGTCCACATAATCGTTGGCCCATTTTCTGGATAAAATCATATTTGCACCTCCTTAAAACTGGGACAGAAAACGCATATCGTTCTCATACAGCAAACGCATATCGTCGATATTAAAGCGGAACAGCACCAGCCGCTCCAGGCCTACGCCAAAGGCAAAGCCGCTGTATACATCCGGGTCTACGCCGCCGTTTTTCAACACCTTGGGGTGCACCATGCCGCCGCCGAGGATCTCGACCCAGCCTTCGCCCTTGCAGAAGGGACAGCCCTTGCCGCCGCACTTAAAGCAGCTTACATCAATTTCGCAGCTGGGCTCGGTAAAGGGGAAGTGGTGGGGACGCAGGCGGATTTTTGTATCCTCGCCGTACAGCCGCTTGGCAAAGGTCTCCAGCGTGCCTTTCAGGTCTGCCATGGTAATGCCTTTGTCTACCACCAAACCCTCGATCTGGTGGAACAGGGGAGAGTGGGTGGCATCTACCGCGTCGGAGCGGAATACACGGCCCGGGGCAATGATTCGAATGGGGGGCTGTGTTTTTTCCATCACACGGATCTGTACCGGAGAAGTTTGGGTTCGCAGTACGATGTTGTCATTGATATAAAAGGTGTCCTGGGTGTCTCTGGCCGGGTGGTCTTTGGGGATGTTCAGTGCCTCAAAGTTGTAGTAGTCGTACTCTACCTCCGGGCCCTCGGCAATGTCAAAGCCCATGCCCATAAAGATGTCCTTGATTTCGTCCAGAACGATGGACAGCGGGTGTTTGTAGCCGATCTGGGGCAGGGTGCCGGGCATGGTCACATCCAGGGTTTCCTCAGCCAGCCGCTTCTCCTGAGCTGCCTTCTTGATCTCTGCGGACTTGTTGGCGATGGTGTCCTCAATGTCCTTGCGAATTTCGTTTGCCAGTTGGCCAATCACCGGGCGCTCCTCGGCAGACAGCTTGCCCATCTGCTTCAAAATAGCGGTCAGTTCGCCTTTTTTGCCCAAGTACTGAATACGGGCTTTTTCCAGCTGTTCGGCGCTGTCAAAGGAAGCCAGCGCTTCTTTGGCGGCCCGGCGGATTTGTTCCAGTTGTGCTTTCATCTTCGTATCCTTTCTTTCATTCTGTATTGCTCGCGGCAGTGTGCAAATAAAAAACGACTTGCCCCGTTCGTATAGGGACAAGTCGGAATTACCTGCGGTACCACCCTGTTTTTTGCAAGTTGGCAAGTGCCAATCGGAGCAAACACTCTTTGAGCCTGATAACGGTGCTCACACCGTTCTTGCCTACTGTGGTTCAGCAAAACCGCTCGGAAGGGAACTTCACGCAGGCTGCTGTGCTGCGGCTCTCAGCCGGGACCGCGACTCTCTAAACAGCAGGGGGAGCGCTACTTTTCTTCGTCATAGCGTTTGAATTTGCCTATATTATACAATAGACTGTCGCATTTTGCAACCCTGTTTTTTGCACAGAAAAAGCGCCCGGGACTTGCCGAGCGCCTTTGGGTTTCATTTTGTTTTTATTTCTTGTCCTTGTCGTCCTTCTTCTTTTTGGAAAAGGCTTTGTTCAGCCCATAGGTGACAAGAATGATCACGCCGATCACGATAAAGATGCCGATCATACCAAAGAGCATATCCGGCAGGGTGGTTTTCCAGGACTGGGCGTTGATGGCCATGGTAACCACAGCCAGCAGAGAAGCAAATAAAGTCTGCATATCATATCCTCCTTACGATACCAGGGTCAGGATCAGGCCGCCGGCAATAACGGAGGCGATCTGGCCGGAAACATTGACGCTGATGGAGTACATCAACAGGAAGTTCTGCGGGTCCTCTTTCAGGCCCATTTGGTTGACCACACGCCCGCTCATGGGGAATGCGGAGATACCGGCTGCACCGATCATGGGGTTGATTTTCTTCTCCTTGGGCAGGAACAGATTGATGAACTTGGCAAACACTACGCCGCCTACGGTATCAAAGATGAAGGCAACCAGACCCAGACCCAGGATCATCAGGGTCTGCCAGGATACAAAGTCCTGATAGTGCATTTTGGCAGCAACGGTCAGACCCAGCAGAATTGTAATAATGTTGGCAAAGGCGTTCTGCGCCGTCTCAGACAGCTGGTTGAGCACGCCGCACTCGCGGATCAGGTTACCAAACATCAGGAAGCCTACCAGTGCAACGGATTTAGGCGCCACCAAACCGGCAACGGCCGTTACCACGATGGGGAACACAATCTTGGTGGTCTTGCTTACATCGCCTGCATGGTATTTCATACGGATCAGGCGCTCTTTTTTGGAAGTTACAGCCTTGATCACCGGCGGCTGGATAATGGGCACCAGTGCCATATAAGAGTACGCAGCCACCATAATGGCGCCCAAATACTTGGAATGCAGTGTATTGGCCACAAAGATGGAAGTGGGGCCGTCGGCAGCGCCGATAATGGCGATGGACGCAGCGTCGTTAATATCAAAGAAGAAACCGGCCACAAAGAAAGTGAAGAAAATACCGAACTGGGCGGCTGCACCGAAGAGCATCAGCCACGGGTTCTTCAGCAGCGGGCCAAAGTCGATCATGGCGCCGATACCGATAAACAGCAGCAGCGGGAACAGTTCGTTGGCAATGCCGGCATCAAACAGTACGGATATGGGGCCTTCCTCCGCCCCGGGTTGGGTAATGGCGCCGCTGAGGGGCAGATTCACCAAAATGGTGCCGAAGCCCATGGGCAGCAGCAGGGTGGGTTCCATTTCCTTCTTAATGGCAAGGTAGACCAGCACGCCGCCAACCACCCACATCACGATCATACGGGGATCAATGTTGCCGAAGTTGGAGAACAGCGCTGCAAATTCATGCAATGGATTCATGTACAGTACCTCCGTTATTTGGACTTCGACTATTATAATGTATTGGGCGATAGGTTGTCAATGATTTGTATCGATTTTGTAAACAAATCGTGTCTTTTGCTTTTTCGGCGCGCACCACTATCCGATGGGGTGGCATTTTTGCGGTGCACCATAGCTTGTGTCAAGCGCTTTTTTCGTAAATTTTGTTGCAAAAAATATGCAGAGAGCGGTTGACAAGGCGGCCCGGTTTTAGTATAATACCCCTTGCTGTAAAGAACTTTCACTTTACAGCGCAAGAGACTAAGAAAGGGGAGGGCGTCCTTGGCCAAGAATTTGGAAGTTTCTTTTTTGCTGGATTTTTACGGCGAAATGTTGACCCAAAAGCAGCACGATTTTTTGGTGTATTACTATGACGAGGACCTTTCGCTTTCTGAGATCGCAGAGAATGAGGGCATTACCCGCCAGGGCGTGCGCGATGCCATCAAGCGGGCGGAGAACCAGCTGTTTGAGATGGAGAGTCGCTTGGGTCTGGCTAAGAAGTTCGAGACCCTGAAGAAGGGACTGGAAGAAATCGAGCAGTGTGCCGAGGCCATTAATACGTATAATCTGTCGCACACACTGTCCCGGGAGATCAACGACAATGTGGCCCGGATCAAGGCCCTGACCGCTTATCTTTGCGAATGATAAAAAGAACGGAAGTGTAGAACTTGGCATTTGAAGGGCTCAGCGAACGGCTGGAAAATTCATTTAAAAAGCTGCGTGCCAAGGGCAAGCTTACAGAGTCCGATGTAAAGGAAGCTATGCGCGAGGTGCGTATGGCGCTCCTGGAGGCGGATGTCAACTATAAGGTGGCCAAGGAGTTCACCGCCAAGGTGACCCAGCGTGCCATCGGTGCGGATGTGATGGAGTCCCTGACCCCCGGCCAAATGGTCATCAAGATCGTCAACGAGGAGTTAACGGAGTTGATGGGCGGCACGGAGTCCCGGTTGGCCATTGCCAATCACCCGCCGACGGTTGTGATGATGTGCGGCTTGCAGGGCAGCGGTAAAACCACCCATTCTGCCAAACTGGCAAAGAAGTTGAAGAAAGAAGGGCACCGACCCTTGCTGGTAGCCTGCGATGTGTATCGACCCGCAGCCATTAAGCAGTTGCAGGTGGTAGGCGCCCAGGTGGATGTGCCTGTGTTTGAAATGGGCACGGAGAACCCGGTGACCATTGCCGGCGAGGCAGTAAAGTACGCGCGGGATCACGGCAACGACTATGTGCTGCTGGATACCGCCGGTCGTCTGCATGTGGACGAGGCGCTGATGGCGGAGTTGCAAAACATTCGCTCCACTGTTCACCCTCACGAGATTTTGCTGGTGATTGACGCCATGACCGGTCAGGACGCTGTGAATGTGGCCAAGAGCTTTAACGAGGCATTAGGCATTGACGGCGTGATTCTGACAAAGCTGGACGGTGACGCACGAGGCGGTGCGGCGCTTTCTGTCAGAAGCGTAACCAACAAGCCTATTAAATATATCGGTATGGGCGAGAAGATGGAGGATTTGGAGCCGTTTTATCCCGACCGAATGGCATCCCGTATTCTGGGGATGGGCGATGTACTTTCTCTGATTGATAAGGTGCAGGCGAATATTGATGAGCAGGAAGCGCTCGATATGGCAAAGAAAATGCGTGCCAACGATTTCACACTTGAGGATTTTCTTGCGCAGATGCAGCAAATTAAGAAAATGGGACCCTTGAAGGATTTGCTCGGCATGATGCCCGGCATTCCCGGAATGGGCAAGCTTGATCTGGAATCGGCGCTCAACGGGGTAGATCCCCAGAAGGAAATGGCAAGAACCGAAGCCATTATCCAATCCATGACGAAGGAGGAAAGGGCAAATCCTTCCATTCTGAATGGGCCGAGAAAGAAACGTATCGCCGCAGGCTGTGGCAGAAGCATTGCAGATGTCAATCGCCTCATCAAGCAGTTTGAGGAAATGAAAAAAATGATGAAGCAGATGAACAATATGCAAAAAGGGAAAAAGGGTAAATTTCCTTTCTTCCGTTAAACAAAGACACTTATTCCGTCAGGATTAAGAAATAAAAGGTAAAGAAAAAATAAGAATTTTTAAAAGCAGGAGGACAAAATCATGGCAGTAAGAATCAGACTGAAAAGACTGGGCGCAAAGAAGGCACCTTTTTACAGAATCGTTGTAGCAGATTCCAGAAACGGCAGATCTATCGAAGAAATCGGTATCTATGATCCTACAAAGGAACCCGTTGTTCTGAAGGTAGATGCAGAAGCAGCAAACAAATGGCTGGCAAACGGCGCACAGCCTTCCGATACAGTAAAGGCTCTGCTGAAAAAAGCAGGCGTAATCGGCGAATAAATCCTATTTAAGGGAGGCCGATTTATGAAAGAATTGTTAGAAGTCATTGCAAAAAGACTTGTGGAACATCCCGAACAGGTTGTGGTTGCAGAAACAAATAACGAACGCGCTTTGATTCTGGAACTGAAGGTTGCTCCCGAGGATATGGGTAAGGTCATCGGCAAGCAGGGCAGAATTGCAAAGGCAATCCGCACTGTGGTAAAAGCCGCCGGCATCCATGAAGACAAAAAAATCATCGTGGAAATCGTGCAGTAAGCAGAGGAAAACGGTGACGGCGGTGGGATTTTTCCTGCCGCCTTTTTCATATCAGATAAAAAGGAATGGGTTTCATATATGGAAAATTATTTTGAAATCGGTAAGATTACCGGAACACATGGGATTCGCGGCACGATGCGCGTTTTCCCGACTACGCAGGACCCGACTCGCTTTGATCGGCTGAAGGAAATTACCGTGGAGATTCGCGGCAAGCAGGAGCTTTTTCACATTCAGAAGGTGGCATATCAGAAAAATATGATTCTGCTGACGGTAAAGGAAATCAATGATATCAATGTAGCGGAGCTGTATAAAAACGGACGGATTTTGATTCCCGATGCTGTTGCGATTCCTCTGGAGGAGGATGAATATTATACCCGCGACCTCTATGGGATGCAGGTTGTGACGGATGAGGGGGAAGAATTGGGCGAGCTTGTGAAGATTTACGAAACGGGCGCG
>ERZ840407.793-NODE-793-length-17924-cov-3.031675_pt1 | contig 17924 bp, 13 predicted proteins | sample MGYA00519877_ERZ840407 | MGnify/ENA primary metagenome ERZ840407 (study PRJEB31850, sample SAMEA3708875) | human gut metagenome | biome: human gut; feature: human-associated habitat; material: faeces | place: China | collected 2014 ...
ACTCTACTCTTGGTTCCGGTGAGGTTAATGGATTTGCCTATGTGCTCCCTGAGGATTTTGACCAGGAAGTGTATACGCAGATCTATGTGCAGGCTCATGGGGCACAGGATCTGATCAGCTATACAGATGCTTATGATTCCCTGATAGAGAGAGTGCAGGAGCAAGTGGAGGGGATTGAGGCAGAATGGTGTCAGGTCAGATATGATGAGATTGTAGAGGAAGCCAATGAGAAGCTTGCAGATGCCAGGCAGGAACTTGAAGATGGAAAGAAGGAGGCTGATGAGAAGCTTGCAGATGCCAGACAGGAACTGGAAGACGGCGAAAAGAAGTTAAAAGACGGCAAGAAGGAATATAAGGATGGCAAGAAAAAGCTTGCAGATGCCAGAAAGGAGCTGGAGGACGGAAAAGCCCGGCTTGCAGATGCAAAGAAGGAGTTAGAGGATGGCAGATCCCAGCTTGCCAGTGCGAAAGAGCAGATTGCCAGTGGCAGAGAGCAGATTGCATCTGCAAAGGAACAGCTGAATGCAGGATGGGCGGAGGTTTCAGAGAACCAGGCAAAGCTTGATGATGGAAAAGCACAGCTTGAGGATGGCAAGAATCAGTTAAGCGCTGGTGAGAAGCAGATTGCGGATGCAAAGACGCAGCTTACCCAGAGTCAGCAGGAACTTGACAATGGAAAGGCGCAGATCCAGTCAGGCAGAGAGCAGATTGCAGCAACCAGACAGGACTTAAATGCCAAAAAGGAAAGCTGCAATCAGGGACTTGCCCAGATTGAGCAGCAGGAGGCACAGCTTTCCGAAGGAGAGGCCCAGTTAGAGAGTGCCAGAAGTCAGCTTGCCGCGTTGCAGGAGCAGTATGAGCAGGCACAAGCTTCAGGCACATATTCCGAGGAAGACCTGGCGGCTCTGGCAGCACAGGTTTCCGCTTATCAGGAGCAGGTGGACAGTCAGGCAGCCCAGCTGGAAGCATCCAGAAACCAGATCGCAGCAGCAAGAAGTGAACTGGAGAGTGGTTTAAGCCAGGTGGAGAGCGGACTGGCCCAGCTTGATGCAAAGGAAGCAGAACTGAACCAGCAGGAGGCCGCATTTCCCGATGCCCAGGCAAAGATTGATGCAGGATGGAAAGAGGTGAAGGCTCAGGAGAAGAAGCTGGAGCCTGCCAGAAAAGAGATTCAGGAAAAAGAAGCCCAGCTTGAGTCAGCACAGGAACAGATCGATGCTGCAAAAGCAAAACTAAATTCCAGCCAGGCTCAGTTAGAGGAGAAAGAGGCAGAACTTGCTTCAGGAGAAGCACAGATCCGGGAGAATGAAGGGAAGCTTGCTTCCGGCGAGAAAGAGATTGCCGACAATGAACAGAAGCTGAGGGATGGAGAGAAGGAAATCTCAGAGAACGAACAGAAGCTGAAGGATTCCAGAAAGGACATCAAGAAAGCTGAGAAGGATCTGGAAGAAGGTAAAAAAGAATACGAAGACGGCAAGAGGGATGCAGAGAAAGAAATTACAGACGGTGAGAAAAAGATTCAGGATGCCCAGGATGAGATCGATGATATCAGTATGCCGGAATGGATGGTAACGGACCGCAATGATCTGCCGGAATATTCAGATTATGGGGATAATGCAGACAGAATGAGAAGTATCGGACAGGTTTTCCCTGTTATCTTTTTCCTGGTGGCTGCACTGGTAAGTCTGACTACTATGACACGAATGGTGGAGGAACAGAGAACCCAGATTGGTACAATGAAGGCTCTGGGATACGGCAAGTATGCAATTGCATCCAAATATCTGCTGTATGCCTTTCTTGCCACTGTGGGAGGCAGTATTCTGGGAATTCTGATCGGAGAGAAGATCCTGCCTTTGGTTATTATTAATGGGTATGGCATTATGTACAAGGGCATGATGAACAATATCCAGATCCGTTATGAGTTTAAATTTGCAATGATAGCAGCAGGTGCGGCAACTGTGTGTACTGTCGGAGCCACCATTTTCTCCTGTTACAGGGCACTGGCGGAAACCCCGGCATCACTGATGCGTCCTCCTGCTCCTAAGGAGGGTAAGAGAATCCTGCTGGAACGGATCCCGCTTTTCTGGAAGCATCTGAATTTTACATGGAAATCTACACTGAGAAATCTTTTCCGATATAAAAAACGTTTCTTTATGACGATTTTCGGTATTTCGGGAAGTATGGCGCTGATGCTGGTAGGTTTTGGACTCAGGGATTCCATTATGGATATTGCCAGACGGCAGTATCAGGAACTTCAGCATTACACAGGAACGATCATTGATGATGAGGATGCTACAGATAAGGAGAGACAGGAACTGGATGAGTTTCTGAAAAATAACAGTCAGATCGAGAGATATACTCATGTGCAGTTTACCAAGATGAGTGTTCCCAGAAATAAATCCAATATCAGCGTATATGTTTATGTGCCTGAGAATCTTGGGACCTTTAATAAGGATGTAACACTTCAGGACAGAAAGACAAAAGAGAAGTATAAGCTGACGGATGCAGGTACAGTGATCAGTGAGAAGACGGCAACCCTGACAGGACTGAAAGTGGGGGACAGCATGACCATCACAAAGGATGGGAAAAATTATGAGACAAAGATCGCAGCAGTGACAGAGAATTACATGGGACATTATATTTATATGACAGGAAATGTCTATGAACAGACCTTCGGGGAGAAGCCGAACTATTCTGCAACTGTGTTCACGGTAAAAGAGGAGTACAAAGAATCAGAATCTGAGGTGGGAAATGAAATCCTGAAGCATCCGGCTGCGTTAAGTATCAGCTATACCAGCAGTCTGGAGGCTCAGCTTCACAGAATGCTGGGAGCATTGGATACGGTAATCATAGTGCTGATCATTTCTGCGGGAATGCTTGCTTTCGTGGTTCTGTATAATCTGAACAATGTCAATATCACGGAGCGCCAGAGAGAACTGGCAACTCTGAAGGTGCTGGGATTCTATGATACTGAGGTTTCTGCTTATGTATACAGGGAGAATGTTATTCTTACCTTCATAGGTGTGCTGGCAGGGGCTGTATTCGGAATCATTTTGCACAGGTATATTATCCGTACTGTGGAAGTGGATGCGGTTATGTTCGGAAGAAATATTAATCCTGTCAGTTTCCTGTACTGCGGACTGCTGACAATTGGATTCTCCATGATCGTAAATCTGTTTATGCATCAGAAATTAAAGAAGATTGATATGGTAGAATCCCTGAAAAGTGTGGAATAAACGATCTGTCGCTTTATTGCGGAAAAGAAGAAATTGTTTTTCTGTGGTTTTTAAATATGTAGTCAAACGGATAGAATGGATAAGAGGAAGAAAGGGGAATATTATCATGGGAACAGCAAATCAGATAGAGCAGGAATTAATGAGCTATATATCCGATCATAAAATCAGGAACACGCATTCACATCATCTGCCGGAACAGGCGATGGTGGATTTTGATCTGGATAAGCTGATAAATAATACGTATTTACAATGGCAGCAGGTAACTCCGGGAACAACAGCAGAAAGCAGAATTGCATATCTGGAAAAAACACGATATAAATCTTATTTTGTCTGGCTTCAAAAGGCTATCGGAGAGTTGTATGGAATATCGGAGCCGATCACAGCTCAGAACTGGGATCAGATTTCAGATCAGATCAGAAAAGCGCATCAAAATCCCGACTTTTACATGGATGTACTGAAAAATAAGTGTAAGTATCAAAAAGTAATCGTAGATACCTACTGGAATCCGGGCTCTGACAATGGAAGACCGGAACTGTTTACGCCTGCTTTTCGACTGGATCTGTTCTTTTTGGGCTATAAAAAAGGACTTCGCAATCATGACGGTGTATCACTGGAAGAGAACTTCGGTGAGCTGCCGGACAATTTACAGGATTATGTGGAGTGGGTCAGAAAGTGGATCATACAAAAAAAGAGTGAGGGCTGTGTGGCCTTAAAAATAGCGATGGCCTATGAGCGTAGTCTTCATTTTGAAAAAGTGACGCGGGAGCAGGCTGAAAGGGTATTCCGTTTAAAAGAGTCGGATATAACCCAGGAAGATATCAGATGTTTTCAGGACTATTTGTTCTGGAAAATATGTGAAATTGCGGCGGAAGTGTCACTTCCATTACAATGTCACACAGGAATGGGGCAAGTTATAGATACGAATATACTGCAGTTGAACAATGTGATAAAAAATAATCCGGAAACGAAATTTGTGCTACTGCATTGTGGCTTTCCATGGGTGGATGATCTTTTTTCCATAGTAGACGGATATCCGAATCTATATCCGGATCTGACATGGCTTCCAATCTTATCCTACACCGCATCAAAACGTGTAATGCATCAGTTGATTGAGATGTCCCAGATTGATAAAATCTGCTGGGGATGTGATACATGGACAGTAGAGGAAAGTTATGGCTCCCTTCTTGCATTCCGTTTTTCACTGTGTAGTGTTCTGAGAGAAAAAATAGAGGACGGATATCTTTCCGTAAATAATGCAAAGGATATTATCGATAAAATTTTGTTCGACAATGCGGGAAAAATATACGTATGACACCAGATAAATTTGTGAAATCCGGAGAAACGTTCTTGACAAGAAAGCCTTTTTTCATTATAGTAGAATCCAGAAAAAGGCTGTGAAAAAGAGGAGTAGGCGGTAATGCCCCACAGAGAGGGAAGCTTATAAGCTGGAAGGTTTCCCGGGAACAGAAGCGCTGAAGGTAGCTTTGGAGCCGGGAGGCTGAAGTGAGTGTGTATGAATCATATCAGAGTTATATACGCGCATGGTAGGTTTTCACGTATCCCGCGTTAAGGGAATGAGAGACAAACTAAGGTGGTACCGCGATCTATGTCGCCCTTTGCACGTATAATGCGTGTGAGGGGCGTTTTTTATCGAATAAGTTTATGACACAGTTATCTGGCTGGATGCGGAAAGCGAAGTCAGTATGCTTATTTGTTTGGTTGTCAGGGTGACTGCTTTATAACGGAGTAATCCGTAGATACTTTAGTTTCAGATATATAATTAGGAGGACATTATGAGCAAAGAACTTGCAAAAACCTACGATCCTAAGGGAATCGAAGAGCGTCTTTACACAAAATGGATGGACAATGGATATTTCCATGCAAAAGTAAATCCGGACAAGAAACCGTTTACCATTGTTATGCCGCCGCCAAACGTAACCGGCCAGCTTCACATGGGACATGCGCTGGATGAAACCATGCAGGATATCCTGATCCGTTTCAAGAGAATGCAGGGCTATGAAGCATTATGGCAGCCGGGAACTGACCATGCAGCAATCGCAACAGAGGTCAAAGTCATCGACAAGCTGAAAAAAGAAGGAATCGACAAACACGACATCGGACGTGAAGAATTCCTCAAACATGCATGGGCATGGAAAGAAGAGTACGGCGGAAAGATCATCAACCAGCTCAAGAAGCTCGGTGCATCTGCTGACTGGGAGAGAGAACGTTTCACCATGGACGAAGGATGCTCCAAGGCAGTACAGGAAGTTTTCATCCGTCTCTATGAGAAAGGTTACATTTACAAAGGTTCCAGGATCATCAACTGGTGTCCGGTATGTAAAACTTCCATTTCAGATGCAGAGGTAGAACACGTAGATCAGGACGGATTCTTCTGGCATATCAATTACCCGATCGTCGGAGAAGAAGGACGTTTCGTGGAGATCGCGACCACTCGTCCGGAGACACTGCTTGGAGATACGGCCGTTGCCGTAAACCCGGAAGATGAAAGATACCAGGATCTGGTCGGCAAGATGCTGAAGCTGCCGCTGACAGACCGTGAGATCCCGGTGATCGCGGATTCTTACGTAGATAAAGAATTTGGAACCGGATGCGTAAAGATCACACCGGCACACGACCCGAACGACTTTGAGGTTGGCAAGAGACATAATCTGCCGGAGATCAATATCATGAATGACGATGCGACGATTAACGAACTGGGCGGCAAATATGCAGGCATGGATCGTTATGAGGCAAGAAAAGCCATGGTAGCAGACCTAGATGCACTGGGACTTCTGGTAAAAGTTGTTCCGCATACACACAGCGTCGGCACACACGACCGCTGTAAGACAACCGTTGAGCCGATGATCAAACCGCAGTGGTTTGTAAAGATGCAGGAGATGGCGAAACCGGCGATCGAAGCTCTGAAAAAGAACGAGCTGAATTTTGTACCGGATCGTTTTGACAAGATCTATCTGCACTGGCTGGAGAACATCCGTGACTGGTGTATTTCCCGTCAGCTCTGGTGGGGACACAGAATCCCGGCTTATTACTGTGATGAGTGCGGTGAAGTAGTTGTTGCAAGAGAAATGCCTGAGAAATGCCCGAAATGCGGATGTACACATCTTCATCAGGATGAGGATACACTGGATACCTGGTTCAGTTCTGCATTATGGCCATTCTCCACACTTGGCTGGCCGGAGAAAACACCGGAACTGGAATATTTCTATCCGACAGATGTACTTGTTACAGGATATGACATTATCTTCTTCTGGGTTATCCGTATGGTATTCTCTGCTCTGGAGCAGACTGATCAGGTTCCGTTCCATCATGTACTGATCCATGGTCTGGTACGTGACTCCCAGGGACGTAAGATGAGTAAGTCTCTTGGAAACGGTATCGATCCTCTGGAAGTTATTGATAAATACGGCGCAGATGCTCTTCGTCTTACTCTGATGACAGGTAATGCACCTGGAAATGATATGCGTTTCTACTGGGAAAAGGTAGAAGCAAGCCGTAACTTCGCAAACAAGATCTGGAATGCTTCCCGTTTCATCATGATGAACCTGGAAGGCAAGACAGTGACAGAGCCGGAGAACTTAAATGATCTCTGTGCAGAGGATAAATGGATTCTGTCTCACTTAAATACAGTGATCCGCGAAGCTACAGAGAACATGGAAAAATATGAACTTGGTATTGCAGTACAGAAGGTTTATGACTTCCTGTGGGATGAACTCTGCGACTGGTATATTGAGATGGCTAAAGTTCGTCTGTGGAAGGCAGAGGAAGATCCGAAGGCAGCAAATGATGCACTCTGGACATTAAGAACAGCGCTGACAGAAGGCCTGAAGCTTCTTCATCCGTATATGCCGTTTATCACAGAGGAAATCTACTGCACACTTCTTCCTGAAGAAGAGTCTATTATGATCTCCGAATGGCCTGTATACAGAGAAGAGAGAAACTTCCCGGATGCTGAGAAAGCAATCGAGGGCTTCAAAGAGGTTGTAAGAGGTATCCGTAATACCAGAACAGATATGGAACATGTAAAAGCAATCACACGCGGAATCAGAAATATGCGTGCTGAGATGAATGTTCCGAATAACCGCAAGACAAGCCTGCATATTGTGGCAAAGGATGCTGAAACAGCAGCAATGTATGAGAACAGCAAGAAATCCTTTGTAAATCTTGCATTTGCAAAAGAGATTCTGGTACAGACAGACAAAAACGGAATCAGTGAAGATGCAGTTTCAGTAGTTGTTTCCAATGCGGTTGTATATATGCCGTTGGAAGACCTGATTGACAAAGATAAAGAGATTGAACGTCTTACAAAAGAAACAGAACGTCTCACAAAAGAGATTGCAAGATGTGAAGGTATGCTGAATAATCCAAACTTCGTAAACAAGGCACCTGCTGCCAAGGTGGATGCGGAGAAAGACAAACTTGCGAAATATAAAGAAATGATGGATAAGGTTAAAGGACAGTTAGAGCAGCTTAAGAAATAAGGGAGTGTTTAGATGAAATTGTATAAGATTTGTAACAAAATCTCCCTTTTACTCCATGTACTTGCCAGCGCAGCGGGATATTTTGTTATGGAGGCAATCTGCCGTCACTCGTTTATAGAAGCCTGGAATTATATGACACAGAGACCTCTGGTTTTTGCATATAATGCGGCATTCATTTTTACCTCGTCACTAATTGTTTATCTGTTTCACAGGAGAGTGTTCTGGAGAATCCTTGTGACATTGTTTTGGCTGATACTGGCCATTATCAATGGTGTTCTCCTGCTCAACCGTGTTACACCGTTTACAGGACCGGATCTGCATCTGATCACAGATGCAATGAAGATTGCCAACAAATATCTGCCTGTTGCAGGCGTTGTGGCAGTCTGCATCCTGTTTGGGATTCTTGTTATTTTACTGCTGATGCTGCTTATTAAAGGACCGAAGTATCAGAAAAAGATTAAATATCGCTACAATATTCCTCTGATCCTGCTGGCTGTTGCTCTTTTTGCAGGAAGTACACAACTGGCACTGGAGAAGAGGGTACTTTCCAATTACTTTGGAAATATTGCTTTTGCATATGAGGATTATGGATATCCTTACTGTCTGGCAACTACGATTTTCAATACGGGAATCAGTTGTCCGAGAGATTATTCTGAGAAAGAAATCAAAAGAATTGAGAAGACGGAAAAGAATCTTCCGGAAACGCAGGAAGAAAAGCGGCCGAATATTCTGTTTTTGCAGTTAGAATCATTCTTTGATCCTACTCTGGTTAATTACCTGGATATTTCAGAAGACCCGATTCCGACCTTCCGTAAGCTGATGAAGGAATATTCTTCAGGATATTATAAGGTTCCGTCTGTCGGTGCAGGTACTGCCAATACGGAATTTGAATCCATTACAGGAATGAGTATGCATTATTTTGGACCTGGGGAATATCCTTATAAGAGTATTCTGAGAGAGACTACCTGTGAGAGTGCACCTTATATACTGAAGAATCTGGGTTATACCACCCATGCAGTTCATAATAATGAGGCAAATTTCTATGGAAGAAGATCTATTTTTCCGAATCTCGGATTTGATACTTTTACTTCCGAAGAGTACATGGCAAGAGAGAACGAGAAGAATCCAAATGGCTGGGTAAAGGATGAGGTTCTGACAGATGAAATCCTGAAATGTCTGGACTCCACTGAGGGACCGGATTATGTATATACTATTTCCGTACAGGGACATGGTGCGTATCCGGATGAGCAGATTCTGGAAGATCCTGAGATCACAGTTTCCGGTGCACCGACTGAGGAAGAGAACAATAAATGGGAATATTACGTAAATGAGATCCATGAGATGGATAATTTTGTCAAAGAGCTGACAGACAAGCTTGCAGATTATCCTGAGGATGTGGTTCTTGTTATGTACGGTGACCACCTTCCGACTATGGGATTGACTGTGGAAGACCTGAAGAACAAGTATCTGTTCCAGACAGAATATGTGATGTGGGATAACTTCGGACTTAAGAAAAAGAATGAAAATCTTGCAGCATACCAGATGGCGGCAGAGGTTATGGATCGTGTGGGAATCCATGAGGGAACTGTTTTCCGCTATCATCAGGCAAGAAGAAATACCAGAAATTATCAGGTGGATCTGGAAACCCTGCAGTATGACCTCCTTTATGGAAAGAGATATTCCTACGGGGAAAGCGGTGAAAGTCCTTATCTGCGTACCAGAATGCGTATGGGAATCTATGATGTGACTCTGGATTCCATTCAATGTATCTCTGAGGCAGATCATACATATTACATTAAGGGAACGGAATTTACGCCGTCCAGTGAAATCAAGCTGAACGGAGAATGGTATGATACGGTCTATATCAATCCGACTACGTTGATGATCACAGGTACGGAGCTGAATGATTTCGACAGGCTGGCGGTGATCCAGCGAAGCAACAGTTCGACGCGAAAACCGCTGAGCAAGAGCTATGACCGGTCCTGCTATGCACTTTATTCAAATAATAAATGGAAATTAACAGAAAGTGCCGGTACGAATGAGAATTAATCCATAATTTTGTCGGATAAAATATTACGATTGGTACTGGACATCTTCCACCACTATTATATAATGTTAGAGTAACTAAATACATTATAGATAAGTGGTGGAATTTTTTTATGAATTACGAAGAAGCAGTTGCTTATATTGATGAAACTCCGAAATTTACAAAGAAGAACAGTCTGGATCACACAAAGGAATGTCTGAGAAGACTTGGCAATCCTCAGGATAAATTTAAGGTGATCCATGTGGCAGGAACCAATGGAAAGGGAAGTACATGTGCGTTTCTGACATCTGTTCTGAGAGAGGCAGGATATTCCTGCGGATTATTTACTTCTCCTCATCTGGTGGAGATCAATGAACGCTTCCAGATCAATGAGGTGAATATTGATAATGATACTTTCCTGAAGGCCTTTGAGAAAGTAAAGGTACTTGCGGATGAACTGGTTGCAGAAGGCAGCTATCATCCGACTTATTTTGAGATGCTTTTTCTGATGGGGATGGTGATCTTTGCAGAGGCAGGTGTTGATTATGTGACTCTGGAAACAGGACTGGGCGGAAGAATGGATGCGACTACTGCTGTGGAGAATCCTGTTGCCTGTGTGATCACATCGATCAGTCTGGATCATATGCAGTATCTGGGAGATACAGTTGCCAAAATCGCAGGAGAAAAGGCCGGGATCATTGTGCCGGGGGTACCGGTAATCTATGACGGAAACGACCCGGATGCAGCAGAAGTGATCCGTGCCAGAGCAGAAGAACTGGGAAGCCCTGCTTATGAAGTGAAGAGATCAGATACAGAAGTGCTCAGAAATACTTCGGCGGGAATTGATTTTGCATTTCGGAATGAGTATTATAAGGATATGGTTTTCTCCATTCCGTTTATTGCAAAGTATCAGGTGATGAACAGTGCACTTGCATTAAAGACGATTGAGGTTCTGCAGAATGTGATTTCTGTATCTATGGATCAGATCCATGTGGGAATTGCCGGAACGCGCTGGCAGGGAAGAATGGAAACAGTGCTTCCGGGTGTGATCGTGGACGGTGCTCACAATGAGGACGGGGTAGAGAAATTTGTAGAGACAGCAGAACATTTTCAGAAAGAATGTCCGCTGACTTTGCTTTTTTCAGCAGTAGATGACAAAGATTATACAGATATGATACATACGATCTGTAGCAGGATCACGTTCCGTCAAGTGGTAGTAACCTCTGTTGGCGGATATCGCCAGGTTCCTGCTGAGAGATTTGCAAAGCTTTTTACAGAAGCAGGTGCTTCTTCTGTGGAAGTAGTGGAGGATGTTGAGAAAGCCTTTGGTAGAGCACTGGAAGTAAAGGGGGATGACGGAATGCTCTTCTGCGTGGGTTCCCTGTATCTTGTCGGTGAGATTAAAGATGTGATCAGGAGAAATAAGAAATGATAGATTATGAAGAGGAACTGAAGAAATTTGAACCTTGTCTGGATGTGGCAGATGCGGAGGGTGCGATTTATGAGAGAGAACTGACGGATATCCTGGATATTCTTCAGGAAGTTCTCCGCGAAGCCAAGAGTGGCAGACGGGTAAAATAAGGAGATACACATGAATTGTATGAATTGTGGCGCATTTCTGGTGGACAAAGATCTGGATTACTGCCCGAAATGTGGATGTAATGTGCTGATCCAGAAAAAGGTAGATTACCTTTCCAGACAGTATTACAACCGGGGGCTTGAGAAAGCCAGTGTCCGCGATCTTTCAGGGGCGATTGACTGTCTGAAGCAGAGTCTTATTTATAATAAGCATAACATTCAGGCGAGAAATCTTCTTGGACTGGTATATTTTGAGACAGGGGAGGTGGTTGCCGCACTCAGTGAATGGGTGATCAGTAAGAATCTTCAGCCATCCAGAAATCTGGCATCAGAATATATTAACAAGCTGCAGGCGAACTCCAATAAGCTTGAGGCAATCAATGAAACGATCAGAAAGTATAATGATGCCTTAAACCTGTGCAGGGAAGGTCATGAGGATATGGCTGCGATCAGGCTGAAGAAGATTCTCATACAGAATCCAAAACTGATCAAAGGTTACCATCTTCTGGCACTTGTGCAGATGAAAGAGGGGGAATATAACAAGGCAAGAAAGACGTTAAGGAAAGCCGCGCGGATTGATAAAACAAATACAACAACCCTTCGTTTTTTGAGAGAGATTGACGAACAGACAGGAGTATCCACACGTCTGGAACGTCAGAATAAAAGAAACAGGAAAGCTGTGGACAGCAGTGAGAATGATATGGCAATCCAGATTCCTCAGTATAAAGAAAAAGGAAGGATTCCGCTGTTTTTTACACTGGTTGCCGGATTTTGTGCAGGATTGCTGGCGTTTTATCTTCTGGCTGTTCCTGCCATACGTCAGGGAATCTACAGGGAAGCGAATCAGCAGATTATGAAATACAGTGATGCAGTGTCCAGTCAGGGAGCTGAGCTGACCAAGGCACAGAGTCAGGCTCAGGAATCTGGAGACACAGTTGAGGCGGCCTCCAAACAGATAGAGGAAGAGAAGAAAAAAAGCAGCAGTTATGAGGCTCTGATCGAGGCGTACTCAGCATTGCAGCAACAGAATACAGATGAAGCGGCATTGAAGATACAGAATGTTTATGCGGATTTGCTGCCTGCGGATCTGAAAGGAATTTACAATACGATCTGTAACACTACAGGTACGACCGGGATCGAAGGAACTACAGATGCGAAAGTCGCAGACGGAACCGGCAGTGCTGACAGCGCAGAGGGAGATGCTTCTTCAGATTCAGCGGAAGATGGAAGTTATGACGATGGTTCCTATGACAGTGGGGAATATGATGATGGTTCTTACGATAATTCTGATGGTGATTCGGCAGATGATGGAAGTTACGACACCGGTGATTATGACGATTCCGGATACTGATACCGGGTTTTCATTTTGATGTGGCAGAAGACATGAAGTATTATAAGAAGATGTAAAGATACAAAAGAGATGCATGGAAGTCATGTGTCTCTTTTTTTTACCGAATCAAGTAGGAGGCTGCGAAAAGCAATAAACAGTTATTTGATGTAGAGCTACACTGCAAAGTGGATTGCGAACATTCGCCTGACAAAAAGTGAGGAGGGATATGATGGAGAACAGATTTGAAATACAGGGAAATTCCCTGATCATTCATTTACCGAAAGAGGTAGATCATATGGTGACAGACGAGATACGCAGAGATTCAGATGATATTATACGGAAAAAATATATACGGACGATCACATTTGATTTTTCAGGAACAGCGTTTATGGACAGTTCAGGGATAGGGCTGATCATGGGGAGATACCGGATGATGGGGATGCGCGGTGACTGTATACAGGCTACAGGAGTAAATTCCTATATTGAAAAGCTGCTGCATCTGTCAGGGGTATATAAATTTGTCGAAATCTGTGGGGAAGTCTAAAGAGAGGGGGAAGAAAACTATTATGGAAAATACCAATGAAATGAAAATTATTTTTGACAGCAGACCTGAGAATGAGGGGCTGGCAAGAGTTGCGGCGGCAGCTTTCTGCACACAACTGAATCCTACTCTGGAGGAAGTGGCAGATCTGAAAACTGCTGTGTCAGAGGCTGTGACAAACTGTATTATTCATGCTTATGAAGGTCAGGTGCAGAAGATAGAGATTTTCTGCAGAAGGGAAGGGCAGAAATTATGGGTTGATGTGATCGATAAGGGAGTGGGGATCAGAGACGTTGCAAAAGCTATGGAGCCTCTTTTTACAACAAAGCCGGAGAAGGATCGTTCCGGGATGGGATTTACATTTATGGAAGCGTTTATGGATGAGGTAACAGTAGAATCACAGGTGGGATATGGAACAGTTGTCCATATGAAAAAGACGATCGGGAGGTAGGAATGGACCATACTCTTGCTCTGATCATGAAGTCACAACAGGGGGATAAAGAAGCAAGAGATACTGTATTTAAAGAAAACGCAGGACTTGTGTACAGCATGGCGAAAAGATTTGCCGGGCGCAGTGTGGAAATGGAAGATATCGTGCAGATAGGAAGCATTGGGCTGCTGAAAGCCATAGATCGTTTTGATATTTCGTACGATGTGAAGTTTTCAACTTATGCTGTTCCCATGATCATAGGTGAAATCAGACGCTATCTGAGGGATGACGGGATGCTTAAGGTGAGCAGAAACCTGAAAGAGAACTGTGCCAGAATTTATTCTGCGAGAGAAGCACTGGAAAAAGAACTGGGACGTGAACCGATACTGGAGGAAGTTGCGAAAGCGACAGAACTTTCAGTAGATGAAGTGGTGATGTCGATGGAATCAGGAGCTGAAGTGGAATCTTTGCACAAAATTATCTATCAGGGAGATGGAAATGATATTTCGCTTATGGACAGGCTCCAGGAAAAAGAAAATGGACAGGATGCAGCACTGAACAGGATTTTTCTGGATGAAATACTGAAAAAACTGGATGCAAGAGAACGTCAGCTGATCGGTATGAGATATTTTAAGGATATGACGCAGACGGAGATTGCGGCAGAGATGGGAATTTCCCAGGTCCAAGTGTCCAGGATGGAAAAGCGGATTCTGAAGGAACTTAAAAAGCAGGTATAAGCAGATGGGAGTAATTAACTCATCGCTTGTAGAAGGTGGAGTATTCTCTGAAGAGGTAAATAAAAAAGAGGTTACTGTGAAAGGAGTAAACAGTAACAAAAAGAGTGTGCGGATTACTATAATATTGCACACTCTTTTTGCTATAATATCTTTATTGTTATATGTCGTAAGTTATACAGTTCTCTGTGATCTGAAGATCACATTTTTGTATTTCAGAAGGGCTGTCTGAAGAATCAGTCCTACTACACCGCAGGAAACTACTTCTCCGATACCTACGGTAAGCATCATAAGCGGAATCGGAAGATTTACTCCGTATCCGAAGTGAAGTACGAATGGCACGATGACTGCATTGGAAACAATTGGCGGGATCGGCGCAAGAAAACGGTTGCAGCTGCGGAGTCTGTAAGTAAATACTGCTCCGATCAGTGTTGCGATGCTTCCGAAAATAATGTCTACAGGAATGGCACCACCAAAGAGATTGGCAATGATACATCCCACAAATAATCCCGGAATCGCAGCAGGTGTAAAGAATGGCAGGATAGTTAGTGCTTCCGAAAAGCGAATCTGAATTTCGCCATAGCTAAGTGGTGCAAATAAAAGAGTCAGAACCACATAAATGGCTCCGATCACTGCTGCTTCTGTCAGAAACTGAGTACCTTTGTTTTTCATAGTTGATTATCTCCTTTAGTATTTGTTTTACGAGTGGAAGGTTTCGAACACTCGGCTATCGAAGTATATCACTTTTCGGAAGTACGGTCAATGTCTTCAATAAGAGTTTTATTAACATTTTCCTCGTACAGACGCATCTGTATCTGCATAGGCGTTGGATCATCTGTTATTTTCATATGGCCGAAATGATTGAAGAAGAAAAGTACCCCAAGTCCGATTCCTATGGAATAAGTGATCTCAAGAACAGTAAAATGACCGGAGGTCTGTCCTGTGACCTGGGTATAGATCTGTGAGAAGAGACCACCGACATCTACATCGTTATTAAATGTCATGATAGAGAAACCTGCACCGAAAAAGGCGGCAAGACCGACGAAAATAATCTTGCACCACTGCCAGACAAGTCCGGGACCGGGTTTGTTTTTAAAAGTGATGATAAAGTCGGCTTCTCCAATATTACTGATTTCAAGGTCGGGTTCTTTTTTTTTGATTTCGGAGATCAGATCCATGACAGACATTACATAACGTCCTGGTTTATCCGGATCAAGATTTATAACCGGCATCACCCGGAGCCGATTCAGGATTTTACTGTTGCTGCAGGAAAGTTTTGCAATGTCCTGCAGATAAATGTGTGGATGGTTTATCTGGATATTCTGATCTAACTGTAAATAGAGAGTATCACTCATGGTATGTTATCCTTTCATTTTGGGCTTGAAGATCAGGCTTGCAAGATAAGAGAAGATCAAAGCTGCGGAGACTCCCACCGCGCAGGCGGTAAAGCCTCCCATAAAGAGTCCGATCAGTCCGTTTTTGTCAATGGATTCTTTCATTCCTTTCCACAGGATATTGCCAAAACCAAGCAGGGGAACAGAAGCGCCTGCTCCGGCAAATTCTGCAAATGGCTGATAGATTCCGACAGCGCTTAAAACAGAGCCTGTACATACCAGAAGTACCATGATCCGTCCGGGCATAAGCTTTGTCCTGTCCAGAAGAATCTGTACCAGGGCACAGATCAGTCCGCCTGTCCAGAATGCATTAAAATAGTCCATGTATTTTTCCTCCTGAAAAAATTTCTGTATCTACATCATATCCGGAACCCTGTACTGTTCTATTACAACAGCGTGTGCGATACCGGGAATTGGATCCCCCTCGTTGAAGCTTACCTTTGACAGAAGGGCACCTGTGGGAACAAAGAGAATCCTTTTCCATTTTTTCTGTATAATACCCGGAAGAATATAGCCTGCCAGAACAGAGGCGGCACATCCACATCCACTGCCGCCGGAATGTGTATCCTGAGTCTGAGGATCATAGATCAGCATACCGCAGTCCTGATGGACAGATGAGATATCAAATCCTTTTTCTGTGAGGAGGTCGAACAGGATTGTCTGTCCTACCATGCCCAGGTCACCGGTGAAGATGGCATCATAATCGGATGGTTTTCGGTGAAAATCCTGAAGATTTCGTGCTATGGTGTCGCAGGCAGCAGGAGCCATGCAGGCTCCCATATTGAGGGAATCCCTGAACCCAAAGTCAATCAGTCTTCCGGTGGTGATTCCTGTTATAACTGCACAGATATTGCGGTTACGGAGTGTGTTTAGTGTTTTGTTGTCCGGGCGTGGTGGCGGTTCATATCCAAGTATACAGGCTCCGGCACCGGTGACTGTCCAGGTAGCAGATAAGGGCCTTTGATTTCCATATCCCAGGGGAAAACGGAATTCTTTTTCCGCACTTGCGAAATGACTGGAGGTGGCGCATAAGACCCGCGTGCCGAAACCGGCGGTGAGGGCAAGGGATCCGAGAGACAGGGATTCTCCCATGGTGGAGCAGGCGCCGTATAGCCCGAAAAAGGGAATGCTGAAGTCCCGCAGACCGAAGGAGGAGCCGATGCACTGGTTCAAAAGGTCACCCGCCAGCACATAGTCCAGCTCGTCCGGCGCAAGGCCCGCCTGCTCCAGCGCCCGCCGCAGTACCCGTTCCTGCATGGCTGACTCTGCCTTTTCCCATGTTTTTTCTCCAAAAAACGAGTCCTCGCACAGCTCGTCAAAGTATTTTGCCAGCGGCCCATGCCCCTCCATCCGCCCGCCGATATTGGCAAAGGACAGCACCGAGGGCGGTGTCCGCAGGGCCACGGTACGCCGTCCTATCCGCTTGCCGTTCATAGACATTCCTCCCTGAAAACGGTTTTGGAAGCAGTATGCCCAAAGAACTGGAAATTATGAAAAATCAAGCGGCACGTGCTTTGGCAAATTACCGGAAATATTCGTCGAAATTGAAGGGGGCACGGCTTGCGTTTCCATGGGGGGTGTGCTATGATAAAGGCGGAAATTGAGAGAAAATGCAGATTTATGTCCACACTCGTCTTGAAGATATGCAAGGCGGTTTTTGTATGGAGAATAACAAAGCCTTGGAGGGGTAGTTATGGAGAAAAAATTGTATGACAACTGTGTAGAGATTCTCAAGGAAGAACTCATCGCCGCTATGGGGTGTACAGAGCCCATCGCGATCGCCTTTGTGTCCGCACTGGCACGCAAGACGCTGGGAAGTGAGCCTGTATCCTGCGAGGTCCTGTGCAGCGGCAACATTGTGAAGAACGTGATGGGCGTTGTGGTTCCCAATTCTCAGGGTCAGCGCGGCATTGCCGTGGCGGCCGTTCTGGGAATTGTGGGTGGTGATTCCGACCGTGAACTGGAGGTTTTGCAGAGCGTGACGCCGGAGGATGTGGAGAAGGCCCGGAAGCTCATTGCCGAGGGCTTTTGCACCTGCCAACTGGCCAAGGGCGTTGAGAATCTCTTTGTGGAGGTGCATCTCAAGGATGCGGAGGGCCATACTGTCACGGCGCAGATCAAGGATCACCACAATAATGTGACGCTGCTGCAGAAGG
>ERZ840407.801-NODE-801-length-17795-cov-7.558850_pt1 | contig 17795 bp, 19 predicted proteins | sample MGYA00519877_ERZ840407 | MGnify/ENA primary metagenome ERZ840407 (study PRJEB31850, sample SAMEA3708875) | human gut metagenome | biome: human gut; feature: human-associated habitat; material: faeces | place: China | collected 2014 ...
AGATCCCCGCCCGTGTGGACATCGGCCACATCCGGGTGGAATTTGAGAGCAGCTATGAGCCCAACGGCCCGTTTGGAGCAAAATCCATCGGTGAGGTGGTCATCAACACCCCGCTGCCCGCCATCGCGGATGCCATCTACAATGCCATCGGCACCCGCTTCTACGAGCTGCCCATCACCCCGGAGCAGGTCGCCATGGCGGTGGAAGAGAACCGCTGATGCTTTTGGAAACACAATTTCCGTTTCTGGCTGAAAAGGGCCATGTGATCTCGCTGGTGGGCGGCGGCGGAAAGACCACCCTGCTCTATGCCTTTGCCCGGCATTGTGCCGCCAAAGGCTGGCGGGTGCTGGTGAGCACCACCACCCACATCCGGCAGCCCGGGGCACATTATGCCGCAGATGAAGCCGCCCTTGCGGCCCTCTGGGCGGAAGGACGATATGCCGTGGCCGGTGTTCCGGCAGAGCAGGGCAAGCTGACCGCCCTGCCGCCGGAACAGCTGACCCGCTGGATGGCACAGGCGGATATGGTTCTTCTGGAAGCGGACGGTGCAAAACGGCTGCCCTGCAAGGCCCCGGCGGCCCATGAACCGGTGCTGCTGCCGGAAAGCGATGTCGTGCTGGCGGTGGCCGGATTGTCCGCACTGGGCAGACCTCTGCGGGAGGTCTGCTTCCGGCTGGAGCAGGCCTGCGCCCTGCTGTGCGCTGCCCCCGAAACGCTTCTGACCCCGGAGCTGCTGGCAAGGCTGCTGGCCAGTGAGCAGGGGGGACGAAAACTGGTGAGGGACCGCCGTTTTTCTGTGGTGCTCAATCAGGCGGATGACCCCGCCCGCATTGCTGCCGGAGAACAGACCCTCGCGCTCCTGCGCGAAAAATATGAGGTGCAGGGCATGTTGACTTATTTTGATGAAAGGGAGCGTGCATGAAATGGCAGAACAGGGCCCCATTGTATTCTGCACCGGCGGCGGATGCACCGCCAAGCTGGGTGCCGGGGTACTGAGCCGCATTCTGGAAAAGCTGCCCCGGGGCGAAAAAGACCCCGACCTTCTGGTTGGCTACGACAGCCGGGACGATGCTGCCGTCTACCGCATTACCGAGGACATTGCCCTGGTGCAGACGGTGGATTTCTTCCCGCCGATGGTCGATGACCCCTATACCTTCGGGCAGATTGCCGCGGCCAATGCCCTGAGCGATGTCTACGCCATGGGCGGTGAGGTCAAAACGGCACTGAATCTCGTCTGCTTCCCCGAGAGCATGGATCTGAACGTGTTGGGGGAGATCCTGCGCGGCGGTGCCGAAAAGGTGGCCGAAGCCGGGGGCATGCTGGTGGGTGGGCACTCCATTGCCGATACCGGTGTGAAGTACGGCCTGTCGGTGACCGGTCTTGTAGACCCGCACCGCCTGACGGCCAATGATACCGGCCGCCCGGGCGACAAGCTCCTTCTGACCAAGGCGCTTGGCGTGGGGCTGATCTGTACAGCCAACCGGGTGGGCGAAGCCGTTCCGGAACAGATGGAAGCAGCCGTCCGTTCCATGACCACCCTGAACAAAACGGCGGCAGAGATCGCACGCAGGTACGAGGTGCACGCCGCCACGGATGTGACCGGGTTCAGCTTTCTGGGCCATCTGCACGAGATGATGGGGGAGAAACTCTCCAGTGTCATCGATGCCCATGCAGTGCCGATACTGCCCGGTGCGTGGGAGGCCGCGGATGCCTGCCTGTATACCGCCGCCGGTCAGCGCAACCGCAACCACACCGGGCCCTTTGTCCGGTTTGAGAAAGTACCCTTCCCGATGGAGGAAATTCTGTTTGATCCCCAGACCTCCGGCGGCCTGTTGTTTGCTGTGGCCCCGCAGGATGCCGCTGCACTGGAAGCAGAGCTGCAGGCGGCGGGTCTGCCCGCAAAGATCGTGGGCACCATTGGGGAAAAGCAGACACCGGAGATCACAGTAACATACGAATGATGGAGGAACAACCAATGATCAAGATCGATGCCCGTGGAGATGCCTGCCCGCTGCCCGTGGTCAAGGCCAAAAAGGCCATTGCAGAGCTGCACGGCTCCGGCGAGGTGGAAGTGCTGGTGGACAATGAGATCGCTGTCCAGAACCTGACCAAGATGGCCCAGCAGAAAGGCTACCTGTCCAGCTTTGAAAAGCTGGCCGAGCAGGAATACCGTGTCCGCTTTACCATCAAGGACACGCCCGTTGCGGATACCGCTGTGCTGGGCGAAGAGAAACAGCAGGCAGAAGCGGAAACCTGCATCCCGGATGCCCGCACCGATACAGTGGTGGTCATCGCGTCCGACAAGATGGGGGAAGGGGCCGAGGAGCTGGGCAAGACCCTGCTCAAGGCCTTCGTGTTCTCCCTGACCCAGCAGGACAAGCTGCCCAAGACGATCCTCTTCTATAACGGCGGCGCATCCCTGACCTGTGAGGGTTCGCCCATGCTGGAAGACCTGAAGGCATTGGAAGCTGAGGGTGTGGAGATCCTGACCTGCGGCACCTGCCTGAACTACTACGGCATAACGGAGAAGCTGGCCGTGGGCGGCGTGACCAATATGTATGTCATCGCTGAAAAGATGCTGAACGCCGGGAACGTGGTCAAACCGTGATCTACCTTGATAACGCCGCAACCACCTTGTACAAGCCCCCGGAGGTGGGGCAGGCGATGCTGGATGCTTTGCAGACAGCGGGCAACCCGGGCCGTGGAGCCCATGCGCCCACCCTGCACGCCTCCCGCATCGTCTACGAGACCCGGGAAGCGCTGGCTCGGCTCTTCCACGCCGAAGGCCCGGCCTGCATCGCCTTTGCATCCAATGCGACTCAGGCGCTGAACACGGCCATCAACGGCCTCTTTGGCCCGGGGGATCATGTCATCACCACGGTCTGTGAGCACAATTCCGTCCTGCGGCCCCTCTACCGCCTCCAAAGGCAGGGGGTTGAGGTGAGCTTTGTGGATGTGGACGCAAACGGTGTGCTCCGCTATGCGCAGCTTGAGCAGCTGCTCCGTCCCAACACCAGGGGAGTGGTTGTGACCGGTGCTTCCAATGTCACCGGAAACCGCACGGACCTGGCGTTCGTATCCGCTTTTGCAAAAAACCACGGCCTATTGTTTCTCGTGGATGCCGCCCAGACAGCGGGTGCCATGCCGATGGATGTGCAGGCACTGGGAATCGATGTGCTTTGCTTTACCGGGCACAAGGCGCTGCTGGGCCCGCAGGGCACCGGCGGGCTGTATGTCCGGCCCGGGCTGCAGGTTGCCCCCCTTGTGGTGGGCGGCAGCGGAGTCCACAGCTTTGATGAACACCACCCCGTTGAAATGCCCACCGCTCTGGAAGCCGGGACGCTGAATGTGCCGGGGATCGCCGGGCTGGGGGCCGGGGTGCGCTGGCTCCTGACGCAGGGCGTGGAAGCGCTGGAAGCAAAAGAAAATGCGCTTGCACGCCTGTTTTATGAAACTGTCCGGGAGATTCCCGGTGTGCGGCTCTATGGTGACTTCACTGCGCCGCGTGCGCCCATCGTCTCGCTGAACCTGATGGGCGAGGATTCCGCCCGGGTGGCAGATGCGCTCTGGGAGGAGTACGGTATCTGTGTGCGGGCCGGTGCGCACTGTGCTCCGCTGATGCACAAGGCGCTGGGCACCGTGGAGCAGGGCGTGGTGCGGTTCAGCTTCTCCCACACCAACACCCGGCAGGAGGCGTTTGCCGCTGCCCGTGCGGTGCGCAGCCTTGCGGAGGAATAAATAATGCGTGCAAAGAGACCCTATATCGTGTTATCCTTCCGCACCACAGTGGAAGCGATGGCATGGGAAAAACACTGCGAAGCGGAACACATCCCCGGGCGGCTTATTCCGCTGCCCCGGGAGCTCTCTGCCGGGTGCGGCCTTGCGTGGCGGATGCCGCCCGAGGACTGGCAGCTGTGGCAGAGCCGCATCGACCCCGCCGCCTATGATGCCGCAGCGGTGGTAGAACAATAACAAATAAAGGAGAATTGGATGGGAAACCGTTCTTTTTTCAATGCACTCCATGACCGGGAGGGGGATTTTCTGCTGGCCACGGTGCTGGAAGGCCCGGCGCAGGGGGAACGTGTCCTGCTGCGGAACACAGCACCGGTCTGGCCGGAGGACTTGCCTGCGTTCTGGGGGGAGCATCTGCCTGCCCTGGCCGCTGTGACCTCCAGTGGAATTCTGAAATCAGCCGGACAGCGCATCTTTGTGGAGCGCTTTGGCGCGGCCCCGCAGCTTGTGGTCTGCGGCGGCGGCCATGTGGGCGCGTCGGTGGTGCGGCTAGCAAAGCTGCTGGGCCTGCCTGTCACAGCGCTGGAGGACCGCCCCGAGTTTGCGGAGGAGCTGCGTCAGGCCGGGGCCGATGCTGTGCTCTGCCTGCCCTTTGCAGAGGGTCTTGCGCAGATCCCCGGCGGGCAGGAGACATATTTTGTGGTCGTGACCCGTGCCCACAGCTGTGATATCGCCTGCCTGCGTTCTATTCTGCAAAAGCCCGCTGCCTATGTGGGCATGATGGGCAGCCGGAAGCGCGCGGCACTGGTGCACACACAGCTGGCTGAGCTGGGCCTGCCGCAAGAGCGCATTGATGCCCTGCACGCGCCCATTGGGCTTTCCATTGGCGCAAAAACCGCACAGGAGATCGCACTTTCTATTCTTGCGGAGATCGTCTCCGTGAAAAACAGCCGCCAGCAGACCGAGGGCTTTTCCCCGGCGCTGCTGGCTGCGCTGGAACAGCAGACCGCTCCGGCGGTGCTGGCGACCATCGTAGGCCGCCATGGCTCTACGCCAAGGGAGGAGGGCTCCAAGATGTTGGTCCTGCCCGATGGCTCTGCCGTGGGCAGCGTGGGCGGCGGCATCATGGAGTACCGCACCCAGAAGCTGGCGCGGGAATTGCTGGAGCCGGGGGCTGCCCCGTGCAGGCTGGCCGCCTTTACCACAGAGGGGGCCAGCGATGCCGCGGCCATTGCAGCCTGCGGCGGCTCCATGGAAGTCTTTTTGCAGCGTCTGGAACCGGAGGAATGAGCCATGAAACGTGATGACCTGATCGTTGTCCGGGGCGGGGGAGACCTTGCCACCGGTGTTGTGCATCGGCTCTGGTCGGCGGGGCTGCGGGTGCTGGTGCTGGAAACAGCCCATCCCGCCGCCATCCGTCGGCAGGTGTCTCTCTGTGAGGCTGTTTACGAAGGCGAGACCGCTGTGGAAGGAATGCGGGGCATCCGGGTGGAGACGCTGGCAGATGCCGATGCCGTCTGGGCACAGAACGCCGTGCCGATTTTGATAGACCCCACGGGTGTTTGCCTGCCGCAGGCAAGGCCTGCTGTTCTGGTGGATGCCATCATCGCAAAGAAAAATCTGGGCACCACCCGGGAGATGGCTCCGCTGACCATTGCCCTTGGTCCCGGTTTTGCGGCGGGGCAGGATGTGGACGTGGTGGTGGAGACCAAGCGCGGCCACAAGCTGGGCCGCATCATCCGGGAAGGATCTGCCGCGCCAAACTCCGGCGTGCCGGGCATCATCGGCGGCTATGGTGCTGAGCGTGTGCTCCATGCGCAGGCCGCGGGCATCTTCCGCAACCTGCATTCTATCGCTGATTTTGTGGAGGCAGACGAGGCTGTGGCCGAGATCGAAACGCCGGACGGTCAGCGTCTGCCGGTGGTCACACAGATCTCCGGCATCCTGCGGGGGCTGCTGCGGGATGGCTACCCGGTGACCAAAGGGTTCAAAGTGGCCGATGTGGACCCCCGCCGTGCGGAGCTGGAAAACTGCTTCCTCATCTCGGATAAGGCCCGCTGCATTGCGGGCAGTGTGCTGGAACTGATCACAGCAGCGTGCTGGAACTAAAAGAAACGGGACTGTTTTTGCAACAGCCCCGTTTCTTTGTTACTCTGTCAGTTTGGTGATGAGCATCTGATAGATCTCGTTGCCCTTGAGGATGAACTGCTTCTTGACCAGATCGGCACTCAGCCGGTCAGGCGTGCCGATATCCAGACAAAACAGCTCCTGATCCAGTGCCTTGATGGTGCAGCGGATGGAGCAGTGGCCGTCCGGCTTTTCGGTGATGCGGGCGCTGTACTCGGCTTCCTTGCGGGCCCAGGTCTGGCTGCGCAGAACCGCCGCCACCGCGCGCTCCCGCACACTGCGGGGCAGGTCATAGGCAAGCTCCTGTGCGACCTTGCGTCCTTTTTCGGTGATGGAATAGCGATCTTCCTTCAGTGTGACCAGCTGCTGGCGGGTGATATCATCCAGACAGGAGCCGATCTCAAAATAGTTGACCAGCTGCTCTTCCATCAGCGCATTCTCGATCTCCGTCCGGGTGATCGGCCCGGCATTCTTTACCAGATAACACAACAGCAACCGGATCTCCGTGCTGTCGGTCAGTCCGCCGGGACGAACACCGGCGGTAAAAGCATCGTTGGCGGCCATCGTTCTGCACATCCCCCTGTTATTTCAAATTGCTGCCCGGCACTGCCTCGGGGCAGGCCGTAAAGAATCACTTTCTTATAGTATAAAGGGTTTCAGACAGGATTGCAAGCCGCAACCGCAAAATCTGTCTCAATGCGCTTGCGGCTTTCGGGGGTGGAATACAGCCAGTGGTCGATATGCCCCTCGGTGATGAAATAGCGCAGGTCGAACCGGTGGCTCTGGCCCAGGCTGTGGTTGACGATGACCAGCTTGATCTTCATTTTATCAGGCAGGATGTTTTTGATGTAGACGCTCACCGCCTGCCCGGGGTGCAGGTCGGGGCAGGATTCGGCAAGGCCGGCCAGATTGGGGGCGATCTCCACAAAGGTGCCATATTCCTCCACGCTCCGCACAATGCCCACCACGGTCTCGCCCACGGTGAACCCGGCGGCGTTCTCCTCCCAGGTGCCCAGCAGCTCCCGGATGCTCAGCACGAACCGCCCCTGCACGTCCCGGTTTTTGATGGCGCACAGGATCTGCTGGCCCACGCTCACCCGGTCGGCAGGGGAGGAGATACGGCTGACCGACATGCAGTCGATGGGCAGCAAGGCGCTGATGCCGCACCCAACGTCACAAAAGGCACCAAACGGCTCGATGTGGGTCACAGTGCAGGGCAGGATGTCCCCGGGCTGTAAGGTGTCCAGATACTCTGCCTTGCACATCCGCTGTGCCTCAGCCCGGGAAAGCTGGTAGCAGGGCTGGCCGTTTTCCCCGGTCTCCATCCCTTCGATCACAAAGCAGGTGGGGCGGCCCACCCGCGTCAGCACTGCAATGTCCCGCACGGTGCCGCTCTCGGCCCCATCGGCGCACTGGCCAAAGGGCATCACGGCCTTTACCCCGCCCAGGTCGAACCGGAGCTGGCGCTGGGTGTCAAAGGCAAGGGCAGTGCTCTGTAAAATTTCGCGGCTGGCGATGGCGGCGCGCAGTTCTGCGGGGCTGAGCCGGTCTGCGGAACGGTAATTGCCTTCAGTACGAAATGTCTGCATCATGGTTTGTTCCTCTTTCTGTGTTATTTTAGCGTTTTCCGCTGCACGTCGGCACACAAAGCAGGTGTCGGCATTAAAACTCTATGCGCGGACAATTGCATTTTATACGAGTTTGGTTTATACTATATCTGTATGTGCGGCATGGAAACCTGCTGCACAGGGTACTGCCCCGCAAAGGGGCGGCAGGAGGGAAAGAAATATGGATATCGCAGTGGGAGATACCATCCAGACCCGCAAAAAACACCCGTGCGGAGCTTCCAGCTTCGAGGTGCTCCGGGTCGGTATGGATTTTAAGATCCGCTGCACGGGCTGCGGCCGTGAGGTCATGCTGCCCCGCGCGAAAATTGAAAAAAACATCAAGAAAGTGCTCAAGCCCGGCGCTTCCGAGTAACCATTGGGTCATGTAAGGAGAACTGCACAGTATGTCAAGACTGCTTTCCCAAATGGAGGCTGTCAGCCACCGGTTTGAAGAACTTTCCATCCGCCTGAACCAGCCGGAAACAGCGGCAGATCCTGCACTGTTCCGCCACCTGATGCAGGAGTATCACGAGGCGGAACCCGTGGTGCAGGCCTATCAGGCCCTGATCACGGCGCAGGATCATCTTGCTCAGGCCAAAGCCCTGCTCGAGGGCGAGACCCTTGATCCGGACTTTAAGGAAATGGTACAGCAGGAGATCGGCGAAAAAAGTCAGGAAGTGGCGCAACTGGAAAATAATCTCAAAATTTTGCTGCTGCCCAAGGATGTCAACGATGGCAAAAGCGTCATCATGGAGCTGCGCGGCGGTGCGGGCGGCGAAGAAGCCGCGCTGTTTGCCCACAGCCTGATGCGGATGTACACCATGTACGTTCAGAGCAGGGGCTGGGAGCTGGAGGTGCTGAACCTCAACGAGACGGAGCTGGGCGGTGTCAAGGAAGCTATCCTTGCTGTGAACGGCGCAGGGGCCTATAACCGGCTCAAGTATGAGAGCGGGGTGCACCGTGTCCAGCGGGTGCCCGAGACCGAAACGCAGGGCCGCATCCACACCTCCACGGCAACCGTGGCGGTGATGCCGCAGGCCGAAGAGGTGGATCTTGTCATCGACCCCAAGGATCTGCGCATCGATACCTTCCGTTCCTCCGGCGCGGGCGGCCAGCACATCAACAAAACGTCCAGCGCCATCCGGGTCACGCACATCCCCACCGGAATGGTGGTGGAGTGCCAGAACGAGCGCAGCCAGTTCCAGAATAAGGATAAGGCGCTGGAGATCCTGCGCAGCCGCCTGCTGGCCCAGAAGCAGAAGGAACAGCAGGCGGCCATCAATGCCAACCGCGCAGGGCAGGTGGGAACCGGTGATCGCAGCGAGAAGATCCGGACTTACAACTTCCCGCAGGATCGCTGCACCGACCACCGCATCGGCCTGACGGTCCACAATCTGGATAAGATCATGGACGGAAATCTGGACGAGATCATTGATGCACTGGCAACCCATGAACAGGCCGAAAAACTGCGTCAGCTCAACGCACAGGCTGAATGAAGCTGTGATGAAAAGAATAACGTGCTTGTGTTGATTTAATGATTGAAAAGTATTTATACTTTACAGATAGAAAGAACGATGAATCGCATGAAAATGAAAACTGAAATTTTACCTGCTGAGGGCGAAGCAATCGCCAAAGCGGCTGATCTGCTGCGCAGAGGGGAGCTGGTGGCCTTGCCCACCGAGACGGTCTACGGCATTGCCGCCGATGCGCGCAACGGCGCAGCGGTCGCAAAGATCTTTGTGGCCAAGGGCCGCCCGCAGGACAACCCCCTGATCGTCCATGTCACCGGCCCGGAGATGCTGCCCGGCCTTGTCAGCGAGGTGCCCGAGCGTGCCCAGCTGCTGATGGCCGCGTTCTGCCCCGGCCCTCTGACCATCATCATGCCCCGCGGCCCGGAGGTGGCCGCGGAGTGCTGTGCCGGTCTGGATACGGTGGGCATTCGGATGCCCAGCCACCCGGTGGCACGGGCTGTCATTGCGCAGAGCGGCTGCGCCTTTGCGGCCCCCAGCGCGAACCTTTCCGGCAAGCCCAGCCCCACCAACGCACAGGATGTGTTCACTGATATGGATGGCCGTCTGCCCCTGATTCTGGATGGCGGCGAGTGCGATGTGGGTGTGGAGAGTACCGTGATCTCTGTGGTAGGCGAAAAGCCCACCCTGTTCCGCCCCGGCCATATCACGCTGGAAGATCTGGAGCGCGCTCTGGGGGAGGAGGTCGAGGTCTCCAAAGCCATCCTCGAAAAGCTGCCCGAGGGTGCTGTTGTCCGCAGCCCCGGCATGAAGTATAAGCATTACGCCCCTAAGGCAGATGTCACCCTGCTGGACGGCACCTTTGAGCAGTTCAAAGCCTATGTGGATGCCCATGCCGACCAGAACCCCAGCTGCCTCTGCTTTACCGGCGAGGCCGAAAAGCTCGGCTGGCCCTGCGTGGAGTATGGCAGGGAGGGCGATGGTGCCGATCAGGCAAAGCATATCTTCCGCAGCCTGCGCGCATTGGATGAGCAGGGAGACGGTGTGGTCTATGCCCGCTGCCCGAAAAAGGACGGCCTGTCCATGGCAGTGTACAACCGCCTGATCCGAGCGGCAGCGTTCCGGGTGATCCAGCTATGATCACGCTTGGGATCACCGGCCGCAGCGGCTGCGGCAAATCGACTGTGACGGCGGTGTTTGCCGCCCATGGTGTCCCGCTGGTGGATGCCGACCAGATCTCCCGCGAGATCCTGCTGCCCGGTTCTCCGCTGCTGCCGGTGCTGGCCCAGCGGTTCGGGGCAGATATCCTGTATGCCGACGGCAGCCTGAACCGCCGCCTGCTGGCAGATCGCGCCTTTGCTGCGCCGGAAGGAAAGGCTGCTCTGGATTCCCTCGTGCTTCCGGAGATCATCCGGCGGGTCTGCAGACTGAAGCAGGCCGCCCGGGAAGCCGGAGCACCGCTTTTTGTGATAGACGGAGCCGTGATCGTGGGCACCGATGCGGAAAAAGAGTGCGACCACCTCTGCGTGGTCACTGCGCCCTTTGCCACCAGTGTGGCCCGCATTGCGGCCCGGGACGGCATCGCCCCGGAGATGGCGGCACGGCGGCTCAACGCCCAGACCCCGGAAGAGGTCCTGCTTGCCAGGGCCGATCTTGTCCTGCGCAACGATGCTGACCTTGCTTCTCTGGAAGCGGCGGCAGCGGCGCTCTGTGAGCAGCTGCAGGCTGAGGGTGCACGGAAAGGGGGCGCGGACACTTCGCTTTGAAAAAGTTTTTGAAAACGCTGGTGTTGCTCTTTCTGCTCTGTGTGGTCCTGCTGGCGCTGCCGCCGGTGCGCCGTCAGGTGGAACAGCGGCTCTACCCGCGGAAATACAACGACCTTGTGGAGCAGTACGCCGCCGAGTATGACCTTGACCCGCTGCTGGTCTATTCCTTCATCCGCACCGAGAGCGGCTTTGACCCGGGCGCAACTTCCAGTGTCGATGCGCGCGGCCTGATGCAGATGACGGAGGAGACCTTCCTCTGGCTCCGCAGTAAGCTGGGCCTGGGGGAGGAGGTTTCCTTTGGCGACCTGTACGACCCTGATGTGAGCATCCGCTTCGGGTGCTATTACCTTCACCTCTGTCTGGTGCGTTACAACGGCGATATCTCCACGGCCGCCGCAGCCTACCACAGCGGGTGGGGCACCGTGGATGCCCTGCTTCAGAAGGAGGAACATTCAGAGGACGGGTTGACCCTGTCGGGTTTCCCCTATAACCAGATGCACCACTATGTGGAAAAGATCACCGCCTGCTATGCCAAGTACACCGAGCTGTACGGAGCCTGAGCAGGCTGCAAACCCGCTTGAACCGGCTTGCGCCGGTTTGAAATATTTAGGAATACCGAAACAGAAAGGCAGGAGAAATTCTATGGCAGAAAAAACTCCGAACCAGCAGCTGGCTGAAAAGCTGCTCTATAAGCCTGCTTACGTCGCCGATAAGGACGCTGACGTGAAGCAGAAGGCCCACGACTTTGCCGAGGGCTACAAGAAGTTCCTGGATGCAGGCAAGACCGAGCGCGAGGTCGCCGCCGAGAGCGAGCAGATGCTCAAGGATGCAGGCTACCAGCAGTTCGACCCGAAAAAGACCTACAAGCCCGGCGACAAGATCTACTTTGTCCAGTGCAACAAGGCTGTGGTGGCTTCCACCATCGGTACCAAGAGCTTTGAGGATGGCTTCCATCTGGTCATTGCCCACACCGACAGCCCCCGTCTGGACCTGCGCCCCACTCCGCTGTATGAGTCTGACCACCTGAGCTACTTCAAGACCCATTACTACGGTGGTGTCCGCAAGTATCAGTGGGGCACCATGCCGCTGTCCATCCACGGCGTGTTCACCCGTGAGGATGGCTCCACCGTCACCGTCCGTGTGGGCGAGGATGAGAACGATCCCGTCTTCTGCATCACCGACCTGCTGCCCCATCTGGGTGCCGAGCAGAACGCCCGTCCCCTGAAGGACGGCATCAAGGCTGAGGAGCTGAACATCCTCATCGGCTCCGATGCTGTTGATGACGAGAACGTCAAGGAAGCTGTCAAGCTGAACACCATGATCCTGCTCAACGAGAAGTACGGCATCACCGAGAAGGAGTTCATGCGTGCTGAGATCGAGATCACCCCGGCCTACAAGTGCCGTGACGTTGGCTTTGACCGCTCCATGGTGGGCGGCTATGGCCACGATGACCGTGTGGACGCTTATCCCGCACTGATGGCCGAGATCGAGACCAAGAATCCCGCTTACACCACCGTCTGCGTCCTGACCGATAAGGAAGAGATCGGCTCCGATGGCGTGACCGGTATGCAGAGCATGTACGCCTTCCACTTCATGCAGGAGCTCTGCCGTGCCGCCGGTCAGGATGATATCCTGGCCTTCCGTCACAGTGTCTGCCTGTCCGCTGACGTGACCGCTGCCTACGATCCCACCTGGGCAAGTGCATTCGAGCCCATGAACGGCACCTATGCAGGCCGCGGCGTTGCCATCTTCAAGTACACCGGCGGCGGTAGCAAGGGCTCCGCAAGCGATGCCTGCGCTGAGCTGGTCGGTGATATCACCCGGATGCTGGACAACGGCAACGTTGCATGGCAGATCGGTGAGCTGGGCCGGCTGGATCTGGGCGGCGGCGGCACCATCGCCAAGTATGTCGCAAACCGCGGCATTCCCGTGCTGGATATCGGTGTGCCTGTGCTGTCCATGCACGCTCCCTTCGAGGTCATCCACAAGAACGACCTGTACATGGCTTACCGCGCCTTCTCCCTGTTCAACAACGCACAGTAAGCGCGATCCAGAATGAATGCCCCGGCAGGTTTTGCGCCCGCCGGGGCATTTTTGCGCTATTTTAAGAAAAATGCTTGACCTTCAACCGACTTTATGGTGTAGTGTAAGGGCGGAGGTGAAGCAAATGAACATCAAACAGGCTGCGGAACAGAGTGGAGTTTCCAGCCCCAACATCCGCTTCTACGAAAAAGAAGGGCTGATGACCCCTGCCCGTAACCGGGGCAACGCCTACCGGGATTATACCGCCGAGGATATCCGGACCCTGAAACTGATTCGGATGCTTCGGATGCTGGATATGCCGCTGCCCGTAATACAGAGGGTCCTCAACGGGGAACAGCCGCTGACCGAAGCGCTTCGGGCGCAGCAGACGGTACTGGAGCAGCAGGCAGCGCAGCTGGCGGGGTCGATCCGCTTTTGCGCAGAGCTGACCCAACAGGCTCCTCAGGTGGATCAGCTGGATGTGGATGATTGTCTGAAACGGATGCAGGACCCGCAGGAGCCGGGTGGATTTTTCTCCGGCTGGCTCAGGGATTACCGTACCGTGGCAGAAAACGAGCAGAAAAAGCGCTTTTCCATCGTATCGGAACAGTCCATCAACACCCCGGAGGATTTTGCTGCCGTACTGCTGCGCTATGGGGAAGCTCAGGGAAGCCCCATCCGCATCACAAAAGGGGGAATGTACCCGGAGTTTGAGTGGAACGGCATCCGATATAAGGCATGGCGCGGGCAGGGACGTTATTGCGATTCTGTTTGCTGCGAAGCATTCTTCCCGGAATCTCTCCAAACGGGACTCCCGCCAAGGCGGGAACGCCTGCTGCGCTGGCTGCGGCGGCTGCTCCCTGTGGCTGTGGCCGCTATGGTGTTGGGAGCACTTGTTCTACGCGGCAGAATGTGAACCCCTGATCCTGATACCACCGGATGATATCCGGCAAAGCTTCGGCAGTGGTGCGGGTGGTGTTGGAGTCGTGCATCAGGACGATGCACTTGGTCTGACTGCCGGTCTCCCGGACAATGTTCCGGAAGATGGTCGAAGCACTGGGCTTGCCGCCCACAGCATCCTCCGCGCAGACGTTCCAGTCTACCCACTGGTAGCCTTTCTGTTCCACTTCGGATTTTAATTGTTTCATCAGCCCTTTTCCGCCATAACGGCGGCTGACGGTATTGGTACTTCCGCCCGGAAAGCGCAGATATCGAATGCTTTCGGCGTTGATGTAAGGACTGATGCGCTGTTTCAGCAGGGCGATGTCCTGCCAGTAGGCATCAGAGCCGCGGTAGATATCGCTGTATTCGTGGGAGGCAGAGTGGAGCGCGATTTGGTGCCCGGCGGCGGAAGCTTCCGCCAACAATGGCAGATATTTTTCGTTGTAGCCCGTGGCAACGACAAAAAATGTCGCTTTGACCCCTGCATTGTTCAGAGCCTCCAGCACTGCGGGCGTTGTTTTGCTGGGGCCGTCGTCAAAAGTCAGGCAGACCCATTTTTCAGGTGGTGCAGGCGGCTGTGAAACAGCGGGCTCAGAGCTGGGGGCAGGTGTGAGGAATTCCGTGTCCGGCACCGGGGTCAAATCGTTCTCCCGGCAGCCAATGAGCGGCGCCGCACCAAAACAATTCCCGAGGCCAAACCCAAGCGCCGTGCCCAAGAACAACAGTGCTGCACCGAGCAGAAAATTCTTTTTGGAAAACCGCATCTCCAAAATCCTCCTTTGTAAGTTGTTTCTTGTTTCAAAGGGTCTTTTATAGGATATGAGCACCAAAAAAATCTATGAAAAAGCTTGACTTTCCAGAAGCAATATGATAATATACTCAAGCAGTCCGCACAACGGTTTCAACCTCAAAACCGCAGGACGCACCACCGATGTATGCGAAGGTGGCGGAACTGGCAGACGCGCACGTTTGAGGTGCGTGTGGTTTATCCTTGGGGGTTCAAATCCCCTCCTTCGCACTAAAGACCAGAACACATTGTGTTCTGGTTTTTTTGTTGTGCGGAGGAGAGGATTTGAACAGCACGGCCACGCCGTAGGCGGGGCAGTAAACAGCCCAGTGGGCTGTTTACGAGTGCGCGGGTTCTGGAAAGTCAGGAACGTCTACCGGGGGAAATAGGGGAATCGTGCGGCAAATGATTGACATTTTACATGAATCTTGCTAAACTAATCAAGTTGGTATGTGCGGAAGTGGCGGAACGGCAGACGCGCTGGTTTTAGGCACCAGTTCTTCGTGAGTGAGGGTTCAAGTCCCTTCTTCCGCATAAAGACAGATGAGCTCATCAGCTTTGGCTGAGGAGCTCTTTTTGTTTATAATTCGCATTTCTTTTGCACATACTACCCCCAAACCGCAAAAGGGGGCAAAACGCGTGGAAGAGCAGAACCGCAGGAGCGGAAGAGGACGGCGGGTGAAGCTGGCAGCAGTGTATCTGCTGGCGGCGCTGGCCGCCGCGCTGGGCTGGCTGAACGCCTGCCTGCCGGACCGCGTGTACCTGGAACCTGAGCAGGCCCTTGTGCTGCCCCGGTTTGGCTGGGTGGAGCCGCTGCGCCTGCACGGGAGCCAGAATGTTGTCAGCACCCGCGCGGTGGGCAGCTACCAGACCACGCTGGCCCTGGGCGGCTGGCTGCCTGTCAAGACCATCCGCACGGTGGTGAAAACACGCCCCAGCGTAACCGTCTGCGGGACGCCCTTTGGGGTCAAGATGTTCTCCGAGGGGGCGATCATCGTGGGCTTTTCCGATGTGGACCGGGCAGATGGCGGCACCGCCAACCCCGCCAAGGCGGCGGGCCTGCACCTGGGAGATCGGGTGGTCTGCATCGGAGAAACCGCCACGGAAAACAATGACGCCGTGAAAGCTGCGCTGGACGCGGCGCAGGGAGCGGAAGTGGAGGTCATCTATATCCGCGGCGGGGAACAGCTGCAAACCACCCTGACCCCTGCCTGGGACGCCACGGCAGACCAGTGGCGGGCCGGGATGTGGGTGCGGGACTCCTCGGCAGGGGTGGGGACCCTGACCTTTGCCGACGAGAAAAAGGGCGTGTTCGCAGGGTTGGGCCATCCCATCAGTGACAGCGATACCGGGGAGAGCATCGCCCTGCGCAGCGGCGAGATCGTGCCCTGCCAGATCACCGGATGCAGCAAGGGGACGGCAGGCAGTCCCGGAGAGCTGAAAGGCCGCTTCCTGAGTGCCCACGCCATCGGCACCATCCGGATCAATGGGGAAAACGGGGTCTACGGCAGCACCCGCGCCCAGTTTGCAGGCCAAAAGATGGAGGTGGCCTTTGCGCAGGAGGTGGAGGCTGGGGACGCTGAGATCTGGACGACCACCTCCGGCGAGACGCCCCGGGCTTACCGGGTCAAAATTGAGAAGATCAGCGATGCGGACCCCCGCCGCAACATGGTCCTCCGGGTGGTGGACCGGGAACTGCTGGCCCAGACGGGCGGCATCGTGCAGGGGATGAGCGGGAGCCCCATCGTGCAGAACGGCCGCCTGGTGGGGGCAGTTACCCATGTGCTGGTCAACGACCCCACCCGGGGGTACGGCATCTTTGCGCAGACCATGCTGGAACAGGCAGAACGGGTGACCGAGTAAAATCTGGGAATTTATAGCAAAATAAATAAATCCAAAACGACATTACTTTCCTAAATATGTCAAAAATAACCATTGAAAAGAATGGAATAATATGGTAAAATATAAATCGTTAAGGGAACTGCACAGATTGAAGCACACATTGGAGGAAAGTACGATGGATAAAGTGAAATTTTTGATGTCGGATACCAGTGCGGAAGTCACGGCAGCCTGCCGCGAGGCGCTGGAGCTCAAAGGCGTCGAGGTGACGGTCGTGGAGAAAGACGGGCTGAAAGTCCTGCAGAAAATGCTCGCAGTGCGGCCGCAAGTGGTTCTGCTGGATGCATTTATGCCGGGGCTGGACGCGTTGGCCGTCAAACAGAAGTACAATGCCGCCGGGGAGCGCCACACCGCGTTTTTTGTGACAGGTGCGTTCCAGAGCGAAGAAATGGTGCAGGAACTGCTGGATGAGGGCTTCGCGTACTATTTCGTCAAGCCGTTTGACGAAAATGTTCTGGCCAGCCGGGTTCTCAAGGTGGCCCTTGGCCACGAGAAGCGCGTTCTGGTGCAGACCAGCGTGGACAGCGACGAGCTGACCGTTACCGAGATTTTGCACCAGATCGGTGTCCCTGCCCACATCAAGGGCTACCAATTCCTGCGGGACGCCATCCTCCTGACGATGGATGAACCGGATTACATCAATGCCGTGACCAAGCGCCTGTACCCGGAAATCGCCAAGAAAAACGGCACCACCGCCAGCCGGGTGGAGCGCGCCATCCGCCACGCCATCGAGGTGGCATGGGACCGGGGCGATGTGGACACCCTCAACAGCTACTTCGGCTATACCATCCATAACCTGCGGGGAAAACCAACGAACTCGGAGTTCATCGCAATGATTGCCGATAAGATGCGGCTGGATAAACGGCAGAGAGTGGGCTGATTTTTTTCATAGAATCCGCCGTCGTTCATATTCTGATAAGAGCAAACCAAACAGACAAAGGAGGTTTTGCTCTTGAAGCTTGCAGAATATCTCGCACGGCGCAGGCGGGCCAGAGTTGCGGCTGTGATGCTGTTCGCCTTCATTATGGGGTTTGTATCTGCTGCGCCGCCGGTCGTCACCGGATGTCAGGCGCAGGATCTTACCCCGGCACCGGACACTTCGATGCTCTCCCCCGCCGTTTCGGCTCTGGCACAGGAGCAGCAGGAGCCTGCTGCCCAGCCGCTGCCGGAAAAGTGGGTCTGCCTGACCTTTGACGACGGCCCCAGCAAGACCACACCGGATGTGCTCAGCGCGCTGAACGCGGCCGGAGTGCACGCCACATTTTTTGTGGTGGCTACCGGTTACAACGAGAAGTATCTGCCCCTGCTCACCGAAGCGGTCAGCGCCGGGCACCAGATCGCGCTGCACTCTGCTTCCCACGAGTACAGCGATATCTACCGCAGCAGCGACGCTTATTGGGAGGACATTGCCCTTTTAAAGGAGCGCATTGCGCCCTATGTGGAT
>ERZ840407.802-NODE-802-length-17786-cov-8.456319_pt1 | contig 17786 bp, 15 predicted proteins | sample MGYA00519877_ERZ840407 | MGnify/ENA primary metagenome ERZ840407 (study PRJEB31850, sample SAMEA3708875) | human gut metagenome | biome: human gut; feature: human-associated habitat; material: faeces | place: China | collected 2014 ...
GCTTGTCGGAGCCGCCCATCGTGACCCACGCCACCTCCGGCGCGAAGCCATTGACGAGCTCGCCTTCCTTCTGCAGCAGGCTCTCCGGGATCAGCACCGGCATAGCCACGTTCTCATGGCCGGTAGCCTTGAACCGGGCGTCCAGATCCTTCTGGATCAGTTCCCAGATGGCCTGACCATAGGGGCGCAGGATGATAAAGCCCTTCACACTGGAATACTCCACCAGCTCTGCCTTCACGCAGATATCGGTGTACCACTGTGCAAAGTTTTCTTCCTGACTGGTGATCGCCTGCACGAGCTTCTTGTTGTCTTTTGCCATTTTGTTATATCCTCCCAAGGCCGTGCGCCAAACGCTTTACGTTCCGCACGAACCATAATAAAGCCCCGTCTGCCTGCACGGCCGTGTGCCGCACTGCAAAGGCGGGGCTTTTGCCTAAAAAATCAGTTCTGCGCGTGGCTGTCCACAAAGTTTACCACATCGCCTACGGTGCGCAGGGACTCGATGGCGTCGTCCGGCACTTCGATGCCAAACTCGTCCTCCAGTGTCATCACCATGTCTACGATATCCAGACTGTCAGCCTCAAAATCGCTCATGATATCGCTTTCCAGCGTGATCTTTGCCGGGTCAACGTCCAGCTGCTCAGCCAGCAATGCACGGATTTTTTCAAAAGTATCCATTCCTGTGGTCTCCTTTTTGCAGTTGTATTGCATACGCGTACAGCCCGCCGTGCCCCGGAAAAAGCCTCCGGTATCCGGCACAGCCTTGCCTGCTGTACAAAGCGCTCTCTTTTTTTATATCCCATGCAGTGCGTATTGTCAAGCCCTGTTTTGCAGCAACTGAAGAAAATTGTCTGAAAGCTGTTTTTTCCCTTGACATCTCGTGCCGGTTTTTTTATCATTATAAAGTAATGAGTTTAAAGGGACTGACCAGTCCCTTTTATAAGGAGCGATAAGCATGAAGCTTTCATTCACCAAAATGCAGGGCTGCGCCAACGATTACATCTATCTGGACTGCCGCACCTCCGGTGTGCCGGAACAGATTGCGGCGCTTTCAGAGCGCTTGTCCCGGCGGCACTTTTCCATTGGTGCGGACGGCATCATCTGCATCTGCGCACCGGTCACAGCCGGGGCAGACGCCATGATGCGCATCTTCAATGCGGACGGCAGCGAGGGCAAAATGTGCGGCAACGGCATCCGCTGCGTGGCCGAGTGGCTGTACACCCACGGCATGGCAAAGCCGAAGCTTGCCATCGACACCCTCAGCGGCTTAAAGACCGTTGCCCGCATGGGCGAGGGGCTGTGGCAGGTGGAGATGGGTGCCTACACCGCCATGGCGGCGGCGCTGCCCGCCGTGAACATGGGCGAAGGACCGCTGGTAGATCTGCCCCTGGAGGTGGAAGAGAACCTGTGGCGGGTGACCTGCATCAGCGTGGGCAACCCCCACTGCGTGACCATTGTGCCGGAGGTGGACAGCCTGAAGCTGGAGCAGATCGGCCCGGGTTTTGAGCACCACGAAAACTTCCCGGAGCGCATCAACACCGAGTTTGTGCAGGTGGTGGACGCCACTCACCTGAAGATGCGCGTGTGGGAGCGCGGCAGCGGCGAGACATGGGCCTGCGGCACCGGCACCTGCGCCACCGTGGCAGCCCTGACCGAGCTGGGCATCTGCCCCGCCGGAGAAGACGTCCATGTGCAGCTGCGCGGCGGTGAGCTGACCATCCGGGTGCTGCCCGGCAAGCAGCTGCTGATGACCGGCGCTGCCGAGACCGTGTGCGAGGGCACGACCGAAGTGTAAATAAGAGCCCCCTCAGTCGCCTGACGGCGCCAGCTCTCCCTTCGGGGGAGCTGGCATCGAGCGAATGCGAGATGACTGAGAGGGTTGCACCAATAAAAGAAGCGAGGGAAAGTATCATGAAGATGAACAAGCATTACAACGAACTGAAGGCCAGCTACCTGTTCGTGGACATTGCCCACAAGGTAGCTGCATATCAGGAAGCACACCCGGAAAAGGAGATCATCCGTCTGGGCATCGGCGATGTGACCCAGCCGCTGGCAAAGTGTGTGGTGCAGGCCATGCGCGACGCTGCCGAGGAGATGGGCACCAAAGAGGGCTTCCACGGCTACGGCCCGGAGCAGGGCTACCCCTTCCTGAAGCAGGCCATCCAGGGCTACTATGCCGGCCGCGGCACCCGGCTGGACGAGGATGAGATCTTCATCTCCGACGGTGCCAAGAGCGATCTGGCCAACGTGCTGGGCCTGTTCGATGTGGACAACACCGTTCTGGTTCCGGACCCCGTCTACCCCACCTACGTGGACGACAACGTGACCGACGGCCGCAGGATCATCTACGGCCGCACCAGCCAGGAGAACGGTTTCCTGGGGATGCCCGATGAGAATGTGAAGGCAGACATCATCTATATTTGCAGCCCCAACAACCCCACCGGTGCCGCTTACACCCGCGAGCAGCTCAAGGAGTGGGTGGCCTATGCCCGCAAGAACAACGCCGTCATCCTCTACGATGCCGCCTACGAGTGCTTCATCACCGACGAGCACCTGGCCCGCAGCATCTTCGAGATCGAGGGTGCCCGCGAATGCGCCATCGAAATCTGCTCCTTCTCCAAGATCGCAGGCTTCACCGGCACCCGCTGCGGCTACACCATCGTGCCCCACGAGCTGGAGCGCGAGGGCATGAACCTGAACAAGCTGTGGCTGCGCCGCCAGACCACCAAGTTCAACGGCGTGCCCTACGTCGTTCAGCGCGCTGCTGCCGCCGTGTTCACCGAGAGCGGCATGGCTGAGATCCAGGCCAACCTCGATTACTACCGCCAGAACGCCAAGGTCATTGCCGACGCGCTGGACGAGTGCGGCGTGTGGTACTGCGGCGGCAAGAACAGCCCCTACATCTGGCTGCGCTGCCCCGGCGGCATGAAGAGCTGGGAGTTCTTCGACTGGCTGCTGGAGAACTGCGGCGTGGTCGGCACCCCGGGTGTCGGTTTTGGTGAGTGCGGCGAGGGCTACTTCCGCCTGACCGCCTTCGGCGATGCCGAAAAGACCAAGGTCGCTGCCCAGCGCATCAAGGCCGCCATCCAGACTCTGTAAACTTACACAAGCAAAAAGGCGATGCAGTTTTGAACAGCTGCATCGCCTTTTTCTTTTATTTCCGGCCCGTCAGCCGGTTGAGCAGCATCACTGCCAGAACAATGATACCGATGACAAGGATGATGCCGACCATCCCGATCAGCATCATCGGCAGCGTGGTCATCCACGAAGTAAGATGAAGCATGCGATCACCTCCGTTAAGCCATCAGGGTCAGGATCAGGCCGCCTGCAATGACGGACGCGATCTGTCCCGAAACATTGACGCTGATGGAATACATCAGCAGGAAATTCTGGTTGTCCTCTTCCAGGCCCATCTTGTTGACCACACGGCCGCTCATGGGGAAGGCCGAGATGCCGGCCGCGCCGATCATGGGATTCAGCTTTTTGCCCTCCGGCCGGAAAAGGTTCAGCAGCTTTGCAAACAGCACGCCGCCTGCCGTATCAAAGACGAAGGCCACCAGGCCCAGTGCAAGGATGAGCAGGGTGTCGGGCCGCACGAACTTGTCGGCGGTCATCTGCCCGGCAACGGTCAGGCCCAGCACGATGGTGATAAGGTTTGCCAGCACATTCTGGGCGGTTTCGCTCAGCGCATTCAGCACCCCGCACTCCCGCAGCAGGTTGCCGAACATCAAAAAGCCCACCAGCGCCACACTGGCCGGAGCCACCATGCCTGCAATGATCGTGACCACGATGGGAAACAGGATCTTGGTCAGCTGGGAAACACTGCCCTTTTCATAGGACATCCGGATGCGGCGCTCCTTCTGCGTGGTCAGCAGCCGGATCACGGGCGGCTGCACGATGGGCACCAGCGCCATGTAGCTGTAGGCTGCCACCATAATGGCACCGAGGTACTGGGAGTTGAGCGTGTTGGCCACGAAAATGGCGGTGGGGCCGTCTGCCGCACCGATGACAGCGATGGAGGCAGCATCCTTCAGGTCAAAGAAGAAGCCCGCCAGAAACAGGGTAAAGAAGATGCCGAACTGGGCCGCCGCGCCAAAGAGCATCAGCCACGGCTTTTCCAGCAGCGGGCCAAAATCGATCATGGCACCGATGCCGATGAAGAGCAGCAGCGGGAACAGCTCGTTGGACATGCCCGCTTCAAACAATGCAGAGATAGGGCCGACCGTATCCCCCTGCGTGATGGCACCCGAGAGAGGCAGGTTGACCAGAATGGCACCAAAGCCCATGGGCAGCAGCAGGCTCGGCTCCATCTTTTTGGCGATGGCAAGGTAGATGAGCAGCGCACCGATGCCCCACATCACCACCATCTGCCAGGTCAGATTCCCAAAATTGGAAAAGAGACTGGCGAATGTGTTCAGAAGATCCATATTTATTTTTCCTCCTTGTGTTCCTGTGCCGGGCAAGAAAAAAGAGACCCCTGCCACAGCACTCTGTCTGTGACAAAAGTCTCAAGCCAACACATGACATCGGGCATTTCTGCCGTGATGACGCTGCCATGCAGCACCCCGCAGGCCCTGCGGGATGCCCTTTACTCCCTTTTATCGATTCTAATTAAATCAGAATGCAGTCCCCTCTGTCAAGGGGTTCCTGCATTTCTTTGCCAAACTTTGCTTCAGCGCTCAAACGTTGTGCTGAGGGTGGTCTCCCAGGTCTGGCCGGGGGCAAGGCAGGCGGCAGCGGCGCGCTGGCTCCACTCCTGGGTATCGGTCTGGGCACCGGGCAGGGAGTGCCACGGCTCAATGCAGACAAAGCGCACAGGCTTTGCCGGAGCCGACCAGATGAGGGTGTAGGGGTAGCCCTCCACATTGCAGACGATCCCCTTGCCGGTGTCCTTTTCGTAGATGCCCAGCGTGCGGCTGCGCAGACCGGCCATGCAGAAGCTGTCGTTCTCAAACAGATCGTCTGTCAGGGGGATGCTCTGCTCATTCTTCCACCGGTAACCGCACTTGCCGGTCAGCAGACCGTTGGGGTAAGCGTCCAGGATCATCGGGCTCTCCGGCTGGTCGAAGCGGAACTCGTAATCGGTGGTGGTGTGCTGGTCATCAAAGGGGATGCGGAACGCCGGGTGGTATCCGATGCCGAACTGCAGCTCTTCGGCGGCATCGGCGGGGTTGGTGACGGCCAGGGTGTGGTGCACCGTCCTGCCCTCCAGCCGGAAGGTGCTGGTCAGGACAAAATCAAACGGGAAGCGCTCTGCCTTGCTCTTTTCATCCGAGCGCAGCTCCAGCCGGATGGTGTCGCCCTCGGCGCAGAGCAGGGTGTGCTCCACGTCCCGGGCAAAGCCGTGCTGACCGCCGGGGTAGGTCTTGCCCTTATGGGTAAAGGCCCCGCCGGTCAGCTTGCCCGTCCAGGGGAAAAGGATGGGGGCATGGCGCTTCCAGACAGCCGGGTCGGCCTGCCAGAGCATCTCCTGCCCGGCGGCATTTTTCAGGCTGACTGCTTCGGCACCATGGGTATCCACGGTCAGGGTCAGAAATTCGTTGTGAATGGTTGCCTGCATGATTCATCTCTCCTTTTTATCTGTTGACGATGTGCTCGCCGTTTCCTTCCAGCCAGGTGCGCAGGTTCCGGGTGGTAATGTCCATCAGGTTCTGCAAAGCCTCCCGGGTCGTCCACGCAATGTGCGGTGTGAGGATAGCGTGGGGTTCTGCCCGCAGGGGGCTTTCCTGAGGCAGAGGCTCGATGACAAAGGCATCGGCCCCGTAAAAGCCCAGCTGACCGCTGTGGAGGGCCGCTGCCACGGCCTCCTCATCCACCAGCGCGCCCCGGGCCGTGTTGAGCAGAATGGCCCCGGGCTTCATCTTCGCCAGCGCCGCCGCGTTGACAAGGCCCCGGGTCTGGGGTGTGGCCGGGCAGTGCAGGCTGAGGATATCGCACCGTCTCAGCAGGGTATCATAATCCACAAACTCTACACCGTCGGCGGCGTATTCAGGCCGGACGGTGCGGGTGCAGACCAGCACCTCCATGCCAAAGGCTCTGGCAATGCGGGCCGACTGCCGCCCGATGCTGCCATAGCCGTAAACGCCAAAGGTCTTGCCACAGAGCTCCATCTGGGGCAGCAGGCCGATGCTCTCCGGGATATCCAGCTGCCAGCACCCCTGCTTGACGGCACGGTTGTAGCGCTCCGCGCACTGGCAGATGGCCAGCAGCAGGCTGAAGGTCATCTGGGCCACGCTGTAGGTAGAATAGCCCGGCACATTGGCCACTGCAACGCCGTGGCGGCGGCAGGCTTCCAGATCCAGGTTGTCGGTGCCCGTGGCGATGATGCCCACCCATTTCAGGTTCGGGCACTGCTGTAAGATCTCCTCATCCATGCGGCACTTGTTCAGCAGAACGATGTCCGCATCTCCAATGCGGGGGGCGATCTCCTCGTAGGCCGTGCGGACATAGCTGGTGGTATCGGGCACCAGCGCCTTTACTCCCGACCAGTCGAGGTCGCCTTCCTCCATGACATAGCTTTCCAGAATGACAGCTTTCATCTCAGTCCTCCAACAATACGTCCTCGCTCAGCACCTGACCGATGGGCTTGGCAATGCACAGGTCGGCCTGCGCATCGGCCCCGGTGGGCTGCATGTTGATGACCACCAGATGGCGGCCCCGGAAGTACCGGATGAGCCCCGCCGCCGGGTAGACCACCAGACTGGTGCCGCCGATGATGAGGGTATCCGCCTTGCGGATGGCAGACACAGCCCCGGAGAGCACCTCCTCGTCCAGCCCTTCCTCGTACAGAACGACATCCGGCTTGACGATGCCGCCGCACTTGGGGCAGCGGGGCACGCCGGTACTGTTGGCAATGAAGTCCACATCGTAGAACGCGCCGCACTTCACGCAGTAGTTGCGCAGGGTGCTGCCGTGGAGCTCGTAAACGGTCTTGGACCCCGCAGCCTGATGCAGGCCGTCGATGTTCTGGGTGACGATGGCTTTCAGCCTGCCCTCCCGCTCCAGCTTTGCCAGCCGCAGGTGGGCAGCGTTGGGCTTTGCCCCCTTCACAATGAGCTTATCCCGGTAGAACCGGTAGAACTCCTCGGGGTTCTCCTCCCAGAAGGTGTGGCTCAGGATGGTCTCGGGCGGGTAATCATACTTCTGGTGGTACAGGCCGTCCACGCTGCGGAAATCAGGGATGCCGCTTTCGGTGGAGACCCCCGCGCCGCCAAAAAAGACGATGCGGTCGCTCTCGGCAATGATTTTTTCCAGTGCAGGAACCATAAAAAGAAACGCTTCCTTTCCGGCAGATCGTTGTGTTTTGGATAGCTCCAGTATAACACAAATCCAGAGGAAAGGAAGCGTTTCTTTTTTTGATGGGATCGTCCCCTTGCTCAGCGCCCGTTTTCGGCAAACAGGGTCCCCAGTGCATCCAGCAGATCATGCGGGAGCATCCCGGTTTCCCCGTGCAGGGCAGCGGCACGGTCGGCAGCTGCACCATGGAGATAAACGGCACAGGCCGCAGCTTCAAAGGCAGGCAGACCGCAGGCCAGCAGGGCGCTGGTCATGCCCGCCAGCACATCCCCGCTGCCGCCCCGGGAAAGCCCCGGGTTGCCGGTGGGATTGACCGCGCAGCGGCCATCCGGCCCTGCAATGACGGTGTGCGCCCCCTTCAGCACCACCACAGCATTCCATGCTTTCGCATAGCGCAGCGCCGTGCCTTCCCGGTCCGCATTGATCTCTGCCGCAGAGTGTCCGGTCAGCCGGGCCATCTCGCCGGGGTGGGGCGTTAAAATCAGTTCCCCTTGAGGATGAAGCATTTTTTCCGTTTGGAGCAGGTCAGCGGCGGCGTTCAGGCCATCCGCATCCAGCACTGCACTGCCGGAAAAGCCGGGCAGGAGTGTTTTTACCAGCGCCCGGGTCTCGGCGGCACGGGCCGCGCTCTGGGCCGTATAACCCAGCCCGGGGCCCGCCAGCAGGACAGAGGCCTTCTGCCGCCGGATGCGGTCGATATTCTGGGGCGAGATGCCGCCCCCTGCCCCCGCTTCGCAGGGGCAGAGGCAGCACTCGGGCAGGCGGGCGGCCACAGCCGCCAGCACCGGCTCCACACTTGCCAGCGTAACGATACCGGCTCCGGTGCGCAGGGCACCTTCCACGGCCAGCGCCGCCGCGCCCCGGTAGGACGCACTGCCCGCCACCACCAGCACGGAGCCAAAGGTTCCCTTATGCGCATCCCTGGGACGGGGCTGGATCTTTTGCCAGACAAAATCGGAAGTTATTTCGAACATAGGCGGCTCCTTTCGGGTGAGATTTCGCCCTCTCAGTCAAAGCCTTACGGCTTTGCCAGCTCCCCCAAAGGGGGAGCCTATTGCGGGTCTTGGATAAAGGCAGCATTGCCTCTCCCTTTGGGAGAGGTGGCAGCGCGTAAGCGCTGACGGAGAGGGCGAGGATGTTACCCTTCCCCCTGCAAATACCTCCGGATCTCCTTCTCCGCTTCCTGCACTTCTTCATGGAACATGCGGGCAGAGACACGGAGGGCACCATGGCCCAGGATAATGACCTGCTCCATGCCATCGGAGGTAGCCACGCGGACGCGGCGGCCCTTGCCGATCTCATGGGTGACACGCTCAATGAACATATCGGCGGTCTCGGCTTCTCGGGTGTAGACCACATGGATATTGTGGTACTGCTCTATGCTGCCGGGGCTGCCCGGCACACGGTAGGCATCAAACACAAGGATGAGCACGCACTTTTTGAAGCCCTGATAGTTGCAGAGGATGTCCATCAGCCTGTGGCGTGCCGCTTCCAGGCTCTCTTTGGAGAGTGCGTTCAGCTCGTCCCATGCAAAGATGATATTATAGCCGTCCACCAGCAGGTATTCGGGCTGGATCTCCCACTGCTCGGCGTTGAAATCGGGGCGTTCCTGCTTCTGGGTGGGGCGGAACGCCGCCAGCGGGTCCCGCTTGATGGGCCCATAGGTCTGTTCAAAGATCTTCAGCAGCTCGGCATCTTCTTCCAGGGTGGCGCGGTAGGCGGACATCCGGCGGGGGCGGGCCTGCACCGTTTCCTCGGTCTTTGCAGTCTTGCCCCAGCCGCTGTCCACATGCATGTGGCTGCGCACCTGCTCCCAGGGCACCACAAATCCGGCCCCGTGGGCGCAGAACACCGAATCCGCCGGGTTGTCGAGGTCGTGTTCCGGCTCATAGCCCGCGGCCTCGATGACCTCCGCTGCATTGTGGCAGGGACGGTAGCCGTCCAGCGTCAGGGTCAGGTGTCCCCTGCCCCGGGTGTAGCCCACCACCTCCATGGGGTAGCTGCGCATGGTGGAGGCCGGTGCCGTGCCGGTGAGCAGGGTGGTATCCCCGTCGGCTCCGGTCTCAGGCGGGTCAAAGCTGCCGCCCATGTTCTGGATATCGTTCATGGCGCGGCCCACGTTGTCAGAGGGCAGCTCCAGCCGGAAGGCATACCACGGCTCCAGCAGCTGGGTCTTGTGGATCTGGTCTGCCATCATCAGGCCCTGCCGGACGGCGCGGTAGGTCGCCTGCCGGAAGTCGCCGCCCTCGGTGTGCTTGAGGTGAGCGCGGCCCGCAATGAGGGTGATCTTCACATCGGTCAGAGGAGCCCCGATGAGCACGCCCAGATGCTGCTTTTCCTCAAGATGCGTCAGCACCAGCCGCTGCCAGTTCTTGTCCAGCACTTCTTCCCGGCAGTCGGCGGCAAACTGCATTCCGCTGCCCCGGGGCAGCGGCTCCAGCTTGAGGTGGACTTCTGCATAGTGGCGCAGTGGCTCGTAGTGGCCCACGCCCTCCATGGCTTCGGTGATGGTCTCCTTATACAGGATGCCGCCGGGGCCGAAGCTGACCTCCAGCCCGTACCGCTCGGCCAGCAGGCTTTTCAGCACCTCCAGCTGGATCTCGCCCATCAGCTGGACATGGATCTCGCCCAGGGTCTCGTTCCAGACCACATGGAGCTGTGGCTCCTCTTCTTCCAGCCGATGGAGCTTTCCCAGCGCGGCGTGCACGTCTGCGCCCTCGGGCAGCAGCACCTGATAGCTCAGCACCGGCTCCAGCACCGGCAGGTCACTGTCCCGTTCCGCCCCCAGACCCTCGCCCGGGCGGGCTCTGGTCAGGCCGGTAACGGCGCACACCTGGCCGGGGCCGATGCACTCCGCCAGCGTGAACTTTGCGCCGGAATAGAGCCGCAGCTGGTTGGCCTTTTCGGTCCATGGCTCCCCGTCGACCTCTCCGGTGAGCTGGGCTTTCACCTTGAGCGCGCCGCCGGTCACCCGCAGCCAGGTCAGGCGGTTTCCCTGCTCATCCTGGCTCACCTTGAACACCTTGGCCCCGAAGGCTTCCAGCGCGGGGGCCGGGCGGGTATAGCGGTCCAGGCCCTCCACCAGCGCATCCACACCCTGCAGCTTCAGGGCTGAGCCAAACCAGCAGGGAAACACATGCCGCCGGGCAATGGCGGGGATGAGGTCGGTATCGGTCAGGCTTCCCCGGTCCAGCATCGTCTCCATCAGCCGCTCATCGCAGAGAGCCAGCGCCTCGTCCCGGTCGGCCTGCTCTGCCCCAAAATCCACAAAGCCATCCCCCAGCCGACGGTTCAGCTGGGTCAGAAGCGCTTCCCTGCCCGGGCCGGGCAGGTCCATCTTGTTCACGAACACAAAGGTGGGGATGCGGTACCGCCGCAGCAGCCGCCAGAGCGTCTCGGTATGGCTCTGCACGCCGTCGGTGCCGCTGACGACCAGCACCGCATAATCCAGCACCTGCAGTGTCCGCTCGGTCTCCGTGGAAAAATCCACATGGCCCGGGGTGTCCAGCAGGGTAAAATCGGTATTGCCCGCCGTGAAGAGGGCCTGCTTGGAGAAAATGGTAATGCCGCGCGCCTTTTCCAGCGCGTCGGTGTCCAGAAAGGCATCCTTATGGTCCACCCGGCCCAGCTTGCGGATGGTGCCGGTACCGTAGAGCAGGGCCTCGGAAAGGGTGGTCTTGCCGCTGTCCACATGGGCCAGAATGCCGATGACCAGCTGCTTGTGCTCTTGTTCCATGCCGCGGCCCCCTTACAGCACGCTGGCGATCAGCGCAGCAGCGACCAGCGGCAGGCCCAGCACCAGATTGGAGAGCAGGCTGCAATAGGTGCGCTCCTCGGGTTCCAGCTCCTCAAAGGAGACGATCTTCTCATCCGCATAGTCGATGATGGAGCGGGTGGAATGGATCTTTTTCTGCCGCTTGCCCATCCCCTTGAATTCCTCCAGCAGATGGTGGATGGTCACGCCGTCCAGCCGCAGGTAGTCCACCCAGGCCCAGATGAGCAGCACCACGCCGCACAGAAAGCCCGGGGCCTCCCAGATGGTAAACGTGCCATCGCTGACATAGCGCTGCCACAGCAGCATCAGCACGGCCACAATGGAGGTGCGGGTCACGGTCTTATATAAAATGGGGTGGAACATGTAGCGTTTGTACATCGAGGTCAGTTTCTTCATGGTGCGCTCCTTATTGATACAGATACACTTTATTGTATCATGTTTTTGTGAAAAAAGATAGCTGTTTTGTGCGCACGGCGTGAACAGTTTCTCTCTTTTGCCTGTTCTTCATAGATATACAGTTCTTTCCATTTTATAGTAGTTTTTTCCATATTCTTTTCCCACGAAAGTGTTTGTCACCGTTTTGTTTCCAATTCTATGCTGTGGCGGATTGACTTCTTTCCAGTAAAGTGCTAAAATATACAGCGGTGCGACTTTTGTCTTTCCTGTGCACTTTTTGGAAAGGCAGACAGCCTCACTGCATTTAGGAAAAGGAAAAACGCGCGGCTCTGTCCGCGCAAGATCTGGGAGGATCATCCAATGAGCTTCAATTTTGATCGCCGCACCTTCCTGAAGGGTGCAGGTGCTGTGGGTGCCGCCAGCCTGCTGGCAGCCTGCGGCGAAAAGTCCAACAACACCGGCAATGGCGCTGCCGCCAGCGGTGCTGCTGCCCCCAACTCCACCGGCGCTACCCCCCTGAAGGAGTTCATCTCCTTTGAGAGCGGCAACCGTGAGCTGGAAAGCTGGAACATGCTGTACAGCCAGAGGGCTGAGGATGCCAACGTGGTCACCAACCTGTGGGACGGCCTGCTGAGCTTTGACTGCTACGGCAAGGTGGTTCCCGCCATCGCTTCCAGCTGGGAGCACAATGAGGATGCCACCGTCTGGACCTTCCACCTGCGGGACGACGTGGACTGGGTGGATTGCAACGGTGAGGTGAAGGCTCACCTGACCAGCAAGGACTTCCTGGTTGGCTTTGAATGGGTGATGAACGCCATCAAGAACGAGGCCAACAACACCTCCATGCCCAACGACACCATTGTGGGTGCTTACGAGTACTACCAGCTGACCAAGGAAGCCGGTGACGCTGCCGCTGACATGACCTATGAGGACATGCTGGCTGCCGGTGTGGGCATCGAAGCTCCGGATGATTACACTCTGGTGTTCACCTGCCCCAACGCCTGCCCCTACTTTGATACCGTTGCCGCCTACACCAGCTTCTACCCCGTGGCTCCCGCTCTGATCGAGGAGCTGGGTATCGATGGCTTCCGTGGCTGCGACAACACCACCATGTGGTACAACGGACCCTATGTGGTGGAGGAGTACATCCAGGGCAACACCAAGAGCTACATCCCCAACCCCAACTACTACGATGCTGCCAACGTCAGCCGCTTTGAGCGTTTCACTGTCACCATGATCAGCGACGGTGCCATCAGCCTGCAGCTGTATCAGAACCGCGAGCTGGACGAGGTGGATCTGGGCGAGAGCAGCATCACCACCATTCAGTCCGACCCTTCCAACGAGTACAATCAGCAGCTGTGCGAGAAGCGTGCCAAGAAGTTCAGCTACTGCTTCATCTTCAACTACGACAAGAAGAACACCGATGGCACCCCCGATGAGAACTGGAACAAAGCCATTGCCAACAAGGCCTTCCGTCAGTGCTTCTCCAAGGGCATGGTGCTGAACAAGTTCTTCGCCCGTTACAACCCCATCAATCCCCTGAAGTGTGAGAACGACTTCTTCACCATGAAGGGCCTGTGCTACACCTCTGACGGCACCGACTATACCAACCTGGTGGCCAAGGAGATGGGTCTGGACGGCGAGGCTTACGATGGCAAGACCATGAAACGTCTGCGCGCCAACAACGGCGACATCACCGAGCTGAAGAAGCAGGCCATGGAAGAGCTGAGCGCCATTGGTGTCACCTTCCCTGTCCACTGCTCCTACTACATTCTGGCCGGCTCCACCTCCGCCCTGGACCACGCCACCGTCCTGAAGCAGTGCTTCACCGACAGCTTCGGCGATGACTTCATCGTGCTGGATGTCAACACCTTCGTGTCCTCCACCATGAAGGAAGTCGTGGCTCCCAAGCTGCAGAGCTTCACCCACATGGGCTGGGGCGCTGACTTCGGCGATCCCGTCAACTTCCTGACCCAGATCATCATTCACGATGACAACGCTTACTACAGCTGCAACATGACCAACATCGCAGGCATTGTGAACAATGGCCCCGCCAGCTACCAGACCGAGCTGGTGGCTGCCTATGAGAAGTTCACCGATCTGGTGAACGAGGGCCGTGCCATCGTTGACGACACTGATGCACGCTACGCTGCATTTGCCAAGGCCGAGGCTTACTTCCTTGACGAGAACCTGATTTTCCCCACCGTCTACGATATCACCTGGTGCCTGACCCACGTCAACGAGTACAGCAAGATCAACGCAATGTATGGTCCCTGCAACTACAAGGCTGTGAACTGGGAGACCAGCGAGGAGGCCTACACCACCGAACAGTACGATGCGTTTGCTGCCGCATACGACGCAGCCGCTCAGGCCTGATCGAGTTAACCCATAGCAAAAAGCAGAACCGGACGTTTTTGAAGCGTCCGGTTCTGTTTTTTGCTCCCTGACAGCACAAAACCCCGCCGCGCGGGAAAGCTCCCAGCGCGGCGGGGTCATTGTGTTAAAATACAGGAAAGCGGTTCAGCTTACAGCTGGCTTTCATACTCCTTGCGGTAGCCTTCCAGCTCACGCTGGTTGCCATACACAAAGTGGCCGTTTGCGATTTCTTCCCAGACCGGCTTGTCCACGCTGTAATCGTGGATCGAGGGGTCATAGACCAGCAGCTTCTTGTGCTTTTCAAGGCTGGGGTCAGGGATGGGAACCGCGCTCAACAGGGCTTTGGTGTAGGGATGCAGCGGATGGAGGAACAGCTCCTCCGCCTCAGCCAGCTCCACGATGCGGCCCTTGCTGATAACGGCGATACGATCCGAGATGAACCGGACCACCGACAGGTCATGTGCAATGAACAGGTAGGTCAAACCGCGGCTCTTCTTCATCTCGTTCAGCAGGTTCAGCACCTGTGCACGGATGGAGACATCCAGTGCAGAGATGGGCTCATCGGCCACGATGAACTCCGGCTCCATGACCAGAGCACGGGCAATGCCGATGCGCTGGCGCTGGCCGCCCGAGAACTCGTGGGGGAAGCGGGAGGCAAACTCCGGCAGCAGGCCGACCTCATGCAGGGCGTTCATCACCTTTTCATGCAGGTCTTCCTGATCCTTATAGAGATGATGGTTCAGCAGGCCCTCGGCAATGATATACTCCACCTTGGCGCGCTCGTTCAGCGAAGCCATGGGGTCCTGGAAGATCATCTGGATCTTACGGATGACCTCTTTGTCCAGTTCCTTGGAGATCTTGCCGTTGATCTTCTGGCCCTTGAAGAAGATGTCGCCGCCGGAAGTCGGGTTGATGCGGCAGATGGCACGGCCAATGGTGGTCTTGCCGGAGCCGGACTCGCCGACCAGCGAGAAGGTCTCGCCCTTGTAGATGTCAAAATTGACGTGGTCCACGGCCACGAACTTCTTTTTGCCGGAGCCAAAGGTGATCTGAAGGTCTTTCAGCTCAATCAGCTTTTCACGCTCAGCCATTTAAGTTGGAACCTCCCATCTTTCCCATTTTCTCACGCAGGTTCTGGATGGAGTGCGGGCGTTCCATCTTGGGAGCCCGGGGGTCCAGATACCAGGTTTTTGCCGCGTGGGTCTCGGACACCTGGAAGAACGGAGGTTCTGCCACGAAGTCGATGGCCAGCGCGTGCTTGTTGCGGGGTGCAAATGCATCGCCCTTGATCTCATTGAACAGGTTCGGCGGCGTACCGTCGATGGTGGGCAGGGCCTCACCCTTGGTACCCAGCTGAGGCAGAGCCTGCAGCAGAGCCCAGGTGTAGGGGTGCCATGCGTCGTAGAAGATCTCCTCCACGGTGCCGTATTCCACGATCTGGCCGGCATACATCACGGCCACACGGTCTGCCACGTTTGCCACAACGCCCAGGTCATGGGTGATGTAGATAACGGACATGCCCAGCTCCTTCTGCAGGTCACGGATGAGCTGCAGGATCTGGGCCTGAATGGTCACGTCCAGAGCGGTGGTGGGCTCGTCGCAGATGAGGATCTGCGGACGGCAGGCGGCAGCGATGGCGATGACGACACGCTGACGCATACCGCCGGAGAACTCGTGCGGATACTGCTCGTAGCGGCGCTCCGGGTCGGGGATGCCGACCTTGGCCAGCATCTCGATGGCGGCCTTCTTGGCCTCCGCGCCCTTCAGGCCCTGATGGTGCTCGATGCTCTCCTGGATCTGCTTGCCGATTTTCTTCAGCGGGTTCAGGCTGGTCATCGGGTCCTGCATGACCATGGCGATCTTCTTGCCGCGCACGCCCAGCCAGTCCTTCTCGGTGAACTTGGTCATGTCGCGGCCTTCGTACATGATGGAGCCGCCGGTGATCTTACCGTTGACATCCAGCATACCCACGAAGGTCTTGGTGAATACGGACTTGCCCGAGCCGGACTCGCCCACGATGGCCAGCGTCTCGCCGTCATAAAGGTCCAGCGAGCACTTGCGGATCGCGTTCAGCTTCTTGCCGCGCAGGCTAAAGGTGATCTCCACGTCTTTGGCAGAGATGATCGGTTGTCTATCCATTTTTGTGATTTTCTCTCCCATCTGTTAAACGTGGTTGCGCGGGTCAGCAGCATCCGAGAAAGCGTTGCCCATGATATAGAAGGAAATGGAGATGATGGACACGATGGATGCGGGGAAGACCAGCAGGTAAGGATAATCGAGGAAGAAGCCGCGCACCTTGCTCAGGATGAGGCCCAGAGACGGAGTCTCGATGCCCAGACCGATGCCCAGATAGGACAGGGTGGACTCGAGGTTGATGGTGGCGGGGATGCTCAACGCCATGCGCAGGATGATGACGGAGACCAGATAGGGCAGGATGTTCTTGGTCAGAACGCGCCACAGCGGGGTGCCAAGGCAGCGGGACGCGAGGTTGTACTCGCGGTCACGGAACATGAACACCATGTTGCGGACGCGGCGGGCCATGACCAGCCAACCGATGGCGATCATCGAGACGGCCATGATGGTGAAGCTCTGGCCGACGACCAGTGCGATCAGGGTCATGTAGATGATGTAAGGCACGTTGTCGATGAGGTTGTACAGCTCGGTGAAGAAGCGGTCCAGCTTACGGACATAGCCCCAGATCAGGCCGATGATGACGCCGAGGATGCTCTCGCCCACGGCAACGATGAGGGCCAGACGGATGGACACCTGAGTGGCGTACCACACCTGACACCAGTAGTCGCGGCCAAGGTTGTCGGTGCCGAACCAGTATTCACTGTTGGGCTTCCGGAAGGCCAGAGAGGAATCCGTCACCAGCGTCTGATAATCGTACTTGCCGATGGCCAGTGCGATGAAGGAGAAGATGACGAGGAACAGGAACAGGATCAGGCAGACGACAGCAGCCTTGTGCTTGAGGAAGTTCTGGACGACAGAACCCCAGTAGCTGTAGTTGGAGTAGCCGACACGCTCGGCTTCTTCCGGAGAGTAATCGACGAAGTAGAACAGTTCGTCCTGCTTCTTGCCCTCAAAATCAGATGCTTTAGCCATCAGCGTGCGGCCTCCTTTCCGGTCAGAGTAATGCGCGGGTCAACCAGCATCATCAGCACGTCGCCCAGGAAAACACCCACGATGCCCAGTGCAGCGTAGAGGATGACCAGAGTCTGGACGACGTTCAGGTCATAGCGCTGGATGGCGTCGGTCAGCAGGGGACCCATGCCGGGAACGGAGAAGAAACGCTCCATCAGCAGAGAGCCGCCGACCGTCAGCAGGATGGACTGGGGGATATACTGCACCATGGGGACCATGGCGTTGCGCAGCACGTGCTTGAACATGATCTCGCGGGAGCTCAGGCCCTTGACACGCGCCAGTTTGATGTAGTCGCGGGTGAGCTCATCGACCATGTAGCGGCGGGTCCACAGGGCATAGCCTGCAATGGAAGCCAGCGACAGGCAGGTGATGGGCAGCACGCTGGACGCACCCACATTGCGGGTGGAGTACAGCGTGGGGAAGCCCAGGTACTTGGAGCCGAAGACCAGGACCAGCGAATACGAGACCAGAGAAGGAACTGCGTTGACGAACACGGTGTAAGCCGTGCCGATCCAGTCGAACACTTTGTCCTTGAATGCCGCCTGCAGAATGCCCATCAGCACACCCAGCACCAGAGAGATGCCGGAGGCGGTGAGGCCCAGGCGCATCGAGACGCCGAACTTTTTGCCGATGACCTTGACCACCGATGCACCGTTCTGGATGCGGCGGGATGTGCCGAAGTCCAGATGCAGCAGATCGTTGTAGAACTTGATCAGCTGGGTGGGGATGGGGTCGGTCAGGCCGGCTGCTTCCAGAGCGGCGGTCTTCTGCTGATCGGTAAACTTCATGAGCTGTTCCT
>ERZ840407.810-NODE-810-length-17564-cov-6.621338_pt1 | contig 17564 bp, 15 predicted proteins | sample MGYA00519877_ERZ840407 | MGnify/ENA primary metagenome ERZ840407 (study PRJEB31850, sample SAMEA3708875) | human gut metagenome | biome: human gut; feature: human-associated habitat; material: faeces | place: China | collected 2014 ...
CGCCGGATGTGCTTTCATATCCTCCAGAATCTCATAATAAAATGTCCGGTATTCCGCACCCTGCCTGTCGATTTCCCGGTAAAGGTGTTCCACCGGTGTATAGTTCCCGGTAAATACGATGTCGTATTTCCGTTTCTGATACGGTATATTTTTATGTTTCTGTTTTTGCCCATGGCAGCCTTCTATTGGGGAAGGTACTTCCCGTTCTAAGATACAGTTTCCCGCCAGCGGCAGAAACTCCACCGGCAATGCCGGGTAAAAGCGCTTCATGTATGCCACATGTTCTCTGTCAATACAAAAAACACGCATTTCCGGCACCGGAGGCTTTGCCAGTTTTGAATGATAATACAGTGGATGATCCACCAGGATATTGATGCACGCGATACCTTGGTTTTCCCAGATATAACGCCCGTTCTCTTCGATAAAGACCTCTTCCCCGGAAAGTCCGATAAAATTAAACGTACACAGTACCGTTTTCTCTGGCACGGCAAACCGGCTGATGCCATCTACCGTATTTACCAGATCATCGTAATCCACAAAATAGGTGTCATGCCCCATCTCCTGAAACGTTTCTGCTAACTGTTCTGAAAAATATCCCAGTGTTTCCACTGCATTTTTTATTAAAATCACTTTCATGTCTGCCAGTGATCCGCGCAGTTAGTTTTTAAAGCTGTGGATCGGTGCCGGGATTCTTCCGGTACGGTTAATAAAATCATCACAGGAATATTTGTTGACCGGCATGATCGGCGCATAACCGAACAGACCACCAAACTCTACGGTATCGCCAACGCCTTTTCCAATTACCGGGATCAGACGTGCAGCTGTTGTCTTCTGGTTTACCATACCAAGTGCCATCTCGTCTGCGATCATACCGGAGATCGTGGTTGCCTTGGTATCTCCCGGAATTGCGATCATATCAAGTCCTACAGAGCAGACACAGGTCATTGCCTCTAATTTTTCCAATGTGATAGCACCAGCCTGTACGGAATCGATCATTCCCTGATCCTCACTGACTGGAATGAAAGCGCCGCTTAAGCCGCCGACATAAGAAGATGCCATAACGCCGCCCTTTTTGACCTGATCATTTAACATGGCAAGTGCTGCAGTTGTTCCCGGTGCACCTGCATATTCCAGACCGATCTCGCAGAGGATATCTGCGACGGAATCACCGATGGCCGGAGTCGGAGCAAGGGAAAGGTCAATGATACCAAACGGAATTGAAAGACGTCTGGATGCCTCCTGTGCGACTAACTGTCCGACTCTTGTTACCTTAAATGCGGTCTTTTTGATGGTCTCGGCCACCACGTCGAAGGGCTGGCCCTTCACGGCCTGGAGGGCGTGGTGGACCACGCCGGGGCCGGATACGCCCACGTTGATGACCCGCTCCGGCTCGCCCACGCCGTGGAACGCACCGGCCATGAAGGGGTTGTCCTCCACGGCGTTGCAGAACACCACCAGCTTAGCGCAGCCAAGGCCGTCCCGGTCCGCCGTCCGGGCGGCGGTATGCCTTCAAACCCTCAAAAACCTCGGCGCCGTAGTGGAACACGCAGGCGGCCGGAGACAGGGAAATATTCTGGAAGGGGATGATGCGGGGATCGTACCAGCCCTTTTCATCACTGTAGTCCATGATGAACATGTGGTCGGTATAGTGGATGCCGAAGCCCAGCTTGTCCGAGGGGGTCAGCTCCATGGGGTGTGTTGTTTTGGTCACGCGGATATTCATATCTCTTTCCTCCCGAAAAATCGTAAATCAAATTAAAAAGCGGCCCCGCCGGATCGACGGAGCCGCCTTGTTTCTCATGAACGCCATTCAATGGCCTGTGAGATACGCGCTGTTCCGATGTCCGGCAAAGCTGGCCCGTACCAGCAGAATAATGTGCAAAAGAATGGACGCCGGCAGCAGACCGGCGTCCAGAAGCAGGGCAGTATTCTTTTCCGCAGAGGCGGCATGGCAGGAGAAAGCGGCACAGCCGCGCTGTGCAGACGTATTCACGGAAGCCTTGGCATCATGCGTCATCCGATTCTCCGTCCTTTCTCCGGGCAGACCGCCCTTTGATTGGCTGAAGTGTAGCACAGCGGAAAATGCAAGTCAATAGAAACGGCAGCCCTTGTCCGCAAGATCGGTAGGATGCCCAAGAGGGCGGCTGCCGTATCCCGCAAAAATTGTAGGATACGCAAAGAAGATCCGGCGGCGGACGCCGCCCCTCGGCAGTGGGGATTGAATCGGCGGCGAAAATCTGGCATAATAAAAGAAAAACGCCGTACAGGGAATGAAACTTGCCATGAAAAATATTTGCATTGGGATTTTGGCCCATGTAGACGCCGGGAAAACAACGCTGTCCGAGGCGCTTTTGTATCGGGCCGGGGCTATCCGCCGTTTGGGCCGGGTGGATCATCAGGACGCATTTTTAGATACGGACACCATGGAGCGTCAGCGGGGCATCACCATTTTTTCCAAGCAGGCGGTGCTGGAGCTGAGCTCCGTCCGCGTGACGCTGCTGGACACGCCGGGCCATGTGGACTTTTCCGCCGAGATGGAACGGACGCTTCAGGTATTGGACTGCGCTGTGCTGGTGATCTCCGGCACAGACGGTGTGCAGGGCCACACCCGGACGCTGTGGGAGCTTTTGGAGCGCTATCATGTTCCCACGTTTCTTTTTATCAACAAAATGGACCTTGCCGGAACGGACCGGGACGCGCTGCTGGCCCACCTAAAGGAAAAGCTGGACGGCGGGTGCGTGGATTTCGGAGATTCGGAAACGCTGGCGGAGGAGGCCGCTGTCTTAGATGAGGCAGTGCTGGAGCGTTATCTGGAAACCGGGGAGGTCTCCAACGCGGCACTGTCCGCGCTCATCGCGGAGCGGAAGCTGTTTCCCTGCTATTTCGGCTCCGCCCTCCGGGTAGAGGGCGTGGACGCCCTGCTCTCCGGCGTGGAGCGCTATGCCCCCCGGCCGGTGTACCCGGCGGACTTCGGCGCCAAGGTATTCAAAATCACCCGGGATTCGCAGGGCGCACGGCTAACGCACCTGAAGCTCACCGGCGGCACACTGCGGGTCAAGGATGTTCTTACCGGCAGAGAGGGCGATACTCTCTGGCAGGAAAAGGCCGATCAGCTCCGGCTGTATTCCGGGGCCAAATTTCAGTCCTTGGATGAGGCAGAGGCCGGCGCCATTGTGGCGGTAACGGGTCTGAGCCACACGTTTCCCGGTCAGGGCTTGGGAGCGGAACCGGACTGGGCCGGGGCCGTTTTGCAGCCGGTGCTGACCTACCGGGTGGAACTATCGGACGGCACGGACCCCCATACCGCCTTGCAGAAGCTGCGGCAGTTAGAGGAGGAGGACCCCCAGCTCCACCTTGTCTGGAGCGGCGGAGACATTCATATTCAGCTCATGGGTGAGGTGCAGATGGAAATTTTGCAACGGCTCATCCGGGAGCGGCTGGGGATGGAGGTCTCCTTCGGCGCGGGAACGGTCTGCTACCGGGAGACCATTGCAAACGCCGTGGAGGGCATCGGCCACTTTGAGCCGCTGCGGCACTACGCGGAGGTGCATCTGCTGCTGGAGCCGGGGGAACCGGGCAGCGGCGTCACCGTCACCTCTGTCTGCCCCACGGACGAGCTGAATCTCAACTGGCAGCGATTGATTTTAACGCATCTGTTGGAAAAAGAGCATTGCGGCGTGCTCACCGGTGCGCCGGTCACGGATATCAAGCTCACGCTGCTCACCGGCCGCGCCCATGAAAAGCACACCGAGGGCGGCGATTTCCGGCAGGCCACCTACCGGGCGGTGCGTCAGGGGCTTATGCAGGCGGAGAACGTGCTGCTGGAGCCGTGGTACCGGTTCCGGCTGGAAGTTCCCGCCCAGCAGGTGGGCCGGGCCATGACGGACATCCAGGCCATGGGGGGCACGGTGGAGCCGCCCCAGAGCCGGGAGGACATGACCGTCCTCACCGGCTTTGCCCCGGTGGCGGGGATGCGGGACTATTGGCAGACGGTCACCGCCTATACCCGGGGGTGCGGGCAGCTGTCCTGCACCATGCGGGGCTATGAGCCGTGCCACAACGCCGACGAAGTGGTGGGGGAGATGGGCTATGACCCGGAGCGGGACACGGAAAATCCCGCCGACTCCGTATTCTGCTCCCACGGCGCGGGCGTTATTGTCCCATGGTTCGAGGTCTGCGACCACGCACAGGTGGAAAGCGGCTGGCAGCCCAAGAGCGCGGCACCGGAGCCGGAGACTTCGGGGCCAAAGCAGCGGACCGTCAGCGCCTATGCGGGCACCATAGAACAGGACAGGGAATTGCAGGCTATTTTTGAGCGGACCTACGGTACGGTGAAGCGGTGGGAATTTATTCCGCCCAAGGCCCCCCGACGGCCCATAGCGGACACCTCAGAGGAAAAGCGGCGGGAGCTGAAGCGGGCCTTTTCCGGCGAGGAATATCTGCTGGTGGATGGCTACAACATCATCTTTGCGTGGGATGAGCTGAACGAGCTCTCCAAACAGAGCCTTGATGCCGCCCGCAAGAAGCTGATGGACATCCTGTGCAACTATCAGGGGTTCAAAAAGTGTGTGCTCATCCTCGTGTTCGATGCCTACCGTGTGCCGGGCAGCCCCGGCGTCATCGAGCAATATCACAACATCCACGTCGTCTACACCAAGGAGGCCGAGACGGCGGATATGTTCATCGAGCATGTCACCCACGAGATCGGCAAGGGGCGGCGGGTCCGCGTGGCCACCTCCGACGGCATGGAACAGATCATCATTCTGGGTCACGGTGCCCTCCGCGTCTCGGCCCGCATGTTCCATCAGGAAGTGCAGGAGGTCGAGAAGGAGATCCGGAACTATTTGCAGGGAGAGGTGTAAACCTTATGAAAACAGACGCCGCGTATGTTTGGACGTGTCTTCGCCCCCGCCCGCGGGACAGCCACAAGGGCACCTTCGGGGCCGTGCTGGCCGTGGCAGGCAGCGCCAGCTACCGGGGCGCGGCAGCGCTGGCGGTGGAGGGCGCTCTGCGCACCGGCGCGGGTATCGTCACGCTGGCCAGCGTGGAACCGGTGCTGGCGGCGGTCTCTGCCCGCCTGCCAGAGTGCTGCCTCTGCCCCTGCCTTGCGGGTGCGGAGGGCGGCATCTCGCCCCGCAGCCTCCCGAACATCACCCGCCAGAAAGCCACTACCCTGCTGCTGGGCCCCGGCCTGGGCTACACGGCCCAGTCCGCGGCCCGGGCCGCCGAGACACGGGAGCTGACCGAAAAGCTCCTGTCCGGTTTCTGCGGCAATGCTGTGCTGGACGCCGACGGCCTGAACGCCGCTGCCAGCCTCCTCAATGCGGGCAGAGCCCTGCCCCACCCGGCGGGCGAGCTGATCCTGACGCCTCACCCCGGGGAAATGTCCCGGCTCACGGGGCTTTCCACTTCCGTCCTTGCGGCGGACCGGGAAGGCGTTGCCTGCCGCTTTGCCCGGGAGTGGAACGCCGTGGTGGTGCTGAAAGGGGCAGGGACGGTAGTCGCCGCGCCGGATGGCCGCTGCTGCGTCAACACCACGGGCAATCCGGGCCTTTCCCGGGGCGGCAGCGGGGACGCTCTGGCCGGGATGACGGCGGCCCTGCTGGCCTGCGGTCTGCCCGCCTACGAAGCCGCCGCCTGTGCGGTCTACCTCCACGGAGCGGCTGCCGACCGGGCCGCCGCCCTCCGGGGCGAATATGGGATGCTCCCGCAGGACTTGTTTGCCCAGCTGGGGCGGCTGTTTGCGGAGCACCACCGCTGAAGAAAACCACAGAAAAACAAACGCTTTCTTTCCGGCCAAATTGTGCTATACTGGGTGCAGAACAACACAAGGCCGGGAAAGGGGCGTTTTTGTTATGGTAGCAGAACTCGAAAAGATCATTGCCGAGAGCGGCAACATTGTTTTCTTTGGCGGGGCAGGCGTCTCCACTGAGAGCGGCATCCCGGATTTCCGCAGTGTGGACGGGCTGTACCACCAGAAATACGATTATCCGCCGGAGGAGATTTTGAGCCACACGTTCTGGGAGGAGAACCCCGAGGAGTTTTACCGTTTTTACCGGGATAAGCTGATTGTAAAGGGCGCAAAGCCCAACGCGGCCCACCTGCGGCTGGCCAGGCTGGAAAAAGAGGGCAAGCTGAAAGCGGTCATCACCCAGAACATCGACGGCCTGCACCAGGCGGCGGGCTCCAAAAACGTGTTTGAGCTCCACGGCAGCACCCTGCGCAACTACTGCACGGGCTGCGGCGCGTTCTATGATGTGGACTTCATCGCCAACAGCACCGGTGTGCCCCGCTGCCCCAAGTGCGGCGGCATCGTCAAGCCGGACGTGGTGCTCTACGAAGAGGGGCTGGACGAGGAAGTCCTCTCTGGGGCCGTGCAGGCCATCCGGAAAGCGGACACCCTCATCATTGGCGGCACCAGCCTGGTGGTCTACCCGGCGGCCGGGCTCATCCGGTATTTCCGGGGCCGCCATCTGGTGGTCATCAACATGCAGCCCACCGGGGCGGATGCTCAGGCGGACCTGTGCATCGCAAAGCCCATCGGCCAGGTGCTCAGTGAAGACATCACGGTTGGATAAAACGAAAAAAGTAACAGAGCGCTCCCCGCACAGGCTGAAACGGCCCGGCGGGGAGCGCTTTTGGCTTATCAGGGGTTAATCAATGGTGGTCTTGGTGCGGCCCACGCCCAGCACGGCGGTGGTGATCTTCTTCCAGCTGTTGCAGCCGCAGACGCCGTCCACCCTCAGGCTGGTGCGGCGCTGGTAGCCCCGCAGGGCCTCTTCCGTCCGCGCGCCGAACAGCCCGTCGATCCGGCTCCCGGTCTGGTAGCCCAGGGTGGAGAGAGCGTCCTGTAAGATCATGACGTAGCAGCCCCGGCTGCCCCGCCGCAGGGTGGGGTAGCCTGCCGTGGTGCCGCTGCAGGCGGGGGTGCCGTAGCGGCGGTCCATGTGCACCCAGGTGGGGGTCTGGCTCAGGGGCTCCACATAGCCCCAGGCCCCGGTGCCTCGGGCCGCGTTGTAGATGGCGGTGCGCTCCCTCTGGGTCAGGCTCTGCCCTACATCGAGCGAGACACCCGCATAGTGCTGGCTGCGGGTGCCGTGGCCGCCCTCCCAGATGCGGCGGAACGCGTACCCTACCGGGATGCCTCTGCCGTACTTGCGGCGGGTCAGGTTCCAGGCCTCCATGGCCGCAATCGTCGTCCAGAGCACCGGGCTGCCCGATTTGCCCCGGAACTCCCGCACCCGCAGGGTGGTGCCGGTGCTGTAGGGCATGGGGTCATTCTCGCGCAGGTTGGCGTAGGTGTAAACTTTGTTCTCGTATGCGTCGTAGACCAGTAACCGTGCCATCGTGCTCATTCCTCCGTTTCCGATTCGCAGGCATCGCGGCTCTGGGCCCGCAGAGCGGCCCAGGTCTCCCGGTCGACCGTGCCCGTCTGTTCCAGCCCGGCCCGGGCCTGCGCGGCCTTGACAGCACGCGTTTCTGCCGCGCCGAAGACAGAGTTTTCGCTCACATAGTCCTCGCCGCAGTAGAGGCAGGCCCGGCCATTGATCCACTGCTCAATTTGCAAGACATCCGGCCCGGTGCTGCCCTCGGCTATGGCGCGGCCTGGGTAAGCAAGACCCTGTGCGCCGTCCCGGTCCGGGTTGGGAGTGTAGGCTGCAAGCTGGAGGCTCAGCGCTTCCACCGCTGTCCAGGTCTCGGCATCCGCAATGCCCGTGGCAGGCAGGCCCAGCAGCTCCTGGGCGCTGCGGGTGGCGGCAGCGGTCTCTGCCGTGTATTCGCTGGAAAGGGCCGGGCTTTCGACGCTCTGGTAGTAATAGGCAATGCGCTGCAGCAAAAGCGTGTAATAGAGGACCGCCCGGCTGCTGGTGCCCACGGTCAGAGGTGTGCCGGGGTAGGGCAGGCGCTTCAGTGTGACCACCGGCCCGGACTGCCGCAGGCGGGAAGCCGTGCGGTAGAGAGAATTCCAGGTGGTGCGTCCCACGATGCCGTCCACCGTGAGCCCCGCAAAGCGCTGGTAGGCCCGCACAGCGGTTTCGGTGGCCGCGCCAAAGCTGCCGTCGATGGAGACGGTGGGGATGCTGCGCTCGTAGGCGCTCATGAGGTAGAGGTAGAACTGCAGCTCCCGCACGGCGGTGCCGGTGCTGCCCCGGCGGAGGATGCCCGGGTACTCGCCGGGCCGCAGGCTGGAAGAGAGCAGTCGGTTGGCAATGTCGTTGTATACCTCATAGAGTTTGGTCCAGGTGGCGCGGCCCACCACACCGTCGCTGGTGAGGCCGAAGTAGCTCTGGAACTTTTTCACCGCTGCCGTAGTGGCGGCCCCAAACTGTCCGTCCACCGTGACACTGTTCAGCGAGGAATACACCGTCCGGGCAATCTTGAGCCAGAACTGGATGAGCCGGACATTCTGCCCGCTGGCACCCTGCCGCAGCGGCGTGCCCGGGTAGGCGTTGGGAGTACCGTTGTCGGACTGGATGCTCCGAAACTCGTCGTAGAGCTCGTTCCAGGTGTTCTGGCCCACCACGCCGTCCACGGTCAGGCCGTACCGCCGCTGGAATGCCCGCACCGCGTTGGCCGTGCCGGTGCCGTACACACCATCCACCGTCACCGAGGGGATGGCGGAATCGTACTGAGCCAGCGTATTCAGCCAGAACTGCACCTGCTCCACGGCGCTGCCGGTGGAGCCCTGCCGCAGGGTGGTGCCGCCCCAGCTGCCATCCGAGAGGGTGCCGCTGGCCGTCTCGCCCTCGCTGGTCAATTCGGCCAGATCCTTGACGGAGACGTAGATATAGCTGATCTTATACCAGGTCTGCCGCCCCACCACGCCGTCGGCGGTGAGGTTGAACTGCTTCTGGAATTTTTTCACGGTGCTGGTCATGCTGCTGCCAAAGATGCCGTCCACGGTCAGCAGGCCCAGGAATGGGTAATCCTTGGTGATGCGGTTCAGCTGCCGCTGCAGGGTGAACACGCTGGTGCCCCGGTCGCCCTGCTTCAGCGGGCTGCCCGGGTAGCTCTGGGGGATGGACTCGATGTTGTTGGTGCGGATGATCTCGATGTTGTTCCCGTAGTAGTATTTGAGGATGCTGAGGGCGTTGCGGCCCTGGTTGGCCAGCGTGACGGTGCCCCATTGCTTGAGCCCCGGGCAGGTGACGGATCTGCCGTCGCAGTATTCGGAGTAGTAAGGGTTCACAGTGCCTGTCTTGCGGATGTAGGTGTTGAAGATGTCGTCCGTCAGGCGCACCATCACGTCAAACACCGTCCGCCCGTGGACATAGTATTGGTCATAACTGGTGGAATTGGTGATGTTGAAACGGTAGCCCTTGCTGGGGTACCACTCGGTGTAGATGCGGTTGAGCGCCAGCGAGATCTGGCAGTGGATGTTGGCCCGGAGGGCCTGTTCCGGCCAGGTCGGGTAGACTTCACTGGACGCCACGTTGGCAATATAGCGGCGGAACGAGACGGTCACGTTCTGGGCACTGGCGGCGGGTCTGCCCAGGTGGACCGTGATGTTTTTGGGGATGATGACCCGGCTGAGGACTTTGGGGTCACAGTTGGTGGTGGGTTCCGGGCCGCTGCCGCCGCCCCCGGCAAACAGGGCGTGGGCGGGGATGACGATGGGCTCTACCGGGATGTCCCGGTCCGCCTCCGTGTCCGGGATCATCTCGGGCTGGGCCAATGTGACCTGCCCGGGGAAGACCTGCACGCCATGGATGCGGACAGTGCGCCAGCCCTCCTTAAAGGCGGTCAGGTTGCACACCGCGTAGGGGCGGGTGGTGGTGTTGTTTTCGTCCAGTGAGAGGGCGCAGTCCGGGGTGGTGAGGGTCACGTCCCCGGCGCTGCCCTCGGCGTCAGTGCGGCGGGTCACGGTGAAGCCGTCCCCGGTAATGGTCACGGTCACGCCTTCCACCGGGCTGGACTGGCGGGCCGCAAAGGCCTGGATGCGCAAAATTCCGGTTGCCATGCTCATGCTCTCCTTTGTGTGAAAGAATCGTTCGAGCCAGCTTATTCCGCAGTCTGCTCCGGTGTTCGGCACCATGGCACGGAACCCCTGCACAAAAAAGAGACGGTCAGAACAAAAGAACCACACCATGTGCCGTTTTGCTGGCACATGGTGTGGTTCTTTGCAATCAGGTCATCTTATCGGGAAAATCTTAGTAGGCCACGCCCCAGTAGACCATGGTCTTGGCGGGCTTGCCGCAACAGGGGCAGACATCGCTCAGGTGCTCCTGCTCAAAGGGCATGCAGCGGCTGGACAGGCCAGCTTCCTCTTTCATCTTCATCTCGCAGGCGAGATCACCGCACCACATGGTCTTGATGTAACCGGTGTTGGCCTTGGCCAGCTCCTTGACCTCATCCATGGTGGTGGCAGCCCAGGTGCGCTTCTCACGGTTGGCGAGAGCACGCTCGTACAGGTCCTTGCGCAGGGCCTCCAGCTGGGCGGGAATGGCGGTCTCCAGCTCGTCCAGAGAGACGAAGACTTTCTCGCGGGTGTCGCGGCGGACCAGGACGCACTGGTTCTTCTCCAGGTCCTTGGGGCCGATCTCCAGGCGGAGAGGCACGCCCTTCATCTCCCACTGGGAGAACTTCCAGCCCGGGGCGTTGTCGCTGTCGTCCAGCTTGACGCGGGCGTACTTGCTGATCTTCTCCGCCAGCTCAGCGGCTTTCTCGCTGACGCCGGGCTTGTGGGCCGCGATAGGAACGACCACCACCTGGATGGGAGCCACAGCGGGGGGCAGGATCAGGCCGTCGTCGTCGCCGTGGGTCATGATGATGGCACCCACCAGACGGGTGGAAACGCCCCAGCTGGTCTGGAACGGGTGATGCAGCTGGTTGTCGCGGCCGGTAAAGGTCACGTCGTAAGCCTTGCTGAATTTATCGCCAAAGTAATGGCTGGTGCCGCTCTGCAGGGCCTTGCCGTCTTTCATCATGGCCTCGATGGTGTAGGTGGCCTCTGCGCCTGCAAACTTTTCCTTATCGGTCTTGCGGCCCTTGACAACAGGGATGGCGAGATCCTGCTCGCAGACGTCCGCGTAGCAGTTCAGCTGCTGCTGGGTCTCTGCCTCAGCCTCGGCTGCGGTCTCATGGATGGTGTGGCCCTCCTGCCACCAGAACTCGCGGCTGCGCAGGAACGGGCGGGTAGTCTTCTCCCAGCGCACCACGCTGCACCACTGGTTGTACTTCATGGGCAGCTCACGGTAGCTGTGCAGCACCCGGGACCAGTGATCGCAGAACATGGTCTCGCTGGTGGGGCGGACGGCCAGGCGTTCTTCCAGCTTGTCAGAACCACCCATCGTGACCCACGCCACCTCCGGCGCGAAGCCATTGACCAGTTCGCCTTCCTTTTGCAGCAGGCTCTCAGGGATCAGCACGGGCATGGCCACGTTCTCATGGCCGGTTGCCTTGAAGCGGGCATCCATGTCTTTCTGGATCAGCTCCCAGATGGCCTGGCCATAGGGGCGCAGGATGATGAAGCCCTTGACACTGGAGTACTCCACCAGCTCTGCCTTGACGCAGATGTCGGTGTACCACTGTGCAAAGTTTTCTTCCTGGCTGGTGATCGCCTGCACAAGCTTCTTGTTGTCTTTTGCCATTTTGTTATATCCTCCTAAGCCGTGCGCCAAACGCCTGTGTTCCAGCCGTTCCGCACGAGCTCATATTAAAAGCCCCGCTGCAGTGCCGCCGTGTGCAGCGCTGCGGGTGCGGGGCCTTTTTGCAAAACCGATATCAGCCCTTGTGGCTGTCCACAAATTCCACCACGTCGCCCACGGTGCGCAGATTCTCGATGGCATCGTCCGGCACCTCAATGCCAAACTCATCCTCCAGCGTCATCACCATGTCCACGATATCCAGGCTGTCGGCCTCGAAATCACTCATAATGTCGCTCTCCATCGTGATCTTAGCAGGGTCAATATCCAGCTGCTCTGCCAGCAGTGCACGGATCTTTTCAAAAGTATCCATCGTCGCGGTCTCCTTTTGTCAATGATTCTTTCTTCTCTGCCTGCACGCCCTCTCCGGCGCGCAAAAGCACTCTCTCTTTTTATATCCCATGGGCCGTATCTTGTCAAGCCCTGTTTTGCATTCCGGCCCTTTACGGGCAGAAAAAACCGATGAAAATTGCACAAAGCCCTCTTTTTTGCTTGACAGAAGCCCGTTTGATTCTTATGATTATATGTGACGAACCAAACCTCTCAGCCGTGCTGCATCAGCATGGCCGCAGAGGTCCCGCCTGTAAAGGAGAATGCTCCATGAAATTGTCATTTACCAAGATGCAGGGCTGTGCCAATGATTACATCTATCTGGACTGCCGTGCATCCGGTGTGCCCGCAGACATTGCCGCGCTTGCACAGCGGCTCTCTGCCCGGCATTTTTCCGTGGGTGCGGACGGCATCATCTGCATCTGCGCCCCTGTGACCCCCGGGGCCGATGGCCGGATGCGCATTTTCAACGCGGACGGCAGCGAGGCCCAGATGTGCGGCAACGGCGTGCGCTGTGTGGCCGAGTGGCTCTACACCCACGGGGTGGAAAAGCCTGTCCTGACCATCGACACCAACAGCGGTGTCAAGCGCATCACCCGGCAGGGCGCACAGCTGTGGCAGGTGGAGATGGGCGCTTACAGCACCCTGCCGGCTGACCTGCCTGCCATCCACATGGGCGAAGGCCCGCTGGTGGATCAGCCGCTCACCGTAGAAGGAAAAGTGTGGAAGGTGACCTGCATCAGCGTGGGCAACCCCCACTGCGTGACCGTAGTGGAGGATGTGGACAGCCTGAAGCTGGAAGCCATCGGCCCGGCGTTCGAGCATCACGCCAACTTCCCGGAGCGCATCAACACCGAATTCGTGCAGGTGGTGGATGCCGCCCACCTGAAGATGCGGGTGTGGGAACGCGGCAGCGGCGAGACCTGGGCCTGCGGCACCGGCACCTGCGCCACCGTGGCTGCCCTGACCGAACTGGGCATCTGCCCCGCCGGGCAGGATATCCATGTGCAGCTGCGCGGCGGTGAGCTGGTCATCCGGGTGCTGCCCGGCAGGCAGCTGCTGATGACCGGCAGCGCTGTCACGGTGTACGAGGGAGTTGCGGAAGTTTAACATCCTCGCCCTCTCCGTCATTGCTTTGCAATGCCACCTCTCCCAAAGGGAGAGGCAATTGCGGCTCAACGGTCAGCTTCTGCTGGCGTAGACGCTGCATCGGCTCTCCCTTTGGGAGAGCTGGACGCGAAGCGGCCTGAGAGGGCGGGCAATCTTATAAAGTGAGGGAACAACTTATGAAAATGAATCACCATTACGGCGAGCTGAAGGCAAGCTACCTGTTCGTGGACATTGCCCACAAGGTGGCCGCCTATCAGGAAGCACACCCCGAAAAAGAGATCATCCGCCTGGGCATCGGCGATGTGACCCAGCCTCTGGCAAAGTGCGTGGTCACCGCCATGCAGGATGCCGCCGCTGAGATGGGCACCAAGGAGGGCTTCCACGGCTACGGCCCCGAGCAGGGCTATCCGTTCTTGAAGCAGGCCATTCAGGGCTACTACGCAGGCCGCGGCACCCAGCTGGCTGAGGACGAGATCTTTATTTCCGACGGTGCCAAGAGCGACCTGGCCAATGTGCTGGGCCTGTTTGATGTGGACAACACCGTTCTGGTCCCGGACCCCGTGTACCCCACCTATGTGGACGACAACGTGACCGACGGCCGCAAGATCATTTACGGCCGCACCAGCCAGGAGAACGGCTTCCTGGGGATGCCCGATGACAGCGTGAAGGCTGACATCATCTACATCTGCAGCCCCAACAACCCCACCGGCGCTGCCTACACCCGCGACCAGCTCAAGGCATGGGTGGAGTACGCCAGAAAGAACAATGCTATCATCCTCTACGATGCCGCTTACGAGTGCTTCATCTCCGACGGCGAGCTGGCCCGCAGCATCTTCGAGATCGAGGGCGCCCGCGAGTGCGCCATCGAGATCTGCTCCTTCTCCAAGATCGCAGGCTTCACCGGCACCCGCTGCGGCTACACCGTCGTGCCGAAAGATCTGGAACGTGACGGCATGAACATCAACAAGCTCTGGCTGCGCCGCCAGACCACCAAGTTCAACGGTGTGCCTTATGTCGTGCAGCGCGGCGCTGCCGCCGTCTTTACTGAGAGCGGCATGGCTGAGATCCAGCACAACCTCGACTACTACCGCAAGAACGCCAAGGTCATCGCCGACGCTCTGGACGAGTGCGGCGTGTGGTACTGCGGCGGCAAGAACAGCCCCTACATCTGGCTGCGCTGCCCCGGCAACATGAAGAGCTGGGAGTTCTTCGACTGGCTGCTGGAGAACTGCGGCGTCGTCGGCACCCCGGGCGTGGGCTTCGGCGAGTGCGGCGAGGGCTACTTCCGCCTGACCGCCTTTGGTGACGCCGAGAAGACCAAGGTGGCTGCTGAGCGCATCAAGACCGCCATCAAGGCTCTGTAAATTTTATCGCACAAAAAGAGGGAGGCACCCGCCGGGGTGCCTCCCTTTTTGCTTGCAGTTTAGCGGTTGAAGGTCGTGCTGAGGGTCGTGCTCCACTCCTCACCGGGGGCGAGGCAGGCCGCAGCGGCACGCTGCTCCCACTCCTGCGGATCGTCCACCGAGGCGGGCAGCGAGTTCCACGGCTCGATGCAGACAAAGCGCACCGGCTTGGACAGAGCCGACCAGATGAGGGTGTAGGGGAAGCCGGCCACATCGCAGACGATGCTGCGGCCCGTATCCTTCTCGTAGATGCCCAGCGTCCTGGTGCGCAGGCCCGCCATGCAGAAGCTGTCGTTGTCGAAGAGGTCGTTGGTCAGCTGGATGGCCTGCTGGTTCTTCCACTGGTAGTAGCATTTGCCTGTCAGCAGGCCGCCCCCGCTGGCGTCGAGGATGACCGGGCTCTCGGGCTGGTCGAAGCGGAACTCGTAATCCTCGACGGTGTGGCTGTTGTCAAACGGCACCTGAAAGGCCGGGTGGTAGCCGATGCCGAACCGCAGCTCTTCGGCACCGGGGTTCGAAACGGTGAGGGTGTGGTGAAGGGTCTTTCCGTCCAGCCGGAAGGTGCTGGTGAGCACGAAGTCGAAGGGGAACTTCTCCGTCTTCATGGCCTCATCCGGGCGCAGCTCCAGCCGGATGGTGTCGCCCCCCGCTTTCAGCAGAGTGTGCTCCACGTCCCGGGCAAAACCGTGCTGGCCGCCCTTGTAGGTCTTGCCGCCATGGGTGAAGCTGCCGTCTTTAAGCTTGCCCGTCCACGGGAAGAGGATGGGCGCGTGGCGCTTCCAGACCGCCGGGTCGGCCTGCCAGAGCAGCTCTTCGCCCGCTGCATTCTTCAGGCTGACGGCCTCCGCGCCAAGGGTGTCCACGGTCAGAGTCAGAAATTCGTTGTGGATGGTTGCCTGCATGATTCGTTCTCCTTTTTCATTGTTATCGGTTGACGATGTGCTCGCCGTTTCCGTCCAGGAAGGTGCGCAGGTTCCGGGTGGTGATGTCCATCAGGTTCTGCAGCGCTTCCTTTGTCGTCCATGCAATGTGCGGGGTGAGGAGGGCGTGGGGCTCCTTCCGGAGCGGGCTGTCCGCCGGGAGGGGTTCGGCGGCAAAGGCGTCGGCCCCGTAAAAGCCCAGCTGCCCGCTGCGGAGCGCCGCCGTGACCGCTGTTTCGTCCACGAGGGCACCGCGCGCGGTGTTCAGCAGGATGGCACCGGGCTTCATCTGCGCCAGTGCCTCCGCACCGATGAGCCCCCGCGTCTGGGGCGTGGCCGGGCAGTGGAGGCTGAGGACGTCGCTCTCCTTCAGCAGGTCGGCAAACGGCACGAACTCCACACCGTCGGCGGCATATTCCGGCCGAACGGTCCGGGTGCAGACGAGCACCCGCATCCCGAATGCTCTGGCGATGCGGGCCGTCTGCCGCCCGATGCTGCCGTAGCCGTAGATGCCGAAGGTCTTGCCGTACAGCTCCATCTGGGGCAGCAGGCCGTAGCCTGCCGGGATGTCCAGCTGCCACAGGCCGTCCTTGACGGCGCGGTCATACCGCTCGGCACACTGGACGATGGCCAGCAGCAGGCTGAAGGTCATCTGCGCCACGCTGTAGGTCGAGTAGCCGGGCACATTCGCCACAGCCACGCCATGGCGGCGGCAGGCGTCCAGATCCAGATTGTCGGTGCCGGTGGCGATAATGCCCACGAACTTCAGGTTCGGGCACTGGGCCAGGATGGCTTCATCCATCCGGCATTTGTTGAGGAAGACGACCTCGGCATCCCCGATGCGGGGCGCGATCTCCTCGTAGGCCGTGCGGACGTAGCTGGTGGTATCCGGGATGAGGGCCTTGACCCCCGACCAGTCGAGGTCGCCCTCGTGCATGACATAGCGTTCCAGAATGACAGCTTTCATCGCTTCTCCTCCGATTCCACGTCCTCGCGGAGCACCTGCCCGATGGGCTGGGCGATGCACAGGTCTGCACTTTCGTCCGCCGGGGTGGGCTGCATGTTGATGACGACGAGATGCCGGCCCCGGAAATACCGCAGCAGCCCCGCCGCCGGGTAGACCACCAGACTGGTGCCGCCCACGATGAGGGTATCGGCCCGGCGGATGGCCTGCACGGCCCCGGAGACGACCTCGTCGTCCAGCCCCTCTTCGTAAAGGACCACATCCGGCTTGACGATGCCGCCGCAGTCCGGGCAGCGGGGCACACCGGTGCTGTTGGCGATGAAGTCGATGTCATAGAACTTGCCGCATCCGGTGCAGTAGTTGCGCAGGGTGCTGCCGTGCAGCTCATAGACGGTCTTGGACCCCGCCGCCTGGTGCAGGCCGTCGATGTTCTGGGTGACGACCGCTTTCAGCCTGCCCTCGCGTTCGAGTTTGGCCAGCCGCAGATGGGCTGCATTGGGCCTTGCCCCTTTCACGATGAGCTTATCGCGGTAAAAACGGTAAAATTCCTCTGGATTTTGTTCCCAGAAGGTGTGGCTCAGGATGGTTTCGGGCGGGTAATCGTATTTCTGATGATACAGCCCGTCCACGCTCCGGAAGTCCGGGATGCCGCTCTCCGTGGAGACGCCCGCACCGCCGAAGAAGACGATGCTGTCGCTCTCCTGGATGATCTTTTCCAGCGCAGGAACCATAACAAAAAACGCCCCTTTCCAGCAGATTTGGTTACACGTCCAGTATAACACAAATCCGGCGGAAAGGAAGCGTTTCTTTTGGTTCTCTGGTTCAGCGGCCGTTCTCGGCAAACAGGGTGCCGAGGGCCGCAAAGAGGTCGTGCGGGAGCATCCCGGCTTCGCCGTGCACGGCGGCGGCGCGGTCGGCAGCGGCCCCGTGGAGGTAGACCGCGCAGACGGCAGCCTCAAAGGCAGGCAGCCCGCAGGCCAGCAGGGCGCTGGTCATACCGGCCAGCACATCGCCGCTGCCCCCGCGCGACAGGCCGGGGTTGCCGGTGGGGTTCACCGCGCACCGGCCATCCGGGGCCGCGATGACCGTCTGCGCCCCCTTGAGCACGACCACGGCGTTCCACGCTCTGGCAAACCGCAGGGCGGTACCCTCCCGGTCGGCGTGGATGGCCGCAGCGGACAACCCGGTCAGC